>Ga0310120_10000894_pt1 | contig 22929 bp, 20 predicted proteins | sample CB27_AW_983_MG_FD_203506 | JGI IMG/M metagenome (GOLD analysis project Ga0310120, IMG submission 203506) | Marine microbial communities from Western Arctic Ocean, Canada - CB27_AW_983 | ecosystem: Environmental > Aquatic > Marine > Oceanic | place: Canada: Western Arctic Ocean | collected...
GATCTTTTTGCATTAAAAATGGATGAAGTATTGTAGAAAAATTCACAGCAGTAGATACACCACCAATCTGTAAATCTTTTCCTTCTTTATCAAGCCTACCTACCATATCTAAGTTCACCATTAATTGCACCTTCGATAAATCGATAGTGGGATTATTGACAAAATACTTAGAACCTAACAAACCTAATTCTTCACCGCCAAAAGCCATAAAGACTAAAGTTCTCTTGTTTGAATTGGAAGCTGCAAATTTTTCAAATAATTCTAAAACCATAGACGTTCCTGATGCATTATCATCTGCGCCATTATGAATAGCGCCAAGAGTATTATGAACACTGTCATAATGTCCACCAATCACCACATATTCCTCTTTTAATATCTTATCTTTACCAGGAAGAGTTGCGATAATATTATATGTTTTAACTTTATTTTTAGGCTTAAGTCTGCTTTTTGCAACATAATGCTCTTGGACTTCAATCATTCTTTCTGTTGGTAGTCCAGCGTTAGTAAAGTGATTGACGATATAATCCTTAGCCATCCTATCTCCTGGCGTACCAGAACTTCTTCCTCGCAATCCATCTGATGATAAATAAGTAATATGTGATTTAAAATCATCAATAGTAATATCGTTTTGTGTGGTTTTAATCTCAGGAATACTAGCATTAGGCATATTGGTAGCACATGATGCTAAAAATAGAATAGATAGATATAATGTATATTTCATGGCCGAAAATTATAACAAATTAAAATAGATATCCAATCAAAAAATAGCTTAAGCAAAATATAATAGTTAGGATGATAATAAATAGGTTAAAATACTTATCAAGCATTGCCTTAATAGTGTCTCCAAAAAACCATACTAGCGTACTAATCATGTAGAAACGCAAACCTCGTCCCAGAATAGATGCAATAATGAATATCGGCAAATTAATATAAAATGCACCTGCACTAATAGAGAATACTTTATATGGAATTGGCGTAAATGCGGCGGTAAAGATTACAATAAAATTATAGGTTTCATATCGAATTTTGATATTATCAAATACTTCTGCGGTAAACCCAGGAACTATATTGAAGAAGAATTCTGCAACTGAAGAATATTCGCCCGGAGATGTCCACCAAAGGAAGTATCCAATCATATACCCAAATATTCCACCAACAACAGATCCTAAAGTACACATAAAGGCATAGTAAAATGATTTTTTAGTATTTCCGATTGCTAATGCGATTAACAAAGGATCAGCTGGAACAGGAAAAAAAGATGATTCAGCAAAAGAAACACAAAATAGAATGAATACTCCATAGGCGCTCTCCGCCCATGATAAAACCCATTGATATAGATTTTTTAATGGATTCAACGTTTATCTTAGTCTTAACATCTTTATTGCTTTAATAAACTGGCCGCCATTCGGATTAGCCGGTGTATACATTTGACAGAAATAGACTCCTGAACTTACTAAGTCCCCATTGTTATTGGTTCCATCCCATATTACTGATTTATAGCCAGCTCCCTGCTCTTCATCTACTAAAGTAGTAACAAGCTGACCTTTAATATTAAATACCCTTACAACAACATACTGAGCCGATGGAACATCATACTCTAATGTTGTAAATGATGTAAATGGATTTGGATAATTTTGCTTTAGCTCTAATACGTCCGGTATCAATGCTCTTCCGTCAATTTTTAAATTGCCGATAGAACCAGACACTGCAGTTTGAAAGGATTGTCCATCTGTAGATATAACAGACCATGAACCTTCAGCAACAGTAACAGTGTCAGTTTGTGCTATTAAATCTTTTAATGCCCATGCTATTGAATTATTTGGAGTCCATGTATCCATACTTAAGAAGTCTAAATCATTGTAACCGATCATACGATACTCAATATTATCACCATCTACATCAGCAGATTCTCCCCAAACAAACCTTAATGAGTCGTTTTGATTTTCTGGCGTAATAAATAAATATTCATTTGATAAATATGCACCAGAACCATCTATAGCATTAAATACATATTCTCCTGTTGTAGTAAAAGATCCCGGTGAATCATTTATCGGCAATACTGTTGCAGTAAATGATACTCTTGTCGAATCAATCCCGCCATCTGCTGTACCACCATCATCTCGAACAGTAACATATACTACAGAAGATCCATTACTATTTTCACTTGGTGATAAATCAAGTATAAATTGACCCAAGCTGGGATTATTTACTATTAATGCAGGGAACATAACTGTATCCTCCGCATATGCTGTTACAGTGACATTTTGAGTATTAACGTCTGCCCCGTAATCAACTCCAGTAATCTGTATACCAAGATTAGTATCTTCATTTATTTGCACATCTGATATTGTATCAATATTTGGAGGGGCATTAATAAATGTCACTGGTTTAATTTGATATTCAGAAGAATACTGACTCTCTTGTCCTTGTTGATTAATAGTAGATAATTTATAATAATATGTTTTACCTGTATCTAAACCTGTATCTGAAAATACTGAATTTGGATAACTTATTTCTGCGATTAAATTACTAGAAGAAGGAGTAAACAGGGCTTCTTCTGACCTATAAACTCTAACTTTAGAATTAGTATCGGCGCTAAGATCCCAAGAAAAAGTAATTGTTCCATCAACTGGAATTGAATAAGAAATATTAGCAGGCGCGTCAGGTGCAGTATCATCGTGTGTAGGATCTAAAATATACAACCCTTCATCAATGCCTGTTACTACAACTGTTCCGCTACCATAGTAAGGATAATTACTCCAAGTACCATCAAAGGATGCATTATTATTTGATGGATATACATCAAAATATGCTGCTTCACTTGGATTATTTATATCAGAAATATCAAGAATACGTAATCCGCTTGTGTAATGAGACATATACACATAGTCTCCAATAATATAATTATTATGATCGATAGATGGTGTTGGTCCAGTATAAGTTGTTTCTATGGTTGGATTGCTTAAATCCTCGACATTCCATATCAATGTTCTAGTATTTTCAACTGCTCCGTTATATTCATCAAGTTCATCATTTACGATAAAGTATCGATGATCTTCCGTTAACCATCCCTGGTGGGTATAATAGTTATCATAATTACCCAGCCCAATAGTTTTAGCCCCACTAGAATCATCTGATTTGGTACTCAAATCAGCAATCCAAACATTGGTCTCGTTAGAACCAAAACAAATCTCTTTCCCGACATATGCAGAATCCGGTCCATTGTATACGACACATTGTACGTCATGAACATATCCCGTATTACTTCTTCCTGTAGAAGGATCAGATACGCAAGCTGATTTTGCTGGTAAAGTAGGATTGCTAATATCTACAATATGCAATCCTCCTGGACCACAAGTGCTAGTACCTATAGCATATGCAAAGCCTGTATCTTCATTAATAAAAATATTATGTGCATTACCAAATTCACCATAATGAGCTGTCTCAGAGAACGTAATAGGAGTACTATTGAAAGTTCTTAATACTGTTAAGTCAAATACTTGCATACCATGACCGCTTGCCTCTGATACAATAAAAGCATAGTTATTATATACTTTAATATCGCGCCATGAAGAATTACTGCTATGTGTTGCCAATCTTCCCACATATACAGGGCTATCTGGTGTAGTAATGTCAACAAAAGATGTTCCATTACTCATGCCAACAAGTGCATATTCTTTAGCAGTCACAGGGTCTGTCCATCCCCAAATATCATTCAAATTGGTATTGTTTCCTCCACCAATTTCTGTCTTATCCATAAATGCCATCAAGTCAATATTATTACAATCATAAGATCCCGCAGTACCTCCGGTACATTCTACTTTACCATTAATAGATAAAACTGGTCCTTTTGTTGATAAATTTTGGAAAGATTGTCGAGTAGTTGATAGATTGTTATATAGCACTAACTCATCTGCATAATAAGCATCTGTAATAAGCGCATCGTCAATTAAAACAACATTTCTACCAAAATAATCAGAACTATTATAGTTATTGTTCTTGATTACTTCTTTGAGTGCGAATTGATTGTTTAGTTTATTTTTATTATAGACATATAAATCAGATTGATTAAACGTGCTAATAATTAATTGATTGTCTAATTCGCTAAATCGATATCCAAAATAACTATTTTCTACTAAGTCAGAAGGTTGGATGGTATAAAAATTCGTCCAAGGACTTTCATCGGTTCTATTGTTGGTATCTATATAAGGATAAACAAACACCTTACCTTGACCGTTACTATCTTCGAGAGCTGAAATATAAATACTAGAATCTCCGACATAGACAGATTGACCAAAACGTCTGTTACGATCACTCTCCTGATCTTCTTGTTCGGGAGATAAAATATTAATGCCAGATACAATCCCGTTGTTAAATTCAACAAGATGTACAAATTCTTTTAATGAGCCAATAAGTAATTTATTATTATTAAACGACATAGATACTCCAAATCCAAACTTATCTGGACCGGCAGCATAACAACCTTCTACATCTCCTAATTTGCGCACGTCAATCACTTCAAATGGCGTTGTTCGTGCATTATTGAAATTTTCAGACTCAGGATTAAAGTCATATACAAATACTGTACCATCATTGAAAAAAGGTGAGGCAATAGCAATATACTTATCGTTTAAGGCTACATTATATCCAAACTTTTGAGATTGACTAGGATCTGTCGTTGCATTAGGATTTTCAAATGTTTTTACAACTACCCACTCTCCTGTATAATCTTTACGATATAAATATACCACTCCATTACCATCGTCAGATCCTGGAGCTCCTATAAGCAAATAATTATTATGTAACGCCATACTAAAACCAAAATCATCTCCAGATAATGGATTTGGGGATGTCAGCTCTGCAGTTTTTTCCATGGAACCGATACCACTATACAATTCATAAATGTCTACTGTTCTAGATGTAAGCGATGAGAAAGTTTTAGCTGTTACTAGAAAATCATCTGATATCGCAATAGGAATATATCGCCCCCTGCTTAATATTTCAGCAGAATGATTCTTATTACCAGTTGATGCAAAAATACTAGTTACAAAAATCAATGTAATAAATATATAATTTGAGATGTTTCTTATCATGACTACTGATATAAAGTATAAGAAAAAATCTGAAAAATAAGAAGGTGTTTAATTCTATTCTTCTAAATCGACGTCTTGTGCTTGATCTAAATTTTCATCTAAGAATAATGACTTGTCGATACCAGCAAAAAATTCTTTGAAAAATTGCATAGAACGATCTCTTTTGCTTCCTCCAAAATTAATTCGCAAAGATGATAAAACAGGCTCTGTATCTGAAATTGGCTTCACCGTTAAAGTAGCAGTAAGTTTATAATCTTTTACAACCGTTTTTGAACCACCACCGGAACTATCACGATCATTGTCTCTATCTTTAGTATTTTTATCAATAGCAATTATAGCGACTATTGCAAGAATCCCAACAAGAATAGCTCCTGGACCAATTTTCTTATCTTCTTTCTCTTTTTTTTCTGGTGCTTCAACCTTGCTTGCAGTTATCAAAAGAAACTCATCGCTAATCGTATCAATGGTAAATCCAAGATCTTGAAAAGCGCCTATAGATGATGTCATTAATGTCTTTGTATCTACAGCATATTCTCTTGTTTCAATAGCGCGTTGTGCTACTACTGATTTTTTCTTTGATGAACTCGAAGAACTACAACTAACTAAGAGAAAATTAAAAGCAATAAATAGTGAAAATACTTGCATTTTTGACATTATTAATCTCCTATTGATGTATCAAGAAATATAGATTGATCTATAGCAGCAAAAAAAGATCTAAAGAATAGGTCTGAGTACTCGTTTCCTCCGCTTTCAAAGTTTACTCTCAATGATGAAATAAGAGGATCCGAAGACACTTCTTTAATAGTAATAGTTGCTGATAATTTTAATGGGGTAACCACAATATCATCTGAACGACCTTCAAACCCAAAAAGACCTGCTACTATGGCTCCTAAAAGACTGCCATTGTCATCTACCTGCGATGTCTGCGTTCCTTGTGTTCTACTCCCAGTAATCAATCCATAGTCACTATTAAGAACATCAATAGTATATCCTAAGTCTTGAAACGCACCTACCGAAGCACTCATTAATGTCTTCGTGTCAACATTATATTCTCTGGTTTCAATTGCTCGCTTTACAGCAGTAGTACGTTCAGATATTCCTGAACTACATCCGACTAATAGCAAGCCAGTCGCTAAAAAAAGAGGGAGAAAGATACTTCTCATTTAGTATTTAATGCTTTGATATTTATAACTAGAAACAAGGCCGTCTGCATTGAATTTAACAATTAATGTTAAATTTTTACTTGTAGTAGAGCTCTTGCTGCGTCCACCACCAAAAATACCAAAAAAGTTTCCGCTTGAACCTGCTCCTGCTCCTGACATATTTGAAGCTTCGGATTCTTGAGATACTTTATCATAAGTCCAAGATTCGCCACCACCTTGTGTGCTAGTTACTAAATTTGGAGATCCTAACAGATCTACTACTTGAGATGAACTCATCCCCTCTGAAAGCTGAGATTGAACTTTACCTAATGTAAAATCATTAGATTCAGCGGATGCGGTTGGTGCATTCATTGCACATGAAAAAACAAAAAAACTTGATAACGCTAATATTTGAAAATGTTTCATATTATCTACCTTTATAGTTTGTTGTTTATAATAATTATATACGTTTTACTATATAAATATGTTTCAATAAAAATAATTAAAAAAGGATACAACTACAATAATAACTAATTATAAATATTACTATTAATGAATAGAATTAATGAGGTCTTGGTAAAGACCCATAATAGACTTGGTATGCTCACCAACTACTCCATTACCAAGAGCATGTCCTTCAATAGATGTAACGGGTATAACATCTCGATTGGCTGAAACAATAAACGCTTCCTTGCATGCTAAAGCTTTTTCGATAGAAAGATGTGATTCTAACACCTTTAACTCTTCTTTTTTTAGCAAGTCTAGCAACACTAATCGCGTTACACTTTTTAATATTTTACCATCTGCAGGCGACGTAATAATAGTCCCATCATCCATTATACCAAAAAAAGAAAATGTTGTCCCTTCTAAAATCATATTATTACTAGTATAAAGCGCTTCGTCATAATGAGCATTTCTAACAACTGCATGCTGTGCTTTCAATCCGCCAAAATAAGTAAATGGAGTCTTAAGCTCTCCGTCAGGTCTTTCATATTCAAACAAGCCTAATGCAATTCCTTTTTGATAAGATTCAGATGAATAGACTTTAATAGGCGTTATAATAATAAAAAGATCAATAGGCATATCAGTAATAAGCGCTGAAGCATCTATTGGCTTTGTTCCTGCTAGCAAAATTATAATGTTGCATTCCATTACATCGAAACTGTTCTGATTTAAAGTATCCTGCACTAGTTGCTCAATCTCTTGTCTGGATTGCTTTACAATCATATTCATTGACTTGGCATTATTGAGCACCCTATCAAGGTGATAATCTAAAAATACAGGTTTTCCTTTATTTACCGTCTTTAGAAAGGTAAATACTTGGTATCCTCTAACAACGCTTAAAAAATTGCCTAAAACATTCAGGCTTACTTCGTTGGTAGGTATAAATTTGTCTCTTGCGTAAGAAATGTTTTTCATAATTGGTATCTAATTTATCTAAAAATATTATTTATAATGACGTATATTTGAAAGTGCATTATAAAATAATCCATATACTTCTACTATGCTCCGTTGTACTTAATTGTTCCAAAATAGAAAAAGAATCAACACAACTACATCAAGAATTTGACAATCAAATTAACATAGATGATGATTATTATTTTGAAAAAGATATCTATCAAATAGTTGATAATGTTTATGTGGCTATCGGATATGGTTTAGCAAATTCTATTTTGATTGTTGGGGATGGTGGCAATATTATTATTGATGTTACTGAAAGTGATATATTGGCAGCAGAAATCCGAGAACGATTTGAAGAAATCTCCGATCAACCAATTGAAGCTATCTTTTATACCCACTCTCATGTAGATCATTGGAGAGGAGCTTTTCCTTTTGTTGATGAAAATACAGAGGTATATGCTCATGAAACCTTCAAAAAAGGCTTTTATGATCAAAACAATCTATTGAAACCTATTTTGACAGAAAGAGGAATGAAACAATTTGGCTTCTTCTTACCTAAAGAACTACAGCGAGGACATGGCTTAGGCTTTACATTAGCTTTTGACTTTAAACAACCTCCCGTAGTATACCCTACTGTTTTATTGGAAGGCAAAAAAAATACTCTTAGCATTGCTGGAGTTACACTAGAAATAGTCCACTCTCCAGGTGAAACTGACGATCAAATTATTATTTATTATCAAGACAAAGAAATTGTATTCTCAGGCGATAATTATTATATGCGCTTTCCGAATCTTTATACGATAAGAGGAACATCGTATCGCGATACTTATAAATGGTATAAATCTGTTGATGAAATGCGTGCATATAATCCAAAATACCTAGTTAGTTCTCATGGACCTTATCTATCAGGAAAACAAGAAGTTCAAGATCGTTTAACCATTTATCGTGATGCTATTCAGTATATTCATGATTATGCAGTGAGAGGTGCCAATAAAGGAAAAACACCTGATGAGCTTGTAGATGAGTTTGAATATCCGCAGTTTTTCAAAGAAAATTTTGATTTACGAGAACAATATGGAAAAGTCTCTTGGAGTATTCGAAATGTATACAATGGATATTTAGGATTTTTTGACGGAAAAGCCGTTAATTTGGAACCTCTATCAACAAAAGAACGTAGTAAAAAATTATTTAAAATCATTGGATCTAAAGCCAATTTAATATCGTTGATTGATGAAGCTTTTAAAAACGAAGAATTTCAATGGGCAGCCGAGTTAAGCCAAATAGGTGTTATTAACTTTCCAAATGATAAGAATATTCAATATCTCTATGCGCAATCACTCGAGGAACTTTCTAATAAAGAAACCAATCCAATTGCTAGAAATTACTATCTATCTGAAGCATACGAAATGACAGGTGATATTACTCCTGAATTAACCTTTCAACTCTCAGAAGAGCAAGTTCGTCAAATTCCTATTGAAACTATTTTTGAAGCAATGCCCCCTCGATTAAATCCGGACAAAGCTAATGATAAGTTAATTGCCGTTGGATTTAATATGAGCGATACTGGGAAACAGTTTGGTATTATTATTCGCAACAATATTGCTGAAATTGTTGATTATATACCAGAAAATGCTGAAATAATTGTTACTGTTGAAACATCAACATGGAAAGGTATTGTTTTAGGAATTACAGATGCTAAAAATGCAGTGGCTTCTGGAAAATTAAGTGTATCTGGAAATTATTTAAAATTTATCCAGTTCTCTACTATGTTTGATAAAGATTAATCAGTAATCAATTAACGTAATTACTTCACCATACTTCTCTGCAAGTTTTTTAGATCCACCTAAATGTGGTAAATCAATCAAACATAATGTATGAATATCGGTTGCACCCAACTCTTTACATAAATCAGCTGTAGCTGTTGCAGTACCACCGGTAGCAATTAAATCATCTACTACTAAAATCTTATCTCCAGGACTAATCGCATCTTTATGAATATGAACACTATTGGTTCCATATTCTAACGTGAAATGCTTCTTTGCAGCTTCTCTAGGAAGCTTACCCGGCTTTCTTGCTAGAACAAATGATTTAGATAGTGCATAAGCAATTGGTGCTGACCAGAAAAAACCTCTAGATTCCACCCCAACTACCTTATCAAATTCTAAATGAGCAATCTTTTCTATCATCAAGTCAACCGTAGTTTTAAATGCTATAGAATCTTCTAATAGAGTTGTGATGTCTTTAAATACTATCCCTTCGATAGGATAATTTTCAACTATAGTAATTGTCTTTTTTATATCGTCAATATGCATAAATATTGAGCCAATTATACTACAATTTACTTGAATTTCAAATAAATCAAATATTAGTATTAAATTTTGATATTACTTCTGAAAATAATTGTTGTTAAAAAACTTCTTTAGAAGCTATAGCCGATATCTAAGAATAAGTTATTAAACTTTCCTCCATTATGGTCTTTTAAACCATAATATAAACCAGCATTTATACCAATTTTTTCATTCAGTGCATAACCAGCACCAAGAAGAAATCCGTAATCATTTTCATTAAAGCCCAGATCAAGCTCTTCACTCTCTGCAAGATCAATACCAAAGAATTTGATTTCATCATCAAGATGAATACCTATCATAGGGCCAATCCATAAATTAAATCTATCTGACATTGCATAATTTGCAGAAGCCCAAAAATCAAGATAGGTAATTAATATATCAGCTGTGAAATCTAAAGTTTCGTTATCTGAAAATTCAACATCAGCTTTGGTTGTAGTCCCTCGATGTCCTAATTCAGCACCAACAGTTACCGGCAATGAACCGATTGTCCAATCAGTATTTTTCCATATTCCAATGTAATATGATCCTAATCTTTCCGTAGAAAACATTTCAAGCTCTTCCTCAGATGCATCGTCTTCTATACCTGAAATTTGAAGCGATTGATATCCACCATAAACACCCCATCCAGAAGATGACGCTGCTGCTTGCTCAACTTCTTGTGCAACAACTACCGATGAAAACATGAATAAAAATGTCAATATATATCTCACAATTAGTTCCTTTCGTTTGGAATATCGTATTTTTCACAAAGACCTGATAAAAATCCCCACAACATATGGACTGTAGACATCCCTGCTTCTTCTGCAAGCTTTCTATCTTCATCAGATAATTGGTTCATTAGTATAGCACTTTGCTCGCGATGCTCTACATCAGCATCTTTATGTACCACAAAGTATTCTAACCCTTCATTAGACGAAACATCATAGTGCTCTACCAATCCTTTGATCTTCGTATCTGCAATCTCAGGAACTTGACGTTCATAGGCATACAAAGCACCTAATCCTTCTGCATAGCTAGATCTTGCAAGCCTAAAGAAGTTTGCAATCATATCTTCTGTATATCCTGCTTGTTTAATTGTTTCAAGCTCAGATTCATCTGCTCCTACTGCTAAGGCAAATTGCTTCCATAGCATTGGGTGGTCTTTCTCAAAATCTTCTTCATCGCTCAAATTATCTAATAAGATTTTACGCTGCTCAATATCTTCACACAGTGAGTGTGTTGCGCTGATATAGCGTGGAAATGCTTTAATGTGCTGATAATATTGTTCAGCATAATCTTGTAAAATTTCTTGCGTTAATTCTCCATTGTTCCATGCTACATAAAATGGATGTTTTAATAGATGAAATTCATCAAGTTTTTTGTCTAATTTTTTTAGATACATAGAGTATATCTCCCTTGTTTATTGATTAATTATTAGTTGGCTACCTATATCAATCTAGGTATAAATAAATCAGGATTCAATTATGATATTCGAAATACAAGGAAAAGATATACTAACCAGCGCCACCGCCACCACCACCGCCAGCACCGCCACCGCCAGCACCGCCACCGCCATCACCGCCATATGATGCAGAAATGGAAGTTCCTGTAGCTGCAATGTCAGCAATACCTGTAGTGATGGACGATATATCAGAAGGAGTGCCTCCTCCATGCCATAGATATGGATGTCCGCCATCAACATGTACTTGGTTGATAATATGTTTAAGTTTTTCACCCTGAAGACCCATAACAATGCAGTACTGCAATAAAAGGTCTGGATCAAAGTCTTGTATATTTAGCTTATTTTCTTGTAAGGCATCACCAAATGCATGCCATCTTAAATGCAATTCTCTGCCTTCTTTGGTAAGTCTTGATCCAAACCAAATAATAATCAACAGTATAATTGGAATAAAACTAAGGAATGCCCAGAATGTCTTATAAAAAATACCTAATCCAATCATTGAGAAAAAAAGAATTATTTGAACAGACTTAGCGTTTGATCTCTCTTGATCTCCAGAAGTATCTATCCATCCTAACTTCTTAATTTCTTTAGCACGATTATTTCTCCATTTAGAGTTTGAAAATGTATATTTTTGCCATATTTGCGAGAAATATGTATCAGTTCCAATAGTTAAAATTCTATCAAGCAACAACCTTGAAAAACTATTAGATAAATCAGATGCGCTTGGATCTAAAACCTTCACTTTTAATTTCTTTGATTTAAGAATCCACTTACCCGATTCAATCGTTTCAAGATGAATTTTTTTCTTACTAGCCAAGTCAAATAAGGTCGCTAAAATGCCGAATGGACTAATACTTGGATATTGCCATATTATCCATCCAACTAGGACTGGATGATGATTGGATGGAAATTCTGTAAAGCTCTCGTTTTTATCTATCGGTACATTATGTTCCTTTAAATATTGTATAATAAAGCTTATTCCAAACAACAAAGAAAGTAATGCCATTGCAATAAAACCATAAGAAGCCGCTCTTTGATTCTTTTCTTTAGATAGTAATCCCGCAAGCGAAAACTCCTTATTATTTATAGATGGATTCGATAAATATGATGTCGGAAATACTGTACGTAATTGCAAGACATTTTTACCTGAGAAAGAATCAGAATATAATGTAAAAATACCATTCTCTTTTATCGAGAATTTATATTTCTTAGACCTAGCTGGCTGTTCTACGGAATAGTGAAGTGTGTTGGTGTCAACACTGCCATCAAATCTTTGTATCAAACTTAACTTTCCTGGACGTTTGACAAATTTATCATCTAAATACACCCAACGAAACTGTGCATCTGTTTTTCCGATCGTGAAAGGATTCTTTAACTTATACTTCAGTGTAAATGTTTTTTCTTCGTTCGCAGAAGAGTGATACCAATAGATGCGATAGTACTTCTCTCTTGATTCAATTCTAAAATTTCCCTCTTCTTCTTTTTCGGTATTTAAATAAGGTGTCTTTCCTTCAAATACCTGAATATCATACAATTGATCATATCCTTTTTTTCGAACATCCCTGTACACAAAAGAATAAGTTCCTTTAAAGCTAAATACTCTTGTTTCTTCAATCTCAACGATTCCTTCCTTTAAAATATTGGATGCAATACTTGTTTCAAGAATTTTATAGGACTTACCTTGAGAGAAAGCAAAAGAAAGTAGTAAAAACAGTGTTATAAATATTTTTTTTATCATTCTTCTTAAAAAGATTTGTGGGCGATGAGAGATTCAAACTCCCGACCCTCTACATGCTTTGTAGATAAGGATAAAAATAGGGATTAGAAGATAGTTATGCTAAAACTGGTAGCCATGCTATCCCAACTCTAAGCCCTATTTTTATCTATGAAAAATAAACTTTGGCTTTGGTAAAATCTAAAATGGTGGAGTGTCCATAAACAAATATAAGGAAAAAATATGACAGATGCAGTTCAAACCCCTATTTTTACCAAGTTTCTCGTCGGAAGTGGGCGATGAGAGATTCGAACTCCCGACCCTCTACATGTCGAGCAGATGCTCTAACCAGCTGAGCTAATCGCCCCAATTTTCAAACTATGGCTTAACCTGCAACTTTTACAATCAACTTGTCAAACCATTTATCGGGTAATATACCTCTCATTGTTAAAAGTATCCAGCTATATGCACCAGCTGAATACCTTGTTTTAGGATTTTTAGCACTTATTGCTTTTTCAATGATTTTCGCTATCACTATAGGATCAGAATAATTGTCAAATCTGTTTTCATTTGAATCATCTGAAGAAGAACCATACAAATTTTTATATTCCGTGTTTTGACTATACTTATTTAAGTATTTTGCTGAAGCATTACTGATGTTTGTTTTGATTAAGCCTGGCTCAATGATTACTACATCTATTCCAAACTGTTTCACTTCTAACCTAAGCACATCAGACCAACCTTCAAGTGCATGTTTGGATGCAACATACCATCCCCCAAGAGGATTATATGCTTTACCTAATACTGAAGAAATATTGATAATAGTTCCACTTCCTTGAGCTCGCATGTGAGGCAATGCTGCTTTAACAGTTCTAGCAATACCAAATAAATTTACTTCAAACTGATACATCGCATCATCCATTGATACATCTTCAATAGCACTGTATACAGCAATTCCAGCATTGTTAACTAATACATCTATCCTACCTTGTTCTGCAATTATTTGTGAAATAGCATTGTCGACATGTTCTTGATTTGTAACATCCATTTCTAATGCTGTACCGCCAATATCATTTAGATAGAGATTTTCATCTACTAAAATATCCCCACCGTAAACAATATGACCTTTATCTAATAAATATTCAGCTGTAGATCTACCGATTCCAGATGCAGTTCCAGTAATCAGTATAACCTTAGGGGTATTTGCGGATATAAATCCAATCATTAGAAATAAAAAAAATATCTTTTTAAACATTGTAAGCTCCTTTATTTGTCTTTTAAATTAATGATAAGCCAAGCAAAAAATGCATAATCTTATTTAAGATTTTTTCAAACATCTTTTGAATGCCAATAGGCTAATCCAATAAATAGAAATTGAAATGGAAGTCTTCCCCAAGCCAATTTAGGACTAATGCCCATTGCGTCTCCATTAGTAAATGCTAGATAGATATTGGCAGGAAATACAGCAATTAATAGAAAAATAAGCCCCCAGGCAGCATAATATCGTGTTTTAGGTATCAACAGTAGGAAACCAAATAAAACTTCGAAAAATCCACTAATATATATCGATGCTAAGTGAAACGGAAAACTTGGTGGCATAATATCTAAAAACCATTCTGGCTCAATAAAATGCTTCACTCCTACATTCATATAGAAACATGACATTAGTAGAATAGTTAGAAATTTAAATTTGTTTATCAAACTGAAATTGATCCTTTGCGAAAATCTGTTTTTCCAATACGCACATTTACCAATACTGGATGTCCATTTTTTGCATCTTCCTTTGCTTGTAATAGTACATTTTCTAATTCATTAGGATTGTCTACAGCATACCCTTTTCCGCCATATCCGATTGCTACTTGATGATAAGCAGTATTAGCAAGATTTGTTCCTATGGGACTTCCAAGCATGTCTACTTGTTCTCGAGCAATTTGTTGCCATGAAGCATCGTTTCCTACAATTGCAATAACGGGTAATTTATGACGAACAAACGTATCAAATTCAGCTAAACTAAAGGCGCACGCTCCATCTCCATAAATAATCCAAACTTCTTTATTTTTATACGCGCTTTTTGCTCCCAAAGCAAATCCGCCTCCAACGCCCAATGTCCCAAATGGACCTGGATCTAACCAACTTAAAGGCCCTCTAGGACGAACAGTATATGCTGCTGTTCCTACAAAATCTCCCCCATCTGCTATTAAAATACTATTATCATCTAAAAGATGATTGATTGTAGTACATAATTTAACAGGATTAACAAAATCTGTTTTCATTTCAGATTGCTGTATAATTTCATTATCTCGATTTTGCTCAAGAGTATTTAATTCTTTTGTCCATTCTTCGCATTGTGGAGGATTAATAATTTTAGCAATTTCACAAATCGCTCGTGTTGGATCTCCGTGAATACCAATAAAGGGTTTTCTGTTCTTTTTCATATCTGTCTTGCTTTTATTAATTGCAATAATTTTTGCATTTGCATTGATAGAAAATCCATACCCCAATCGGAAGTCTAATGGTACACCTACGGTTAATACAACATCAGCATTCTTCAAGGCATGCTTACGATTATGGCGCATAAAGAATATATCATTTTCATTAAAACATCCTCGTGACATTCCTGATGTATAAGTAGGGATAGAAAGCTTATTTAAACTCTTAATGAACTGCGGTAAAGCTTCTTTGTTTTGCGTAACCTGATTACCAAGCAATACAACGGGTTTTTTAGCATTTACAATTGCTAATGCTGCATTATCTATATCTTTTTGTCGTCCAAGTAATCTTGTCTCTTTTTTAATTCTTATTGATGATTTTTTATCTGAGAACATATTGGTTAAATGACGATTTACATACCATGTCATTACCTTACCTATAATCCCATTAGATGGCAACTGACTTGCATGTTGCTCTCGAATACTTTCTTCTGGATACAACAAATCAATAGGTAGCTCTACAAATACTGGCCCAGGAACCCCTGATGTCGCTGTATTTAAAGCATTGGTGAGCGATGGCACAATATCGCGTGTTTTACTAACGCTTACAGCTGATTTAACATGAGGCTTTATTAAGGCCATTTGATCAATATCTTGTAACGATCCTTTGCCGCGCAAAAGCGTTGCTGCTGCCCCACCAATCAATATCAATGGTGACTGTGCTAATTGAGCATTTTTAATTGCAGTAATAGTGTTGGTCACGCCAGGTCCGGCAGTAACTATAGCAACTCCTATACTATCAGTTAATCGCGATACAGCATCAGCTGCGAATACTGTTGAAACTTCATCACGAACTTCTATAATATCAATCCCCTCTGATTCACATCCAACGAGAATTGGAGATATATGTCCTCCACATAATGTAAAAACAGTATTGATATTATTGTTTTTAAAAAAAGAACTTACACTAAAACCTGCATGCATTTTAGATGTCATAAATAATTAACTTTTGATTGCTGCAACCTGATTAGGTTCAGGTACTGTTAAGAAGGACGAATAAATAGAATCATCCATTAAAACCTCTAGCGCTTTAAGGACTACTTTATCGTCTTTAAGATATAGTTCATATTTCCCATTATATCCATCATAGTAGAAAGCAAATTCACCTAAAATCATTCTTTTAATCACATCATTTTCAATCTCAAACATTTCTGATTGAGTTTTATCAATTTGTCTCTCTATGACACTGAAAGCATTTTTTAAGAAAATATTATCCTTATCTTCTTTTGATAATTTCTCTTTTGCTGTTTCTAAATCTTCTTGTCCATCAACATACCCTTTAATGTCGCTATCATTAATAAAAGTCTTAAAATTTTTCATTAAACCATTATCAGCCATTACTTCATCGATAGATGTATATTGATCGCTAGATTGTTGTACAAATCGGAAATAGCCTCCACTTCTTAGAATAGAAGCTGCTAATGGGTAAGAACCTTCATCTTTTACTACAACATCTGGTGAAATACCTCCACCGCCCAAGACAGTTCTTCCTGCCATTGTTTGATACAATGAATCTGCAACTAAACTATTATCTGCTATCAATTCTTCATCTATAAATTTTCGTTTTTGAATAGAGCGACCACTTGGAATATAATATTTAGAATTAGTAATTTTTAAAGCAGTATCTTTGTTGATTCCTATCACAGTCTGAACTAATCCTTTTCCAAAAGATTGATCTCCTAGAACAACAGCTCTATCATGATCTTGTAAAACTCCAGCAACAATTTCGCTTGCTGATGCACTACCACCATTAATCAACACTGCTATATCTATCGAGCTTGGTACAAATGAATTATTTAATGACTTATAATTTTTTAAACTTCTTCCTTTTCGCCCTTTTGTTGAAACCATCTCTACGTCTTTTGGTAAAATTAGATCTAAAATATCTAATGAAGATGACAACAACCCGCCTGGATTACCCCTTAAATCAATGATAATATTATCAGCACCTTCACCCATTAAAGACAGTAAAGCGTCTCTGGTTTCGCCTGCAGTATTATTTGAAAAATTTGTAATTCTAAGATAACCAACTTCTGGATTTGCCATCCCATAGTAAGGAATATCTTTGATTGTAATGATATCTCTAGTGATAATATAATCTTCTGTTTCACCTGTAATTGGTTTTTTAATCGTTAATATGACGTCCGTACCTCTATCGCCTCTAATTTTGTTAGTAGCTTCTTTTAATTCTAACCCCTTAGTAGATTCTCCGTCAATATTCATAATCTCATCACCCGTAAAAATACCAGCACGTGATGCTGGAGATCCTTCAATAGGACCTACAACGGTTAACTGATCTTCATACATATATATTTGAAGACCTACTCCACTAAATTCACCATCTGTTTTAATCGCTAAATCTTCTAGATCTTTTTCTTCGTAGTATTCCGTGTATGGATCAAAATTTTCTAACATAGATTTAATAATTCTAGAGGTTAATTTTGGCACATCAAGTTCATAAACATACTCTGTTAATAAATATTTATATACTGTCATAATCTGTTGTTGTGATCGTGCGATATCACGATAAACATCCAGTTGCTGACTACGCAATATTCCAAAAAAACATACTACCAAAACCATAAAAATAATCGATGCTTTTTTTAAATATTTCATAAACTAAATTTTTCCTTCATTACGCTCCATATATCTTCAAAAACTTTATCAATAGATTGTTCTCCATTAATTAAAATTACTCTCTCTGGTTCTTTGGTATTCATGGCCAAATATTGATCGCGCACTCTTTGTTGAAAATTGGCACCTTCTCTTTCAATTCTATCTCTTGAAACAGACATTCTTTCATTTGCTTTTTCGACAGGAATATCAATAAAAAATGTGATATCAGGTTTTAACGTATATGTTCCGAAATTGTTTATGACCTCTAACGCATTAACACTTAAACCTCTTCCACCGCCTTGATATGCTAATGTAGAATCTGCATATCGATCGGCTACAACCCATTTTCCATTAATAATATGAGGTAAAATAACCTTGTCAGTAAGTTGTGCTCTACTTGCAATCATAAGTAATGCTTCAGCACGATCTGACATAGATTCTTCAGAATGAAGTAATAATTTTCGAATAGATTCAGATATATAATCGCCGCCCGGCTCTCTAACCGTCACTGCTGATATCTCATCAATTTCAAAAAGTTTTTCAACTAATTTGTCAGATTGCGTAGATTTTCCGCATCCGTCAACACCTTCAAACGTAATAAACTTTCCGCTAGAAATAGATTTTGTCATGATTTTTTCCAATAATAATTACTAATTCACCTTTAATTTTTTTTGATTCAAAAAATTCTATTACACTACTAAAATTACCTCTAATAATTTCTTCATACAACTTCGTTAATTCTCTAGCAACAACAACAGGTCTTTCACCTAGTGATTCCTTTAATTGAATTAACGTTTTCATTAGTCGGTGAGGACTTTCAAATAATACTATAGTAGTATCTAAATTTTCTAAAGAAGAAATTTTCTTCTGTCTTCCTTTCTTTGTTGGTAAAAACCCTATAAATGTAAAAGCGTCTGACGGTAACCCTGATGCACTAACAGCAGCAGTCAAAGCAGATGCTCCTGGAATTGGAACAATATCAATACCTTCGCTAATACATTCTCTGATTAAACTATATCCGGGATCGCTAATAGTTGGTGTTCCAGCATCAGAAATCAATGCAACATCTTTATTGTCATTTAAAATATCTAAGACACGAGCAATTTCCTTATCACTACTATGATCATGATAGCTATATAATTTTGTATCAATATCATAGTGATTGATTAATTTTTTTGAGGTTCGCGTATCTTCTGCAAAAACACAATGAACATTTTTTAGAGTTTCTACTGCTCGAAATGTAAAATCTTGTAAATTGCCGATTGGTGTAGCAACGACAAATAATTTACCTTTACCTGACATTATGCCAACTTATTTAATGCGCGCTTAAAACAGTCCATTCCAAAATCAATATCTTCGGTCGTAACATTTAAATGTGGTCTAAAGCGTATTGAATGATTTCCAGAACCTAATAAAATTGAGCCTTCATCCATCAGAAGCTCTGATAATTTGTCTCTTTTATCGCTTGAAGGCAAATCAAAGGCACAATACAGCCCTTTTCCTCTTGCATTTGATATAAGACCAGGGTATTCATTTTGAAGCTCTTCCATGCTGTTTAAAAGGTATAGTCCATTTTTAGCTGCTTGATCTACTAAATTATCTCGTTCAATCAGTTCTAAATAAATAGTTAATCGTACCATATCAACCAAATTTCCACCCCATGTAGAATTAATACGACTTGATTCTTGAAACACATTACCTTCTACTTCATCTACACGAGTACTAGCAGCAATACCGCAAACTTGTGTTTTCTTACCGAATGAGATAATATCAGGTTTAGCTGATAACCCATCTCCACAATCACATTCAGATTCACAAGATCCTGATGAGAAATGCTGGTGCGCCCACATCTTTCCTGTGATACCAATACCGGTCTGTACTTCATCATAAATAAGCATAATATCGTTTTCGTTGGCAATCTCTCTTAATGCCTGCATAAACACGCATCTGAAATGATTGTCTCCACCTTCGCCTTGTATAGGCTCTAAAATAATAGAAGCAATATTATCTGGGTTTGCAGCAATAGCTTCTTTGATTTCATGCAATGATTGTTTCTCCAATGCTTGAACATGCTCTAAATTATCTTTTAAAGGAAATGTAATCTTAGGGTTGCTGACTCTAGGCCAGTCAAATTTTGGAAAATACATTGTTTTTCTTTTATCTGGAGAATCAGTTAGAGACATGGTGTATCCTGTTCGTCCATGAAAGCACTGCTTAAAATGAAGAACCTTCTCTCCTTTAGCACTATTTCCTTTTGCTAAATTCTTTCTACGTTTCCAATCAAATGCAACTTTTAAAGCATTTTCAACTGCCAGACCGCCACCCTCTATAAAGAAAGTGTGTGGTAAATAATCTGGTTGAGCTACACGTTTAAAGGTTTGCATGAATTCTGCCATCTCTTGAGAATAAACATCTGAATTTGTTGGCTTGTTAATTGCAGCAATACGCAATCTTTCGGATTGTTCTAAAACGTAAGGATGATTATATCCAACAGATAAGGATGCAAACATAGAGAATAAATCTAAATACTCTTTACCACTAACCTTATCAACTAACCAAGATCCATGGGATTTTTCTAAATCAATAATTGGAGACATTCCATCTGCAAGAATACTTTGAGAAATTACTTTCCTAATATCCGCTTTATTCACTTATTAACCTTCCTTTTTTTCAGGATTTTGGAATGACCAAAAACCTAGTATAACTACAACAAACAACATCATCCAAAACGTTCCATAGTTATAATCAGGAGAAGAAAATAAAATTAGATCATTAAAACGACCAATTAATAATGAAATACGTCCCATAACCGCAAAACCAAATGATGCTCCAAAACTAATCATTAAGAAATAAATTCCTAATCGAGTAAATTTTCCGTAAGCACCGGTCTGTTCTCTTGAGAAATAAAAATACATTAATGCGCTAATTGTACCTACTAAGATAACAATATTATTAAATACGCTGTCTCCTGATATATTAAAAAATGGTAGAGAACCACTAAATATATCTATGACACTTGCGTTGATTTGACTCAATACATTAGAGCTTAAATATCCATATGTCTTTAATCCAGCTGCAATCCCTACTGTGTAAGCGATACCCCATCTTGCCATCCAGTTAAACTGCTTAAAAATACTAAGCAACATCATTACACCTAATAATAATGGAAAGAAATAAAGCACATTAAATTCATGATTAAAGTCAACTTCGGCAATAAATGCCAAAGGACCGTCTTTAGGAAATAGTCTCCCAAATAGGTTAGGATAAATTTGTGTCCAATAGAAAGTAGCTGCCCAGTAAGCTGCTGACACACCAACAAAAACATGTTCTGCAATCTTATAAAAAGGATTATCTCTATATAGGTAAGATAAAATACCTAATGTCAAAAATGCTGCAATCCATGCACCGAGAATTGTAGAAAATGCCATACTAATATTTCCTCTCTCTTCTCTCTGTTATAAAATATGCTAGATTACCTAGAACGATAAAGAATACAATAACCAAATGTGCAAATGATTGTGCAGCCATTCCTTTAATTGCAATACCTGGCGTACCAATCAACTTTTCGTACTCTGCTGCTCCTGGCATTCCAGCAAGAATTCCTTTTACTTGCCCACTCTGAACATAAGGCATCACTTCATTTACTTGAATTGATGTTGTTCCAGATGATAATGGCACACCGGTTGGATCTCCGCCATATTGCACCCATTCAAAAGTACCTGGATACCCAGCAGAACCAGTAAAGATAAATTGAAAATCTTTTAAATTATTTACACCATCCATCATAGGTATGTCTGCAAGCATTGTTCCTTTAGAGTCTACGGTATAAACCTTGCGTAAATTACTAGCAAGCCCCTTAACAATCGCTTCATTTCCTGGTCTAAAACCTAATAATACATAGTCTTCATATTCTACTAATTCAAATTCTTTATTAATCTCCTCCAGTGCATCAAGAGCCATATATAGTCCGTCAGGCCATAAACAAGTAATATATATCTGATGGTCTTTGCGGAAAAGCTGTCTCATTACCCCTAATGTCATTGGATGAATCTCAGGTTTAGTACTTGGGCCATAATCAAATGACATCAATACTTTTGAATTTGCAGGAATTGCATCAATTGCATTATAAACTTTTTCAGTAGTTGGTGTCGTTCTAATCGGTAGGTCTATTGGACGTAAAAGCGGTATAAATACTGCTAAACCAATTAATAGGAAGATAAATCTTCTATCAACAGAACCAAACTTTAATATCATATCTTCTAAAAATTTCATTATTGGTCACCTATATATGATTTTTCTAATCCAAAGATGTAACGTAAACTAGTTACAATAATTCCTAAACCAATCCCAATCATAATTGCTCTTGCTCCAGCTAAATTTGGAACCGTATAAACCCACTCTTGTAGTGATGGTAAGAAGAATATTGCAGGTTCGGTTGGATTCCAATCCATGCTCATACCTAATGCAGTAACACCTAATAGACCTAAAACAAATGAACCAAAAATAAGTTTACGGTCTTTGAAGTAAGTACTCATAAATATTGTCCCAACAAATACTAGTAGATACATTATCATCCAAGGTGTAATTAAACTACCTATAGGTACTCTACCTAACATAATAATAATACCAGCTAACAATAATAATGTAGCTTCAAAATTTCTTGCTCTAAATGCACGATATGAAGC
>Ga0310120_10000896_pt1 | contig 22883 bp, 19 predicted proteins | sample CB27_AW_983_MG_FD_203506 | JGI IMG/M metagenome (GOLD analysis project Ga0310120, IMG submission 203506) | Marine microbial communities from Western Arctic Ocean, Canada - CB27_AW_983 | ecosystem: Environmental > Aquatic > Marine > Oceanic | place: Canada: Western Arctic Ocean | collected...
GCGGATTCTGCGGCGGATTCTGCGGCGGATTCTGCGGCGGATTCTGCGGCGGATTCTGCGGCGGATTCTGCGGCGGATTCTGCGGCGGATTCTGCGGCGGATTCTGCGGCGGGTTCCGGGGCGGGTTCGGGAACCTGCATTTCGATCGCCACCGGCTTAAGGTTGGCGAGAGGATCCGAGGCCATCTGAGGAATAGCCGCAGGCGCCTCGACCGAGGGCTCTTCTTCAGGTGCGGCGACCGCTTCCCCCTCATCCCGCAGGATGGCAAGGGTGGCGCCGACTGCGGCCTTCCCCCCCTCCTCAATCAGAATTTCGGAAAGAATCCCCTCGTCGAACGCTTCCATCGCCATGGTGGCCTTGTCCGTTTCGATCTCTGCGATCTCATCCCCGATCTCCACCTCATCGCCGAGGTTCTTGAGCCAGCGCACCACCGTGCCTTCGGTCATGGTGTCCGAGAGCTTGGGCATTTCGATATGCGTTGCCATGGGTCGAAGGGTGCGCCGGGAGTTGGGGCCAAAGGCCGGTTCCGGTCAATACCGTGACATCAGAGTTTTTCAAGATCAACGCAAGGCTTTTGGAGCCGCCCCACCAAAAACAGCGGGCTCTCCAGTGAAGGAGAGCCCGCGGAAAATCAGTTTCGATTGAACGCCTAGTTCTCTTCGGGAGCAAGCTCCTTCATCGTCGGGATGAGCCCGACGTGGGGCTCCCCGCTGGCTCCCTGCGTGCTCGCACGGCGTAACACCTGGCTGCTCACGATGCCGCAACACTCCGAATCAGCGCAGTACCATGACCCGCAGGAACTGCATCTGACCGCCTTGCGCACGGTTTTCACGACGGGGCGGCGCACCTTGATAGTGCCTCCTTTTCCGTCCTTGGAACCGGGATCGGCAAATACTTCTTCTTCGATCCACTCAACCTCCTCTATTTCCACATACTTTTTCGAGCACCCGTTGCAGCTTAGGCCGCAAGAGGAGAAGATCAGGGGCAAAAACAGAATCGCCGGGATGAAAGCCAGTTTTTTCATAGACCGTGGAATGCTAGATTTGCGTGACCACGATGCAACTAGATTTTCCGATCCCTTGTCCAGCTCGCCGGCGGGAGGTTGATTATTGGGAAAAATAAAGGTCCGCCCCTCTCCTCTGAATAGGGCCTGTGGGCATGTTGGTGGTCCGGTCAGGCCATTGTGAGCACCTGTTCGACCACTCGGCGGGCATTCGGGAGCTGCTCGTCTTCGATATGCGGTGAGTAGATGGAGGGGGCGTCGATACTGCACACGCGTTTCACCGGAGCATCCAGATGATCAAAGGCGTGCTCCTGGATGAGAGCCGCGATCTGGGAGGACACGCCATTGAAAGGCTTCGACTCATCCACCAGAACAGCGCGGTTGGTCTTGACCACGGAGTCGATGATGGCGTCCTGGTCGAGCGGACGAATGGAGCGCAGGTCGACGACTTCCGCCGAGATGCTGTGATCGCGAGCGAGAGTCCCGGCCGCCTCCAGGGCGTGCAATACCGAGCGACCATGGGCGATGAGAGTGATATCGGAGCCCTCTCGTTTGATGTCGGCCCTGCCCAGGGGGACGAGATGCTCCCCCTCCGCAGGGTCGGGAACGGGACCAAGGGTGCCATAAAGCTTGGTATTCTCCATCACGAAGACCGGATCGTTGTCGCGAATGGCCGCTTTCATGAGGCCCTTGGCATCGGCCGGGGTGGCTGGAGCACACACCTTGAGCCCTGGAAAGGCCGCAAAAAGTCCCTCGGGACAATGGGAGTGGGTGGCACCCACGTTGGTGCCGCCGTTGGCCGGACCGCGTACGACGATGGGAACATTTATCAATCCTCCCGCCATGTAGCGCATGCAGCCCGCGTTGTTCACGAGTTGATCAAAGGCTACCGAATGAAAGGACCAGAACATGAGCTCCATTACCGGGCGCACACCCAGCATGGAGGCGCCCACGCCCATTCCGATGAAGCCCGCCTCCGAAATCGGCGTATCGACCACCCGCTTGTTTCCCCATTTGTCCCACAGCCCCTCGGTCACCTTGTAGGCGCCATTGTATTGGGCCACTTCTTCGCCCATGATCACGACGTTTTCGTCGCGGGCGAGCTCTTCATCGAGAGCTTCGCACAGAGCATGGCGATAAAGTAGTTCTCTCATTATTGGGGGGCCCCCTTAATCGTTGAAGAAGTGACGCCCGGTGTTGCCGGCTTCCGAATCCTCGTCCACCTCGCAATAAACATCCTGCAGGATTTCCTCCACGGTCGGCGCCGGTGAGTTTTCGGCAAACTTGATGGCAGCCGCAGTTTCCCCGGTGGCTTCCTTCTCATGGGCCCTGGCGTCCTCCGCGGTCATGACGCCTTCTTCGATCAGGCGGCGCTCCCAGAGGCGAATAGGGTCATGATAAGTCTTGTAGCGCTCAATCTCTTCGGGCGTGCGGTACTTGTTTGCATTGGCATCTGCTACCGAGTGACCATAATAACGGTAGGTCTGGATCTCCAGAAGGCTTGGCCGGTGTTCCTTGCGGGCCCGTTCCATCGCGATATGAGTCTTGGCGCGAACCTCGTAGAGGTCCTCCCCGTTAATGAGGTCCCAGGCCATGTCGTAGGCCTCCGCCCGCTGGGCCAAGCAGTCGCGGTAGGCGCTCGAGCGCATCTGGGAGGTCCCCATCGAATACCCGTTGTTCTCGATAATGTAGACCACCGGAATCTCGAAGAGGGAGGCCAGGTTGAGCGCCTCGTGGAAGGCTCCCTGATTGATGGCGCCATCACCCAGGAAGCAGAGGGCACACCCTGGAAGGCCCTTGTATTTCAGCCCGTAACCTAGACCGAGGCCGAGCGGGGTCTGCCCCCCCACAATGCCGTGGCCGCCCCAGAAATTCTTGTCGGGGGCAAAGAAGTGCATCGATCCCCCCTTTCCCTTTGAGCACCCGGTGGCCTTGCCAAAAAGCTCCGCCATGCACTCTTCCATGCTCATGCCAACAGCAAGGGCGTGCCCATGATCGCGGTAAGCGGTGATTACGTGGTCGTGATCCCCCATCAGGGAAACGGTCCCTACCGCCACCGATTCCTGCCCGATATACAGGTGGAGAAACCCTCCTATTCTGTTCTTCTGGTATTGCCCGAGGGCAAGGTGTTCGAAGCGGCGGATTCGCACCATGGAGCGGTAGAAATCGATCTTGTCCTGTGCGGTCAGGCCACGATTGACTGAAGAACTGGAAAAATCCATCGCCGTAAAGGGGCGCTCGGCGGAGGGATCCTGCATGATGGAGACTTCTGGGCGTGCATACCCGGTGGACTCAGAATGGGCAAGAGTTAAGGTTTGGCGAAGGGGCCTCCCCCGTCTCAGCGCCGCACGTGACCCGCAGCAAGTGCGGTTGCTCCGGCCGGGACACTCCCCCACTTCCGCTGGCCAAGAAGGAAGAGCCCGCTAAACAGTGCGCTGGCGGCGATCGAGCCCCTCAGGAAAACCCAGGCCGGAGGAATCGGGCCCGGCACTCCCACTGTCTGCGCCTGCACGAAGCCAGCCCACGTCTTGGAGTATTGCGGGAGAAGAAGCCAGGATCCGGTGTTCGTCACCGCGTAAAAGAGGATCGCCGCTCCAATTGAGCCGCCCATCATCGCCACCCAGTTTCTCTTGCGGAGAGAGTATCCCGCTCCGGCCACTACCGCAAAACCGCCGAGCGCGATCGCGATCTGGAAATCCCAGCCATAACCCTGGGTGAGATTGGTCAGGGGATAGGAAAGCAACCAGGCCGCGACGGGTAGCCAGAGCCAACGAACTCCCATGCACGCTGCCACGCAAAAGAACACTGCAGGTAAGGGACTGAAACCGGGAAGGACTTCCTGCCATTTCGCCCCTACAAGGCTGAAGGCGACAAGGAGAACAACCAGAAGAAAGGGCGGTAGGAGACGCTTCACGATCTTTTGCTACACCCAAATACGTGTGCCTGCACGGAAAAATCTGCCGCTGTCATCCGGGAGATCAAATGTTGCCGAGATTCAGTCCCGGGATGTTTGACGAGAACCCTCGGCCGTCAGGCGATCCGGTCTGGTCATGGGCTTGCGGATGGACAGAGAATGTGGCACCGGGACGCATAGAGTTATTGGGAGATACGAAGAAGGAATCTCTTAAAATCATCCCTTAATTCTTCTTCTTATAGTCGAGAATAAGTCGGTAGTTTGTGAGTTCCCCGCTTTTCTTTACGGTGTTCCACGGTGCGAAAAGGAGGTGAACAAAGGTGTGGCGGAAGCTCGTCTTGATCAGAGATTGTTGGTTGTTCCGGAAATGATCAGCCCATTCGCATCCTTTCCGCAAGTTTTTGGCATCTTTCCCACGGTCCTTGCGAGGAGAGAGCGTGGGCGCTAGAGCTTGTCTGTGAACGACAGCGAATACATGCGCCGGGCACTGCATTTGGCAAAGTTTGGGGTGGGAGTAACCAGTCCGAATCCGCCGGTTGGGGCGGTGATTGTGAAAGATGGGGAGGAATTGGGTGTTGGCTGGCATCGATCGGCCGGGCAGCCGCATGCCGAGGTAGAAGCTCTTAAGGATGCGGCGGGTCGGCACGGCATGGATGCAGCCCGGGGCGCCACCGTTTATCTTACCCTTGAGCCGTGCTGCACCCAGGGCCGGACCGGCCCCTGTACCACGGCCCTTGTCCAAGCGGGTGTCAAACGGGTGGTCATTGGCGCGAGTGATCCTAATCCGGCCCACGAGGGAAGAGCGGCATGGATTTTGTCCGAGGGGGGAATCGAGGTGGTGGAAGGCATAGAAGAGGCTGGTTGCGAAGAACTGATCCGGGCATTTGCCAAGGTTCAGCGGACGGGATTGCCGTGGGTCATTATTAAGAGCGCACTGAGCCTGGACGGCAGAATAACGAGAACGAGGAGCGAGGGGCAGTGGCTAAGTGGACCTGGCTCCCGCGCGGAAGTGCAGGAACTTAGAGGAGAAGTGGATGCGATCCTGAGCAGTGGAGAAACTGTTCGGGCCGACAATCCGCGGTTTACGGTGCGGGGTGATCATGCGAAGGAGGACCAGACCCAACCCTGGCGAGTTATCTTGACATCAAGCGAAATGGGATTGCCTCGCGAGGCCGAGATCTTTACCGACGCCTTTGCGGATCGAACCCTTGTTTACAAGGGGCAACGCATCGAGTGCGTCCTTCGTGAACTCGTGTCCGATCACGGCGTTGTGAGTCTCCTGGTGGAGGCGGGCGGTCGCCTGGTGGGCCGCCTGCTTGATGAAGGCTGGGCCGACGAAGTCGTTTTTTATCTCGCGCCCCTTCTGACCGGAGGACCGATCCCGGCCAGCGGCGGGGAAGGGGTGGCCGATTTCAAACAACGGGTTCGCCTTGACGACCTGCGGTTCCAGCGGATTGAGGATGATGTGCGGCTGCGTGCGATCCTTGCGGGAACCAGTGGCGAATTCGAGGGTTAGCACAGGCCAGAGGCTCCTGCCTCGCACATCTACTATAAACATAGTATTACCAGGAGTGAGGCGGCCACCACAGGACCGCCAACCAGATTGCGCCGGAACAAGAATAAGATGTCGTCATGGAGGGCGCGAGGGGAGCTGACCCGAATCCTGGGAAGAGCACGGCGGGAGGCCGCGGAGAATGATCAGGCTCGCTAGGAGGCGGCGGTGCGGACGCTCTTCTCAAGCCAAATCGAAAGGACCGCGATATCGGCCGGAGTGATGCCACTGATGCGCGCGGCCTGGCCGAGGGTTTGTGGACGAATTTCGCCGAGGCGCTGCTGCGCTTCTCGCTTCAGGCCTGCAATAGACAGGTAGTCAAGATCAGGGGGCAGGGAACGGGCTTCCTGGCGGGCCATGCGATCGATCTGCTGGCGCTGGCGCAGGATGTGCCCTTCGTACTTGAAGTCGGTTTCAATGAGGGGCCAGAGTTCCACGGGGAACCGCTGCTGGAGCGAGGCGGGGAGATTCGGCCAGCTATTGTCCTCACGCCGGAACCAGTGATCCAGCTTGAGACCGTCGTGGGTGGTCTCGCGCACGAAACGCGCGGCCTCCGCCAGGATCTTGAGCTTTGCCTCCGTCTGCTCGTTGCGCCGGTCACAGGACAAACCGAAGCTTCGGGCGAGGGGGCTGAGGCGCTGATCGGCGTTGTCCTGCCGGAGGAGAAGGCGGTATTCTGCGCGACTGGTGAACATGCGGTAGGGCTCGGTGCAGCCCTTGGTGACGAGATCATCGATCATAACGCCGAGGTAGGCCTGGTCACGAGAGAGGACGAGGGGTTGGTTGCCGAGAACCTTGAGGGCGGCGTTGGCACCGGCGAGGAGGCCTTGGCCGGCCGCCTCTTCATAGCCCGAGGTGCCATTGATCTGGCCAGCAAAGTAGAGCCCCTCAACGCGCTTTGTTTCGAGGGAGGGCGTGAGTTGAGTGGGCGGGCAATAGTCGTATTCCACCGCGTAGCCCGGGCGGAGAATTTCGGCCCGCTCTAATCCATCGATGGTGCGGATAAAAGCGAGTTGGGTCTGGTAAGGGAGAGAGGTGGATACGCCGTTGACATAGTATTCCCTGGTGTGCCGGCCCTCGGGCTCAAGAAAGATCTGATGCCGATCCTTGTCAGGGAACTTGACGACCTTGTCCTCTATGGAAGGGCAGTAGCGGGGGCCAATTCCTTCGATGGCACCGGAGAAGAGCGGACTCTTGTCGAGGTTTTCGCGGATCTGAAGGTGGGTATCCGGATTGGTCCAGGTGATCCAGCAGGGAAGCTGTTCCACGTGGAACCCTTTATCTTTCCATGAATTCAAGGTGAAAAGATCATCGGGGTGCTTCGAGATCGTATGGGCCAGGAAACTGAAAAGAGGCGGGGGGGAATCGCCGTCCTGCCGCTCACAGCGGGTCAGATCCAGAGAACGGGCATTGAGGCGGCAGGGCGTTCCGGTCTTGAAGCGTTCCACCTCGAAGCCCAGTTCCCGCAGGGAGTCGCTGATGGTGGTGACGGGATCGCCCATGCGCCCACCCCGCTCTTGCTGTTTGCCTACGTGCATGAGTCCCCGCATGAAGGTGCCGGCACTTAAAACGACTGCACTGCTGCTGAGCTCAAAATCCAGGTTGGTTTGGACGCCCTTGACCACTGAACCCGAAACGAGGAGGCGGACCGCGTTGCCTTGGTGGATATCAATGCCGGAGGCAGACTCCAGGAGGTACTTCATGCGCAGTTGATAGGCCTTCTTGTCGCATTGGGCGCGGGGGGCCCGGACGCTGGGGCCTTTGCGGGCATTGAGAAGGCGCCATTGAACAGCGGTGGCGTCGGTGTTGAGACCCATGGCCCCTCCCAGGGCGTCGATTTCGCGAACCATGTGCCCCTTGGCCAGACCCCCGATGGCGGGGTTACAGCTCATCTGGCCGATCGTATCAAGGTTCTGGGTCAGAACCGCTACCTGACAACCCAGACGGGCGGCGGCGAATGCAGCTTCGACGCCGGCGTGTCCTGCGCCAATGACCAGGACATCGTATTCTTTGGGATAGCGGAACATGGAGTCCTCGGAGAGCCGCGGAGGCTAACACTTGGAGGCCGAAACTCAAGGGCGGGGGCCGCAAGGAAATTCTTCGTGAACATTGACCACTTTCCCTCAAGGAACCTGTTCCACGTGGAACTGCATTCGTGAATCCGAGGCACGGTGAAGGTTGGGATCGCGACCGGGATGCCGATTCCGAGGCCCTCTTCCGGGTAAGGAACTCTTGATCCAGGCGCAGCGGAGGGCGGGAGATTGAGGCGGTGACGGGGCGAGATGTAACGCCTCAGGATGCGATGGGAATCGGTGGGGAAAGGGAAAAAATTAAGAGTTGGGCACGGACTGGAGTTGAAGGGAGGGGAAGCTGCGAAGCACGGCAGGCGCCAATATGAAATCTTGGAACTCATTGAGGGCCAATGGTTTAGGGAGCTCCTAAGAAGAGACAAAGGGCTTGCGGGCAAGCCGGCAGAGATGGCTTGGAAAGACGACAGAAGCGATCCGGGGAGAATTTCGGATGGAACGCCGGGACTCCATGCCGGGATCGGAGAGTTCTTTCTAACAGAATCTAACAGAGAGGGGTCGGCGGCAAAGTTGCCGGGCTTGAATGCCTGTTGCCGAGGGGAAAGAAAGAGGGGGCGGATTGCCGGCCGGAGGTCCACGTCCGTGAACGAGAGGGATGTTTTTCTTTGGTAGTTACTCCCGGGAATCGATCGCGGTGGTGGGATCAGCTCCGAAACGAAAGAGAATCGCTGCGGCGCCGTAATTGCAGATGGCCCGAAGTTGGACCGAAAGGAACAGGCCATTGGCAAGGCGTCCCAGGAACCCCAAGGGGGCCGCGGAACAGACCCGGTCCTCCATCACGATGCATCCGCCGTCCTCGAAGAAATGGTGTTGGTGCCACCAGCTTCGTCAGGGTCCCCGCCCTTGTGAATCCACGAATCGTCGTTTCGGTTCCCGGCACTCGATGCGCGAGGGCGATCGAGTCCGCAGGGCCCAAACACCCACTTGGTAGTCGATAGTTGGGCCGTGTTTGATCTGGCCGTCGGAACACAGGACCGTAAAACTCATTTGCGAGAGGGCGAGCAACCCCAGGTTGGTAGCTCTGGAGAAAAAGGAAAAGACGGGATCGGTCGGCCCGTTCAGGATGGTGCGGGTTACAAGAAAACGGGAAGGTGGGTGCGTCTTCAGATAGGAGCTCTCGACAATGGGCGAGGGGGAGCCAGAGCCGATCGCCCCGATATCCACCTCGCCCTTGTTGAGGAGGTCGCGCAGGGCTGCCGAATCGGTCTGGAAACGAAACCTGAAGCCGGGGGACATTGCTTTTTCCGGATAAACCCGGTGACTCGCCAGCAAGAGATCAGCCGCTTGCCCAAAGAGGGCGAGCCGGGGGCTCCGGCTGAAGACCCGGGTCATTTCGCGATGTGGACCCGGTGCGGGACCCACGACCTTAACTGGACCCTCCCGCCGGTGGTCTTCAAGGGCCGCGATGATCAGTTCAATATAGTCGTGGAGGCGGATCCAGGGCACAAATTGACGGCCCTTGCCGAGGGGGCCGCCGAGGCCCCACCTGAAGATCGGCAACATCTTGCGGAGGGCACCTCCCCCCGTGCCCGAGGACCATTCCGAGCCGGAGGCGGACGACCCGGGTTCCGTCGGTGGCTGCTGTGATGGCGGGGTCTTCCCAGTCACGGCAAAGCTGCGCCACAAAGTCTGTGTGCGGCGCACTCTGCTCACTGAGCTGTTCCGCGACCCGGTCCCCGTAATAGCTCACTGCGCTGCTGGAGATAAGGACCTTCCGGGATCGCTCGGCCAGGCCCATCGCGCTCACCAGGCGGGAGGTCAAGCCCACCCGGCTCTCCACCAGGGTCCGGTTCCGACTGGGGGACCGGCCTTTGCCGAAAAGAGGCTCTCCGGCCAGGGTGATGACCGCCTGGCACTGGCGGAGGACATTAGCGAGCTCGTGGTCTCCCGTCTCCATGGACAGAAGGGGGACATCTTCCCCCAGCTGTGCCCGCGCCCGATGGGGCGAGCGGATCCAGGCGACAACGGTGTGCCCACGGCGCTGGAGACTGAGCACCAGGGCCGGTCCGATAAAGCCCGTTGCGCCGCAAGAAGAATCTTCATGGACCCTGCCAAGGCGACTGTGACAATGATCACCACGTTCGCAAATTCCAACCCTGCGAGCGGGAAAAGGAAATAGGGTTGCGCCGTGGCAGAGCTCGCGAGGGTGCAGGAGAGGAAGCCGGATCAGCTCCCCAGGAGATTGGTGCGGGTGAAAAGAGAGAGGACCTCAATGCCCCGTTCCTCCAGCGCCTGACGTCCGCCCTCCTCGCGATCGACCAGGACGAAGGCAAAGAGCACCTTGCCGCCCTCGGCCTCAATGGCATCAACCGCCTTGAGGGTGGAGCCGCCCGTGGTGATCACGTCATCGACCACCACGATGGAATCGCCCGGGGAGAAGTTGCCTTCGATACGGCGGCCCACGCCGTATCCCTTGGCCTCCTTGCGGACGGTGAAGACCTGAAGAAAGTCATCAGGCCGCTGTCGGGCGGACTCCATGCCGATGGCAAGGGAAATGGGATCCGCTCCCAAGGTCATGCCGCCGATGGCTGCAGCGCTCAGGTCGTTCGCGGACAATTTTTCCCGGACGGCCGACCATCCTTCTTCCCCGATAAGGCGGGCGCCCCGTGAATCAAAGCTGGTCACCCGGCAATCGAGATAAAGATCGCTCTTCCTGCCGGAGGCCAGGGTGAACTCACCCGTTCGGACGGACTTGTCCAAGAGCAGCAGTTTCAGTTCCTCACGTGTGTTTTCAGACATCTGTTCCTTCCGCCTGTGGAAAGCAGAAAGAGCGGGAAGAGGCGAGAGGGAAGTCGTTGGCAGGAGGAAGAAATGGTGAACCAACCGCTCAATTCCATCTGAACGGCGGGGCCGACAAATCCGACCGGATAGCTTATTGGATCCAGACATCCTCATCTGGTGTCGGGAGTGAGCCTTAACAGGCTCGCTGCCCCCAGGCCAGTTGGCTTGACATCAAGCTAGATGGCGATGGCGGGGTGTTGTTAGCGGGCCTCAAGAGGGAGCCTCAATTCCTTTTTGCTGTCGATGGGGCCCAAAAAGCTGAACAGGATGATGAGAAGCTAGGAGAAAACGAACCATGGGCCGGAAGGCGCCGCGCCATCATTTCAGGGGTATTAATAATAAACCAACCTGTTGGTATCGAGATAACGGGCTTCACCTTTAAGCTTGGCCCGAACCGTGGACACCAAAGCCGCCTGAGCGAGCGGAAGCCAATGTCTCTGGCCGGGAATGGGAGGCAAAGTTCCTCTTTAAACTTCTAGTAGGGACCGCATCTTCCCATCAATTTGTTTTTGATCATGAGAATGGGACAACCGGTTGTGTTGGCAATTTGGGCATTGAACATTCCGATGTCCGCCGAGGTGAAGTATGGCGCTGTTGGTGAAGGAGGCACTCATAAGGACTACACGGATGGTGGCAACACCGCCGGGATCGGTTCGGCCTCATACGATTACTGGATTTCCCATGGCCCATGGTTTGCTCCGCCCGCCTCCGGTTTTGGCGATCAGAGCTGGGACAATGAGGGGGCCGTTCTGCTGGCCTTCAATCCCTATACCGGGGAGGTCTTCACCGAAATTGCCCGGACCCACCAGTACTTCAATCCGGAGGGGACATACAATGGGGGAGGGCATGGCAGCCTGGGGACGGCATCGTCCTTTGGAGCAAGCGGCGGTTTGTACCCGATTGCGGAGGACAACCCCATGCCGGCTGATGCGATTTCCGAAAACACGATCTCCTTCACTACCGAGCTGCGTCCCAACGGCGGCGGCAACTGGGTGGTGGGGATGTATGCCCAGGCCTCCGGCGATGGTGCCATCCTGGGCAATTTTGATCCGGGCCATGCCGGGATTAGCACTTACAATCCTCACTTCCTTTCAAGTGGCGAGGAGGTTGGTTCTTCGGGAAGCTTTGACGGGGAGGATATCCGTGTTTACTGCGGCTATATCGGTTGGGGGGGAGCTGCTTGGATGGGGCAGTTTGGCGGTGCCGGGGAAAGAGGGATCGGGTTTGAAATGGATGGGCACAGGGGCTGGGCGAGAATTGCTGTTTCCGGGGACCGTTCAGGTCTCATTCTCAGGGAATATTACTTTGGGGGTGCTGCTGTCGGGCTGCAACCAGGCACCTACCAGTTCAAGGTCTCCAGCGAAGGCGGCGGGGGCAACCTCGAGTTCGAGTGGAACAGCTCCGTCTCTGAGGCTTACTCCGTGGTGAGCACCGATGATCCGGCGGCAAGTCCGGATCCAAACACCTGGGCCGTCGTCCCTGATCTGGAAAATCTGGCGGCCACTACCCCGCTGAACCAGCATAGCGTCGCCAGGCCCGCGGAACCTCTCCGGTTCTACGCCTTGATCGTCGGCCCCGCCCTGCCGCTCTTCTCGGATGATTTCGAGGCAGGGCCCGGAAATTGGACGTCCGCCATCAATGATCCTGACGGCAACTCGCAGTGGGAACTCGGCACTCCCGCCGGCAGCACCGGACCGCTTGCAGGAGCGGATGATTCCGCCAATGCCTGGTGCACCAACATCGGCGATTACGGGGCTAATTCCGATATTGCCCTCCGTTCGCCTGCGATCGACCTGAGTGGGGCAGGGGGAGCCGAGCTAACCTTTGACGCCTTCCGGGATGCGGATGGTTTCGGGGACACCGCGGTGGTTCGCTTCCTGCGCGCGGCAGACCAGGTGCAACTCGGAGCCGAGACGTCCCTCGGCATGAACACCCTGGATGAGGATTACGTCACGCAGAGTATCGCAGTAGTGCCGGAGGCTCTCGGTGAAAGGGTCCTCCTTGAATTCAACTTCGTGAGTGATGGCAGCGCGGATGCCTTCAGTGGGCTTTCCATTGATAACGTCAGGGTGGAAGTCACCAATTAAGGAACCTGAAGGTCAGTTCGCTGTGGTCGATCCCGTAGTTCCGACCATGTCCCCTTCTTCTCTCGCTCCGGTGCCGGCTCCATCCCGTAGTGTCCAGAAACTGGAATCGTCGGTTTCACGCCGCATCCTGGTAGTAATAGCGAAGCAATCCGCCAAGCCGCGGGCGGCATTGAACTACCTGCTGCCGAGGGTGTCCCGATCAACCTGTCTTCTGACAGATTCAGACAGTTACCTTGCGACAACCTGCGCTTCTCTTCACTGGGAGAGAACTTCCTCCTTGCAAGCAGTCGCAGAAAGCGCAGGATTCACGCAACAAGTAACTGGCAATCAACTACTTACCCGGACTTTCCATCTTCGACGCTGTTCCCCTTGGAGCCCCGAGACGAAACTACGCCAGGATCTCCTTGATCACGTGCCCGTGCACATCGGTGAGCCTGCGCTCGATGCCGTTGTGTTTGAAGGTGAGAGCTTCGTGGTCGAGGCCCAGCAGGTGCAGGATGGTCGCGTTGAAATCGTAGAGCGGGTGGACGTCATGGATGGCTTCGCGCCCGAGTTCGTCCGTGACGCCGTGGCTTACGCCAGGTTTAACGCCTGCGCCGGTCATCCAACAGGTGAACCCGTCAGGATTGTGGTCACGTCCTTTTGCGCCTTTCTGGAACATCGGCATGCGGCCGAATTCGGTGCACCACACGACGAGGGTCTCTTCGAGTAAACCACGATCGCGCAAGTCTTTGATGAGTGCTGCAGCCGGTTGGTCGAGGATCTCGGCATGCACGTCATACTGTTTCTTGAGATCTTTGTGGCCGTCCCAGTTGAGTGTTCCGCCGCTGGCGTAGGCTCCGTTGAATAGTTGCACAAAGCGCACTCCACTTTCGATCAATCGTCGTGCGAGAATACAGTTCTTTGCAAAGTCTGCCTTGATTGGATTCGAAGCATTGTCCACACCGTAGCTCTTCAGGACGTGAGCAGGCTCTGAACTTAGATCACCGATTTCCGGAACGCTGAGTTGCATTTTCGCCGCAAGTTCATAGCTGGCAATACGGGCAGCGAGTTTGCCATCGCCCGGATGCTTTTCGAGATGGTGGGCATTCATCCGTTGCAGAAGCGAACGCGCGGCTTGATCTTGGTCAGTCGTGATTCCGACTGGCGGAGTCAGATGTCGCACCGGGTTGGAGGCGCTGAATGGTGTTCCTTGAAACTCCGCCGGGAGAAATCCGGGTCCCCAGTTGTTGACACTGGCCTGCGGGATGCCCCGCGGATCGGGGATCGATACGAAGGCCGGTAGATTCTGATTTTCACTACCTAGTGCATAACTGACCCAGCCGCCCATGCTTGGGAAACCATCCTGAACGAAGCCAGTCGAGAGAAAATTCTCTGCGGGTCCGTGGGTATTTGATTTACTGGTGAGAGAGTGGATAAACGCGATATCGTCAGTCAGTTCCGCGAGGTGCGGGATCATCTCCGAGACCATCTTGCCGGTCTGTCCCCGCGGTCGGAATTCGTACTGTGGCTTTGCCAGATTGCCTGCGGGGCCCTGAAAAGTCACCGCCGGCCCGCCAGCTAGAGGCTTACCGTCTTGTTTGATCAACTCTGGCTTATAATCCCAAGTCTCTAGTTGACTAACGGCTCCCGGACAGAAAATCACGAGCACGTTCTTTGCCTTGGGCGTGAAGTGCGGCGTGCGCGGGGCGTAGGGTCGCGAAGGATCGATCACTGGCCGTCTCCCTGCGAGCAATCCTTCGTGCCCAAGCAAACTCGTCAGCGCGATCGAACTCAGTGCAGTCGCACTGTTGCTTAGGAATGCGCCACGGGTCAATAGTTGCTGCCCGCTTGGGGACAGATGTTCGACGTCGTGTTTCATGGAATGAAAAGAAATTCATTACTGTTGAAGATTGCGCGGCAGAGAGTTATCAGGCCGTGTTGGCGAACTACCGATTTTGCGTCAGCCAGTTCGTCCGGCTGCGGATCGCGTCCGTAGGCGAGGTGATACGCGCGAGCGACTTGGGCCGGCAACTCCTCACCGACATCGTCTCTAAGGCGTTTCGCCAGAGCTTTGGATTCGTCGATAGTGAACTCGCTATTGAACAGGTTGAGTGCCTGGACCGGTGTCGTGCTCTGCCGTCGGCGTGATACGCTCTGGCCAGCGTCCGGACAATCGAACGCGCCAAAGACCGAATCGGGTTCCATTCTGATCTTGTGCGCGTAGATCATGCGGCGTAGGCCATCACCTTTAAATTTTGAAATCGGAGGGAATCCGCTCAGACCGCCGCGGGACTTAAAGAAGTTGAAGCCCGGCCCGCCCATCTTGAGGTTCAGGGTCCCGCTCACCGCCAGCATGCCGTCGCGGATGGCCTCGGCCTCCAGTCGCCGCGGGGGGAAGCGCCAGAGCAGGCGGGATTGATCGTCGATCGCCGCCGCGTTCCCGAGGTAGCGGCTCGATTGCTGGTAGGTGGCGGAGTTAAGGATGAGCCGGTGCAGCTTCTTGATCGACCAACCGTCGCTGATGAAACGTTGCGCCAGCCAGGCGAGGAGCTCGGGATGGGTCGGCTTGGTTCCGTTCAGCCCGAAGTCGCTGGCGGTGTCGACCAGCCCGCGTCCGAAGTGATATTGCCAGACGCGGTTCACCATCACGCGGGCGGTGAGGGGATTGCCTTCGCTTCCGATCCAGCGCGCGAGAGCGAGGCGCCGCTCCTGTTCCCCGGCTTCCGGATCGAGTGCGATCGCGCCGAGGACGGCGGGGATGGCGGGATGGACTTCATCTTTCTTTTGCTCCGGATCCCCCCGGTAGAGGACGTGGGTCTGGTCCGGGTCGCGGAACTTGCCGGCGTAGACGTTCTGGACGGCCTGGAAGCGAACCAAGTCAGCTTCCAATTCGGCAAGCAGCCGGGCCTCTTCGCGCAGGGGACCGGCGCTCTCGGCAGGAAGGTCGCGCAAGACGGCGTGAACCTCGTCGAACGGCCGGCCGTAGGGAATTCGATCCTCTGAGCTCGCCACCGTGGTCCACTGGCCGGGCTGGAGCGCGACCTCGATCGTGTAGCGATGCGGGAGGCGGTCGGTTAACTTCCCGTTGCGGTCGCGGGACCATTCGATGCGGTCGATCTCCTCCGCTTCCGCGAGCTCGATCTGCACCCAACCCTTCCCCGGTTCGTTGGAGATCCAGCTCTTCTCGTTGCCGTACTCACCGTCGTTGATGTGCGCAACACGATGCCGGACCTGGTCGTCGTAGTTGCCGGATGAAGTGGCGACGCCGGTGCGGGCGACATTAGTATCGGACCCCGCCCGGTAGATCTCGAATTCATCGAGACAGGGTTCGTGTTCATTCTCGCTGATGGTCGCGAGGGCGGTGAAGCGCACGAAGCGGGCCTGCACCGGTTTGATCCGCTCGACATTGAGGAGGGGATTGGCCGGAGCGCGCAAAGCGGGGTACACCGACTCCGGAGCTCCCTCCTGGAGGAGAATGGCGTCGGCGGTGATTGCGGTTTGGGTCTCCCCGCCGCGCAGGATGATGCGGCTCTCCTCGCGAAGCTGGTGGACGCCGGCATCGAGGAACCCGCTCCAAAGTGGCACGGCCTGGGTTTTTCCTTCCGAGACTCCGGCGAAGTAGTAATGGTCGGCCTGCGCGATCTCCTCCTGGTCGTCCTTCGTTTCGAGATCGCCATCGAGGTCGAGGACATAGCGGGCGTCGCGGGTGTGCACGCCGCCCCCGTGCGTTCCCCACGAGATCCAGACGCGGAACTCACCCGCCGCACCGGGATTGTAGGTAAAGACATCCATGCCCGGCTTGTTCGGCCACCACGAGTAGCCGTTGCCACCAAGGAATGGCAGCCGGTCCACCCCGCCGGGGTCGTCCCTGTTACCGCGATTCGCTCCCGGCGACTTGGCCCCGCTGCCGATCTTGCCCACCACGTGGGTGGTGCGCTCGGCATCTTCGTCGTCGATGAAAATGGTGCGGGACACCACCGGCGGCGCGTAGGCGCGATCGATCCGGGCGCGAACTTCCGCAATCCGGGCGGACGTGGCCTTGGCCTTGGCTTCCATGGCGGGGTTTCGCAGGGGACGCTCGCCGTACTCCACCCCGGCGAAGAACGCCTGCATCGTGTAGTAGTCGCGGGCCGTGATGGGATCGAACTTGTGATCGTGACATCGCGCACATCCGATGCTGAGACCGAGGAAGGTGTCGCCGGTCGCCACGATGATCTCGTCGAGGGAATCCTGCCGGGCGAGGCGCACCGACTCCTCGTCCTTCCCGATCTGTCCCGGAAGGAGAACAGCGGAGGCCACCAGGAAGCCGGTCGCAGCGTCTTCCGTCACCGCGTCGCCGGCCAGTTGCTCGAGGATGAACTGTGGGTACGGACGATCCTCATTGAAGGCGCGGATGACGTAGTCGCGGTAGGGCCAGGCATTGGGTCGCTCGGTATTGACTTCGAAGCCGTGCGTGTCGGCGTAGCGCACGAGGTCGAGCCAGTGTTGGGCCCAGCGCTCGCCGTAGCGTGGACTGGCGAGGAGCTCGTCGATAAGGGCTGCAACCGAGCGATCTGTGCTTTCTTCCCGAAATGTTGCGACGCGCCCAGGCGTGGGCGGGAGCCCGTGCAGGTCGAAGAAGAGGCGTCGGATGAGAGTACGGCGATCAGTTGGCGGGGAGAGCTGCAGCCCGTGTTCTCTCAGTTTTCTTTCGATGAAGGCATCGATGGGATGGCAGTCTGTGCGGGGGGGTGCGATCTCCCGAAGCGGTTGGAAGGCCCAGTGGGTCCCACTGTTGATGTCCGCCTTGAGGGGAGCGCCTGCCAGAACGAAGGCGCCGAAAGCGGCGTTCAGCGCAAGGCGACAATGTGATTTGTGGGGAGTCATGAATCGGGCCCGCACGGAGGGCGGCGACATCCAGATTGGTCGTTGGACAGCATAGAAATCCCGTCCCGCACCGTCAATGATGCGTTGATCCCGGGTTGGGGTTGGGAGACAAGAAAAGCCCCACCTGGTCTCCCGGGCGGGGCCACCTCGTAAGGGTGAATTTGCGAGAACTGCTGGTGTGGGTTCGAACGTGGACCCAACAGGAGGGGTGCAGAGCCACGCTGGATCTATCCTGTCAGGGTATTTCTTGGTTGACCCCACTGCCAGCCGGCAAGGAGCAATCCTGCTTATGTTGGGAGTGCTTCCCCTGGACCGTCGGGCAAATTGCTTGATATCAAGTCAGTATTGTGCGGAGAGGCCTGGGCCGGTTCCTGAGAAGATCATTTAGCTCCCTTGCGGCACTCAGCAAGAACGCACAGCGCATAACCGGTTCCGTAGGCGTAGTGATACTGGTAGAGAGGATAATCCCACCAGCAACCATTCTTCTCTTGCTTGGAAAGCATGATCTTCGCATAATGTTGATAATAAACCGACCTGTCGGTTTGTGGCAGGAGGGCGATGCAGTCCATGGCATAATAATGCCCATAGAAGTAAAAGTAGCCGGAATTGGCGAAGTGCGTTGAGTGGGGACGGGGCCGTTTGCGGGCAATGTCGACCCAGCCATTACGCAGGATGAGGCGGTCGAGCCAGATCTTGACGATTTCGTCAGTGGGACCGGGATCGCCCCAGACCCGGCGGGCCACATTGCAGGCAGGGGACCGGCACAGGGAGCCTCCAGGCCTATTGATGCTGTAGCGGGGCCTGTAGCGATGACTGTTGGAATAAACGTAGGCGAAGTCGGGAGTTTGCTGGCGTTGCAGAAAAGCGAGGCCCCGCTCCACTTCCCTGGGGGGAAGTTCGAGATCCATCACATCCCGGCCCTTGTGCAGGGCCATCATGACGGTGGCAGTGGTAAAACTGGTGGGAAGACCGGTTGGCTTCTGGGTGGCCTCGTCAAAATCGTAGTAGCCCCAGCCTCCGTTAACATCCTCATAGCGCTGCAGGCGCTGCACCTGGGTCTGAGCGAGGTTCTTGAGGGCGGACCGCTTGGCCTCATCGCCCTCCCGGTAGCGATAGAGCTCCGCCAGGGCCTTGATTCCGTAGGAATGGCCCCAGATATTATACATGGTATTGACCGTAGCACGCCGGAGGCGGGGCAGTTCCTTGAGAAACCAGGCTTCGGCCTTCTCGATCGCGGCCACCGATTCCGGCCGACGGTCACCCGAGCGAAGAAGCCCTTCCAGGGCAAGCCCAGTTGAACCGGCCCGGAAGGCATGATGCGCCCCTGGAATCGGGGCTGTGATGTTCAGCCCCTTGGTCATGGTAGCAGAACCCCAGGAACCGTTCTTATTTTGACTTGATATCAAGAAATCTACGCCGCGCCAGATGGAGGCATCGATCTGGGCGCCGGTGATAGGCTCGATTTCAGGAAGGGGAGGGAGGGTGGAAAGCCACGGTTTTTCCCCGGCCGTCCCGGCCTTCGGTCCTGGCTCCTGCCCCAGCGCAAAGGCCGGGCCAAGGGCCCCCAGAAGAATCATAAAGGCGCGCATGGGTCTTGCTACTTCTGAGGTGCAGGCTTGGGGGCCGGGGCGTCAGGAGTGATGAGGACCTGACCTTCCTCGAGACCGGAGAGGACGACGATTTTCCCGTTGGATTCGGTTCCCACCGCAACCGCCACCTTGTTTTCCTTTCCATCCTCTCCCTTTACTTTGACCGAGTAGGATCCATCCGCCTCCTCCTGCAGGGCGTTGGCTGGAATGGCCAGGCGATCGCCTTCATCGCCAGTCGTGATCTTGACCTTGCCCTTCATTCCAGGAACAAGGTGGAGACCATCGGGCCCCGCGCTGACCTTGAGCACGACATGGTATTTCCCGTCCACGGCGGGATGGTCAGCCACCTCCGCAAGCTCCACGGAGAGGCGGGAGCGAGGAGAAGAAACAGGGGCAACGTAGCCCTTCTGACCTTCCTTGAGCTTCGCGATGGCGGTTTCATCCACGAATGCGTTCAGTTGCATGGCGGCATCGGCCGGAATGAGAGAGGCAAAGATAATGCGCGGGGGGATCTTGCCGCCCACCTTCATGAACTTTGCGGCCGTGGCAGGGTTCCAGCGACCATTGCGAATTTCGCCATGGTAGATGCGTCCGTCCGCGGAGGCCTGGAGGTCCATTTGAGCCCGGTCAGCCTTCAGTTCGGTTGATTTCTCGTTTGCGCGCTTGTCCTCCAGCTGAAGTTTCTTGATCCCTAGACGTTTTTGCTGGAGGGCGGTGGGAAGATTTTCACGGGCGGTTTTCCACAGAACCTCGGCGCTCTTAAGAGCCTGCTCCTGGTCGATGGCCGAGCGGGGAATGGCGACCTCAAGGCTCCGCTTGGTGGAAAGCTTGGCCGATTTGAGGCGGAACTCGGCGGATTCGAGCGCATAACGCTGGCGCTTGAGGATGATCTCTTCGGTCTCCTCGGTAAGGTCATCCTCCTTGTACATCTTGAGAAGCTGATTGAGCTCCTCGGTGGCGGACTCGAGATAGCGCTCGGCACTCTGGAGGCTACGCTTGGTGGACTCCTCCTGCAGGGGCCGACCGACCTCCACGAAATATTCGTGGTCGTCCTTGGCTCGCTCGTAGGCTCGCTCGGCAGTCTCCAATTGCCAGGGAGTGGTCTTTTCAAGGTTGGCGAGATCCAGTTCGCCTACGCCCAGGGTCATCTTTCGCAAGCTGGTGGCGTCGGTATCATCGGCGAGCTGGCGATCGATGGCCTTGGTGTCCAGAACCACCACCGGTTCTCCCTTTTTCACAGGGCTTCCCTGCCCGACGAGTTCCTTGATGGTGAAGTCGGCCCAGACCTTGGGATCGATCTTCAGGGCATGGACCTTGTCGGGAAGGAACACGCCGTCGAGGGAGACGGTTGATTTAAAAGGCTTTTTCTCAACCTTGAATTCCCCCGCGAATGCAGCGGGAAGAGCAAGGAAGGCCGTGAGGAACAGTGGTGACGGTTTCATGAGTCGGACGTTTTCTTTGGGGCTCCGGAAGAGGAGCGGAGTTTTTGGTAGGCGCCCTTGCGGGCCAGCCAGATGGTAGAACGTTGCTTTTGCTTCCCTTTTTGCGAAGTGGGCACCAATTCGTGAGCCACATCGAAACCGGCCTGCCGCAGCTTCCGCTCAAAAGAGAGCAGGTTGGCTTGGCAGGAGATGGCCAGAAGGCCCCCCTCCTTTAGCGAAGAATGCGCACGGTGCAAGAAGGAGGAGTGGGGAACTCCCTTGCGATCGGTCACCCCCGCCTGCGGCAAGGAGCCCTCGGCATCAATAATCATGATCTGAAACCCTTCTCCCGCCTTGCGCAAAGCGCCTGGAAGGCCCTCCCTGTGGACGATCAGGCGGGGATCATCGAGTTGTCCAGGATGGATCGTGGTGAGATGCTGGCGGTGCCAGCCGGGAAGGTCCGGAATCGGTTCTGCCACCTGAAATACCGCCCGTTTCTGCGGCAGGGCTTCGCGGAGGGCGGCCAGGGTGTAACCCAATCCCAGCCCGGCCAGGAGGAGACGAGGCTGGCGTGCCCCGCGGAAAGGCTGAGCGGCAAGACGGCCCAATTCAGCGGCCCCGTTGTGGGCAAAGGTGCTTTGCAGTGGGACCCCAGCCGACTGGAGATAGAATTCACCGTCATGCTCCACCAGGGCGAGGGGAACACCGTCAGGCGTGCTTGTTTCGGCAAGGGTATGGGCGGGCTTCACGGCGAAGGGCCGCAGTGTCGCGATGGACGCGCGGAATTCGATCCAAAAGTCGAGGCAGGTTGTCCACAGTAGTTTGCGCCGGGCGACTTCCTGCAAACATGGCAGGTTCACCTTAATATACCATCATGCCGCGATTTTCTGCTCCTCTGAGCTTGTCAGGGTTTCGAGCCTGGAGATATCTTGAGCCCCCATGTCAGAGGAAACGCCATCACCACAAGACACTCCGCCCGAGGGCACCCCATCCGAAGATACTCCGCCCGTGAGCACCCCATCCGAGGATACTCCGCCCCCACCGCCAGAGGCACCCCCGGCCTTGGCCGCCGCGCCCGCCAGCGGACCACTCCCGGGTGCCGACAAGAAAGTGCTAGCAGGCATCCTTGGCATTATCCTCGGGGGTTTTGGGGTCCATAAGTTTATCTTGGGATATACCCAAGAAGGCATTATCCAGATCGTGATCACCCTGGTGACCTGCGGGGTCGGCAGCATTGTCGGGTTAATAGAGGGTATTATTTACCTCACCAAGTCCGACGAGGAGTTTGTTGCCACCTACGTCGAGGGACGCAAAGGCTGGTTCTAGGAATCCGACCTCTACGCAAGGGCACCTGTGATGGAGCTGCTAAACGAGAAGGACTGGCGTGAAATGTTCCGCTTGCGGAGGACCATGGTCCGCGCCGAGCAGGCGCTCAGCGAGATTGATCGCACGCTCCTGCCCAAAGGGCTGTGTGAGAGGGACCTTTCCATCCTTGAGCGGTTGGCGCGAAAGGGAGCCTGCCCGGTCAATGGGCTGGCACGGCAGGTGGGACTCACCAGCGGGTCGATGACCTCCGCGGTCCAACGCCTTCGCCGGCGTGGCCTGGTGGAGACCCGGAGGGACCTGGAAGACAAGCGAGTGGTCTGGGTATCAGTGACATCCGAGGCGGAGAAAATCGTGGAGAGTTTTTCGCAACTGCGGGGGGAAGCGCTGGAGGAGGTTTTCCGCAAGTGGTCGGAACGTGAACGAAGTGTCCTGACAAACCTTCTCCGGCGGGTGCGCAAGGATGCCAAGGAAACCCGGGGGGCCACGGTCTAGGGGGCAAAAAGGCGGCCAATCGGGGGACTTAAGGAGGGCGGAATTTTTTGTCTGGGGCCGGATCGATCCGAACCGGGAAGGCTCGTTAATGCTTCTTAAGCAGTAGCCTTTGTGGCAGAATCCCGCCGCGCCGCGGCCTGCATCGGCCTCTTGTGCGGGATTCCCGGGGCCGGTCAAGGTGGCAGATGCGGCCTTGCCTGCCAGTGGGCCGGCGCTACCTTCCCCGCCCTTACTCATCCATGATTGTTGTTCTCAATATCCTTATCGTGGTGGCGCTTTTCAACGTCATCATCTTCGTGCACGAGTTGGGGCACTTCCTCGCCGCAAAGTGGAGGGGATTGCGTATCGATCGCTTTCAGATCTGGTTTGGAAAACCGCTCTGGAAGAAGGAGATCAACGGAGTCCAGTACGGGCTGGGCTGGCTTCCGGCCGGTGGCTTTGTGGCCTTGCCACAGATGGCGCCCATGGAGGCGGTGGAAGGAAAGAACCGCGACCCAGATGACCCGGATAAAACGGAGGAGTCATTACCGCCGGTCAAGCCCCTCGATAAAATCATCGTGGCCTTCGCCGGACCGCTCTTCAGCTTCCTTCTCGCCCTTTTATCGGCGCTGGTGGTGATGGGGGTGGGCAAGCCCAAGGACACGGTGGAGAGCACCGTGATCGGCTACGTGGCTGAGGATGGGGTGGGCAACGGCAAGTTGCAGGTGGGCGATGAAATCCTGGCCGTAAACGGGACGCGGATGAACGGATTCCTGGGCTCTTCTTCTTTTGATTCCGTGCGGG
>Ga0310120_10000900_pt1 | contig 22851 bp, 13 predicted proteins | sample CB27_AW_983_MG_FD_203506 | JGI IMG/M metagenome (GOLD analysis project Ga0310120, IMG submission 203506) | Marine microbial communities from Western Arctic Ocean, Canada - CB27_AW_983 | ecosystem: Environmental > Aquatic > Marine > Oceanic | place: Canada: Western Arctic Ocean | collected...
CGACAATGGTATCGACATCGACCAGCTCTACACGGAGGTCGATTGTGGAATCACGGTGGCCATCGTTGCTGTCGCCAGTACCGGGAGTGTGGTGGTGGCATCCTCTGATCGAGAACGCCGTCTCGCTTCGCTGGTTCCTCCGAATCACCTGGTATTGCTCCCTGAATCGAGGATCGTACCGGATCTGATTGATCTGAGCAGATCCAGCGCGGGTCAAACTGCGCCACTCGGTGGTTCCGGGGCACTGCCTTCTTGCCTGACAATCGTGACAGGCCCCTCGAAAACTGCAGACATCGAGGGCGTTCTGATCACCGGAGTTCATGGGCCTGGAAGAGTCGATATCTTGCTGCTGGAGGGGTGTTAGCCGCTATTCTGGGAAATCCAACCAGTTCTCCGGGGATCGGGGATCGGATGTCGATCGACTGGCGTTCTGCTGCTGTGGACCAGTTCGTCCGAGGGGGCATAGCCCACATCCAGACCAGGATTGCCGTACCCTTCAGACACCATATCATCGGCTTCAGATCTCTCTGGAGCAGGGAAAGGGATTGAGAAGATGTCTGATATTGAAAAAACGGCCCTGGTGTTGATCGGATTCCAGAACGACTACATGGATCCAGATGGCATCCTCCAGGAAGCGATCGAGGACAACGAGGGTCGCAACAAGATGCTCCAGAATGTACTGAAAATCCTCGATACAGTCGAAGATGAATCAGTTGTCGTCATTCACACACCGATCATCTTCACCGAGAATTACGATGAGCTCATTGAGCCGACCGGCATCTTGAAATTGATCCAGGATACCGGAGCATTCAAGCAGGGTTGCTCGGGATCCGAGTCAATTCAAGAGTTCGACAAGTACGCAGACAATATCGTTGTGGTTCCCGGTAAGCGTGGGCTCAACGCATTCTCCAATACCAATTTGCATGAGATTCTTCAGAAAGAAGGAGTGACCCGTGTTGTTCTGGCAGGAGTGGTCACGTCCATCTGCATCGATTCTGCGGGTCGTGCAGCTCATGATTACGGTTACAAGGTGACGGTACTCTCAGATGCGACCTGTGGAAGAAACTCCTTCGAACAGCAGTTTTACTGCGAGAACATCTTCCCATTGTATGCAGATGTGTGCGAAACCCAGCAGTTCCTCGAATCAGTCGGGGTTTCCGTGTGAGTGCTGCCAGTTCCCCTCAAGATGTAGAAATCCACATCCAGGCTCATAATAAGCTGGTGGAGAAACTTGTTGCCTCTGTCAACAGGTACAGGGATCTCGTGGATTCGATGCCCAACATCCTCTACGTCTGCGAGGAGTCCGGAGAACTCACTTTCGTCAACAGGGCCTGGCAGCAGATCCTCGGCGGCGACGAAGCCGAAACTCTGGTCGGTAGGAATATAGAAGAGTTCATTCATGCCGAAGACCTGGAACAGGTTCTACCGATCAGAGAGATATCGGTACCCCGGGAGGTCAGGGTTCTGGAATCTGCTGGTAAATACCGCTGGATGAGGATTCACGTCAGCAAGCGCAATGAGAAGCAGTATCAGGGCCTGCTCATCGATGTCTCTGAAACCCGGAAACTGGAAGAGATGCTTCGAAATTCGCACCGGATGGAGGCGATCGGCCGCCTTTCGGGGTGGATGGCACACGAGTTCAACAATCTCCTGACGGTCATTCTCGGTGGCGCGGACCGGCTCCTGAGAGCCACCCCTCAAAGTAGTGATGATTGGCAGCGAGATGCGAGCAGGATCCACAAGGCTGCGACTCAAGGAGCGATACTGACATCGAAATTGTTGACATTCAGTAGTCAGCAGGTGATGAGTTATTCAGTCGTGAATCTGGCAGACGGGATCAGAGAATCGATTTCTCTGCTTGAAGGACTGGTGGCATCAAAGCGCATTCGACTTCATCTGCTCGGGTTTGATGACCAGGACTTTTTGGTTCGAGTGGATCCGAACCAGTTGATTCAGGTTGTCATGAATCTTGTTCTCAACTCACGTGATGCCTTGCGATATCAGGGGAATATCTGGTTTGAACTCAGTTCTAGATTTGTCGACGATGAAGAGGGTGAAGCCCTTGAACTGGAGGCGGGAGAATATGCTGTGTTCGCTGTCGAGGACGACGGATGTGGCATCGATGAATCGATCCAGGATCAGATTTTTGAGCCTTTTTTCACGACCAAGGAACCGGGTCGAGGAACTGGATTTGGTCTCGCAGGAGTGCACGGCATCGTCAAGCAGAGCAAAGGGGCGATTACCGTCCAGAGTACTCTGGGAGTGGGTAGTCGATTCGAAATTTACTTACCGCTGGTTTCCAAAGCGGTAGGAGCGAAGAAATTGGAGTCTGAGAACAGCACACAGAAGCCTGCTTCCAGGATCCTGTTCGTGGAAGATGAGGAATCTATTCTTGAGATGTCTTCAGAGGCGCTGCGCGAATCGGGATTCATGGTGGATACGGCCTGCTCAGGGCAAGAAGCCATCAAGATGATCGAGAACGAAGATGTCCACTACGACCTCGTTGTCACGGATGTGATCATGCCCCAGGAGGGGGGCAAGATGCTGCTTCAGTATCTATCTGCGATTGACAATAGCCCCGAGATCATCGCGGTATCAGGATTTGATCGTGCCATCCTGGACGATACTGCCCCTGATGTACCATTCCTGCAGAAGCCTTATCGAATTCATGACCTGATTCAGATGGTCGAGGAGCTCCTCTCCGGCAGCTGATTTGTCGCCGACTTCAGTTCTGATTAGCCAGCGTACCGTTGCACCATCACCACTCCTTTGCCACACTTCGGTCCCGGAGAACACTGTGGCTTCAATGGACATACTGCATCATCCTGGATCATCTCATCCCAGCAATTGTGAGGAGCGGAGCCGATGTCGTCGAAATATCTCACCACGCCCCCCCTGACGACTGAGGTCCCGAAGGGGATCCCCTACATCATCGGCAACGAAGCGGCGGAACGGTTCAGTTTTTACGGCATGAAGGGGATCCTGGTCGTCTTCATGACGCAGTTCCTCTTCTTGATGCCTGGGGCAGCCGGAGGCGATCCGATGGCCAGGGCAACGGCGGTCGAGAATTACCACCTGTTCACCACCGCGGTCTATTTCACTCCCATCTTCGGGGCGTTGATCGCCGACATCTTCCTCGGCAAGTATCTGACCATCATGTCGCTGAGCATGGTCTATTGCGCGGGCCACGGGGTACTCGCCCTGATGGGCGTCCACGCTTCTCTCGATCCCTTCCAGACCCTCTGGATCGGGCTGATCCTGATCGCTCTCGGCTCCGGGGGGATCAAGCCGTGTGTTTCTGCCCATGTCGGCGATCAGTTCGGCATCAAGAACTCTTACCTGCTGACCAAGGCCTTTGGCTGGTTCTATTTCTCCATCAATACCGGTGCCTTCCTGTCGACCTTGCTCACCCCCTGGCTGCTGGAGTGGTACGGCCCACACCTCGCATTTGGGATTCCCGGCATCCTGATGGCGATCGCCACCGTCGCTTTCTGGATGGGCCGAAATGTCTTCATCCACATTCCTGCAGGGGGAGAAGCCTGGTTCAAGGAGACCTTCAGCGCTGTCGGCATCAAGTCGTTGCTCAAGGTCAGCGTCATTTTCATCTTCATTGCCGTCTTCTGGGCGCTGTTCGATCAGACCGGCTCTTCCTGGGTGCTCCAGGCGCAGGATATGGATCGCAACTGGCTAGGGGTGACGTGGCTGGCGTCGCAGATCCAGGCGGTCAATCCGGTGATGATCCTGATCTTGATCCCTACCTTCCAGTTCCTGGTCTACCCCGCCATCAACCGGGTGTGGAAGTTGACCCCGGTAAGGAAGATCTCTCTCGGGTTATTCGTGATGGTCGGTGGCTTCGCCATGGTGGCGGTGGCCCAGGGACTCATCGATGCCGGGGAACGCCCCTCCATCGGCTGGCAGATTCTCGCCTATGCGATCCTCACCGCTGCCGAGGTGATGGTTTCCATCACGGGACTGGAATTCGCTTACACCCAGGCACCGAAACAGATGAAGTCGGTGATCATGGCGCTCTTCTTGATGAGCGTCTCCCTGGGCAACTACTTCACAGCCGCGGTCAATCACAACATCGTCGTGCCCGATACCATCGTCGCGGCGATCGAAGTGGCCAATGGGTTCGATGAAAAATCGGCACCAGAGAGGATGCAACTCGCCACCGAGGCCAAGATGACCTACTCCCAGGGAGACGGCGAAGGCTTCATCTTGCTTCTTCAGGGGTTCTCTGCCGAGGATACAGCGGATGACATCCAGGTTCTCTTCGATAGCGGTGGTAGCAAGAATGGCCTGGCACTGGCAGAGACGCCGATCCTCGAGGAAGCCCTGGGCCTCATCGATCTGTACTGGAAGCAGGAGGATCGATTGCCGCTGACAGGGGACGGCGATGCGATCGTCGGGGCGTTGATGGATCCCTGGGGAAACCCGTTGCGCTACCAGTTGATCAACCGCCAGAACTTCATCCTCTCCAGCGATGGCCCTGATCGTATGCGGCACACTCCATTCGATGCCTGGTTCGGGGTCGAGGTCACCAGCCTGTCGGTGGCATCGCAGGAGGAAGCGGCCAGTCGCCAGAATGTCGGGGACGCAGATGCCACCCCGAGGTACTCCTGGATCGAGAGGCGTAAGGCCCAGATCGAGCTGGAGAAGGCGAGTGGCACCGAGGGATCAGGTGCGCTTTCGATCGAGGACTTCCTGCCCGATCGCACACTGATCGTGGCTGCCGATATTGCACCCCAGCCCTTCAAGGGGCAGGTGCTTGCTCACGTCGGGGGAGCGACCACTCTCCAGGGTGCGCCTTACTTCTGGTTCTTCACCAAGTTGATGCTCGGCACGTCCATCGCCTTCATGGTGGTGGCGTACTTCTACAGGCAGAAGGACTACATCCAGGGCGAAGATGCGCAGCCTGAGGAACAGGCCGAGGAATGATCGCAGGGCCGAGGCACCCGCTCCTCTCGGTGGCATGTGGAGTCGTTTTCTTGACGCTGCTCGGGGGGGCAACACCGAGTCTTGCAGCTGACCTGCGCATCGAAGTTGCCGAAGAGGGGTGGGGGGGTGCCACCCGGGCCGATGTGAAAGCGGTCCTCGTTTCTGCGGCCCAACCGCTGTGGAAGGCGGCGGGCTCTCCACAACTTCCCTTGATCCGTGTCGAGCCGTCCGGTGGGCCGATCGTTCTTCACCGGCGAGATCCCGATGGTGCCATCCGCGTTCGTCTTGCAGTGCAGGGCAGGCGCTGGGCCCAGATGGCCTACCAGTTCAGCCATGAGATGAGCCACATCCTGTGCGGCTTCGATGAGGATCCCGATTCCCACCACTGGCTCGAGGAGGCGGCGTGTGAGGCGGCCAGTCTCTTCACTCTCAGAAAAATGGCCAGGAACTGGAAACGGGACCCACCCTATGCCAACTGGAGTTCCTATTCTGAACATCTCGAAGCGTACGCCCAGAAGCTGATGGATAAGGGGGCACTACCCGAGGCGGCAACCATCGAGAGTTACTACCGTCAGCATCGAGTGGCTGTTCAATCCTCGCCGGTGAAGCGCGATAAGTTACTTGTCATTGCCGTGGGCTGGTTGCATCGGATGGAGCAGGATCCTGGAGTCTGGCGCGCGCTGCGTTATCTCAATCAAGGTGTTCCGGAGTCGCGCGAACTCATCGATGATGCACTTCGCCGCTGGAAATCGAACTGTCCCGGTGAGCTTCGAGTACAGGTCGATAGGGTGGCAGAGATGCTGGGAGTCGCCATCGAAAGTGATGATGGCAAGGTCGAAGATGTAGATGACTATGTGCGAGACATTTCACGAGTCAAGCCGACAGACTCCAGGAGCCCATCGGGAATACTGACATCGCCAACAAGATACAGGTGTTCAATGTTCTTGAGGTGTGAGACGTGACCGACCTTCTTACCCTTCGGATCATGGATTCCGATCTTCGCTCCGACATAGCGAGGGTGAGGTCGAGATAGAGTCTGAACCGGCCCTCTTCTTGACAGGATCTCCTCCATCTCACTGCGATCGAGGTAGCCCTCGTCATTGAAGGAAACCAGCAGGTACCGGACGGCGAGTTGCTCAACCATCTGCTCCATCGCTTTGCGAATCCCCGGGCGTGAGTTGAAGTCGCTTTTTCGCTCTCGACACTCGACTCTCTTGCAGGCGACTCCATAGACCTCTGGTTGGTCCCACAGCACCAGCGTCTCCCAGATGTGATAGTTTCCGAGATACTTGTGCTGGTTGTAGGGGGGGTCGAGGTATGCCACATCAGCCTCGAGTCTGGTCGCGGCCACCCTGGCCTCCAGGCGGTGTGCCTCGGCCTTGCCGTGACTGCTTCTCGGCAGCGGTTTCGGGTCTCGCAGTTCAAGGGGCTGGAGAGCTCTCGGCGCCCATTTCTTGAGGTAAGCCATCTGGACTCCGACCGTCGAATCGACGCGGTCTGCCGCTTCCATCAGAGAGGTGAGGGCCACGCACCGAAGTTCGTCGTCGAGATCCATCTTGTCAATCTGCTCCCGGATCCCCTCGATCATTGCGCCGTTTTCCGGAGTGAAGTAGCGACTGTTCAGGCAGTAGTTTTCTGTGAACCAGCCAGCAGATGGACGCACCGATCGAAGGTGGCCGAGCATGCGCCTGGCTTCCGGGAGGCGATCCTCATCGAAGACGACATGAGAAACTGCGAGCGTTCGGGCGTAGTGATTCCAGTCGTTGCAGAGAACTTTCCACCCTTCAGATTTGAGAGCAATCCCCACGCGAGATGTTCCGCTGAACAGATCGATGACACTTTTGCTATCAGGAATGGCTGACATGAGTGCAGAAATTGCAGGAACCAGGACGCGCTTCGACCCGAGGTACTTGATCAATGAGGACTTCCCATTCGTGACGAAGAGGCCAGTCTCGGCCAAGAAGTGACATTTGTGGGCAGATCATCCACCTGTCTCGGGTATATTAAGGACTGCCGCTCGATTTCCAGGTCCTTTCCTGATGATTGTCCATTGTAGTTGCGTATGACCGAGGAGGAGCCTTGAAAGAGGAGAGAGGCGCCAGTAAGGAGCAATCTCTGAGGATGGCTCTGATGCAGATGTTGGCGCTGGCGCTGCCACTGTTTCTGGGGGTGGAGGCGATTTCCGCCCAGTGCTTACCTACTTCTTGGGTCATCTCGGGAATTGTCGTCGACTCAAATGGTGACGGGGTTGCCGGAGTTGATGTCGACATCATTTCCCTGTCTACAGGTCAGCCGCTGACTCTGAGCCAGGACTTCACCTTGTTTGACGGTAGTTTTTCGCTCGCGATCTGCGAGACGGTGGCACCTGGTTTTTTTGATGTCATATTCCAGCTGAGTCCAACCGATCCATTCTTCGACCTGTCTCTTCAGACCGTGAACCTTTCAGGAAGCACCGATCTGGGAACCATGGTCCTGGATGATGCTGGGATCGTTTCTGGCACTGTCGTCAACGAGGTGGGTGTTCCTCTGGAGTTCGTCGACCTCGATTTCTTCGATCCGGTCACAGGTCAGCCCACCGTTTTCTCGGGTGACACCACCGATGCAAGCGGCAATTTCTCGGTAAGGGTAACCCCAGCGTTCTGGGATGTCCGGTTCACAGCCGACCCGGCGAGCAGTCCTGTTGCACTTGTGCCGGTCCTCCGCTCCGATCTTGCTGTGTTTGGATCAACTCCTCTGGGAGAAGTGGTGCTGCGAAACGGATACACGCTGAGCGGAACCGTGCTGGATGGTTCTGGTTCTCCCGTGGTGGATGGGGACATCGATCTCCGAGATCCAGTAACCGGCGATAAGTTGCTCACACCTGGGGACAACACCGATGGTTCCGGTGTGTTCAGTGTTCTGGCACCTTCAGGGAACTGGCAACTGGAAGTGGACCCACCTCAGGGTTCGATGTTGGTGTCGAGTCTGACGCAGATCTCGATTCCTATTGGCGGCATCAATTTAGGAGTCCTGACTCTTCCCGATGGATTCTCAGTCAGTGGCAGCGTGGTGGACTCCTCGGGGCAGGTGGTCCCTGAGACAGATCTCGATTTCTACATCTCTGCAACCGGTGTAGAAATTCCAACCGCCCATGATAACGCCAACTCTTCCGGCGTATTTTCGGTTCAGGTGGTTCCCGATACTTACGACATTGCATTCAGACCTCGGTTCATCAGCGGTGCTGCACCTGTCGTGATTGAAGATGTGGTCGTTGCGGGGGATACGAGTCTCGGAAGTGTGTTGGTGCCCCCAGGATTTGCGCTGACAGGCACGGTCGTGGCGGGGGCCACTCCGGTGGAGGAAGTTGAGATCACACTCACTGATAGCATCACCGGAGTGCCGGCGTATACCTTTGGAAATGACACGGATGGACTGGGAGGCTTTGCCCTGCGCCAGGTAGCCGGCACCTACGATGTGACTGCCACACCTCCAGTCGGAAGCGGATGGAATCCAGCAGTAGTCCTGGATCTGGTACTCGGTCCGGATGTCAACACTGTGATCGATTTACTCGGGGGCAGCACACCGATTCCACCTGGCCCGGTCGTCGCTCTTGAATGCGTGCTCAACTCTGGATCAGTGCAACTCGATTGGACCCCTGGCAATCTCGATTATGACCTGATTCAACTCACGCGGGGTGGAATCATCATCGCTGATCTTGCTGGAGATTCGACTGGCTATCTCGATGTCAATGCGCCGCAATCGCTGCTCGAATATTCGGTGATTGCGATTCGCGCTGGACTCATCAGCGCTCCGGAATTGTGTCTGGTCGACAATACGCCTGTTGTCACCCCTCCGCCTCCGGTGGTGGCCCTGGGGTGTGAAGTTGTCGCGTCAGGCGTCGATCTGCTGTGGACCCTCGGCGCCCCGGACTACGATCTCATTCAGGTGACACGCGATGGCACCTTCGTCAGTAACCTGGGCGGCAGCGTGACCGAGTATTCAGATCTCTTTGCTCCTGCTGCGATCCTTGAGTACTCGCTGACTGCGATCCGTAACGGCCTGGTCAGCACGCCTGAACTGTGTACCATCGACAATACTGCTCCGGAACTGGCCTTCCTCAGAGGGGACGCAAACGAGGACCTGGTCATCAATCTCGGCGATGTGATCTCGATACTCTCCTATCTGTTCGCATCAGGGCAGGCCCCGAATTGTGTCGATGCCCTCGACACCAATGACTCTGGAGGAGTCAATATTGCCGATGCCATCAATGAACTGAGCTATCTATTCAGCGGTGGCCCTCCGCCTGCGCCTCCCTTCCCTGATGTGGGGCTCGATCCGACGCCCGATTCGCTTCCCTGCCCCTGAGTAACTCAATCCCCTGCTTGAGGTGATGTCGCCCTGGCGAGATCATGGATGAGTTCCGCACGGTACGACGATTCTCTCGGCCTCGATTTCGCTGTCGTCGACGCTGGTGTCCACTTGATGGCCCCCGATATTTTCTATCTACTGGCGGGGCTTCGGGGCCTCAGTGGCGGGCTTCCGCATCCATTGGCTCTTCCAGACCAGGGAACCGACGGGCGTTCCACTGGATTGCGAGACCCAGCCAAACTGCGTCTGAACCCGGGAAGGTGTACCTACTCCGTGCGTACCACTCCCATAATCATTCTCGGAACATTGGTGTTGCAGTTCACATCATTCCTGCATGCAGACACGCTTACCTTCCAGGCGGGGGTTTTTAGCCACAGTCAGACCACCGATACATGGCTGCAGGGTGCGGTGGGAAATGCAGATCACGACACCAATTCGGTCATCGAATGGGACGGCGCTGATGCGGGGGGAGAGAACTTCCTGATCATCAGGTTTGATGACATCTTCGGGTCGCTGCCGGGGCAGATTCAGCCTTCAGACGTGATCACATCCGCAACTCTCTCCTATACCTCGATCGACCCCGGAGATGCGGCGACGGTCAACGAGATCGAGATCGACTGGTCTCCACCGTCTCCGACAACTTTCAATAACTTTGGAGCCACTGCTGGAGTGCAATCGGATGATTATGGATTTGAGGTCGGCTCCGCAATCGGTGCTACGGGGCCGCAGTCCATCGATGTACGGCACAGTATCGAACAATGGGCGGTCAACCCTGCCAGCAACCGTGGTTGGATTTTCCGGCCGACCGGCGGAACTAATGGAGCGGTGTTGCGTAGTAGCGAGGCGACTCAGGCAACAGAGCGACCGAAACTCACCGTCGTCATCAACGAAGGTGCGCCGCCTCCTGCATCGGTGCTGCGCGGCCCTTATCTTCAGAGGGTCACGCATGATTCGATCACGGTCCGCTGGAGAACCGACACGGCTACGACCAGTGGTGTGCGCTTCGGGATCGATGCAGGTTTTTTGACAGGTTCCGCATCTACATCGACCACCACCATCGACCATGAGGTTGCGCTGACTGGCTTGATGCCAGACACCCGCTATTACTATGCCATCGGTACGGCAGACCAGGACCTGGCCGGAGATTCCGCAAATCACTTCTTCGAAACCTCTCCCATCCCGGGATCTGCGACCCCCTTCAGTGTGTGGACGATTGGAGATTTCGGAACTGCAAATAGCAGCCAGGCACTTGTGCGAGATGCTTACTATTCCTATTCAGGTTCGACATACACCGATCTGTGGTTATTGCTGGGGGATAACGCCTATCTCTCTGGAACCGATGCCCAGTATCAGGCTGCGTTCTTCAATGTTTACCAGCAGATGTTGATCCAGACTCCGTTTGCCTCGACACGTGGAAACCACGAAACGATGCCTTCGGTCTACTACGGACTGGTAACCAATCCGACCGATGGATCCTCCGGAGGAGTCGCTTCCGGGACCGAAGCGTTCTATTCCTTTGATTTTGGCAATGCGCACTTCATCTGTCTCGACTCGGAAGGATCGGACCTATCTACAACCGCGCCGATGTTGACCTGGCTTGAACTCGACCTCGCGAGTACTGCTCAGGATTGGATCGTCACTTTCTTTCATCATCCTCCCTACACCAAGGGGACCCACGATTCGGACGACGTGGCTGACAGTGGCGGTCGGATGAGAGATATGAGAGAGAATGCGTTACCCATCCTCGAGGCCGGAGGTTGTGACCTGGTGCTGTCGGGCCATAGCCATGTCTACGAAAGATCGTTTCTGATCGACGGACACCATGGCAACAGCGGAACCTGGAACCCTGCAATCCACCTCGTCGATGGTGGTAACGGAGACCCGCTCGGAGACGGGGGCTATCTGAAGGACTCGTCGCCGAATCAGGGTACCGTGTACATCGTCATGGGATCGAGCGGCACGGTGGGAAGCGGATCGCTGGATCACCCGGCAATGTACTACTCAGGATCGGTACTCGGGTCACTGGCGCTCAATTTTTCCGGACCCACCCTCGATGCCACGATGGTTCGAAGCGATGGTAGTTATGAGGATGTATTCAGCATCTCCAAGGGGCCACCGCCCGACTGCAATGCCAACGGCGTTGCCGATTCGGTGGACCTGGCCTCGGGAACCTCTACTGATTGCAATCTCGATGGCATTCCAGACGAGTGCCAGGGACCTGATGACAACGGAGATGGGGTTCTTGACGTCTGTCAGGGCAGTGCTTTCATTCGAGGTGATGCCAATCAGGATGGCGGCCTGGATATCTCCGACCCGGTCTGGATGCTGGAGTATCTGTTTGCCACTGCTCAGGTCAGTTGCCTGGCAGCCCTCGATTTCAATGGTGACGATCTGCTGGATCTATCGGATGTGATGGGGGAGTTGATCTTCGTCTTCCAGGGGGGAGTACCACCAGGGTTTCCCTACCCCGACTGTGGTATTCCTGCGGGAACCATCGGCGGTTGCGACTCATTTTCTATCTGCCCCTGATTCTCCATCAGGAACAGGAAACTGCATTGACTCCGGGTGTGACAGTTTCGTGATCAGCAGGCGTTGTAAAGAACGCAGAAGAGCGTGTCGATGTTGGTTTTATCCCAACCGCAGGAGCCAGGGGTGGGAGGTGCGGGCATCGTGCCGCCGCTGAACAATGCAGCGAGGGTGAAGATCGCGTCGGCAATATTGATGCTCCCATCGTCGTTCGAATCGCACGCATCGCCGCAACTTCCTTCAACTCCACTGCCAAAGAGCGAATCCAGTAAAAAGATGGCATCTGCGATGTTGAAGGAGCCATCGGTGTTGCAATCACCGCGCTGAAATTCCAGTCCCAGTGGGTCCGCCAGGGAGAACAACTCATCGAATGAGACAACGGCACCCGTTGTGGATGTGAAGGTGGTATTGACTACAAGGTCTCCACCCGCCGGAGAGTGTCTAAAAACCGGCTCGGTGGTCCAGATCAGCGGGACATCGAAATCCAGAATTCCAGTCAGGGGCAGACTGCCCGCATCCGTGACACTCATGGTGCCTCCCGTGTCGTCAGGCAAGTCAGTGAAGAGTACATCGAATGCGATCTGACCTGTCGGGTTGGGGAACCCCAGAAGTGCAAGGCCCGCCGCAACATTTCCTGTGATCTCTGTGACCATCGCGACCGCACCCATCGTATCGGAACTGACCGTGCTGATCTGAACCTCGGCGATGATCTGTCCGGCGACGATGACGACAGGAGTTTGAATGAAGATGTCGATGACGGCACTGCCGACCTGCTGACCGGGAACGAAGCCTACGAAATCAAAGGAGCCTCTATCGAACTGAACCACGAGGCTCGTGGGCCCTTCACTGCCCTCGGGAAAGAGCACATCCTGACTGAACCCGCTCGCGAAACCGCCCTGCAGGTTGTCGAAGGAGGTGGTTACCGATGGGTCGAACTGTGCTGAACAGGGAGTGGCTATTGCCAGCAATGCCAGCACCACCCCACGGCACAGGATCGTTGAAACTGATCGAGAGCGTTCGATGCTCACCTCCCCAAGTACGGCGAATCAGGGACAGTTGTTGTTTAGTTGCAGACAGGTCAGCAATCCCGGAGTCGGATCTACCCCACATACACCGTGGGGAGCGGGAGGCTGAGCTCCGCTGCCGAAGAGTCCGCTCAGGCAATAGACCGCATCCGCGATGTCGACACTGTTGTCGTCATTGGCATCGCAGGCCAGTACGCAAGGAACCGAGCCGTTGCTGAACAAGAAGCCGAGCATGGTGATCGGATCGCTGATATCAAAACCACCATCCTGGTTGGCGTCGCCTCGATTGAACTGATCCGGAGAAGCGCCCCCATTGAGTGGGAAGACCTCGTTGAAGGAGGCCTCGATGCCAGTCGTCGAGGTGAGTAGCGTTTCGACGACGAGATCTCCTCCCAAGGGGGAGTGAGTGAGAATCGGAGCAGTTGTCCAGGTCAGTGGAATGTCAAAATCGAGATTGCCACTCAGCGGCAGAGTCCCGGCATCGGTGACATTCATGGTGGCTCCGGTGTCTCCGGAAAGATCGGTATAGAGGACATTGAATGCGGTATCGCCGATGTTGAGATCAATCCCCAGCAGCGAAAGGCCTGACGAAACATTTCCCGTGATGTCGGTGATGACTGCGATCGCCTGCATCGTATCGGGACCGACCGAGGTCACCTGAACATCCGCAATGATGTCCCCTGAGATGGTGACGAAAATTACACTGACGAAGACCTCGACGACCAGACCTCCCACCAATTGTCCTGGAGCATATCCGGAGAAATCGAAGGAGCCGCGGTCGAATTGAATCAGCATCGAAGAGGGTCCCTCTTGACCCTCGAAGAAGAACCCATCCTGGATGAACCCACTCGATTGCCCTGAATCGAGGTTATCGATACTGGTGGACAGGGTTGGAGTGAATTGGGCCTGGCAGGGAGTGGGGATGGCGAGGATCACCAGCAATGAGCATCCGCACATCAACAAGAGAGATGATCGAGAGTATGGAACTGGCACGATGACCTCCTCGGCCCTTACCAGCGATGATACTGCTGTTCACAGCGCTACAACAGCGCTCGCTGACTGTCCAGACCTGTATCACACTCAAATCGGAGATGACTCCCTTTGCTCAGGAGATCGCTTTCCAGATCGGTTGCGCGCCTTCTACGCCGACCAGTTTCTGTTCGAGACCGGCATGGAAGTAGGTGAGCCTGTTCGGTTCCAGGCCCATCAACTGGAGCACCGTTGCATGAAGATTCTTGACGTGAAGTGGCTCCTCGACCGCTGCGGCACCCAGTTCGTCGGTGGTTCCGATGCTGGTTCCTCCTCGGATTCCCCCGCCTGCCATCCACATCGTGAATCCGTATGAGTTGTGATCGCGTCCCGTGCCCTCGGCGTACTCGGCGGTGGGTTGACGACCGAACTCACCCCCCCAGATCACGAGAGTTTCATCGAGCAATCCTCTTCGCTTGAGATCCTTGAGAAGCCCTGCGATCGGTAGGTCAGTAGCTCCGGCGTGCTTGTCGTGATTGAACTTCAGATCCCCGTGGGCATCCCAGTTGTTGTCGTTGTGGTTTCCGCCCGAATAAATCTGTACGAAGCGAACACCTCTCTCGACCAATCTACGAGCCATCAGGCACTTTCGACCGAAGTCCTGGGTCTTGTCTCGATCGATTCCGTAGAGGGATTTTGTCTCCTCATCTTCGGCATTGATATCGACCGCTTCGGGAGCCGTGCTTTGCATCTGGTAGGCCAGTTCGTAACTGGCGATGCGTGCGGCAAGATCGGGGTTTCCGACCCTTGCCGCGGCATGGGCTTCGTTTTCGCCACGCAGGTGATCGAGCACGGATCTCTGGATCCCACCTCCCAGGAACTCTGGCGGTTCAAGGTCGAGAATCGGTGGCCCCTGCGAACGGAGAACGGTGCCCTGGTACTGGGCGGGCATGTAGCCGCTCGACCAGTTCTTTGCTCCTGAGATCGGCCCACCGGTATTGTCGAGCATCACGACAAAGCCGGGCAGGTTCTCATTGAGGGTTCCCAGGCCGTAGTTTGCCCACGATCCCAGGCAAGGGGCGCCGCTCAGCAGCTTTCCGGAGTTCATCATCAACATTGCGGAGCCATGGAGTGGCGAATCTGCAGTCATCGAGTGAAGAAAGGTGATGTCGTCGACCATCGATCCGACATTCGGGAACAGATCGCTGACATACTTTCCGCATTCACCGTACTGCTTGAAGTTCCACTTCGGTCCAACCACACGCCCCGTTTTTCGATGCCCCCCGCGGCCAAAAGTCGTGACCTCGATTTCCTGACCATCGAGTGGGTAGAGTTTTGGTTTGTAATCAAAAGTGTCGACGTGACTGGGGCCACCGTACATGAACAGGAAGATCACCGATTTGGCCCGCGCAGGAATCATCGAAGTTTTCGGGGCCATCGGATTCACGAACTCCGTGGCTCCGTCTGCAGCGAGACACTGACTGGAGAAGAAGCCGTTGCCGAGCATTCCGCTCAGTGCCAGGGAGGTGAATCCAGCCCCTGCTTCCCACAGGAACTCCCTGCGAGTTCTACCGCAGAAGTCTCTTCCTTTTTCGGAACCCTTGCGATTTTTCACGTCATTGCTCCATCAATCGATGTGGATGAACTCGTTCAGACTAAATGTCATCAAGCAGAAGACATCGAGAGCCTGTTTTTCGTCGAGATCGTACTCTGATTGAAGTTCCAGGATGAATGCGACATTGTTGCGAATCCGCTCTTCAGTGGGTTTGCGCTGCGTGATGAGGAAAAGGGCCCTATTGACCCGGGTAGGCAAGGAGTCGGTCTCGTCCCGTAGACGCTGGGCAAAGATCCTCGCCTGACCTCCGGTCAAGTCACTGTTGAGCATCGTCAGCGCCTGTGTCGGTTGGACAGTGTTGAAACGCACCGGGCAAGAAGAATCGGTATCGGCCATGTCAAAGGCCAGCAGCATCGGATGTAGCAGCGATCTCTTGACGTGAATGTAGAGGCTTCGTCGAGCTGAATCCTCGGCACTGGAGTGGCCCCAGGCAGCACCGGGACGCGACGAGGTCGCGAGCACCTCGGCGGGCATCGGCGGGTAAACTCCCGGTCCTCCGCGGGTGCGGTTGAGATTTCCGCTGACGGCCAGTACCGAATCACGCAGTTCCTCGGCCGACAGCCGCCGCCCTCGAAAACGCCACATGTATCGATTCTCGGGATCTTTCTGATCCGCAACTGCATCGTAGCGGGAGGACATCTTGAACACGGATGAGGTGACCAGCCGGCGAATCAGTCCCTTGATGCTCCAGCGTTGATCGAGCAGTTCGAGAGCGACCTGATCGAGCAGTGCCGCATCCTTGGGAGGAAGTCCCAGTTCTCCAAAATCATTGGGAGTCGGAACGATCGGCGCTCCGAATAGATGTTGCCAGATCCGATTGGAGATCACCCGAGCTGTGCGAGGATTCTGGGGATCCGTGATCCAGCGAGCCAGTGCCAGTCGACGACCAGATGAGTCTCCGTCTCGTGGCGATTGGATCATCGCATCGCCACCGCCGAGGATCTCAGGGAAGCCGGGCTGGACCTCAGCACCGGGACTGGATGCGGTGCCCCGGATTCGAATGTGGCTGGTGGGAGGATCTTTCAGTTCCTGGGCCGAGAGCACCTGGACCATCTGACGATCGGGCCGCTCCAACTGACCGATGCGTTCGATGGCAAGTGCGAGTCGATCGCCTTCCGCTTCCCCGAGCCGTTCTGCGACCAGTAGGCGGTGTGCAGGAAGGGCACCTCCGCCGATGTTCAGATCGATCACCTCGGTACCATCGAGAACCCGCTTCCAGATGCGAACCTCGTCGATGTTGCCTTGCAGGGTGTGGCGGTCGGGGAACATACGACCGATGCTCAGATGCTCCGGGGCGCTGAGTTCCTGTTTACCACCGGTGGCTGAAGCGACCTGGGCTCCGTCGACCCACAGAACGACATCACCACTTTCGCGCTCTCGCGTGAAAACGACATGGTGCCACTGACCATCGGCCATGCCCCCTGGGCCATGAATGAAGGTCTCCGGCTGGCCCACTCCGGCGCAGACATGCTGGCCGACCAGCGAGATGCCGTAATCGGCGACCACTCCGCCAATCTCACCGTCGACGAGTCCGGTGCCACGGAACCAGCGCAGGTCATCGTTGCCTCCGGCTCCTTCACGCTCGGTGCGGAACCACAACGAGATGGAGAAATCATCCTGCACCGGTCTGTCGATGAGGATCCGATCATTCTGGTCCAGTTGAAGAGATTGCCCCCGATAACCCTCGCCACGTTCTGTTTCTCGATCTTCGGCGATGGCTGGGTGCTGCTGTTCGAAGTCGAGATGCAAGACCTGTCCTTGCCAGAGCTGTGCGCGCGCCTCCTCGAGTGCTTCTGCACCCCAGCGTTCTCGAATCTCCTCGTTGAGATGACGAACCTCGGCCAGCCGTTCCGTTCTTTCCCTGCGCCAATCCTCGAGCGAACGGTCGAAATCATCGGTACCGAGATCGACCGGCAACTTGCGAACGAAGTTACCCGTGTTGATGCCATTTCCTCCGCCGCTCTTGTAGGGCTTCAGACCCTCGAAGAAGGACAGCATCCGGTAATAGTCTCGTGCCGGGATCGGATCGCCCTTGTGATCATGACAGCGGGCACACCCCATGCTGATGCCAAGCATTGTACGACAGGTGGTATCGAGCATGCCGTCGAGGTCGTCGAACACCGCCTGTAACGGATCCGCAGGTTCGTCATCGCGGATTCCCAGATGAAGGAAGCCGGTCGCCACGTGATGGTCGAGGCTCTCTTCATCCAGTTCGTCGCCGGCCAGTTGCATGGTGAGGAATCGGTCGTAGGGCATATCGGAGTTGAAGGCGTTGACCACCCAGTCTCGATAGCGCCAGGCTCCCGGCTTGAGGCGATCCCGTTCATAACTGTCGGTCTCGGCCCAGCGAACCAGGTCGAGCCAGTGACGACCCCAGTGAACTCCGAACTGGGGATCGGCGAGCAACTGATCGACACGAGTTTGCCAGCGATCTGGAGCGGAATCGGCGAGATAACTCTCCACCTGCTCGGGAGTGGCAGGGAGTCCCGTGATGACGTAATGCAGTCTTCTCAGCAGCGTCTCCGGATCGGCCTCGGGTGCCGGTTCCAATCCCAGTTGTTCGAGGCGGCCGAGCCAGAAGTGATCGATGCTGCTGTGGGCACGATTCTTCAGCGCCGCCAGTTCGGGGATCTGGCTCGAGATGAGGGGGAGATCACACCAGCGGCGGCTTTCGGAATCGTTGTCTCCTCCCGCGGAACCGGAAGAGGAAGCTGAGAAGATCAGCAACAAGCTGACGAGCAGTCCTGGAACGATCATCCGCATTATTGTGCGTTCCCTCCCATGAGCCGTGTGAAGCGGCGATGTCGTGCCGACCCTCACGATTCCAGGGTACCACGCGATATCGACTCGTAGGAGCGGGGGCCTCTAGACGATGACCTCATTCTCGAAGGGGCGAAGGGCCTCGATGATGAAGCGGATGTGATCATCCATGTCCACTTCCAGCAATTCGATCCCGATCCGCACTTCATCCCTGTCGACCCCCTTGGCGAAGTTCTTGTCCTTGAACTTCTTCTTGACCGACTTCGGAGCCATGTCCTGCAATCGGTTGGGGCGTAGTCTGGCGACGGCGATCACCAGGCCGGTCAACTCATCACAGGCGAGCAGGGCCTTGTCGAGCAAGCTTTCGCAACTGTAACCCCATTTCGTATAGTGACAATGGATGGCGTGCGCGATCTCCTGTTCACCTCGTTCCTCAAGGATCGCGGTGATGATCTTCGGGTGCTCGTCGGGGTATTTTTCGTAATCGGCATCGTGCAACAAGCCGGTGATGGCCCACCTTTCACGATCCTCGCCAAACTTGTCAGCATAGGCTTCCATGACGATCTCCACCGATCTCACATGAGCGCGGAGTGCAGGGGACTGCATCATCGAATCCAGGATCGATCTCGCTTCTTCTCGATTCACCGACCGACCTCCACTTCTCGATCAGGTCTGGCAGCTAGCCATGGCAGATTCGATTTCTTCGACTGTTTTTGGGATGGAGCCGGTCAGATTCTCTGACCCTGTTGCTGTGACCAGGATGTCATCCTCGATTCGAACTCCGAACCCCTCGTCGGGGAGGTAAATGCCGGGTTCGATGGTGATGACGGCTCCCTCCGGTACGGTCGGGTCTGGCTGTACATCGTGTACCTCAAGACCGATGGGGTGTCCGACGCCGTGGGGGTAATGGTCTCCATGGCCTGCGTCCGTGATCACCTTTCGAGAGACAGCGTCGAGCTGCGAGTATGCGACTCCCGCCTTGACGGTAGCGATGGTGGTCTCGAGAGATTCGAGGACGATCTGATAGATCTCCTTCTGCCGGCTGGAGAAGATGCCGCTTGCTGGATAGGTTCGCGTGACATCGGAACCGTAGCCGCCTGAACCGATTCCAAATCTAGCACCGCTATCGATCACGACCAGATCATCATCACCGATGGTCTCGCAGTTGGCGCGATAATGCAGGATGGTGCCATTGAATCCTGTGCCCACTATGGTGCCGTAAAATGCCCCCCTGGACCCGTGCTTCCTGTAGCCGTGTTCTGCCGCTTCCTGAACATCGAATTCCGAAACCCCAGGCTTCAGCATGGCGAGAATCGCGCGGTACCCTTCCCTGGTGATCTCGGCAGACCGTTTGATCATGGCGAGCTCATCTGCCGATTTCACGGCACGCAATCGGCCGATGATGAGACTGCCATCGCTGATCTGAAATCCAGGGATTCGCTGTTGAAGTTTATTCAGGATCTCGAGATCGGGGCCCACCGGGCTGTCATGATTGGCGATCGGATGCAGGCACATCGATTTTTTCGATTTCTTGCAGCACTGCAGAAGCACGTTTGCAAAATGATGGGTTCGCATGACTGTCTTGAAGCCAAACTTTTCCTTGAGTTTTGCATCGATCGGCCCACGCCAACCATCCCATCGTTCCAGCTCGGGCTGGTGAGGCGATAGGAAAAGGATCTGCTGACGGTTCTTCTGGGGAGCGCCAGGATCGAGCAACAATATGGCACCCGATTCGTCGACGATCCCTGTCAGGTACTCGAAGTTCAGATCGGGACGAAAGTCCTCCTCGAGTCCTCCACCGCTTCCGGCAAGGACCAGCGCCGTGCAGCCATCCAGTTCGGTGAGAACTCGTGAGCGGCGGTCGGCATATTCCTCTGGAGTGATAGCAGGCTCGGTCATCGGGTGGCCTCCGGGTCTTCTCTGATGCTGTCTGGTGGGTCCAGTGCCCGCTGTCACAGCACTGGAGGAGCAAGATTGTCCTGTATGGCGGGAACGATGGGAAGAGCCGGATCGAGCGGGTGGTTGAGGAGTTGACTCTTGCAGTGATGGAAGGGAGAATTGGGATGTGAACCGTGCCGCCACACTCGAATCTGTGGTGGCTTGGATGTTGAAATTCAGGACGCTCGATGGGCTGATCTCCATCCTGAAGTGATCCTGGTGCGTGCGAAATTTCGCTAACAGGAGTTTCATGAGATCAGGTGCATTGCTACTTCTACTGCCGCTTGTAGCCGCGCTTGCTGGAGCGACTCCGGTCGTTGCCCAGGTCGGTAACCTGATCGTCGAGCCGTACCTGCAATCTCCCGCTCCTACCTCGATGGTGGTGGGGTGGGAGACTGCGGCGGGCAATGGCAGCGAGGTGGAATTTGGCCTCGATGCTGCTCTCGGACAGGCTGCCACCGGCACCAGCATCGCCAGCGGCGGCGGCGCCTTCATACACCATGTGGAGTTGACCGGACTCACACCCGATACGCGCTACTACTACAGGGTGATCACAGGCACTACCGTCAGTGCTACCCACTTTTTCAGGACCCCGCCCCCTTTGACCGAGGAACTTCCGTTTCACTTCATCGCCTACTCCGATTGCCAGTACGGCAGTAACGGAGTCAAGCACCAGGAAGTGATCAACGAGGGTGTGATCCCCTTCTGCTCCCAGCAGTTCGGTGTCCCCATCGACCAGAGCCTCTCCTTCTCGCTGGTGCCTGGCGATCTTGTCTCGACAGGATCGAACCACTCTCACTGGCAGGACCATTTCTTTTCCCAGGCAAAACTGCTCTATAGACATGTTCCGCTGATTCCTGCCCTGGGAAATCATGAGGCGGATGCGCAGTATTATTTCGATTACATGCAATTGCCCACCAACGGCACCGTCGGTTACGAGGAGCACTGGCATTATCACGACCACCAGAATGTCAGGGTCATCACCCTCGATACCAATCCCGCCTACCGGATTCAGGCGCAGATCGACTGGCTGGCTGTAGTTCTCGAAGATGCGGCGCAAGAAGATTCCATCGACTTCGTCTTTGCCCAGTTTCATCACCCACACAAGTCAGAAATCTGGACGCCGGGTGAGGCACTCTTCAGCACCCAGGTTGTCAGCATGGTCGAGCAGTTCAGCACCTTGACTGGCAAGCCATCGATCCACTTCTTCGGCCACACTCACGGGTATTCCCGAGGGCAGAGTCGAGATCACCAGCACACGATGGTCAATGTGGCCAGTGCCATGGGATCACTCGACTACTGGGGCCTCTATCCCAACGCCGATTACGAGGAGTTCGAGTTCAGCGTTCCGGAGTGGGGATTCGTGCTGATGGATGTGGAGGCGGGGGCCGACCCGTCCTTCCGATTGCGCCGGGTCAGTCGCGGCAATGATTACATCTTTCGTGACAACGAGGTCATCGACGACATCACCGTGCGTCGCTACAACCTGGCCCCTGAAACTCCAGTGGCACTCTTTCCCGGACCGACGTCAGGAACGATCCTGGGAGATGATGTCACCCTGACCGCCAGTACCTACCTCGACACAGATGGCGATGCCCACATCGAGAGCCAGTGGCAGGTGACGACGATCTCCGGAGATTACAGCGATCCGGTGGTAGACGAGTGGCGACGCTTTCAGAACTGGTACCGGACCCCCGCGGTCGATCCAGGCATCAGCATCGACACGGTGATCGACCCCGACATGACTCATGTTTGCCTGGAAACACCCCTTCCCGGCTGCGTCAGCGTCTACTGGCGAGTTCGTTACCGGGATCGCAGTCTCGGCTGGAGTGAATGGTCGCTGGAGGAGTCGTTTCAGGTCGGCAACTCCAGTGCCGGAGCCACCGCACCGGTGCCCCCCGACGCTGCCACCCATGTTTCCTATTCACCGCTATTGCAGTGGTTCCCCTGTGACCCGGGCGATTCCTACGATGTGTACCTGGGCAGCACCGCAACCCTCGGTGCCGGCGACTTCCAGGGCAATCAACTGACGACCACTTTCGATCCCGGTCTCCTCGATGAAATGACCACCTACTTCTGGCGCATCGATTCGCATCTCGGCACCCAGGTGACCGAGGGTCCGACGTGGAGTTTCACCACCGATCTGAGTTATCCGACCCGGTTCACCGCCGAATGGAGATTCGATGATGCGTTGCCCGACGATGACCAGGCGCTGGTTGCACAACTGGGCACATCGGTGCTGACTCCACGAGGAATGTTTCATGATGTGGAGTGGGGAACCGCAGTCAGCGATGGCATCGAGGTACCCCACATCGATCAGCAACCTGTGGACTACCTCTGGCTCGACAATGTGTTCGGATCGGGACGAGGTCTCGAGACCTACTTCAACGCCCCCGGCAATGGTGGGGGTGGGTGCTGTGATGCCTATCACTTCACGCTGATCTTCGATGTGTTTCTCGATAGCAGCCAGACCCAGTTGCAAGCGCTCTGGCAGGGCAACGCTACCAATAATAATGATGCAGAGTTGTTTCTCCGATGTAGCGATGGAGCCTTCTATAACTCGGGAAATGGATATGTCGGTGCGGGCTCCTGGAACCTCGGAGAGTGGGTTCGCATCGCCCAGCGCGTCGACTACCAGAACAACACCTCGGCGCTGTTTGTCAATGGCGTCAAGGTGCTGGGGGATGATGTACTGGTCGCCCCCGACTGGCTCTACTCGCAAGGAAGCGGCCT
>Ga0310120_10000901_pt1 | contig 22825 bp, 20 predicted proteins | sample CB27_AW_983_MG_FD_203506 | JGI IMG/M metagenome (GOLD analysis project Ga0310120, IMG submission 203506) | Marine microbial communities from Western Arctic Ocean, Canada - CB27_AW_983 | ecosystem: Environmental > Aquatic > Marine > Oceanic | place: Canada: Western Arctic Ocean | collected...
TCCCTGTGTTGATGTCCGCGGCTCATCCGCAGTTGATGATGGCAGTGTAGAGTCCGGTGACGAACCTCACCATGACGCACCACACAGAGCCTCTGTGAACTTGATCACAGAGCACCGACGCCCAGCGCCTGGGCAGGAACGTGCATACAATCTCAGGTGCGCTGGCTAGAAAAACTGGAGGCTAAAACCCATTAGGGGCGGAAAGGCCGTATCCAATAGCCGAGCAGTCCGAAATGGTCAAGGAGGCTACCTTCCCAGGGGGATCGACCGTTCCGCAACGATAGCGCTTGCTGGGGGAGGATGTCAGCCAGTAGCGAGGCGCCGCGGCAACTCGTGCAGGAGCGCCTCGTCGGCTTCGCCCTGGGTGTTGGCCAGCGCAATGACCCAAACGGCGCTTGGCGCGCTGGGAGATCGAGCCGGTCGGCAAAGTCGAGTAGCGACGGTGGGGTGTCCGGCATCGTGGGACGGAGGAGACCGGTCTGCAGAGAGTTCACCGTAACATGGAAGGGCTTCCGGTGGCTCGGTTGGAGTGAGGCATAATCAACGGATGGGTGCGCCGTCTCGTGACCTGCATCCATCGATGCGCTCGACCGTTCCACAGCCGGTGGCCGACCGGATGTACGACTCACACGAGGTGTTCTGGCCGATGCGTCGGGTTATCTCGTTGTGTCGCGTCTATCCGGCCAGTGTCGATGGCTGGACCCTCAAGGTGCGGTCTCGAATCGACCTGAAGGCCTGCCGGCACGGAGCAGACGTCTCTGCCGAGGAGCCCCGTCCATGAAACGACTCGGGGACGGTCGTCCCGGGCTGGTGCACCGCGCCCGCGGGTGCCTGGTCTCGATGACAGTGGCGCTGGCGATCGTGTCGATGCTGGGGTTCGTCACGTATCAGGTGCGCACACCGCTGCTGACGGGAGTCGGCCGGTTACTCTATCACCAGGACCCACTCGAGCCGGCCGACGCCATCGCCGTGCTGGGTGGAGGCGGGTTCGACCGCGATGTTGAGGCGGCCGATCTGTTTGCGGCCGGGTATGCACCGGTTGTCCTGCTGACGCGTACACCGGAGTTGCCGGTCCTCGCAGAGCTGCAGGCACGCGGGCTCGGTGTGAGCACACGGCTGGAGCTGCGGCTGGGTGATCTCGAACTGCTCGGTGTTCCCCTTGAGGCGACCACGGTACTACAGCGAGTGGTCGAGTCCACTCAGGCGGAAGCGGAGCTGATTGCCGAATGGGCCGAATCACAAGAGATCGGCCGGATCATCGTAGTGACCGCCGGCTCTCACACATCTCGCGCCCGTTTCGTCTACGACCGGGTGTTTCTCGACCGGACAACGGAGGTCCTGATTCAGCCAAGCAGTACCTCTGGGTTCGATCCGGCGACTTGGTGGCTGGGCCGCTCGGACCGCCGCGAGGTCCTGTTCGAACTGGAGAAATACGCGTACTACCGCCTCATGTATCTGTTACGACAGACGCCGTGACGTGGTTCGTCGTGGCGTCGGGTGGAGGCTGGACGGGACTCGCGGTTGGACTGGTCCCGGTGGGTGTGTGGACCCGTTCTGCGAACTGCCGGGTCGACTGGTGCAGTCTGTGACGCGCGACCGCGACGGCGGTGTCAGTCTTGGTCGGGTCGACACGGCCGCGAAACAGTGCCCCTTCCTCGATGCTGAGGAGAGGCGAGGCAAGCCGCCCGGTGACCTCGGCCGTCTCACGCAGCTCGATCAACGCGGACGCCGTTAGGTTGCCGTCCACACGGCCGAGGACAGTGATGGCTCGTGCCCACACCTCCCCATTCACGTACGCGGCCCCGCTGATGGCAAGTTCATGGTCGGGGATCGCGATCTCGCCCTCGAAGAATCCTTCGATAATCACGTGCTCGGTTGCCGAGAGATGTCCTCGAATCGTGAGACCACGGGAGACCGTGGTCATGTTGGTGGATCGCAATGCGCGCCGAATCGTGGCCTTCGGGGCGACGTTGATGGGGGGCGGGCGATCGGTCGTGGCCATGAGCTGACAGCGGCGCGGCCGACGGATGCCGCGGGCCCGGGCGCAATGCTGTCACACCAACGCAGCCGGCACAAGAGAAGGCAGGAGATGGGTGGAACGGGCGGGAACGCGAACCTCTGAAACAGGCATGCGAACCGTGTGTAGGGTCGAGGTGCTATCAGGAGATGGAGCGGGAGACGGGGATCGAACCCGCGACCAACGGCTTGGGAAGCCGTGACTCTACCACTGAGCTACTCCCGCCCGATTACATGTGGCCCGATCTTACCAGAATCAGGCTGGCTCGGCTGCCAGGTTGGTCAGCCGGAGCTGGTTGTTAGCCACGGATCATGGCTAGTACTTCGTCGCGGTGGGTCTCCATTTCTCCCTGAGTGTCACCTTCGAGATTCAGCCGCAGTAGCGGTTCTGTGTTCGAGGGTCGGACGTTGAAGTGCCAGGTAGGGTACTCGACCGAGATGCCGTCCATCCGATAGACGTGCCCATCGTCATAGCGTGATGCCAGCGCGTCGATCTTTTCCGCCACGCGGCGCTCGTCGTCGAGGATGGTGTTGATCTCGCCCGAGATGAAGTAACGCTCTCGAAACGGTGCCATCAGCTCCCGCAGAGTCTGGCCTCGCACCGACATCAGCTCGAGAATGAGCAGTGCCGGAATGAAACCGTTGTCGGCGTAGAAATTGTCACGGAAGTAGTAGTGACCGGTGATCTCGCCACCGAAGACCGCATTTTCTTCCCGCATCCGCTTCTTGAAGAAGGCATGACCGACCCGGTTCATCAGCGCGCGGCCACCGTGCGTCGCGACGGTGTCCTTGACCGCACGACTGGCACGCACGTCATAGAGAATCGTGGCGCCAGGAATCTTTCGGAGGAATGCCTCTGCGAGTAACGCCGTAATGAAGTCCCCCGAGATGAACTCACCTTCGCCGTCGACAAAGAAGCAACGGTCCGCGTCGCCATCCCAGGCGATCCCGGCGTCAATCGACCCAGCCCGTACGGCATCGACGAGGTCTCGCCGGTTCTTCTCGACCAGTGGATTCGCCTCGTGATTGGGAAACGAGCCGTCCACGTCGAAGCAGAGGCGCGTGGTGGCGCATGGCAGGCGGTCGAATAATGCCGACGCCACGAGGCCGCCGATGCCGTTGCCCGCGTCGAGCACCAGCGAGAACGGCTTGATTGACGACGAGTCGATAAAACCCAGGATGTGTTCGAGGTAGTCGTCGAAGACCTGTGCCTCTGCGTAGCCGCCGTGGAGTTGGGCCGGCGCGGGTAGCGTGTCGGACAGTAGCATGTCCCGAATGTCTGAAATGCCGGCATCCCCGCTGAGCGGGAGCGCCTGTTTTCCGACAAGCTTGATACCGTTGTACATCCCTGGGTTGTGCGATGCGGTTATCTGAGCGCCGCCGTCGTGTCTGTCGCGCGCGACTGCGAAGTAGAGCTGGTCGGTGCCCATCATGCCGATGTCTACCACGTCGGCACCCTGCCCCCGTGCTCCCTCGATGAACGCCCGCGCAAGAGCCGGCGAGGACAGACGCATGTCGCGGCTGACGGCGATCCGCCTGGCACCGAGATGCACCACGAACGCTCGCCCGATCAGCTCCGCGAGCCGCTCGTTGATTTGGCTCGGATACAGACCACGCACGTCATAGGCCTTGAACACGGCGGGGTCAAACGACATCATTTCGTGGCTCCGGCCGTACGGCTGTGCGCTCCGATGATCGACCGGTTCCCGAGGACCGTCCCGGGGCCGACTTCTGCATGATGTTCGATGTGGCAGTGCTCGCCCAGTACAGCTTCGCGAACTACCGCCCCGCTATCCACGCGCGTGCCGGGCCAGAGAATTGACCGTTCTACGACCGCGCCGGCACCGATGGCACAGTCCCGACCCAACACCGATTCGGCGCCGACCCGGGACCCGTCCTCGACGATACAGCCAGTGCCAAGAAAACACGGGCCTTCGATTTTCGCGGTCTCCGAGATGCGGCACCGGTCGGCACGATGCACCGTGTCAGGCGGGTGGCCCGCGAACGGTCCTACGGGGCAGCGTTGAGCCATGAGGTCGCGGTGCGCGCGGACGTAACTCATCGGCGTGCCGATGTCGAGCCAGTAGCCGCGGTCGACGTGGGCCACGAAGGTCTCACCCCGCTCGATCAGCGATGGAAAGTATTGCCGTTCGATCGACCAAGCCCGACCGTCAGGGATGCGGTCGAACGTCTTCGGCTCGAGCACGTAGATACCAGCGTTGATCGTGTCGCAAGTGATCTGGTCCGGGCTTGGCTTTTCGAGGAATCGCTGCACGTTGCCTTCGTCGTCGGTCTCGACGAGCCCATACGCGGACGGATCATCGACTGGAGTCAGGACGATCGTGGCCTGGGCAGCCCGGTCGCGATGTCGGCGGACCACGGCCTGCAGGTCGACGGCGGTCAGGACGTCACCATTAAGGACGAGGAGCGTGTCATCGATTCCCGCCGCTGCGTACTTGATCGCCCCGGCAGTCCCGAGTGGATCCGGTTCGACCACGTAACGCACGGGCACATCCGCCTCGGCCCCGTTTCCGACTTTGGACTCGATCTGGTTCGGCCGATAGTTGAGGCTCAGAATAACCTCGTCGATCTCCGGTACCTGCCGGATTAAGTCGGTCTGGTAGTAGAGAAAGGGACGGTCGAAGATCGGAACGATCGGCTTCGGGATCTGGAGGGTTAGCGGGCGCAGCCTCGTGCCGACGCCGCCCGCCAGGATGATCGCCTTCATGACGCCGGGATTGTAGCATCCGGCCCGGCTGGCCTCACCCGGACAGGTCATCACGGGGATGCTACGCAGTTGTGGCCGGTGCGACGGCACTGCTAGAATGGATCTGTCCGAGCATTGCGCTGCAGTGGTGGAGTAGGCCAGATGAACTTGCCGAACAGCCTGACGCTAGCCCGGATCTTCCTCATTCCCCTTCTGGTCGTCGTCCTGCTCACCAAGTTCGAAGGGGCGGTCATCTTCGGTGTCGGCAAGGAGCTTGTCGGGGCGGCAATTTTTGCCGTGGCGGCATTAACCGACTGGCTCGATGGATATCTGGCGCGTCGCCGGCAGCAGGTGACGACGTTCGGGCAGCTGATGGACCCGCTTGCAGACAAGCTGCTGGTCACTGCTGCGCTGGTTTCCCTCGTGCAGATGGAGCTGGCGCCTGCCTGGATGGTCGCAACCATCCTCGGTCGCGAACTGGGTGTTACCGTGCTGCGGAGCGTGGCGTACTCGCAAGGCGTGACGATTCCGGCTTCACCACTCGGGAAGGTCAAGATGATGTCCCAGGTCATCGCGATCTTGCTGCTGATTCTGGGCCGGGCGTATCTCCAGCAGTTCTACATCCTCGGGCAGATCGCGCTGTGGGTCGTGGTCGTGACAGCCCTGGTATCCGCTGCGGACTACTATCGTCGATTTACGCAAGGTCGATCGAATTCGCGGGGCACCGCTTTCGAAGCTGCGCGGCGCCGGGCAACGGAGAAGAAGATGCCGGGCACCGAAACGGTAGCGCCCGGTGGGCGCCAGCGGGCCGTCTCGCGATTCTAGTAACCGCGTCACCGTTCCTGCGCCGCTTCCAGCTCGGCAATCCGTGCTCGGGTATCTCCTGCATACTCGCTGACTTCGAACTCGTCGAGAATCCGTGCGAAGTATGGAATCGCCTCGGTCACCTCGTTGGTGCGTACGAGCGATTCGGCGAGGTAGAAGTAAACCTCGTCCCGTCGAGTGTAGGCGGGGTCGTTGTTGAGAATCTGGCGGAACCGGCTGATCGCACCTGGGTAGTTCTCGAAGCGATAGTAGAAATGTCCCACGATGAAGTCGTGTTCGCTGAGCCGGTCAAGAGCCTCTCGTAACCGCTGCTGGACCTGGGCTGTCAGTTCGTGGTTGGGGGGATAGCTGGTAATGAAGGTTTTGAACTCCCCGATGGCATTCATCGTTTCGGTCTGATCTCGCTCCGGTCGGCGCATCTGATGAAAATGCACCATGCCGACTTTGTACCGGGCGTACGCGGCGCGGGGATTGGTGGGATACAGACTCAAGAAGTCTTCGTATTCCGCGAGAGCCTGGACGTACGCTTCAAGCGTGCCCTCGCCTTCGTAGGAGTCGCCGATCGATAGCCGCGCTTCTGCCCGGTATTGGCTTTGCGGATAGTTGTCGCGGATCTCTACGAAATATTCACGGGCACGCTGCCAGTCCTCTTCCTCGAGCGCCAGGGTACCGCGCTCGAACAGAAGGCGGTCGGCTTCGAGTCCTCCGGTTTGGATCACCAGGTCCCGGCCGCCACAGGCGAGTGTCGTGGCGGCCAGCAAGCAACTGGTCACTCCGAGTCGCCAGGAGTTGGGCGTAAGGCGCCAAGCAGTATGAGCCAAGCCGGTCGTCCCACGTCGCCTCATACCGCGCAGACAAAAGTCGGCGACACGTCGCCACGTCTGTACCAGATGTCTCGTCATGCGACTCATACGGGGGTCACCACGCTGGAGATCCACTGGTGTTCCGCGTCGATTCCGGCCTCGAGTGACGTCGCGGGTGCGAACCCCAGCGCGCGGCGGGCCTCGGTCGTGTCGGCGTGGGTGTCACGTACATCACCTTTCTGCGCGGGGTGACGTTCGACTCTGGACCTGGTCCCGGTGCAGGCTGCCATCACTTCCAGGACCCGGTTGACGGACACCTGTGCACCACCTCCGATGTTATAGACGCTCCCCGGTTTGCCACGGTCGGCTGCGGCGATGGCCGCTGACACGGCGTCGCCGACGAAGGTGAAGTCGCGCGTCTGTTCGCCGTCGCCGTAGAGGGTGACGGGGGATCCGGCGATCATTGCGCGCAGAAACCGGTTGAACGCCATGTCGGGCCGTTGCCGAGGACCGTACACCGTAAAATACCGCAAGGAGACAGTGGGCACACGGTGCGCCACCCAATAGAGATAGCACAGATGCTCGGCGGCGAGCTTACTGACACCGTAGGGTGACACGGGCTGTGGCCGGTGCGTCTCGCGCATGGGGGTCTCGGAGACCGCTCCATAGACGGATGAGCTCGAGGCGAACACGAGCTTCCGTAGTTCGGTTCGTGCGCAGGCCTCGAGGAGTACCTGAGTCGCCTCGATGTTAGCCGCCGTGTAGACCGGGAAGTCGAGGCCCCAGCTCTTACGGACACCAGCCTGTGCCGCCAGGTGGAACACGTGGGTCGTGTCTCGAAGCAGGTTATCGAGGTCGGCTGCCTGCAGCCGGCTCTCAATCAGTGTGAATTTGTCGTGCCGTCGTGCCGCAGCGAGGTTGGCATCCTTCAACTCTCGTGCGTAGTAATCGGTAAAGCAGTCGACGCCGACCACGTGGGCGCCAGCGGCGAGGAGCTGGTCGACAAGGTGAGAGCCTATGAATCCGGCCGCGCCCGTCACGAGGGCCCTCATGCCAGCATCTCCTGGAGCGCCGCCGGGAGCCGTATGGGACGTCCTCCGTCGTCCACGGCTGCGTGAAGGGTGCTGCCGACGGCCGTAATAACCTGGTCGATCGGACGTCGGACTTCGTAGTCGAAACGGAGCCGGACGGGCGACGCGAGACCACCGCGCGTAACAATGGCGAGGTCGTCGTCATAGCGGACGGGGCGGCGATATTCGCAGTGGGCCTCGATCACCGGCAGCCCGATCCCTGTGGCTTCGAGCTCGAGATAGGAACTGCCCAACGAGCGGAGGAGCTCGCACCGACCAACCTCGAACCAGACGAAGTAGTTTGCGTAGTAGGCCACCTGCATCTTGTCGGTCTCCGCGTAGCGGACTCGTACGCAGGCGGTGCTGCTCGGCACGGTTGAACGCTATCCTTCTCGCGAAACACGAACCGGTAACCCTGACGCGGCAGCGCACAACGCCCGCGTGGCTGCCACCGGGTCGGACGCGCCAAAGATGGCCGCGCCGGCGACGAGGATTTCCGCCCCAGCCTCAACGACTCGGGCGGCGTTCGAACAATCCACGCCGCCGTCGACCTCGACGGGGGCCGGGTTACCGGCGTCGTCGAGGAGACGCCGGACCCGCGCGATCTTCGCCTCGCTGCCTGGGAGGAAGTCCTGTCCGGCGAATCCCGGATTGACCGTCATCACTAGTGCGAAATCGAGGTCACGTGCGATCTCCTCGAGCGCTGAGACGGGTGTCGCGGGATTCAGTACGGCGCCGGCCTGCACACCCCGTTCTTTGATGCAGGCGATGGTACGTTGCAGATGGACTATCGCCTCAACATGCACTGAGATCATCGCCGCGCCAGCTTCGGCGAACGCGTCGATGTAGCGGTCCGGGTCGGTGATCATGAGATGCACGTCGAGTGGCACCCGCGCCACACGGTGCAGTGCGCGCACAACCGGCGGACCGATCGTCAAGTTCGGAACGAAGTGGCCGTCCATTACGTCGACATGGATCAGGTCGGCACCGCCGGCTTCGGCCGCGCGCACGGCGACGCCCAGCGCCGCGAAGTCGGCGGCGAGAATCGACGGTGCGATCCGCGTGCTCAACGGCTGACCTCCAGCGAGATAGCCTCGCCGTGCGCGATCTGGAAGCCGGCGGGCGGAAATTGGCGGAGGATGATGCCTGGCAGGACGCCGGGATAGGGATGGTCGCCGACGACCGTCACCCGGAACTCACGCGCACGGAGGATCTCGGCGGCAGTAGTCCCATAGACGCCGATGAGGTCCGGCATCACGTAGGTGGCGCCGCGCTCACCCCTGTTCAGGAGCACCGACACTGTAGCGGCTGACGCAAGGGGTGGCGGGTCCTGCGCGACCACGGCGTTGCTGGAATAACGGCTGGACCGGATCTCGGCGATGCCGCCGAGATCGAGGGCGTCTTCCTGGAGACGCGCGAGGGCGCCGCGCTCAGACTGCCCGATCAGGGTGGGCGCCGACCCCGCGCTCGGTCCCGAGCTCAGCCAGATCTTGACACTTCGCCGACTTCGCGTCGTCAGACCGGCGGCCGGGTCCTGGGCGGCGACACGCCCCGCAGCGATCGCCTGGTGAATTCGCGACAATGGCTCGATCCGCAATGCCAGACCGGCGTCGGCCAGGGTGGTGGTCGCTTCGTCCACCGACTGATTGGTAAGATCGGGGACACCGACCTCGCGGAAACGTAGCGCGAGTTGAAGCCCGGCGAACCCGAAGAGCACGAAGGTCAGGCCGACCGCCCCGATTAACAGACCGATCATTCCCAGCCGCAGCGCCCGGCGCCTCAGCTTCCCGCCGGACCTAGAGAGGCCTGGCGGGCTGGGGGCGGACGCGGGGCCGGCGATGTTACCCAGCGATCGTGTGGGCCCAGTCCGTGACGGTTGGGTGGGCACGAGTGTTGTTGCGCACATCCAGCTACCAAAAATACTACAAGTGGCGACGGCTCGTCACGACGCGGCGGACCGGCGAATCAGCGAGGCGCCCGGTGCTGGGCGCCGACCCTGGCCCAAATTGGAGGCTGACGGAGACCTCGGGGTGCTTGATGCCTTCCGACTTCGGACTCCGTGAGGCCCGTCAGTTCCGTCGCCGGAGCACCGCGACGAAGTAGGCTTCGAGCCCGTGGAGGTCCGGTGCGGTCGACAACCATCCAGCATCGTCGAGTGTGTCTCGTAGCCCTTGAGGCACCTGCTGACCCAGCTGGTCCAGGCGGATCGGCTCGAAGTCAGGATGGTCGGCGAGAAAGGCCTCTACAACGGCCTCGTTTTCTTCCGGCTCGCTGGAACAGGTGGCGTAGAGCAGCCGGCCGCCTGGGCGTACGCCGTGTGCTGCGCGCGCAGTGATCGTACGCTGGGTAGCAGCGAAGCGCGGCAGATCGGCTGGCTGGCGTCGCCAGCGAATCTCGGGGTCACGTCGAATGGTGCCCAACCCGGAGCAGGGTACGTCGACGAGTACGCAGTCGAAGATCGGTTGAAACGGCAGCGGCTGACGCATATCCAGACGTACGGTACGGACGCCTAACGCGCCTGTTCGGTGGAGCGTGTTGCGGAGTAGGCGTACCCGCGCCGGCCGGAGATCGCACGCGACGACGACTCCGACGTCTCCCACGGCAGCTGCGAACGCGGTCGTTTTCCCTCCGGGTGCAGCGCAGGCGTCCAGGACGTGTTCGCCGGGCCGAACTGCGGTCAACTCCGCCACCAGTTGACTGGCCTCATCCTGGACCAGGAAGAGGCCCTCCGCGGCCAGCGGCGTTCGGAGTGGGTTCCCGGTCAGTACCTTCAGGCCGTCCCGGGCGAATCGGGTCGGCGCGGTTTCCACCTCATGCTCGGTTAGCCGCTGCGCGAGCGTTTCGCGGGTGGTGCGAAGCCGATTGGCCCGCAGCGTCAGCGCGGGTGGGATGTTGTTGAAGCGCACCCATACAGCGGTCTGCCGAAAGCCACGTCGGCGTAGCCAGCGCTCGACGAGCCATCTGGGGTGGGAGCAGGTGACACTGAGGTAGGCAAGCTGAGCCTCGGTGCCGTCCGATGCGCCCGGTTCGGGCGGTAGCGGCACAGCGTGTCGTGTAGTGGCAATGCCCCGCAGCACCGCATTGACTAGACCGGCGGCGCTTCCCTTGCCCACCTTCCTGACCAGATTGACCGACTCGTGCACAGCGGCGGCGACCGGGACCCGTTCGAGAAACAGTAGTTGATACGCCCCGAGCCGGAGCACCGTCAACACCTCGGCGTCGAGACGTTCGATCCGGCGGGCGGCCACTTGTTCGATGACATGGTCGAGTGCTGCTAGCCAGCGCAGCGTACCGGTTGCCACTTCTGTGACGAGCGCCCGGTCGCGGTGGTCGGCAAGGGTGTCACGGCTGCGCGCCAGTGCATGCGGTAGGTCGTCGCCGCGGAGCACCGCTCGCACCACGCGATACGCTGACATCCGAGCGGGTGTCATTCGGTGGAGGCGGACTGGCGAAAGATGGCGGGGAGTGTGATCGGGCGACCGGCGAGAAAGGCACGGGGTGGTAGCGGTCGGCGTCCCTCCGGTTGGAGCGCGTATATGGCCAGGACCGTACCCTTCGCACAGACGACATGGAGCCGATCGCCCTCTGCGTCAATGATCTCGCCTGGAGCGCGCGCCGGAGCAGGGGTCGCCGGATCCAGGACCCCGGTCTCGAGAATCAGGTAACGCGATCCGCCGAGGAACGTGTACGCATGCGGCCAGGGATGCAGCCCGCGGACGAGGTTGTGGATCGCCCGCGCCGGCTCGGTCCAGTCGATGCGGCCATCCTCCTTGGCCAGCCGTGGCGCGAAGGTCGCTAGGGCATGGTCCTGGGGCGTTTCCTGTGCACGACCTGAGGAAATCTCGCTCACGGTGGACACGAGCAGATCGGCGCCCGCCTCGGCGAGTGCGCGCTCGACGACCTCGCTAGTCTCGTCGTCCGCGATCGGCCGCACGGAGTGGGCCAGCATCGGGCCGGCGTCCATCTCCCGTACCAGGCGAATAATCGTGACACCGGTCTCCTGTTCGCCAGCGATTATGGCGCGATGGACGGGCGCCGCACCACGATAGCGCGGCAGCAGCGACGCGTGCACGTTGATGGTTCCGTGACGGGGGATCTGGAGGATTACGTCTGGCAAGATCTTGCCGTATGCGGCCACCACCCCCAGGTCGGCGTTGCTGGCAGCAACCACCGCGGCGAAGCCCAGGTCCTCAACACGGTCGGGCTGCAATACCTGGATACCATGCGCTAGGGCTGTCGTCTTGACGGGGGAGGGCTGAAGCCGGTGCCCTCGTCCCCTTGGGCGATCCGGCCGCGTGACCACCGCCACCACTTCTTCGCCGGCTGCGATGAGCCGCTCCAGCGACGTCACGGCAAAGGATGGGGTGCCGAAGAACGTGATCTTCACCACTTCCCCGTGCGTTGCAGTTTACGCACCCGACGGAAGATCAGGTCGCGTCTGATGCTGTGCAGCCGATTCACGAAGAGGGTGCCGTCAAGGTGGTCGAGCTCATGCTGGAACACGCGCGCTCGGAGCCCTTCACCCTCGAGTCGCACCCGCGTCCCCTCCCGGTCGAACCCCGTCAGCACGATGCGCGCTGGCCGGCTGACGGAGGCGGTGAATCCGGGCAGGCTGAGACACCCTTCCTCCTCACGCTCGGTGCCTTCCTGCTCGAAAATCTCTGGGTTGACGAGGATGAGTAGATCCCCGATTGACCGTCCGAACGACGTGTCAGTTACGAACAACCGGCTCGCGACGCCGACCTGCGGGGCGGCGAGACCAACCCCGGCGGCGGCGTACATCGTCTCGACCATGTCGTCGATCAGCTTTTGCAGGTCCGTTCCGAAGTCGTCGACTGGTGCTGCCGCGGCGTGGAGCGCATCGGCACCGTATCGTAGTATCGGGCGGATCATCAGGTATGGACGACCGGGTGGGCAGACAGCTCGATCACCCGACCGGCATTGTAGACGAAATTCCACGGCCTAGGCGTCGAGCGGGCGGCGGTCGACTGGAAAAGGCCTGACGCCCTCCGCTTTCAGAAGATCTCCGTTCTGTTCGACATTCGAATCACTGGCGTCTGGCGTTCCGGAGTTTTCGAGTGGTCTGGTTGTCGGAGTGAACGAGTGGGTGAGAAAGCTTGATACCCGACGACCGTACGATTCAAATTTACTGCGACTCCGTTAACGACCCGGCGGCGTCCATCCCCGTGGACACGCCTTTCGGCGCCTGCGCCAGGCGGGCCGATTTCTTACGCCAATCCGGATCTCAAGAGAGAGTGCCTGGTGCAAAACGACATGATCGGGGATGATCTCGGACTGCTGGGATTGAGCGACGCCATGGTCGGGTTGCGGGACACCGTACGCCGGGTCACGAAGTTCCCCTATCCCGTGCTGGTGAGTGGGGAGAGTGGCAGCGGCAAGGAGTTGGTGGCCCGCGCGATCCACCGGGTCAGCCGACGCTCCGAACTGTGTTTCGGCGCTGTCAATGGCGCCTCCCTGACGGTTAAGCTCGTCGACACCGAGTTATTTGGCCATGTTAGCGGTGCGTTCACCTGTGCGGTGACGGAACATGCCGGTCTCTTTGAGGCGTCGAAATGGGACACGCTCTTTCTGGACGAGGTCAGCGAGCTATCAGGGCGGGCCCAGTCGAAACTGCTGCGGGCATTCCAGAATAGCGAGATCCGCCGGATTGATGAGAACCTGCCCAGGTGGGTCGACGTACGGGTCGTGGCGTCGACCAACCGTTGGTTTGAGGCGGACACGTCGACGGGCCGGTTCCGCACGGGTCTGCTCTATCGGCTCGACGTGCTGCGGATCGTCGTGCTACCGCTCCGTGAGCGGGGCGACGCCGTGCTCGTTTTGGTGGACCATTTCTGGCGGCTAGCCCAGTCCCTCACCGGCAGCCGCGCTACCCCCGCGCGTTCGAATGTTCCGCGTTGGCCCACTACCACTGGCCGGGCAATGTTCGTCAACTCGAAAACATCATTTCCTCGCTGGTTATGCGTGGCCCCCGGCGTGGGTCCGTGGGTCCGGCCACGCTGCCTGCCGGCAAAGCGGGAGATGCAAAGCGGGAGATGTGGATGAAGCCCAGACCATGCACCAGGCACGTTTTCTGTTCGAGCGGCGGGATGTCAGCGGAGCACTGGCTCGCGCGGGCGAACGCCGCGGAAAGGTCGCACTGGCGCTGGGAATAACACGGCAAGGGTTGCTAAGTTGATGAAACGGCTTGAGCTCGACAATTCGAGCCCTGGACTCACCCCACGCTCCAAGACCGAGGGTAATGGCCTGCCCAGGGTGCATCAGTAACATTGGCCCGGCCAAGCACCAACTTGCTACGTTGTTCTTCGGTCGAACACCACCGGCATGCTTCTGTGCCTGGCTCCGCTGATCACGACTAACTCACCGGGAACAGGGACTAGCCGAACATGAGATTAATGATGAATACGGCGCCGAGGAGACCTGCGGCGTCTGCCAGCAGACAGGCCGGCACGGTATGTCGGGTCTCACGGATGCCCACGGCGCCGTAGTACACCGCGAGCGTGTAGAACGTGGTCTCGGTGCTGCCCTGAAAGGTGCTGACCATGTAGCCAATGAGGGAATCGGCCCCGTGTACGGTCATGATCTCAGCCATGACACCAAACGCCCCCTGGCCGGTCAATGGCCGAAGCAGTGCCATTGGCAACGCCTCGGCCGGCATCCCGATTAGATCGGTGAGGGGGGAGAGCACAAGAGTCAGCAACTCGATGCCACCTGACGCTCGAAACATCCCGACGACGACCAGGATGGCGACCAGATAGGGGATGATGCGAAGCGCAACCTGAAACCCCTGTTTGGCGCCCTCCACTAGCGAGTCGTACACGCGGACGCCGCGCACCCAGCCGTACAGGATAAGTGTGGCGACCAGCGTTGGGAGCATCCAGGTGGAGGTGACATCCGTGATGACGTCGGCTGTCGCCTCGGTCCGGCTTTCCCAGATGAATCGGGCCAGCAGACCGGCGAGAACCAGCCAGAAGAGCCGGCCCATCCATCGTCGCCCCGGTTTCTTATCGAGCGTTGCCGGCGCATCGAGCTCGGGCGTTTCCGCGACAGTGTGCGCGGGCACCGGCTCCGGCTCGGTGCTCCGGTAGATCCGGAGACGGCTCAGCAGCAGCGCCGCTGTGATCCCGACCAGCGTGGCACAGCCGCTCGCAAACCAGGTGGGAATGAAGATCCCCATCGCGTCCTGGGATCCAACAGAAGCTCTCAGCGAGACAACGCCAGATGGGAGGATCGCCAGCGCCGAGGTGTTGATCGCGAGAAACAGCACCATCGCGTTGGTCGCCGTGCCATGTTTTGAGTTGATTTTATCGAGTTCCTCCATCGCCTTTATTCCGAAGGGGGTCGCGGCGTTGCCGAGCCCGAGCATGTTGCTCGAGATGTTGAGAATCATTGCGCTCATCGCCGGGCTGTCGATAGGTACGGCAGGGAAAAATCGTTGTAAAACAGGTCCAATGAGCCGAGCCAGGTGACGAAGCAGTCCGGCATCTTCGGCGACTCGCATGAGTCCTAGGAAGAACGCCATGAGCCCGATCAGGCCGATGGCCAGGTCGACGGCGCCGCGGGCGGAGGACACGATTGAGTCGGTGAGTGCCGACATCTGGCCAGCAAACGCGGCCAGCAGGACGGAGGTCAGCGCGACGATGACGATGAGACCGTTGAGCATGGATTGGGGGATGCTACTCGAAGCGCCATAGTCGCGCACGCAACGTGCGGTCCTGCGGGTGTCTTGACAGGCCTTCGCGCTCTTTCAGCTTGGCGAGCTCCACGAAGGTGGCTGGCGTCAGCGGAAAGCGCGCAGTGGCAAGCTCGAACGCGCGTGTCGCCTTGGGGGCGAGCGAGCTGGCCTGGGTCAGATCCTGAAACGCGGCCGCCAGATCGCCGCGACTGTGGTAGGTTTTACCAGGTTTCAGATAGGCGAGCATGGCATCGCTCTTCAGCGCGATGGCGCCACTGAACACCGCGATAGCGAGGAAGACCTGGTCTTGACCGAGCGCAGGATTGCCCGCGGTCACGAGCCGGTGATATTCGGCATCGCGGGTTATTCCGGTGTAGAGGAAGAGCCCAGCCATCGCCCCCGCCAGCAGCACGCCGGGCGCGATCCACTTCATCTGCTTTCCATCGGTGTCACCTGTGCATCGGGTGGCGCCGTCACCGTCCTGCCGCGGTCACCACGTTCTGCAGGGCGTCAGTTGCCCGGATGATGGTTGTACCCTCCGCTGGGTCGTCGAGGACGACCTCGAACTGCTCCACCAGCTCGTCGGGAATACCGTCGGTCGGGTAGACCACGTGCCAGGTGTTGTCCCCCTGCGAGATCTCGACGAGTTGAATCGGAGTCTGGTCATCGCTCACCGTGAATGGCAGGACCGAGCGGTCGCCTAACTCACGCAGCGCCGCTACCTCGATGCGCGGGGCGGTGTTATCGACATCGAAGATCTGGCTCTCGAGCTCGCCGAGGAGCGCGATACCCGGCGCGTTGGACGAGGTATCGCTCGCGGTGATCTTGACGCGATAGGCTCCGTCCGGGACCGACGACGTGTCCCAGGCGAACACCGTCTCTCGGAGACCGGACCGCAGGGCGTGCCAGATGGCCTCGCCCTGAGTCTGATAGTGGATGGTGTACTCGAGCCGGTCGCCGTTTCCATCGGCAGCCTGCCAGACGAACGTCTGGATTCCTTTTCGGTAGCTCTGCCGGCCGAGCGTCGTGCTGCCGCCGTTGGCCTCGGTCTCGGTCACGTCCTCGTCGAGCCCGGCGATCGGCGGGTCCCCGCTGCTGAATTGCTGCTGAAACACGGTGCCTGGGGGATAGGCGGTGATCTGCGTCACGGCTGGCCGCAGGTTCCGCGGCAGATAGGCGGCGTCGACCGACGTGAGGACCGGCGAGGCGTCACCGGCGAATAGCGACGCTCGCCACTGCAGATAGCGCGCATTCGGGCTGGCGATCTGCGTACCTGCGGCATCCGTGTAGGGGGCCGACCACTCGCTCCATAGTTCGTTTGGAATCGCGGTGTTCCCCGATCGGCTCGACAACTCGATCCGGCTGCCATCCGGCGTGGTCCCACGCCAGCTGATGCTTCCCCAGGTGGCCACTGTCTCGGCGTCGTGGACGGCCGACTCGTAGGTGCCACGATCGGCGCGCCCGCCGGTCAGGCTGATTACCTTGCCCGGGTTGGCCGTGCCGTACCGAAGCGATCCGTCCGCAAGCTGCAGAAAACGCGTGATCTGCCGGGCAGGCGACCGTGCCAGAAGGACCGTGCGCGGAGGAGTGGCCGACACCTGGTAGATTCTGCCTTCTCCACCGGTCCCGACGATCAGCGTGCCGTTGGCGTCGAATACCGCGTCGTATGGAGCTTCAGACTCAGAACTCCACAACTCGTCCCAGAGCCCGTCGGGTGCGATTCGGTAGACGGCGCCTCTTCTCCCCCCGCGGTACGTCCCCTCGCTCGTGGCGGGGGGCGGTGTGGAGCCGGCTGAGACAACAGACCCGACGTCGCCGGTTATGCTGGTCGTCGCCGAGACCACGGGCACTGGCGCGGCATCGTTGCCGGCGGAGGCCGTCGCACCCGTAGGTGCTTGGCTGTTGATCGCGACGACGAGTACAGACCCGTCGGACTGAACCCGTAGCGATCGGATCTCTTCGTATGGGGAGTCCAGCAACACGAACGCCCGACCGTTCTGATCGATTCGGAGTACCTGCCCAGGGGATTCTGTACCGGCCAGCAGCGCGCCCCCGTCTTCGATGGCCAGGGAGAGCACATGCGTGGCGTCGCTCTGGAAGAACACCTCCCCGTCGCCCCCTGGTGGGATCCGATAGATGCGCGCCATGTCCCCGGTCGCGGCGTACAGCGTCCCGTCCGGCGCTTGCGCAAGCGCCCAGATGTACGTGTCGTTGGGGTCGAGCACCGTCGTCGTCTGGCCATCCGGCGTGACGCGGTAGATCCGGCCATCCGGTGAGGTTGCGGCGAGCACGGCGCCGGCGTCGGCGGGGACGACCGTATGAATGTCGAGCTCGTCGGTGTCGAGAATGATGCTTCCGGTTCCGTCCGGTCCAATGCGATAGAGCCGGCCATCGCTTCCGCTCCCGACCCAGATCGCGCCGTCAGACGCGCTGGTGAGCGACCAGAGTGCCAGCGCCGTCGTTGCGAAGAACTCGTCGGCGACCGGTCCGAGGACAAGATGACCGTTGGCGTCAATCGACAGGGAGTCGACTTCGCCGCGGAGAAACTCGGCCTGCGTGGAGACACGCCAGAAGGTCGGCGACGCCCCGACCATCAGCGTGATGGCCAGGCCGAGGCCGAGAGACAGGACGGCGCGTCTCAGTCGGGTCTGGGGGCAGGGGCGATCCGCCCCGCGACGTGAGAGAGATTGCACAAGCCGTGGGGGGTGCGTCATCGTCGCGCCGTATCATCTCCGGACGCTGGGACTCATGCCTCGAACCCCTGCGCAAGGACACACCACTAGTAGGGTCTGGTGAGATCGATGGTCAGGGTGCGCGACCCGGACACGACGTGGTCTAGAGGGATGCTCCACTCCCGGACGGCTGTGTTGCTTAGTGGCGCGAATCTGTCACCACTCCGGTCGGCACCGAGTACCTCGAGTACCGAAGGGGGCAGTGACTCCAGTGGTCGTCCGTTGACTACCGCACCGGCATCGGGCCGCAGCAGCTGCACGTAGAGCCGGTTGTTTCGCCGTGCATCGTTCAATCCATCGATCAGGAGGTTCAGGTCAGTGGCCCGGAGAGCCTGTTCCGACTGCTGCCGCTCCAGCTGAGCCAGGGTCGAACCGTCGGCGACGAGGAGCTGCAAACGACCGCGGGCGGTGGACGGCAGATCCACCATGACGGTCCGGATGATTTCGTCGCCGCGATGGGTTCGTGTCGCTATGCGGAGCGGGACGGTGCGGCCCGGTCGCGGCCGCGGGTCGTCCAGCCAGACGCGTTCCAGCTCCGCGGTTCGCACATCATCATAGGCGGTAATCGAGACGTCGATGCCCTCAACGGTTACCTGCTCGAAGCCGTTGTTCAGGAGGGCGCTCAACGGGCCCGCAAGATAGAGCGCCGCCGACACCGTGGCCGTATCACCACTGAAGGTTTCCTCGAAGATGGCGGTAGGGTGCCCCACCAGCTCCGCCCTGGCGCGGACAACGTAGGTGGCGGCCCCCACCTCTTGGTTGTGGGTGAACAAGGTGTTCAGCAGGGCGTTGAACGCCAGCAATGGCGTGAACATATCGTCCGCGGCTAGCTCAAAGTCGAAGGTCACGAGGCGGTCCCGTTTCGGGGAGTTCAGCGAGACATGCATAGGGACGAGTCGGGGGCCAGATCCCAGGCTGCCGCTGATCCCGGTGGACCGGTCCTGGTCGATGGTCCCGAGGATTTCCCCGACCGCGGCGATCTTTGAGGAGATCGCCTGACTGGGGAGCACTGCGTGAACGTAGGCGCGTGTCATCGGAAAACGGGCCAAACCAAGGTTGTAAAACGGATGCCCGAACGCGTAGACGCGACCCTCGTCGACCAGGGTCACCGTGCCCGTCCCGGCCATCGTCAGATCGCCTCGGATGAGGCTGACGCCGACAGCGTCACCTGGTACCAGGGGACCTTCCGGCATCAGCTGGGCGGATGCGGTGCCGCCAACTACCGCAACCAACCCAGCGGCGCGAAACATCGGCGCGATGTGGTCGAAAGCCTCCGGCGTGAACCCGCTCATCACGAGCGGCGTGGCGATCGGTCTCAGCTGAACCCCGAGCGTGGCGGCCGGCAGCCCGGTGGCACTTACGTCACCGGGACGCACGGCGAAGGGGGTGGGGGATACGAACCGATTGGGTAGCAGGGAGGTCAAAGTGTCGCTTGCGAGCGGCAGCGGCAGACGAACCGGTGCCCGCGCCACGCGAGTGGTGGCGATGGAATCGTCTCTCAGCATTTCCTCGATCGGCGTGATTCCGGCGATCGCGTCCTTCGAGAACGATCCCAGAGAGTACGAGACGGCCCCGAGGAGCCGTCCGTCCACGTAGACTGGGCTGCCGCTCATCCCCTGGATGACACCGCTTTCGGCGAGCGGGCCACCCGCAAGGCGCGCCAGGATCAGATTGCGCCGCGGCCCCGTCGAGTTCTCGAGGACTCCGAGAATCTCTACGGTAAACTCGCTGGGTTCCGTCCCCTGGAACACCGTGAGTCCGGTACCCCGCATGCCGGCGCGCACCTCATCGACCGGCATCGTGAGGGTCGCGGCCGGCAGGACGGCCAGGAGTCCGCCCGCCAGGATGAGAGTAACAAGCAGTGGAGCACGAGGATTCATGTGGACGTCGGGTCGGGGGTCGCAGGGTGGCACCGCACGCAAGGTCGACAAGCGGATCTGAACTGACTTATATCGAAGGAAATGCTTACGGGTCAAGGAGAAAAGGGCTGTTGAGGGCCACGAGGATCGGCCGAAATTGACACAGAAGCTGAAGGTTTGCTAGCCTGAGAAGCTGGTCTTCGGTCAGCGTGGCCAATGTGCCGAAGGTGGAAAGATGGATCGTGTGAGGCAGGTAGTGATGACGCCGGGTGGGCGTATGCCGTGGTGGTGGTTCTACGGGTACAACAGCACAGGAGAGGCCCGCCTGCTCCACTGACCGCATCCCACGCAGACAGTAAGGACAAGCCTCTCCAGCCCCCGGTTGGAGAGGCTTTTTTCGTGTGAGGCCTGATGCGTTGTGCCCAGCTTTGCGCCACCGTGACGGGGGAGACGACGGACGAGCTGCGTGCCCGTCGGGACGCCGCGCACGATGCGGACTTGGTCGAACTCAGGGTCGATACGGTGCGCGATCTCGATCTCGCAGGGGCGTTGGCCAACCGGACCCGTCCGGTGGTCGTCACGTGCCGTCCTTCCTGGGAGGGCGGGTCGTTCAGGGGATCGGAGGAAGAACGTCACGGCATCCTGCGCCGTGCCCTCGAGCTGGGCGCCGACTGGGTCGATCTCGAGTGGCTGGGTGGCTTCGAGACACTGATTGCGGAGCGACGTGGCCGGGGCATCGTGTTGTCGATGCACGATTTCGAGAGTGCTCCGCGGGACCTCGAGGAGCGGTATCGGGCGATGCGTGGGACAGGGGCTGAGGTAGTCAAGCTTGCTGTCCGAACCCGGTCCGCCAGCGATGTGGTACGGCTGCTGCGGCTTGGGCGCGCGAGTCAGCCGGAGCGTCTCGTGCTCGTCGGCATGGGGCAGCCCGGTGTCCCGACGCGACTACTCCCGGCGCATTTCGGATCGTGCTGGACCTACGCCGGGGAAGGCATTGCGCCCGGGCAGGTGAGTCTGTTTGATATGGTGCACCGGTATCGGTTCAAGCGCACGTCGGTGGCAACTGCGGTGTACGGCGTAGCGGGGGCGCCGATTGGACATTCGCTGTCGCCGCTGATGCACAACGCGGGCTTCGAGGCGGTCGGCGTGGACGCGGTCTACGTGCCGTTCGAGGCGTCCGACGTAGACGACCTCATGCCGCTCGTTGACGCGCTCGGAGTAGCCGGGCTTAGTGTCACCGCCCCGTTCAAGGAATCGATTCTGGCGTACGCCAAGGATGTTGATGCCGTGGGTCGGCGGGTAGGCGCGATAAATACGTTGCGGGTTGAAGGGGCGGGATGGGCCGGGCTGAACACCGACGTGCCAGGGTTTCTGGCGCCGCTCGATGACTACGGCTCCGTCGGTGGCCTGCGGGGTACGGTGCTCGGCGCCGGTGGGGCGGCGCGGGCGGTTGCCGTGGCGCTGGCGAGCCGTGGGGTCGCGGTCCGCGTCTGTGCGCGACGAACGGAGCGAGCCACGGCGGTGGCGCAGCTGGTCGGCGGGACCGTGGGACCGATACCCCCGGAGGCCGGGTCCTGGGATCTGCTCGTGAACACCACGCCCGTGGGTACTGACCCGGAGGTGACGGAGAGTCCGTTGCCGGCTTCCGCGCTGCGTGGCGGGGGGATCGTCTACGACCTCGTCTACAACCCGGTCCGTACGCGGCTATTGCGGGAGGCGGCGGTGGCTGGGTGTGAGACTATCGGCGGTTTGGATATGCTGGCGGCGCAGGCCGAGCGGCAGTTTTCGTGGTGGGTCGGGTCGTCTCCGCCGGTCCGGCTGTTTAAGTCGGCGGCGCTTGCGGCGCTAGGCGGGCCAGACGTTTTCTGAGGGTGGATACCTGGTGTTTGAGACAAGATGTCGTGCCTTTCCTGAACTCGTGGCCCCGGCGGGGCGGACGTCATCACAGCACCCTGGTGATAGGGCACCGAGCGGCGGTCGGGCGGTTCGAGGCGCAGCTTCGCTAGAGGACCAATCCGCATGAGCCAAACGTCATTCGAGGAATTTCAGGAACTGGCCGGCCGTGGCACGTTCGTGCCGGTGTGCAAGGAGATTCGCGCGGACCTACTGAATCCGCTGTCCGCATTTCTAAAGGTCGCCGAGTACGCGGACTACGCTTTTTTGTTCGAGAGCGTGGAGGGCGGGGAACAGGTGGCGCGTTACTCCTTCCTGGGGAAGGACCCGTTCCTCGTGCTGCGCGCGCGGGGAGGCAAGACGCTGGTCGAGCAAGGCGGAGTCACCACGACCGAGGACGTCCCGTTCCCCGATCGTCTCCGGGAGGTCATGAGTGACTACCGGGCGCCCGTTGTTCCCGGGTTGCCACGGTTTACCGGGGGCGCCGTCGGGTTCTTCGGCTACGACGCCGCGAGCTGGTTCGAGCCGTCGCTGGAGGCGGTCTGGTCGAAAATGAACGCCCCGGGGACGGGGGATGACGACGCGGGGTTCATGCTGTTCGACACGATTCTGGCGTTCGACCACGTCAAGCATCGGATTCTGCTCATCGCCAATGCTCGCGTGGATCCCGGAACTGATCTCGGAATCGCCTATCGCTTTGGCTGCGCGAAGATTCACTTTCTCGAACAGGAACTGGAGCGAGGTCTGTCTGCGCCGCCCGTCACAGAGTCGACCCCACTCGAAGTGCGGTCGAACACAAGCCAGGCGGCGTTCGAGGAGGCGGTCCTCGTGGCGAAGGACCACATCACGGCCGGGAACGTTTACCAGGTCGTCCTCTCGCAGCGTTTCGAGACCACAGTCAGCGCCGATCCATTCACCGTATACCGGGCGCTCCGGCACGTGAACCCGTCGCCCTACATGTACTTCATCCGTATGGGATCGCTGTCGATCGTCGGTTCTTCGCCAGAGATGCTGGTACGCGTGGAGGGGCGGCAAGTCGTGACTCACCCGATCGCCGGCACCAGACCCAGAGGGCACGACGACACTGAGGATCAGCGGCTGGCCGACGAGTTGCGGCAGAGCGAGAAGGAGCGTGCCGAGCACGTGATGCTGGTTGACCTGGGCCGTAACGACATCGGCCGGGTCTGCGAGTACGGAACCGTGCGGGTGGCGCAGTTCATGGGCCTC
>Ga0310120_10000906_pt1 | contig 22733 bp, 25 predicted proteins | sample CB27_AW_983_MG_FD_203506 | JGI IMG/M metagenome (GOLD analysis project Ga0310120, IMG submission 203506) | Marine microbial communities from Western Arctic Ocean, Canada - CB27_AW_983 | ecosystem: Environmental > Aquatic > Marine > Oceanic | place: Canada: Western Arctic Ocean | collected...
AAAAAAACTATTTCACCAATTGCAGATAAAAAAACAAATGCGAAAGCCATAATAAATAGTCCAAATAAAATGCCATAGTTAATCTCTTTTAATCTTCCTTGAGTTTGAAACCCTATTTCTATTAAAGGTTGTTTGTCTATGAATTTCATAAATAGCCAAATCATAATAATAACAATAAATAATCCTGAGTATTCGATAACGATCATAACACTTTCATTCATTACGTTAGATGAAATTTCCGTTAAATCATAACCTAATAATAACAAAACTAATACCCCAAAAATTTGAGAAAAAACAAGAAGAGGTATAAACAAAAGAGATTTTAGCCAGCCTCTGTGATTAATTACTTTTTTTATCATTTTTTTCTATTAAATGTTATTGGAATTGTATAGGAAACTGCAACAGGATAATTATTGTTTAATCCTGGCTCTAATGCAGGTATTTTTTTAATAACCCTTTCGGCTTCTTTTCTAAATTCTTTAGGACCAAAAGCTGTAATTTCGTAAATATTTCCGTCATTCTCAACAATAATTTCCACAAAAACTATAACCTGATCATTAGGGTTATTTGATTTTCTAGGGTATCTCAAATATCTTTTTATATGATCATTCATTCTTTTTTTAAAATAAGGCTTAGAATCATCTGAAGAAATGTTACTTGTTCCTGGAAATAGCGGAGCCCATTCTACACTGTCAATTGGAAAAACATCATCAAAATTATCATCAGAACTTGGCAATTTGAAAGTAATAGGTATTTCAAAGGGAAATGAAGAAACCTCACCATTGACTTTACCTGGTTTCATTAAAGGAAGTTTATTTATAATTTCAATCGAAGCTTGTTCAAAAATTTGATTGGCTTCTAACAAAGCTTCCTGTTGATCAAACTTTACTCCAACTAAAGAAGCTTTAGCAAATAATTTATCTACTTTTCCATTAATATCAATCTCAAAAAAAACTTTTACAACCGCTTGAAGTCCTAATTCAATAGCAGCTTCAGGATATATGAAATTATTTTCTACATGCTCAGAAATAGTTTCTTCAAAACAAATATTTTGCATAGAAATAGGCACAAGATTACATATTGGAAAAATGGGGAATTCTTCTTGAATTATTTGTGTCTCTTGACAAAAATTAACTTGGAATAAGAGAACAAATAGAATTAGAGTTATTTTTTTAATCATAAAATGCAAGATAATAATTTATTATTTCTACTTTAAAAACAATAATTAGATTAAAATTTGTTAAAAATTCATAATTTTAATACTTTGGCACTGATTTTGAATTAAATAATATAGAATTTAAACAACCTATACAATGAAAAAATATTTACTTCTTTTTACAATTATTAGTCCATTACTTTTCATGTCATGTGAAAATAATGGAGGTGAAATGTCTGATGACGAACTAATCGAGGCTATTATTAATGCTGAAAATAGAATTTCAGTTACAAAAAATGATCTTCCAAAATCTGCTATTGCTAATTTAGATTTTAATATGCCTAATGATATTGTAGGTTATGCAGAATTAGCCCCAGAATTAGGTTATGAGATTGAAATGAAAAGCTGGGACTTTATTGATTTTGAATTAGATTATGAAAGAGATGATAATCAGTATTTCGCAACAAATGGAAGAAAGTTAGAATCTACCAGAGGAAACAAAGATGGGTGGGGAAAAGGTAAAGATGATAAAAAGAAAAAAAGAGGCCCTTGTTTTAAATTTGTTTACCCAATTTCTTACACTATGGGTGATGGTTCTGTAATTTCTGGAAATGACAGAAAAGAAATATGTACTAAGATGAGAGCATATTTTGAACAAAATGGTAAGCCTAAAACTAGAAAAGACAAACCTCAATTAAATTTTCCAGTACAAATTTTGATATTTGATGAAAACAAAAAAGTTATTACAAAAGATCTTGCATCCTATGATGATTTAAAACTTGCTTGGGAAAGTTGTAAAGGAAAGAAAGGTGACAAAGGAAACGGTGATAGAAAAGGGTAAAAAAAATTAAACCATATAAGAAAAAATAAGCTCCAAAATTGGAGCTTATTTTTTTATTTTAATCCAAGCTAAACTCATAAATGAAGCGAAAAAAAACAGTGCACCTATTGGAAGAAAAAAAAAAGGCTCATTTAAATACCCATTTTCATCTACTTCGCTACCAATAATATAGAAAGTACCATAGCATAACATACTTAATATAAAAAGCATTAAGGGTAACCAATATTTTTTATATTTTTTTCTCATAATTTTAAACTATTATTTTGTAAATCAGGGATTTTAGACAGTTCCATTTCCAACAACTTCTTAATTGCTACTATTTCTTTGTCTAACTCTAATCCTTCTAATGATGTTCTCTCCAATGGATCTTTTTCAATATTATAGAATTTTCCTGATTTATACAATTTATACTTTTTAGTCTGGCTATATACATTCCTGTAGATATTTACATTAGAACCCCATCTCGGATCGTAATATGTACTCAAAATTTCTCGTTCTCTATGCTTATTACCTTTTATTTTTTTTAAAAAACTAATTCCCTTTGATTCTTTATTTTTAATTTTCAAAACATCTTCAAAAGTTGAATAAAAATCTGTGAAATCAATCAAAGAATTTGAAACAAAATCTTTAGAAATTTCAGAATTCCAATTAACAAACATTGGAACATTAGTCCCATATTTTATTGTGTTTCCTTTGGCACCTTTAATTTTGATTCCATTATTCAATGAAACTATTTTAGGATTAGTGCCATTATCTCCAATAAATATCAATAAAGTATTTTCTAAAATCGAATTTCTTTTCAATTCATTTACGATTTTACCAATAATTTTGTCCATATAATTAACCATATCTGAAAAATATATTGGATTATTCAATGTTCTTTTTTCAGCAAACTCCCAATCTTTAGAATCAGGTGTTGGTGAAAATGGATTATGGACTAGTAACATAGGGTAATACAAAAAAAACGGATTGTCTTTATTTCTTTTTATAAAGTCAATAGCATAATCTGAAACTAAATCGGGCCCATAATTTGAAGCATTTGTTTTTAAAACGTTCCCATTTTGCTCAATTAAGGGGTTTGAATATCTCTCTTTATTATTGTTTTTAGGCAATGTAAGTTGCCATAAACTGTATTCGTCAAAACCAAAATCATGCGGTCTAGAATTATCATCATATCCTTTTATCTTGTAACTAAGACCATTTAACTGCCATTTGCCAACTATACAGGTTTTATAACCATTTTCCTTGAATAAATTTCCAAAAGTTTTTTGATCTGAACCTAAATACCCAAAGTATTTATAATTTTCATAATTTGGTTTTCCAGTCATAATTTTTACTCTTGATGGTGTACATAACGGCTGAGAAAAAGCATTTGTAAATCTAATTCCACTTTTTGATAAAGAATCTAAAACAGGAGTATTATAATCATCAGAGCCGTTAACACCAATACATTCATAACCAATATCATCGGCCATTATTAAAATGACATTAGGTTTATTTTTTTGAGAAAATGCTCCAAAAAAAAGAAATAAAAATAGAAAATTAATGAACTGGTATTTCAAAATTTAAGTATTAACTATTATGTTTCACACATGAAAACTAAATATAAGCTTAATTCAATAATATTAAAAAAAATAAAAAACCCCAATTAAATTGTTATATTTTTAAATACTTATTTTTTTTAAAATGGAACACTTTTCAAAGTCCCAAATTAATAAAATGGATAGGATTTACAGATTAAATCTTATCAATAGCTGTACAGGCTATAAATATGCTAAACCTAAAAATGAGTGATTTTATAAAAAAAGAAATATTAGAATACGTCGAGTTACATTCTCACGAAGAACCTGCTCTTTTAAAAGAGTTAAATAAAGAAACTAACTTAAAAGTGCTTAATCCCAGAATGCTAAGTGGAGCTTATCAAGGTAGGATTCTTTCAATGATTTCTAAATTATTAAGGCCCAAGCATGTTTTAGAAATTGGAACCTATACAGGATATTCAGCTATATGTATCTTAGAAGGGCTAGATTCAAATGGGTCAATCCATACAATTGATAATAATGAAGAGTTATTAAGTATTCAAAGAAAATACTTTAACAAAACTAAAAAAGGTGATAAATTTTTTCAATATACTGGAAATGCAAAAGATATAATTCCAACTATTAATAAAAATTTTGATCTAATTTTTTTAGATGCAGATAAAGAAAACTACCTAAACTACTTTAATCTTATAATCGATAAGTTAAATACTAATGGGGTAATAATTTCGGACAATGTTCTATGGGGTGGAAAAGTATTACTTAAACCAGATAAGGAAGATATAGCGACCAAGACTCTTATTGAATTTAATAAATTTATTAAAAATGATAAAAGAGTAGAAACCATTATTTTACCAATTAGAGATGGAATATCTATTTGCAGAAAAATCTAAAGATTTCTTTTTATAGAACCTCCTAGATCATCCATTTTTTCTTTTACATCATCTATTTCTTTTTTAATTGATTTTGTATCAATACCTTGATTTTTAGCACTTTTTTGAATCTCACTCTTTATATCTTCTGTTGCATCTTTTACTTGACGAATCCCTTTACCAAGTCCTCTTGAGAGTTCAGGGATTTTATCAGCTCCAAAAATAAGTAAGACCATTAAGCTAATAAAAAGAATTTCAGGTCCGCTAATAAACAAAAGCATAAGTAGATATTTAATGTAAATATAAAAAAATGATCGATTATAATAATTGACCATTAAATTTTAAAATTCTATCCTTTAATTTTAGATTTAAATTTATCAAAATCTGAATCTTCCTGTTTTTTAGGCCAAGCATTATTAGAAGTGTCAATATCCGCTGTTTCTAAATCTGGATCAAGAATAATATTAACTATTTTTTTATTAGAAGTCACCATCTTACTAACTTCATTATCGTTTTTTCTCCAAACTTGAACAGGATATTTTATTTTTTCTTTGCTACCATCTTCATACTCATATTCAACAATAATTGGCATAACTAAACCTCCAGGCTTATCAAAAATTATTTCATAAAAATATTTAGGAACTTTTAAACTAGATATTTCTTCTTCACTAAAATTTTCTTTTAGATAATTGTTTAATAATTTTGAATTATCTAAAGGATTAACTTCTTTTAAATTTTCAGTGTCATTTTCAAAATCTTCTAGATAAACAAGTGGTCTTAGTCTGTTCATAGGAATTCCGCGTTCTTCCATAATTTTTTTCATTTCTTTACCAGGATTTGGAGATACATAATACTGTTTCACTTCTTTTATCCCTATATCTACATAATCTGTAGTATAAAACCATCCTCTCCAGAACCAATCTAAATCTACAGCTGAAGCATCTTCCATTGTTCTAAAAAAGTCTTCTGGTGTTGGGTGCTTGAACATCCAACGCTTTGAGTAAGTTTTAAAAGCATGATCAAAAAGTTCCTTTCCCATAATAGTCTCTCTTAAAATATTTAATGCAGTGGCTGGCTTTCCGTAAGCATTGGGACCAAGGCTATATACGTTTTCAGGATTGGACATAATTGGAGCTAAAAAATTTTGGTCTACACTCATATAATTTGTTATTAATTCAGCAGGACCTCTGTCAGAAGGATAATTCTCATTGGGATAAATAATTTCCGGATAATCTTTCCCAAGTTTCTGCTCAGTTAAATACTGAACAAACGTATTAATTCCTTCATCCATCCAAGCCCATTGACGCTCGTCATTATTTACGATCATTGGAAAAAAGTTATGACCAACTTCATGAATTATAACACCAATCATTCCAAACTTAACATCATCTGAATAAGAACCATCTATATTAGGTCTTCCAAAATTGAAACATATCATAGGATATTCCATCCCTATTTGTTTTGCATGCACAGAAATAGCTTTATGGTAAGGATAATCAAAAGTGTAATCTGAATAAGTTTTTAAAGTTTCTGCTACAGCGATTGTTGAATAATCTTCCCATAATGGATTTCCCTCTTTAGGATACATTGATACAGCCATAACATCTCTATCTCCAATCTTGACAGCCATCATATCCCAAATAAACTTTCTGGATGTTGCAAAAGCAAAATCTCTTACATTTTGAGCCTTAAAATGCCAAGTTTTTTTCTTATTAGAAAAACTTTTTTCCGCTTGTTCTGCTTCACTTTGAGTAACTATTAAAACGGGGTTATCATAAGATTTTTTTGCTTTATTGAATCGTTTTAACATGTCTTTTGAGAAAACTTCTTTTCTATTTTGAAGCTCTCCAGTAGCATCTAAAATATGATCAGAGGGAACAGTAATTTTTACTTCATAATTTCCAAATGGCAGTGCAAATTCTCCATTTCCCCAAAATTGATAGTTTTGCCATCCTTCTATTTCATTGTAAACAGCCATTCTTGGAAAAAATTGGGCAATGATATAAGATCTATTTCCATCACTTTCAAAAGTTTCATACCCTGATCTACCATCTTGATTTACATGATCTTGAATATTATACCACCATTTCATTGAAAAAGAAACCTTTTCACCACTTTTTAAAACTTCAGGAAGGTCAATTCTCATCATAGTTTGATTAATAAAAAAAGTAAGAGCTTTTCCATTTACGTCCTTAACATATTCAATATTAAATCCCCCATCAAAGGGCCCATTTATAAATTTGTTTGTAAATCCAGATGGATCGTAAGCTGGACTTACTCCATCACCGTCTCTAATTAAAGATGGTGAATCTTTTTTTCTAACATTTTGATCTAATTGAACCCATAAATATTCTAAATTATCAGGAGAGTTATTAGTATATGTTATAGTTTCTCTTCCATATATTTTTTTATTTCTATCATCTAACTCAATATCCATTTTATAATCAGCTTGTTGCTGATAGTAAGCAGGACCTGGAGCACCAGCTGCAGTTCTAAACATATTAGGTGATGAAAATTCCTGATACATTTGTCTGAATTTGTTTATATTCAAATGTCCATTTTGTCTGGAATTCTCTTTAACCTCTTGAGATATTCCCATAGATGAGAAAATCATAGAAATCATTATTAATTTAATATTTATTGCTTTCATAGGTTTATAATTAATGGAGACTCAATTTAGTAAAATGTTATCATATATCTAAAGTATAATCTGAATTATCTTTTGTCAAAATAAAGCTTTGTTTATTATTATTTTTTTTAACATGAATAATATTCTTTTGATCTAAGAACAACTCAAATAATATTTTATTTTCTAGTTTAATTATATTTGAAATAGGTATTTTTTCTAATTCTAAATAACAAACTATTAAGTCTTTTTTGTTTTCAGTCCCCAAGTATTTAGGATGGTACTTGATATTATCAAAGTAAATACTAATATTAGTCTCTAGATACTCTCTTATTTTTGATTGAATTAGTGTAGAATCTAAGTCTGAGTTAGAATTATATTCGTTTGAATATTTCCCTTCCATTAAAGAAGATAAGTCATCCTTGAAAATTCTTACAGTAATTTCAACAGAATTTGATTCTGTAAAATTAAATAAGCTAGTACTTACGTAATACTTGTGATTTATAAAACCACAAGTAATAAACAAAATAATTACTATGCTAATTTTCTTCATTGATAGATTGATGAAATTTTTCAAATGATTCTAAAACTAAACCATGATCCGAGGTTCTGAAATCACTTTCAATATTGCTATTTTCTAAAGCTCCCAAAACAAATTCATAAACTTTTTCCTCACTTAAGTTAAATTTATTGATAAAGAAAACTACACCATAAAACTCTATTATATTGATAGCTACTGAATATTGTTTAACTAATCCTCTTTTTTTTCTTAAATTTTTATAATAACCTGATAAATGTTTATAAACAGCTTCAATATCAAGCCCACCACTAAGCGGCAGAAGAAGTAAAGATAAACCTAGACTTTTGACAGAAACTATTTTCTCTTCTCTTTTTCCCTCAAAACCAGGTATCCCTACATCATTAAAATTTATTGGATCTTTAATATTAGAACCTAACATATCGTCTAACATATTTCCACTTAAATTATGTGGCTTAACTACAACATTATCTAATCGATTTACAAAAGGCTCGACATAGATCTTTATTAAATCTTGATCAAAAATTTTAGGTTCAATTATTATAAAATGAGGCTTAATTTGAATAGAAGATATTATTATGGTATCATTTCTTTTAACTCCTATTTCAAATAAACCATCTTGATTTGTTATAGCTTTAGCTCCACTAGTTTTATTTATAATATGGACACCACTTATGACTAAAGAGTCATTTACGACCTCACCTTTAAAAGTTTTGAAGTTTTGCTTTTTTTGTGAGAAAACAAGGTGACTCCCAACAAAAAGAAAACACAAAATTATATTAGCCCCTTTTAAGTATTTTTTTAAATCTTTCACTCTGCTTAACTAAAAAATCAATTAATTGAAATTCATTGCTTTTCTTAAACAGAAACTTTGACGGAAATTTTTCGTCACAAAACAACAAAAATTCTGAAATATTATTTTTGGGTATTCCTAGGCTATTAACAAAAAAAGAGTCATCATAGACTTCCCTAAGTAAATTACTTGGTTTATAACTTACATTACTAGTGTCATCTGATGTTTTATTATTAGGCTTTGCTATGGCTTTATATAAACTAATAAAATTCAGTCCATTTGTGAGTCTACCTGCTTTTAAAATTTGATTTTCAATTTTAGTTGATTTATCAAAAGTATAGTCAATTCTCTTAAATTCTTCTTCCTTCAAATCAAGAAACTTTTCTGTATTTTCTGGTCCAACAACTACTTCATCCAATTGAGTAATCTTTTCGTTTACATCAATCACAATTCTACTTTTTTGTAAAATTTCTTTTGTAATTACTAAAGATCTAATCTGGTATTGAACAGAGGAAAAAATCAAACGATCATTTAGTTTTACTTGCATTTCAAATTCACCATCTTCGTTAGTGATTGTTGCTTTCTGAGACGTATTATTAATTACATTAGCAGAAATAACATTACTATTTCTATATAAAACTTTTCCTCTTATCCAAGTTCTATAATCAGATTGTGCAAAAGAAAAATTACAAATAAAAAAAAAGATTATAAAATTTAGTATGTGTTTCATTAATTTAAAAAAAGTAGAGCGGGAGACCGGGTTCGAACCGGCGACCATCAGCTTGGAAGGCTGACGCTCTACCAACTGAGCTACTCCCGCAATGATACAAATATAATATTAATGAATTATTATAAGTTCTTTACTTTAACTAAAAATTATATTATTAATTTTATATTCTATGGATTTAATTTTAAAAAAAGTTAATTCAAAAAATTTATTTTCAGTAAGAAGTAAAGTTTTAAGAAAGAATGCTAGCTATGAATATTGCAAATTTGAAGGTGATGATAGAACAGATTCAATTCATATTGGTGCCTACCAAAATAATGTAATACTAGGAGGAGTATCTTTAATTAAAAATAAATCAACAAGAATAGAATTAGAAAATTGTTATCAGTTAAGAGGAATGTGTGTGTTAAAAAATTCTCAAAAGAAAGGAATAGGTCAAAAACTATTACAAAGTGCAGAAAAAACCTGTCGAAATTTAAATGTTGATTACATTTGGATGAATGCCAGAGAAAAAGTTGTTAATTTTTATTTAAAATTAAATTATACCGATTTAGGACAGACTTATATAATTGAAGGTATTGGGAAACATTCTTGTCTTTATAAAAATTTAAAATGAATTTAAATTTATATCGTAATTTCTTGCTGTTTTTTTTAATTTGTAATGTCAATTTTTCTCAAAAAAATATGAATTTAGATGTAATTAAAGGAATTAAAAAACCTGATTTAGTAGGAGATAGCATTATGCTAGAAAGAAATACATATAAAGCTTTTAAAAAAATGGAATCTGCAGCAGAAAAAGACGGAATAAATCTTAAAATTGTTTCTGCTTATAGAGGTTATGATCGCCAAAAGCTTATTTGGAATAAAAAATACATAAAATTTACTACAACGTATTCTTTAGAACCATTAAAGGCAATTAATGAAATCATTCAATACTCAACAATACCTGGAACTTCTAGACATCACTGGGGAACTGATATCGACATAATTGATGGCAATTATTCAGATCTAGAAGATGTTTTAATCGCTAGTAAATTTGAAAATAATAATATCTTTTATGATGTAAAACAATGGATGAATTTAAATTCTGAAAAATTTGGATTTTTTATTACCTACAATAATGATCCTAATAGGACAGGATTTGATCACGAACCTTGGCATTATAGTTATGCCCCTATTTCAAAAAAAATACTCAAAATATTAATCGAGTCTGATTTAAAACAAATTATTAAAAAAGAGGACATTAATGGATCTGAATATTTTAATGATGAATTCATTAATAAATATGTAAATGAAAATATTTTAGATATTAATCCAGATTTGAAATAAGTAGTCTTTCGATTATAATTATATTTGACATTAAATAATTAACTCATTAAAAATTTGAAAATTTCTAAAAAAGTTATTTTAATGATACTTGATGGATGGGGAATAGCTAAAGACCCGAATGTTTCTGCAATTGACAAAGCAAACACTCCTTTTATTGATTCATTATATTCTAATTTTCCATCTGCTGAACTTTCTACATTTGGCCAAAGTGTTGGACTCCCTGAAGGACAAATGGGAAATAGTGAAGTAGGTCATATGAATTTAGGAGCTGGAAGAATAGTATACCAAGATTTAGCTAGAATCAATCTTGATATAAGAGAAGGGAAATTTAAAAACCAAGTAGTTTTAAAAAAAACATTAGAAAAAGTAAATAAGAACAATGAAAAACTACATTTAATTGGATTAGTTTCAGATGGTGGTGTTCATTCACATATTGATCATTTAGAAGAAATATTAAACATTAGTAAAAAAATGAGTATTAAAAATGTGTTCGTTCATGCTTTTACTGATGGGAGAGATGTTGATCCAAAATCTGGCGTTCAATTAATCAAAAGACTGAATAAAAAAATAAATAATTGTGGAGCAAAATTTTCTAGTTTAATTGGAAGATACTATGCTATGGATAGAGACAAAAGATGGGAAAGAACAAAAAAAACTTATGATTTACTTGTAAATGGTGTCGGAAAATCATCTATAAATATAGTAGATTCCATTAAAGAATCTTATACAAAAGGGGTTACTGATGAATTTATAGAACCAATAATAATGGTTGATGAAAACAATAAGCCTAAGGGACTCATTGAAAATAATGATCATGTTATATTCTTCAATTTCAGAACGGATAGAGGAAGACAATTGACCCAGGTTTTAATTCAAGAAAATTTTGAAGAATTTGGAATGAAAAAATTAAATTTAGATTTCGTCACTATGACCAATTATGACGAGTCTTTTAATGGAGTTAATACTATATACGACAAGGACAATTTAGTAGATACTTTAGGAGAGGTGTTAGCTAATAATAATAAAAAACAAATTAGAATTGCAGAAACTGAAAAATACCCTCATGTTACGTTTTTCTTCAATGGGGGAAGAGAAAAACCTTTTGAAAATGAAATCAGAATTTTATGTCCTTCTCCAAAAGTTGCTACATACGATCTAAAGCCTGAAATGAGTGCATGTGAAATAACTGATTTAATAATTCAAGAAATTGAAAAAGAATCTGCTGACTTTATATGTTTAAATTTTGCAAATCCTGATATGGTAGGACATACTGGAAATATTAATGCTGCTATTAAAGCCTGTGAAACTGTCGACAATTGTTCGCGACAAATAATTGAACTCGCACTTAAAAGAAATTATTCTACTATAGTAATAGCTGATCATGGTAATTGTGACATAATGATAAATCCTGATGGATCACCAAATACTGCCCATACAACAAACATGGTCCCCATTATTTTAGTTGAAAATGAAGTTAATAAAATATCTAATGGAGTTTTAGGTGATATAGCTCCTACCATTCTAGATATAATGGACATTAAAAAACCCAATTTAATGTCTTGCAAATCTCTATTAAAATAAATATGAAAAAAATAATCTTTTTACTTACAATAAGCTTTTTATTTTCTTGCAATAATTCAAAAAAATCTAATTCTAGTAGTAGTGATGAAAATGTTAAAGAAGAATATGTTGACTTACTAGGTTTTTTTAAAAGAAAGGAACTTAATAAAGAATCTCACGGGTTTTGGTTTAAAGAAAATTATGAATACTATAATCTAGACCATGAAATTGCTAATCAAATTAAACCCTTAATTAAAGACATAGAAATTACAGTATTTATGGGAACCTGGTGTAGTGACAGTAGAATACACTCTCCTGCTTTTTTTAAATTGATGGATTACTTAAAAGTTAGAGATAGAAAGTTAGAACTCATAGCAATGACTATTGACAAGACAACACCTGATAGTTTGGAAAAAAATCAAGACATCATAAATATTCCAACTTTTATATTTAAAAAGGATGGAAAAGAAATAAATAGAATAGTTGAATTTCCAATTGAGTCTATAGAAAAAGATATTTTTAAAATTTTAAGTGGCAGTGATTATAAAAATGCTTACGCAGACTTTTAGTAATGAGCTTAATTAAATCAAAAGAAGAAATAGAGTTAATTAGAGAAAGTGCTCTTTTAGTTTCAAAAACATTAGGGATGCTTGCTTCGGAAATTAAACCTGGAGTAACTACCTTATACTTAGATTCATTAGCTGAAAAATTCATTCGAGACCATCAAGCAATTCCAGGATTTTTAGGGTTATATGATTTTCCTAATACACTTTGTATTAGTCCAAATTCTCAAGTAGTTCATGGTATACCTAACAAAGATGAAATTAAAAATGGTGATATTCTTTCAATAGATTGTGGTGTTTTAAAAAATGGGTACTATGGAGATCATGCCTATACTTTTGAAGTAGGAGAAGTCGATGATAAAGTGAAATCACTTTTAAAAACAACAAAAGATTCACTTTATATAGGAATTTCACAATTTAAAATTGGCAAAAGAGTTGGTGATGTAGGTTATGCTATACAAAATTATAATGAATCTAGAGGATATGGAGTTGTAAAAGAGCTGGTTGGTCATGGATTAGGAAAAGAAATGCATGAAAAGCCTGAGATGCCAAATTATGGTAAGAGAGGAAATGGAAAGAAATTCCAAAATGGGATGGTTGTGGCTATTGAACCTATGATAAATATGGGGACTTCTAGGATTAACCAACTTGAAGATGGTTGGACAATTTTAACAGAAGATAATTTACCTAGTGCACACTTTGAACATAATGTTGCTATGATTGATGGGAAACCTAACTTACTTTCAACATTTGATTATATATATGAGTCATTAGGAATAGAAAGTAATGAGGAAAAAAAATTTAAATAATTAAAATTGAATTGGTTTATAAAATTTTTAATAAATATAGTACCAAGACCACAATTAATTTTTTGGAGTAAAACATTACAACCCTTTTTAGACTTGTTTTTCAGAGGAAATAATTTTACAGACCCTATTAACGGAAAATCATATAGAAAATTTCTTCCTTACGGATATGTTAAACAAAGAAAAAATGCTTTATGTCCAGGAACATTGTCTTTAGAAAGGCATCGCTTACTATGGTTATATTTAACTAATGAAACTGATTTTTTTACTAAAAAAATAAGAGTATTACATATAGCTCCTGAACAATGTTTTTACAAAATTTTTAAAAACTTAGAAAATATTAATTACACAACCTTTGACTTAAATTCTCCTCTAGCAGATGTTAAAGGGGACATTTGCATAATGCCTTTCAAAAACAATTCATTTGATTATGTTCTTTGTAATCATGTTTTGGAACATATTTCTGATGATAAAAAAGCTATGATGGAAATTTTCAGAGTATTAAGTTTTAATGGAACCGCAATACTTCAAGTTCCTATTAATATGAGTAATACAACAACTTTAGAAGACAATGGTATTACTAATAAACAAGAGAGAATAGAAAAATTTGGTCAATACGACCATGTAAGACTTTATGGATTAGATTATTTTAAAAGATTAAAAAATATTGGATTTGACGTCAATCAAGTTAAATATGCTTTAAACTTTAATGAAAAGGAAATATTAAAGTACAGTATAGAAAAAGATGAAGTTATACCTATTTGTAAAAAGTTAATCTAAAATTAGATTTTTGAAATTTTTTGTAAAATAAGTTTTTACTTCATTTTGTTCATCAAAATAAACTATCATAACTTCAATATTTAATAAAGAGTCAATTATTGTCATAGACTCTTCCAATGGCATTGCCATAAAAGCAGTAGCATATCCATCAGCTGACATACAATTATCAGCCAATACCGAAGTTCCTAAAACATTTGTACTATAAGCATTTCCATTTTTAGGATTAACTGTATGAACAATTTTCTTGCCTGTTAGCGAATCAATTAAAAATTTTCTATAATTACCAGAACTTGCAAGAGCTTTGTCTTTTAAAGCAATCCTTAGTTTATAACTAGTTGGATCAGGGTTTAAAGGATCTGTAATACCTACCCTCCAAGGAGTATTTGTAACACCATTTAATCCACTAGCATACATTTCACCTCCAATTTCAATTAAATGGTTAGTAATTTGATTATGTATTAACATATTTGATATAACATCAACACAGTATCCTTTAGCTATAGCATTAAAATCAAGAAAAATTCCATTTTTTGTCTTTACAACTCTATCATTAACCAATGAAACATTTTCGAAACCAGTAAGATTCATTAGACTATCTAAATCTAACAGTCTATTTGGTTTGCTATTAGGACCTAAACCATATGCATTAACCAATAATCCAATAGTTGGATCAAAAAAACCATTAGATGATTCCCAAATAATTTTGGATTGATTAAAAACATTAACAAAATGACTATCAACTTTAATAGAATCTATGCCATCATTTATTTTTGAAATATCAGATGAAATAAGATAAGTAGAAAGTGATTTATTTATTTCAAAAAAAATAGAATCAGTTAATCCTTCAATATTATCCAGTGAATTATCAGAGAAATAGACAATCTTAAATGAAGTGCCAAGGGCATACCCTGAGTAGCTGAATACTTTAGGTGAATTAGAACAACTAAAACATAAAAAAGCAAAAGAAAGTAAACTAATTAATTTTTTCAAGTCCATTAAAATTAACAATATAACCTGAATTTTTAAATAGTGGCAGGTCATAATTTTCAGAATTTGCTAAACCAACACCAGCATAATATAATGTAGCATTAAAACTTATTGCATGAACTTTAATTTTATCAAGATATAATATTTTAATAACTCTAGGGTTTTGTGGATAACATATAGCCTTAACTATTATGAAAAATAGTTTTTTTTCTTTTGTACAAACAAACTGAGGATCTTTTTTTAATTGACTATTAACTGATAAAAATTCATAATTTTTATCTTCTAATTCTTTACCAACAATATTCATTGCTAGCTGATGCTTTTCTAAATTACTTAATGGGACTGGCAGAAAATTATCCTCCAAAATCATCAAATCTGACATTTTCTGGCGGTACACCAAAATCGTCTGCCATTTTTTCAATAGCTTGATTCATCAATGGAGGACCACAGAAGTAAACTTCAATATCTTCAGGACTTTCGTGATAATTTAAATAATTGTCAATAACTGTTTGATGAACAAAACCTACAAAACCATCACCTTCCCCATCTAAACCATCTTTAACCTTCCAATTATCAACTTCTAATGGCTCTGAAAGAGCTATATAGAATTTAAAATTAGGAAAATCCTTTTCTAAAGCTTTAAAATGATCTATATAAAAAAGTTCTCTTTTAGATCTTCCTCCATACCAAAAACTTACTTTTCTACCAGATTTAAGAGTTCTAAATAAATAATATAAGTGAGATCGCATTGGTGCCATTCCAGCTCCACCTCCAACATAAAGCATTTCAGCTTCTGAGTGATTTATAAAAAATTCACCGAAGGGACCAGAAATAGTAACTTTATCACCTGGTTTTCTTGAAAACATATATGAAGAAGCAATTCCTGGATTAACATCCATCCATCCGTTTGTAGTTCTATCAAATGGAGGTGTAGCAATCCTGACATTCAGCATAATTTCTTTTCCTTCAGCAGGATATGAAGCCATTGAGTAAGCTCGCTCTACAAGTTCAGTGTTTTTCATTTTTAAATCCCAAAGTTTAAAATTATCCCACTCTAGTTTAAATTTATCAGGTTCACCAGGATGTTCTTCGGGATGAGACTTGATATCTATATCTTTAAAGTCTATTTCACATTCAGGAATTTCAATTTGAATATAACCACCAGCCTTATAACCCATATCATTAGGGATTTCAACTACCAATTCTTTTATAAATGAAGCTACATTCCAATTTCTAATTACCCTTGCCTCCCATTTTTTTATTCCAAAAACTTCTTCTGGAACTTCAATAACCATATTTTGTTTTACTTTAACTTGACACCCTAGTCTCCAGCCTTCTATAATTTCTTTTCTACTAAAATGAGGTTTTTCTGTTTCCAAAATTTCACCACCACCCTCCGTGACTATACATTTACATTGTACACAAGTTCCTCCGCCTCCACAAGCAGAGGGTAAGAAAATTTTATTATTTCCAAGTGTTGATAAAAGAGTGTTTCCAGAAGAAACTTCGACTTCACTTTCTCCATTAAGAAAAAGTGTAACTGGTCCTGAAGGGTGTAATTTAGCTTTAACAACTAATAGCATCCCAACCAAAACCATAATAATGGCTAAAAAAACGATAATACTAAAAATTATATAAGTAATAATTGTTGTCATAAAAACTATATTTTAATTCCCATAAAACTCATAAAGCCAAAGGCCATAAGCCCACAAATTATAAAGGTTATTCCTAGCCCTTTTAAAGGAGCTGGAACATTCGAGTAAGCTATTTTTTCTCTAATAGCAGCTATTGCTACAATTGCTAAAAGCCATCCTATTCCTGAACTAAATCCATAAATAGCTGATTCAGTAATTCCCGAAAAATATTTTATTTGCATGAATAAAGATCCACCCAAAATTGCACAATTTACAGCAATTAAAGGAAGAAAAATTCCTAACGCACCATATAAAGCCGGTGCAAATTTCTCAACAATCATTTCAACTAATTGGACCATAGAGGCAATTACAGCAATAAACATAATAAAGCTTAAAAAGTCTAAGTTTAATTCTGCATACTTAGGTCCAACCCATGAAAGTGCACCTTCTTTTAATAAGTATTTATCAATTAAAAAATTTAAAGGGACTGTAATAGTTAAAACAAAAATTACAGCAAAACCAAGTCCAACTGATGTTTTAATGGTTTTTGACATAGCTAAATATGAACACATACCTAAAAAATAAGCGAAAATCATATTTTCAATGAAAATACTTTTAATAAATAAATTAGCGTAATCAATCATAATTATTAATTTAAATTATTAGTTCTCGATTAATTTTCTGTTTCTGGATCGCTGAATCCATATAATAATTCCAACAGTAATAAGAGCCATTGGGGATAATAACATAAGACCATTATTTTCATAACCCATTTCATATACAAAGTCGGGAATTACCTGATATCCTAATAAATTACCTGAGCCCAAAAGTTCTCTAAAAAAAGCTACTAAAATCAAAATAAATCCATATCCCACAGCATTTCCGATTCCATCTAGAAATGATCTCCACACTCCATTTCCAAGCGCAAAAGCTTCCAGTCTACCCATAACTATACAATTAGTAATAATCAATCCAATGAATATGGATAATTCTTTACTAATATCATATGCATAAGCTCTTAATACTTGATCAACAAGAGCAACCAGAGACGCTACAACAACTAATTGAACTATGATTCTTATTCTATTAGGTATTAAATCTCTTAACATAGAGATAATAACATTACTAGCAGCCATAACTGCAATAACTGAAATACTCATCACCAATGCAGCTTTTAATTGAACTGTAATAGCTAAAGCTGAACAAATTCCCAATACCTGAACAGTGATTGGATTATTGTCATCCATTGGATCAGAAAGTAAAGTTCTATTTGTATTTGACATATATTCTAATTTAAAGCTATTTTGTTTGATCTTAGAGTATTTAAATAAGGGACATAGTGTTCTAACCTTTCTTTAATCATATCTGAAACGCCATCGCCTGTTATAGTAGCTCCTGAAATAGCATCTACCTCAAAATCTTCTTTGTCTTCATTATTAGGATCATTATTAGTTTTTGAAACTGTTATACCAATTAAATTATTATCAGAATCAAACAATTTTTCGTTAATAAATCTTTCTTTAAACCAATCTTGAGTAATTTCAGCACCTAAACCTGCTGTTTCTTGTGCATGATCAAAAACAACACCCTTTACAGTATTTAAATCTTCCTTTAATGAAATATATCCCCAAATTGCGTTCCAAAGTCCATTCCCCCTAATTGGAATAATATAAAATCTTTCAGAGTCAATGTTAGCCACGTAAAGAGGAAAATTTTGATTTTCAGGGGATTTTCTTAATTCAAGGACTAACTTAATATCATTAAACACATCTATTGCAGGATCAATTGATCCATCATTTTGAACAGCTATCTGCTCTTCAATGTATTTATCATATAATTCTTCTGCTCCTTCTCTATTAGTTATAACTCCTACCGTTGAAAGTATGTTCTGCATTTTTTCTTTTCTTATATTTTCTTTCTGTAAACCCTTTAAAGATTGAGAAGTATACGCAAGTACTATTGCTATTACAAATACCATGATAGTCGCAAATAAAAAAGTGTATAAATTTGAATCTCTATCCATATTAAGCAGCTTTTACAGTTTTTAAACTTCTTTTAAGTCTTCTATTAATATTTACTTGGATAACATAGTGATCAATAGTAGGGGCAAAAACATTCATAAGTAATATTGCAAGCATTACACCTTCTGGATAAGCAGGATTAAACACTCTAATTAATATACAAAATAACCCAACTAACAAACCATATATCCATTTTCCCTTTACAGTTTGAGCAGCAGATACAGGGTCAGTAGCCATAAAAACTACTCCAAAAGCAAAACCGCCAACCATTAAGTGATTAATCCAACTAAAGTTCATAAGTTCATTTGCTCCCCATAAATTAAACATCAGACCAGTTGCCGCAGCTCCAATCACGCTTCCAACCATTATTCTCCAGCTGCCAACTCCAGTAAAAATTAAAATAAATGCACCAACTAAAACCATAAGAGTCGAAGTTTCAGCTATTGATCCGGGAATAGAGCCAATAAACATTTGTAGAGGTTCATATGGTAATGCACTATTACCTGATGCTAGCATTCCTAATATTGTTTCTCCAGAAACTCCATCAATATTAGAAGCTTCAGAAACCCAAACTTTGTTGCCTGACATATATGTTGGATAGGCAAAAAAAGCAAATGCTCTTGCAGTCAATGCAGGGTTTAAAATATTCATTCCTGTTCCTCCAAATGCTTCTTTTCCTATAAATACAGCAAAAGCAACAGATAGCCCGACCATCCATAACGGAATATCTACTGGCATGATCATTGGAATTAGTAAGCCTGTGACTAAGTAACCTTCATTAATTTCATGTCCTCTAAAAACAGCAAAAGCAAATTCAATAGTAAGTCCTACTATATAAGAAACGGCAATCATTGGAAGAATTTTCATAGAACCATGAATCATTAAATCCATAGAGTTGTAATCTATCCCTAATTGAGAATAATATTGAAATCCCGTGTTATATATACCATAAAAAAGAGCTGGTAATAAAGCTATAATTACAGTAATCATCGTTCTTTTAAGGTCTACCGCATCTCTAATATGAGCACCATGTTTTGTTGTATGATTTGGCACAAATAAGAATGTATCAAATGCATTAAAAGCAGGAGCAAACTTTTCCCATTTTTCACCTTTATTAAAAGGTTTTTTTAGATTATCAATTGTATTTCTAATATTCATATTATACTATTAACCAACTTCTGAAATCATTAAGTCAAGTCCTTTTCTAATTATATGTTGAGCTTCTATTTTAGAAGAAGATGAATAATCAATTAGAGAAAAATCTTCAGGAGCTACTTCATATATGCCTAAGTTTTCCATTTTTTCAATATTTCCAACCATGCATTCTTTTAGTAATTGCATTGGGAAAATATCCATTGGAAAAACTTTCTCCATTTCACCAGTTACAACAAAAGCTCTTTCCTCTCCATTAATGTTTGTATCCAAATCATACTTTTTGTCAGGAAATATCCATGAAAATGAAGTTTTATATATACTTGGTACTTTGTTATTAATAAAAGGAATCCATCCAAACATTCTATAATGATTTCCTTCTCTTAATATTGAAAAAGTATTATTGTAGAACCCAAGGTAATTATCTTTATCTACTGTCGATCCTGTTAAAATATCACCATTAATAAATCTTAACTGTTCATCTGTTTTTACTCCAGCATCATTTATTATTTTAGACAATTTAGATCCAATTATTGTTTTATAATATTGAGGGTGTTTTACTGGTGGACCAGAAATAGCTATGGTTCTTAAAGGATTATAAACACCCGTTAAAAAAAATCTTCCAATAATAGCTACATCTTCAGGGTTTATAGTCCAAACTTTTTCTCCACTATTAATTGGATCAACATGATGGATTTGAATACCTACATTACCAGCAGGATGAGGACCACTAACATCATGAATTACAACATCATTAATTTCATTAATGAATGTCTTACTATCTTTTTCAATACAAATATTTAAATCACCATCTGTTAATTTTTTTAAAACTTGAACTCCAGTAATAAATTCATTTTTTTGATCATCTAATATGATTTGAAAATCAGCAGAGATTGGAGCAGTACTTAAAGTTGAAATAAAAATAGATTTGGGACTGTCTAAAGGATTAGCAATAATATCATAAGGCCTTTGTTTAATAAATGGCCAGCATCCAGAACCTAACAATAATTTTTTTAAATCATTCCCATTCAAATTTTCGAAATTTGAAATTTCAAATTCTTTTGATTTTTGAGTTTTATCAGAATCTATTACAATTTCAATAATTTTTCTTTTTTCCCCTCTTAAAATATCTTTAACAATCCCTGAAATTGGAGAGCAAAATTTAATTTCTTCATTATCTTTAGAATAAAAAATTACATCTCCAGCTTTTACATGATTACCGACTTTAACAACCATTTTAGGCTTAATTAAATGAAAATCTGAAGGGTTTAAAGAAATTGATTTTGGAAAGGCAGCTTTTTTGATAATATTTTCAGCAGCACCTTTTATGTTAATGGTTAAACCATTTTTAATCTTGATGTCATTTGACATAATTAATCTACTATAAATAGTAGCGCAAATTTATTAATTAAAAGCATTAAGTAAAAGTTGATTTACTATTATATTTTTTATTTATATTCATTCTAAATAATTAAATATTTACTTCTATAAATATTTAAAATTTAATATATTTATTGGATTATATGACAATTAATCCATTCGATATAATAAAATTGCTTTTTCTATTTATCTGTATAAACAGCCATAGTCAACAAAATTATACATCAAACAATATTAAAAGTGTCAAACTTTTAAACTCTAAAACAAATTCAAATTATCCAATAATTAATTTTAAAGACCAGTTAGAACTGAGTTTTGACGATTTAGAAGCTGATGAAAAAGATTATTATTATAAAATAAATCACTTTGACTATAATTGGAAACCATCAGGACTTTTAAAATTAGAATTTATAGAAGGTTTTGATGATATTAGAATAGACAATTTCAGAAATTCTTATAATACACTTCAAAGATATACTCATTATAACCTTAAGCTTCCAAATGATAATTTTAACTTTAAAATATCAGGAAATTATTCTGTAAGCATTCATCTTTCTAATGATGAAAAAGTTTTTGAAAAAAAATTCTCAATAACAGAAAATTCAGAAGGACTAAGTATGTCTATTTCAAAATCTAATAAAATAGAAAATATTGATATTTCACAAAACATTGATATCACTATAAATTGCAATAATTGTTCAAAAATTTATAATAATTCATCTACACTAAGATTAGTTATTTTGAAAAACAATAATTGGTCAATTTCAAAAACAATTAAAAAGCCAAAATATGTTATAAACAATAAATTAATATATCGTGACATAAGTTTTAATGGGGGAAATGAGTATTTAAGTTTTGACAGTTCGAATATTATTTCAACTAATTATAGAGTGTATAAAACAGAATTAAAAAATTTATATCATACTTATATTGTAACCGATGATGAAAGAACAAACAAAAAATATGAATATAATCCAGATAAAAATGGGTCTTTTATAATAAATGGGCCGTTCAGTAATTTAGATATTGAAAATGATTATTCAATTGTTCACTTCACATTAAAACCAAATTCCATTAATTTAAAATCAAGAGTTTTTATCATCGGAGAATTTAATAATTTCGATCCTAATGAAACTTATGAATTGAATTTAAAGAAAAATAAATATGAAGGTGATTTTAAATTCAAACAAGGTTACTATAATTACATTTATTATCATTTAAATGAATCAGATTCTGAAAATACAAATTATTTTGGAGGTGATTTTTGGCAAACCGAAAATGTCTACTCAGCTTTATTGTATCAAAAGAAAAATAATGATAAATATTTTAAATTAATTGGTCATTCTTCCATTTCTTCTTCAATTATAAAAAATTAACATTAGCTATTAGTTTTATTTTTTTTTAATCTATACATTAGCAAGTAAGATGAT
>Ga0310120_10000910_pt1 | contig 22678 bp, 21 predicted proteins | sample CB27_AW_983_MG_FD_203506 | JGI IMG/M metagenome (GOLD analysis project Ga0310120, IMG submission 203506) | Marine microbial communities from Western Arctic Ocean, Canada - CB27_AW_983 | ecosystem: Environmental > Aquatic > Marine > Oceanic | place: Canada: Western Arctic Ocean | collected...
GGCATGAGAACGGGCAAAAAGCCACCGTTGGCAGGTACCAGCGTGGGGTCCAATTTGGATTGTGGAGAAAGTGGGATCCAACCGGTCACCTAGAGAAAAAAATGACTTATAATGGTGAAAAAGTGGAAGCCGTGGCGAGTGGTGGGCTGGATGAACCGTCCAATCAACCCGAGGCAGAGTCAACCGAACTCGAAGGCAGGGCAGCCGCCGGGAAAAATTTTCCTGTTCTGCCCTGGATGATCCGCTAGCTGACCGCCCCAGGGAACACTCTTCACGAAGAAGACGATTTTTTCTGTCCCCAGCCACAGTTTCCTGTGCTGGGGACCGTGTCATTTCGGGCAGGAACTGGACACCCGTGACAAGATAAACTAGGTAACTATACTAGAAGGTTGTGTATGGCCAGTTTACGCTCACCAACTGTGGTCAGGGGTTCTTTGTCAATGGGTAAAGCGATGTCGATTGCCGGAATGGTCGCGGCCGGCCTGATCGTCTTCGTGTTTGCCTTTGATTGGGCGCTGAAGTTCCCATTTGGCCGTGCCAGCTGGATAATGGATGCTGGCTTTCTGATATGCGGTGCTATTTTGGGTTACCTGAGTTGGAATACCCTGCGAGACAATAGCTGAATTCTGCCTTCGGCATACTGCCGCCTGTTCTCGCCTACCCGTAGAATCCTGTGTCTACTTCCGCGAAGCCGCTGATGACCGGTTGCGGATGGCAACATTCACCGCGGTCATTGTCAGGAACCTGGGCCACAGGACGGATCGAAACCAGCCAGGCTACGCCCGGCAGCGGTGCCAGACGTCCTTGGGTCAAGCCGCAACCCTAAGGATCGAACGTTGTGGTGTCACCAGAGGCACCTCCGACAAGTGACACGCCGCTGCGGCAACGGTTTCGACTTCAACGATGCCGCGATGCCGCAGTGCAGCGATCTGCTGAACGACCTGAAACGCCGTTTTTTCAGCGGCGATTCCTTGCTGGGCTATCGCAGGCAGATCAATAAAGAGTTGGAACATGGCTCCCTCGTCAGCTGCCCGGCGAATGCCTTTCTGTAACCTGCGACCCGCCCGCCAGCCAGACGGCAAGGGCAATCGGCCTGAAGTCGCGAACTCCCACAGGCCGTAATGGAGCGACTTGGGAACGATGGTTCGAGTTGGATTGTGGGCAACCGCCAAGAGTGGCCAAACGGCGGTCAACGCTTGCTTAACGACCAGGTCGATATGGTGATTGAGGCTCACTTCGCGAGGAAGCAGCGTCGTTGCCGCGATACCTTTGGACCGCGCCTGAGAAACCCTCCGCATGAGTTCCTTGGCAAATCTCGGCCTGCCCGCTTCGATTCCTGACCAGCCGGGATCGGCCAGGATGGCAACTTCATGCTCGCTACCCGCAGCAATTCCCGAAGTGACAATGAGTGACGTCGCCGACGCGTGCACGGGATCGCTAACTCCCCAAGTGGCCGGCAACTGGGCCGATGCAAGAAACTTCGCCAGCTGATCAATCAGGGCCGCCAACTTCCGATAAGAGGCCACGCGACACTCGGCCGGCGGCGGTTCCGCGGAAATCATTATTACAATGCGGCCGACGAATTGTCTTTGCCAGGTTCGAAGTTTGTACCTTGTCATGGGCTTCCTGTATGCCAAAAAGGCTTCCTGTATGCCAAAAAGGGTCGTCCAGCGGTGGTTTGGGGCGAATTCAACTCGGAGAAGTTGTGAGTGCCGCCACCCATTAAAGTAATTCGGACCGCCACTTGAGCCCGCTCGAGGGGAACGGCCTCAACGGGGCTCAGTGAAAAGGCGGCTAGTTTACTGATTGGGGGAAATATCGGCCCCCCGACTAGCCAATGCAGGAACTGGCCGACCCGCGCGAACTGCGTTCTTAAGGGATGCGGTCCCCCATATCCTCTCGCTGAGAGGCTCCGGGCTTGCCATGAACGTGCCCGTCCTGGGAAAGTTCCTCCATTTGACCCGCCAGATAGGCCACCAAGAGCCCGCACAACAATGCCATCGAGAGCATGACTCGATCGTGCTGGTGGAATTGCAGTTCCGGCAAGAGATCGCTCAGGGCGATGCAGAGAAACATTCCGGCCGAAAATGCCAGGGCCTGGGCAAGCATTCCCTCAGGAATTGTGGCCTTGGCGGCAACATCGTCAACCATCCAGCCCGTGTAAAAGACCGCAGCACCAACCGGTATCGCCAGTGCAAAGAGGCCGTTGACGATATGCCGCCAAATGGGTGACCAACCGCCGTGGGCCATCAACGTACAGATGGTCATCGAATCAAATGGCTTGTGCAGAAAAATGACCAAGAAGGTGCCGAAACCCGCAAAAATCGCTCCTTCACAAACATGCTGAACACTTGCTGCCAAAGCGAAACCGGCCAGCACACTGTGTAAGGTCAGGCCAAGTGCGGCCCCACTCCAGGTGAGCTTATGTGTGTGGTCGTGATGGTGATGGTACTCACCATCATCGTGCAACTGATCATCTCTCGGAATCTCGTGGTGATGGTAGCAAAAGAATCGTTCGATAAAAAACATGACCAGAAATCCGAGCAGTACCCACCACATAAGGCTGCCGGCAAGTTTTTCTGGCCGTTCGTCAGGAGTCAACCTGGCAACTTCGCTAAACGCGTGCGGGATGAGGTGAAACAGAGCGACGCCAAGCATGACACCAGCCACAAAACTCACGGCGAATTCCATCCGACGATGGGTCAATCGCACCCAATTGGGGATCATCCCGCCCAGAATCGACGCCACCAAAATCAGCAAGCAGTAGTACAGCAGTAGAACTTCTGTCGGCATGGGCTGAAATCTGGGCAATTCGCGGGAGGCTCGGGCCAGGGGGGCTGGAAACTAAAAGCTGGATGCTAGATGCTACATAAGCTTTCTGTCAGTCGCTCGCAACCCATTGCTGGCCTTAAACCTCCAAAATGCGTGCCTGTATCCAACGTGTTTGCCAAGGGCAAGTGACAGTCGCCGGTGAAATCACCGGGCAAATTGATCGTGGCCTGGTCGTTTTGCTTGGGATCGCACAGGACGACGGTGCCAAACAAGTCCAATGGCTGGCCGAAAAAATCGTGGGGCTGAGAATCTTTGAAGATGACGAAGGTAAGCTGAACCGCTCACTCGGGGAGGTTGGTGGCGCCATGCTGGTGGTCAGCCAGTTCACCCTTTACGGCGATTGCCGCAAGGGGCGCAGGCCGAGTTTTGTGAAGGCCGCGCCACCGGCTCTGGCCGAATCGCTGTACGAACAATTTGTGGCTCGCGTCGTGGAACTAGGCATTCCTGTGGCGACCGGTCGCTTTCGTGCCCAGATGGAGGTTACGCTGACGAACCAAGGGCCAATCACCATTTGGATCGACACGGCCGAGGTGCGACTCTAAGGGGTCTGCCTGCCGGAGTTCAACCGGGCAATCGAGAAGCGCCTCTGGCTGCAGAAACCGAGCCGAATCGACCGCCGGCCAGAAGAACGCAGGCGAGTCGTGAAAAGGGATTTGAAGCAACCTCGTTCCGGCCTGCTGTCTGCAGGGCAGGGGCTACTTCGCGGTCGCCATTTCGATAAAGAGTTCGTAGCGTCGCTTCATTTCCTGGAGGCTGTCGCCACCAAATTTTTCCACGAACGCTTCGGCAACGGCGAATGCCACGACATTCTCGACGATGACACTGGCGGCTGGAACAGCGCAAGTATCACTTCGTTCGTAGGCTGCTTCTTCTTTCTTCTTCGTTACCAGATTGACGGATTCGAGCGGTTGGGCCAGCGTGCTGATCGGTTTTTTGGCAGCCCGCACGACCAGTGGCTGACCGTTGGTCATACCCGCCTCTAAGCCACCCGCATTATTGGTCGGGCGCACGAATCCAAGATTGGGACTGTTGGTCTGCTGCGGATCGAACTGAATGGGATCGTGGACTTTTGAACCAGGCCGTCGGGCTGCTTCAAACCCCAACCCGATTTCCACTCCCTTAATAGCTTGGACCGCCATTACGGCTTGAGCAATTCGACCATCGAGCTTTCGGTCCCACTGGGCATGGGTTCCCAGCCCGAACGGCAGCCCCTCAACACGCACTTCGACAATTCCGCCCAGCGTATCTCCCCTTTTTCCGGTTTCGTCGATGAGTTGCTTGATGGCGTCATCACGTGCAAAATCCAGACCGTACACCTCACTCTGGTCGCGAATTGCCCGCAGTTCCTCCCGTGGTGCATCGACAGGTTGGATTGGCTCCCCCCCCAATTCAACGACGTAGCCGAACGCGGTGATTCCGAACTCAGCTAGGAGTTGTTTGGCCAAAGCCCCGGCAGCCACCCGCACGGCTGTTTCGCGTGCGCTAGCCCGCTCCAGCACACCACGGATGCTGCCCAAGTATTTGATTGCCCCGGTCAAATCTCCATGACCGGGTCGGGGCCGCGCCAGATCTTCCAGGCGGTCGAGCTTGCAGTCCCGATTGACAACTTCCAGCGCGATCGGGCTTCCTAGTGTGACCCCTTTCCAGATACCCGTTCGCACATCGACCTGGTCAGACTCAATCCGCTGCCGACCTCCCCGTCCATAGCCTCCCTGGCGGCGTTTGAGCTCCACATTAATGGGCTCCAAATCAACGGTCACACCAGCGGGAAAGCCATCGACGATCGTCAACAACGTTTTCCCATGCGATTCCCCTGCGGTCCAATATCGTAGCATCGAATCCTAGCCGGTCGTCTGGTGAAGCTGCGAAACAATCCGCGGCAAGTGCTAAATCGGTAAGCCCCATTATACTTTACCCGAGACAAACGGGCTGCTGGTCAACCGCTCGTAGGCCTCGATATACTTTTGCCGAGTTTGGGCGACTATTTCGCCTGGCAATTCTGGTGGCTGGCTCTGCTTGTCCCAGCCGCTTGAGGAGAGCCAATCTCGCACAAACTGCTTGTCAAACGACGGCTGGCTGGTTCCTGGCTGGTAGGTATCGGCCGGCCAGAAGCGTGAACTATCGGGGGTCATCACCTCATCGATCAAGAGCAGTTCATCGTCGATGAGGCCAAATTCAAACTTGGTGTCGGCAATCAGGATCCCCTGCTTGCGGGCATGTTCGACACCACTCTGATAAATGGCAAGGCTCCGCGCGCGGAGTTCTTCGGCTAGTTCTTGGCCAATACGGCTGACCATTTCAGCAAAAGAAATATTCTCGTCATGATTGCCGATTTCGGCTTTGGTAGCCGGGGTAAAAATAGGCTCGGGCAACTGCTCGCTTTCACGCAAACCACCCGGCAGTTGCACCCCACATACCGTCTCCCCATCCTGGTAATCTTTCCAACCTGATCCGGCAAGGTAACCGCGGACAACGCACTCGATGGGTATCACCTTGGTTTTGCGAACCAGCGCCGCACGACCCCGAAACGAATCGCGGTCGATATTGTCCCAGAGACCCATTTCCTGCAAGCCCATCGCGTCGAGATCGGCGGTAATCAAATGATTGGGGGTCGCGAGTCGCTTAAACCAGAAACTGCTGAGCTGCGTGAGAATACGACCTTTTTCGGGAATTCCAGTCGGCAAAATTACATCGAACGCACTGATTCGGTCGGTTGCGATCAGCAGCAGGGTATCGCCCAGGTCGTAAATGTCTCGAACCTTACCACAACGTACGGGATGGCTGCCCAGCTGCGTCTGGAGAACGGGTGCATGCGTCATGGAAAAAACAAGCTGCAAAGGGGGTGCTGGTCGTGGTCACCAAGGTCTCCAGTATGGTACTTTTGGGGTTCGAACGCTATGGTTGTTTGAGTGACCGTGGCCGATTAAAATTCTAACGCCGTTGGTACTTGGTGCTGCTCACCGTGAACTTGCCTTGCAAGTCCAACCATTTGCCGCGAAACGCGTTTCAGGACAAAACGTGTTAACCTGAATTCTGCATCCAGTAGTGAGTCTCACGAGGTCCTTTCTCCAATGGGATTGATGCGATTGGCTGTGCAGAATCGCAGTTGCATACCACCCGATGGCCTCGATCGGGTCTGCATCTGCGGCCCAGATGATCTCCATGGTGAGTTGCCTTGGTTTGCAAAGGTCTATTTCAGCAGCAACCACCTCGTGATCGAACGCCCGGAGAGTGACTCGGGCTGGATATATATCCCCTGGCGAATCCCCGGGCGTGGTGAAATGTTGTTGGGCACTGCCACCCTCTCCGAGCGCCTGCACCCCTACCAACTGGAAGTGGAATTAGCGCGTGGCACGGTCAATCGATTGCGGAACCAGACCTTTCAGTGGGAATCGATGGGGTTAGAAATCCCTGATTCGTTGTGGCAAACAGCCCAGAAAGCAACGCGCGAGTTTTCGCGGGCTGCCACGTCACAGCAAGCTCCCGCGGTCGCCGCAGAACATGCCAGAACAGCGATCACCGACGCGATAGATGGCATGGACGAATTGGCCTCCGTCTATTCGATGCAGGCAATTACGGTGTGTCGCAGCCAATCACCTCGCTTCAACACGCTGCTAGGCATTCAACTGGGTGACCAGATGTCCGATTTGGATTTAGTCAGGCAGTTACCTGGTGCGTTCAATCTGGCCGCCGCACGGCTCGGTTGGGCCACGGTTGAATCGAGTGAAGGAACCCGTAATTGGAAACACGCCGACGCTCAAATCGAATGGTCCCGTCAGGCCGGTTTAAAGGCTTGTGGGGGACCGCTGCTAGAATTCTCAGACAGTGGCATTCCCGACTGGGCTTACCTGTGGGAGGGAGATTTCACAAGCCTGCGGGACTTCATGCTTGAACATGTGCGGAGAACCGTCCGCCGCTATCGCGGCCGTGTTCACGTTTGGCAGGTTGCCTCCCGGATGTGCTCAAGCGAAGTGCTCGCATTTTCGGAAGAGCAGCGATTGCAAATTGTGGCTGAGGCGATCGCCACAGCCCGACAATTCGACGCGCAAACCCCTGTCGTCATCTCATTTGATCAACCCTGGGGGGAGTACCTGGCTTCGAAAAAACTCGATCTGGCTCCGTTGCATTTCGCAGATGCTTTAATTCGGGCCGATCTGGGGCTTTCCGGCTTGGGCCTGGAAATCAACATAGGTTATCAGCCGGGAGGCTCCTCGTTGCGCAACCCGCTCGCCTACAGCCAGCTGATTGACCACTGGAGCCAACTTGAGCTACCGCTCTTGGTTTCGCTTACGCTACCAAGTTCCAGTGCCGAAGATCCCCAAGCCAGCCCGAAGATTCGTACCTGTGGCGCTGACAGCGATGAAGACATCACCCCCGAAACTCAAGACGATTGGACCCGCCGCCATCTACCCATGCTGTTGGCCAAGCCTTCGGTCCAGGCGATCTTATGGAATCAGCTGAGCGATGCCCAACCGCATGAGTTTCCACACGGGGGAATCTTTGATGCCAATAATCACCCCAAACCAATCTTCCAGTCGCTCCGCAGTTTTCGGAATGAACACTTGTTGTGAGATCCACCGCAGCAATCAATGACCTGTCGCCACAAAGGCAGGCTTGTCCGGAGCAGGCTCACCGGCAACGGGCTCACCCAGTACGGCATCTTCCCGCGAGGCATGATTTGGCAATGCTTTGTCAAGCTGGCACTGCTGGACCACTGCCTCGCAGGCGGGCGACAAACCACATAACCGGAGCGCCCCGCCTTGTCGGACCAACCGTTCTTGCAGCAAGGCAATTTGCCCCATCATACCCTCCGGGAAGGATTCGAGTTGTTCCAGGTCCAGCACCAAGCGGTAGATGAAGTGCCGCTTGGAAATCGACCACACTTCATCGGCGACGTGGGGTGATTCCAGCACAGCGCGGCGGCTCGGTTGAAGTTTGACAAAGAGCCAATTCGGCCCACGGTCCACATCCAAGTCAAGACCTTCAGTCACACTTGTCATAACATCAAAGCTCCTTCGGTTTTGATCAACGCGGTGCCCCACTTTCCTCAAAGCCCAGGCAGGCCCGACATTCCATCGTACACCCGACGGGTATCTTAGGATGTCACCCTGCAATCAGGCAACTCAGTTTTTTTCCGGTTCGATCGACTAGCACATCGTCAACAGCCGGCCACAGTCCTCATGACCGGCCCCAAAAACTTGGCGGCCCGCAAAGATTTCACGGCCCAAAGACTTCTTTTGCCTGCTGCCGGGCAATCTGGAGAGCTTCGGGGATCTGGGCAGGAAATTTTCCGCCCGCCTGAGCCATGCTGGACCGCCCGCCACCGCCACCACCCACCGCCTGGGCTACGGGACGAATCCAATCTCCGGCACTAGCCCCACGAGCTTCCAGATCCTTACTGATTCCGGCGACCAGACTTACCTTGTCGTCGCCCAACTTGCTAGCCAGCAGAATGGCCGAGGGGGCAACCTTCTGTCGCACTTGATCGACGAGTTGCCGCATCAAATTGGGTTGGACACCGTACACTTCTGCGACGACAACCGTGACATCACCAACCTGCTCTGACGATTTAAGTACGGTCTCTGCCGAAAGCGGACCAGCTGCCTCGCGGTCGGCTAGTTGTTTTGCCAGCGCATCAACTTCACTCTTCAGGGCAGCAATCCGATCGGGAACTGCCAGTGGGGCCACCGAAAGCAGCCGGGCTGCCTCGATCAGAAGCTGTTTGGCCTCCACCGGCGTGGGGGAGGGATTCGCGGGCGGGGCTCCTGCGGGCGACGGAACCTCTTTTGCGACGGCACCCCCGGACAACTGTTTCTTCAGGTCCCGCTGTCGCTGGAGGAGTGCAGAAATCACGGTTGGAAGGTGCTGCGGAACGGCCTCCAGGATTGCCACTGCCTGCGAAAAGGCTGCCGTGATTTGGTGGGCATATTCGCGGGCCTTGCGGCCAGTCATCGCCACAATCCGCCGTATTCCAGCAGAGACCCCCTCTTCACTAAGAATTTCGAAATGCTCAATGTGACCTGTGTTGTCCAAATGGGTTCCCCCACACAGTTCCTTGCTAAAGTCTCCCATCGACACCATCCGAACCGGGTCGGGATATTTCTCACCGAAGAGCATCGTGGCACCTTGCTCACGCGCATCGGACAGGGAAAGTGTTTTCCAAAGGATTTCTTCACCCGCTCGGATTCGCTCGTCGACATGCCCCAGGACCTCTGTCAGTTGTTCCAAGCTGACTGGAACCAAGTTGGTGAAATCAAATCGCAACCAATCTTCATCGACTTTCGACCCTTGCTGTTGGGCGTGGCCTCCCAGGATGTTTTGCAGGGCGTGATGCAAGACATGGGTCGCGGAGTGTGCACGCCGAATTCCGATTCGGCGCGTCGACTCCACGGCAGCCTTTAATTTTTGGCCCTCGTGGAGGATACCTTTGCGAAGATGTCCGATATGGACGATCAACTCCCCATCCTTTTGCGTGTCGGTTACGTGAAACTCAAATCCCTCACCCGTAAGCGTGCCTGTATCGCCAACCTGACCGCCACTCTCACCGTAGAAGGGAGTCCGATCAAGCACGACACGAACCGGATCGGCGTGACCAATTTCTTCCATCTGATCGCAAAGATGATCATGAGGTGGAACACCCGCAATAATTCCCAACACGACAGCTTCGATTTCGCCTGCTTCGTAACCCAAAAACTCGCTCGCATGAAACGCCTGTTTGAGAGAGTCGATGGGTCCCCTGGAACCCATGACTGTGTGTTGCATCTTGCCAGAAATCTCGCCGTGTTCTTGCATGGCCTGCTCGTATCCATCCCAATCGAATGCGAAATTATGCTCGGCAGCGAGCGCTTCAAACAGTTCCGGTGGAACGCCATTGGTTTGGTAAAGCTCGGCAGCAACCTCGCCATCCACGAGCACCCGGTCCTTCAACCGCATTTTCTCAAAGACGCGTTCGATATGACTCAACCCGTCGTCAATCGTCGCAAAGAAATTCGCCTCTTCTTTTTTGATGACCGTTGAGACCCGCTCGATCGTATCACCCAGTTCTGGATACGGCCCACGCATCACGTGGGCGACCTGGGAAACGAGCTGGCACAAAAATGGTTCGTGCATCCCCAATTGATGCCCGTCCAGAACCGCACGTCGCAACAAGCGTTTTACAATATACTTTTCCTTGTTCGGTCCGGGGTAGACGTTCTCGTGCACACAGAAAGTACACGCCCGAACGTGGTCTGCGATTCTCCGCAACCGCCGGCCATCCTCCGAATCGTAATTGTATTGAACGCCACAAACCTCGGCCCCTGCTTCGACAATTGGTAGCAAGTTGTCGATGTGATAATTGGTGGGCACTCCTTGTAGTACGGCGGCGGTTCGCTCCAGGCCCATCCCGGTATCAATGTTCTTGCTGGGAAGAGTGCGGAGATTGTCGGGAGGATCCCCCACGCGATTGAATTGCGTAAAGACAAGATTCCAAATCTCAACCGGCTGGCCCGAATCGCCATGGTAGTAAATTTCGCTACAAGGCCCGCATACACCGTCGGGCCCCTGGCTTGGCGCGCTGGCAGGCCAGAAGTTCTCGTCTTCTTCACACTGCTCAATCCGCGATTGTGCCAAACCAATGTCACTGGCCCAGATTTCAGCCGCTTCGTGATCATCCTTGTAAACAGTTACGGTTAACCGATGGGGCTCGATGCCCAGCCACTTCTTATCGGTCAGGAACTCCCAGGCCCACTCGATCGCTTCCCGCTTGAAGTAGTCGCCAAAACTGAAATTCCCCAGCATTTCAAAAAACGTGTGGTGGTATGCCGTTCGCCCTACATTCTCGATATCCCCCGTCCGTAAACACTTCTGGCACGTCGTGGCCCGAGTGAAATCGAGCCGCACTTTCCCCAAAAAGTGGTCTTTGAATTGGTTCATCCCGGCCGGGGTGAATAATACAGAAGGGTCCCAAGTCGGTACGAGCACGTCGCTGGGGCAACGCTGGTGCCCCTTGGTTTCGTAAAAGGCCAGATACTTTTCGCGGAGTTCGTCAGTTTTCATGGTGACAGGAAGGTTGGCTGTGGGACAACTCTAGAACGGCAAATGATATCGAAAAAACCCCTCCACCGCGACCGACCTTCGCTCCAAACTCCCAGGCAAATCAAGCCGCTACATGGCTGGCTAATGGCTGGCTAATGGCTGGCTAATGGCTGGCTAATGGCTGGCTAATGGCTGGCTAATGGCTGGCTAATGGCTGTGAAGCTGGCTAATGGCTGGCTAATGGCCCAGGGCACGGACGCCAAAATTTTGCAATCGACGCACTGCTGTGTATACTGGAGGGGAGGGGGCTCCTTGACCTTTCCCCCGGTTTGTACTGCGAAATTCGCCCGGTTCGCCCTGCAATCTATTTGTCCAAGCCGCTAGTGAAAAAACTGATCTAAGCCACCCGCTCTGGGTGGCCGCTTGTAGGGGAACGAATCATTTTTGCTTTTTTTGTGGCGTGTTCTCATGAGAACGACCTTTATTTTCCTGTTTTCTTTGGCTGCGATCCTGGCTGCCGACGTCCAGATTGTACAAAAATCGTTTGCTGACACCGTGCACACGCTGTTCTTTGCGAATGACGACTCTGACCATGATTCCCATTTTGGTGAGGCAACCGGCAGCTTTGTCACTACCGGAAACAAGTGGGCCCAAACCGAACCAGGTGGCCCCGTCACCATCACCTACAGTTATAACAATTTTCTGGATGGCGGCCTGTTGGAGCCCAGTGGCGTTCCGCTGTCAGCTAACTTTCTCCGCAGTTCCGTCGAAGAGGCATTGGGTCTCTGGGCTAGTATGGCACCGCTGCTCTTCGTGGAAGTCTCTGACGAAGGTGGCCCTGTCGTGATGGGAAACTATCCGAACGGGCAATATGGACAGATTCGGTTCCACCACCGATACATCAATGGACCCGACGCCCCCGCCTGCTTCGAACCAGGTGCCAATCCAAGCACCTGCGGCGCCCAAGCCAAAGCGCAAGCTTACTTTCCCGGAAGTGGAAACCAGGCTGGCGATGTCTATTTCGACCATGGAGATCGCTGGCGAGAATTTGGGACGCTGACACAACCCGACGTCCTGGGAGCGACGGTTCATGAACTCGGACACTCGCTCGGCCTGAACCATACCAACATTGCCTTGGCCAACATGTATTGGGTCTTTCAGCGATCGAGTGGCCTTGGCACGGCGTCCTTGCATCCCGATGACATCGCCGGAATTCAATCTATCTACGGTGTCGGCACCGGTTCGGTCAGCCCGTTAATCATCATTCCGGAACCCTCAACCTGGCTGATGCTCGTCTTCGGAGCCAGCCTGCTTTCTGGCCTCCGGTTTAAACTGGTGACAGCGGTACTTTGACCCTGCCCGTGCGTACCGTGAGCTCCAACACTGGTGCAATGGGATCGGGCGAGCGGGCGGGAAGCCCATGGAGGATGTCGCGGGCAGGTTCCCGCTCCAGCCGCAGCGACTGCCCCGTATCGAGCAGTCTTGCCCGCACGATATGGTACGGATGGTGACGGGCAATGGCAAAAGGGCGGGACCCGGGATAGCGGAATAGATGAAGGTAGAGTTTGTTTCCCTTTCGCGTCACTCGCCAGGGGGCAAGGCCCGTGGTGAAGGGTCGGTGCCACTCGCCCTCACAGCCGTAGATAGAGTCGGCATGGCGGCAGACCCATTCGCCGATCTGCTCCATCTTGTTTTTTTGCCAGGCGGGGATCGATCCGTCCGGCCGGGGTCCGATGTTGAGCAGGTAATTGCCGTCGCGGCTAACGCCGGTGATCAGACGCAACAGCACTTCCTGGATCGATTTCCGATTTCGGTCAACTGGCGCGTAGCCCCACAGGTCGCCCAGCGTATCGCACAGCTCCCACGGGCGTTTGCTTTCGCCCCGCAGGGTGGCATCAATCCAGTCCAGGGACTGTTCGGGTGTCCCGAAGTCGCCGGCCATACCGCAGCGGTCGTTCACCAGAATCGTGGGCTGCAGGCGACGCGCCATGCGGTTGAGTTTTCGGCTTTGCCAGGCCTCTGCCATTTCCGCGTCGGTTGGCTGGAAACCCCATCGTCCCGCCAGATCAGGCCAGGCGCCGTCGTACCAGAGAATGTCGATGCGCCCGTAGCCGGTGAGCAGTTCGCGGATCTGCTCGTGTGTGCAGGCGACCATGCGAGCCCAGCCCTGCGGGTCGCGCCTCGGTCCCAACCAGTAGGCCTGATCGCGCCAATCAAACAGCGAGTAGTAAATGCCCACACGCAGGTTGGCCTTGCGAGCGGCCTTCACATAGGCTGCAATCAGATCACGTCCCGGTGTGGTCGCCATCGCGTTAAAGGATGTCGTGGTCGTGTTCCACAGGCAGTACCCTTCATGATGCCGGGTCCCCATCACCACGTACTTGCATCCGGCCGATCTGGCAATCCGCATCCATTCGTCCGGGTCATATCAGCGGGCGGTGAAACGCGGCAGCAATCGCCCCGCGTACTCATCCGGAGGTATGCCCATGTCGTGCATCATCCAGCAGTCAAGCTCGCTGCCGGAATAGAGGCCCCAGTGGATGAACATTCCGAAGCGGGCGTTCAACCACCAGCGGGTCCGTTTCTCGGCGGTGGGCAGGAGGGGGGGCATCGAAAGTGAGTGTTCGTATTTAGGGGTGCGTGGTCAGTGGGGCCTCCAGACCCCATTTATGGGTGACTAGAGGGTTTTACAGGGATACCAGAACAGATCCCCGGATGAGCCCGGCAATGGCTCCCCTCAACGTCGTTGATCGTTCGGTGGTGGTTGGTTGAACTGCCGGTAGATTTGCCGGGCCGAGTCGTAAATCATGCTGTTGGCCGGTTGCCCGCTCGCAGGAGGGGATGCTGGTGGTGGGGGCTGGAAGTAATCCGCACCTTGCCGAAAAGCATTCTCGGTCCCCCGGTAAGCGCCCTGGACAGCTTGCCGAAGACCCCGGTCATAGACACCTGATTGACTGGGTGCTGTACCCCCCATACGAGGGTTTGGCGGCGGGGTCGTTCCGGTCCACTGCCCACGGTCCACATTGAACGGAGCTTGTCGCGGCGTTTGACTGGGAGTGGATGGCCGCCCATGCCACCAGTCTCGAAGTTGCTGATAGGTATGGGCAATGGTTGGCGTGGGTTGGTCGCTTTGTTTCAGGACTGCAGTTTCACTGAAGATCAGGGCCACAACCACGCACAGTTTTGCGTAGGTTGAGAAATTCGAATAGGTATCTTTGCTCCAAAACTTGATCGCCGTACCAAACGATTTTTTGATCCGCAAGCGGCCGCGCTTCACCTCGAAGCTGTAGATTTCATCAAGCAAAAGGTGGGACATGACCCCCAGAAAAACCCCCCCCGCTTTGAAGTAACGGAGGTTGACGTCGTCACTTCCAGACAACAAGAAAGCCATCCCGGCGAAAATCAGCGCAGCCGGAACACTGTGAAACATGCCACGATGTGACGTTCGGTGGGCAATCAGCTTCGTCACGCCAAACCGCACCAAAAAATACAACGCAGCCCCAATCAGCACCATCTGATCATGCGTCACATGGAGTTTCTCCAGCCGTTCTCGCAACAGGGCGGGGACCACAGCTGCTGCGAAGGCCATCGATTCGCGAAGTGGTATACCCGTATCGCTATCCAGATCGGGCAGCATACCACTGATGCCACACAATCCACCCGCAACCAGCGCCGAGTCGAGCGGCACACCGATCGCGTAACCGGCCGCCGTGTAACCACAGCCGATCATCGAACTAAACGTAACGTGTGTGCGAAAGTTAGCCATAATTCCAAGGTCCGCCAGTCGCTGTATTTTGTGAATGGCTGTCAACTGTAGAAAACTGGCGGTTGCCTTGCCAAGGCCATCCCAGCCAGAACGGAGTGCTAGCAGGCACCTTTGCATCCATAAAAAGTCTAGCATTCCGATGCGTCTGCAAGCACGATTCAGGATTGCAGGTGCGCTGACCGCGCCGCGAATTAGTAAACAGCAGTTCCCTTCTGAGAAAACAACCATGCAGCTCGTCACGAGTGCCCTTCGTCAGCCCGGATCGTGCAGCTATACTCTGCCACTTGAAAACACGTTTTGTCGTCTTGGTCTTATTACATGGAACCCAACCATGGAATCGTATGACCTGTTTATGGTTTTGGTGCTCGCCGCACTCACGCTATTTGGTTTTTGGAAAGGATTTGCCTGGCAAATTGCCTGGATCGCATCAATCGTGGTAAGTTATTATGCCGCGCTTCGATTCAGTCCCGAATTGGCCTCCAAGCTGGGCGGTTCGACACCGCTAGCGATGTTGATAGTTTTCATCGGCACTGGTGCGGCGATCTGGATTGTGTTCCGGTTCGTTTCCAACTTTATCGACAAGTTAAAACTGAACGCATTTGACCACCAGCTGGGTGCTTTGCTCGGTTTTGGCCGGGGTATCTTGTGGTGTATTTTGATCACGTTCTTCGCGATGTGGCTTCCGTGGCTGAGCCATATCCAGAAAGAGAACATCATCGCCTCTCATTCCGGGCAATACATCATCCTCTTGCTTGATGAAGCCGATTCAATTTTGCCGACAGGTGTGCATAGCACGATTGATCCGTATATTCAGCGCGTGCGGCAAGGGTTGGAACCAGGCAAACAGCCGGCGAATGATTTCTCAACACCCCAGATTCAGCCACCCGACCTGCGCAAATACTTCCCGGGTCAGGGGGGGCAGGCGAACCAGCCCCCAGCTCAGGCGACCTCGCAAGTTGCTCCGTTTGCGACTCAGAACGACGCACCTCGGGCATTTCCAGGACTCCCACACTCGGTCGGTCAACCAGTTCCCAGACAAGCGTATTGATCAAGCCGGACGGCACTTGTCACACCTGGCAGGGCTGCCAAAGTGAGGCATCGAAGGCACCTTCAAGGTTTGCCATGCGCCACTGCCAGTGTCTCATGGGACGAAACTCCAACCGCATCCCACGGCCTCCAAATCTTGAGCCGCGGCTTGCGGGGCACACGGAGGGCAAACGTACGCAAATGGGCTGAAATAGCCAAAATCAGCTGTCCGAAACGAACATAATAGAGATTATCGGACGTTGGATTGAGGGTTTCCCGGAGGCAGTTCTTCCCATCATCGAGTCCGGTGCTTGCGACTTTCACTCTTGCCAGCGGCAGCCTCCCCTGGCAACAACGGCTCCGCTTCGCCACACGAAGTTCCATCCCCACAAAGTGCGACGGCGAACCATCAGGCGACCAGGCAGGCCCCTTAGGCGATCAGGCAGGCGGAGTGCAGCTGAACTTCTTCAAAGCTCACCGTTTGCAGGCGCGTGATCCGGGTCGCTGGTTGATGGCGTTTCAGAAACTTCCAGGAATTTTCCGATGCGACGGAACTTTTCGTAACGTGCAGCCAGCAGTTCATCGACCGGCTGAGCAACGAGTTCCCGGAGGGTCTTGACGAAGTACATCTTCAGGCGGGCTGCCATTTGATGATGATCACGATGAGCCGCCCCGAGAGGTTCCTCAATCACATCATCAACCGCACTGAGTTCCTTGAGGTGTTTGGCGGTGCACTTAAGTGCCCGCGCGGCATCCTTCGCGTAGTCGTGGCTTTTCCAGAGAATTCCGGCGCAACCTTCGGGACTGATCACCGAATAGTACGCAAACTCAAGCACGGCCACCCGGTCACCCACTCCAATGCCAAGGGCTCCACCGGAACCACCCTCACCGATAACGACACAGACGATGGGTGTCCTCAATTGGGACATTTCGAACATGTTTTTGGCGATCACCTGCGCCTGGCCACGTTCTTCGGCGCCGATACCCGGATAGGCACCGGGTGTATCGATCATGCAAAGGATTGGCATTCCGTACTTGGCAGCAAGTCGCATCTTGGACATCGCTTTGCGATAACCTTCTGGATGAGCGCAACCAAAGTAGCAATCATTGCGTTCTTTGAGTGTTTTTCCTTTGTGGTGCCCTACAACCAGTACTTTGTATTGATCGAGTTTTGCAAATCCGGTTCGAAGTGCTCGATCGTCCCCAAAGAATTTGTCGCCATGCAACTCGACGAACTCATCGAACACGAGATCGAGGTAATCGATCATCATGGGGCGATCGGGGTGTCTTGCTACGCGAACAGTTTCCCAGGGATCAAGCTCGCTGTAGATCCGTCTTGTGGTCGAAGCAAGTTCACGTTTGAGCTTGCGAACGAGTTCATGATCATCCGGGCTTTTGTTGGCACGGGGTTCGAGTTCACGAATTCGCTTTTCGAGCTCGTGAAGCGGCTTTTCAAATTCAAGCTGATACGATGTCGTTGCCATAGTTCTAAGTTATAGTCCACCATCGCCAGGAACTATTTCAATCCTCTCCTTCTTCACCAGAATTATTATTCAAGACTTTGGGGGAATTATAAAATAATTTTTGTCCGCGAATTTCCATTTGTACGTCCTTCATGCTGGCTGGGCGGTCATTGGGATCCTTGGCCATTAGCCTTTGCACGTAAGCGGCAAACTCGGGCTTGACGTTTTTGTCGGTAACCGTCAGTGGCCGCGGTTTTGTGCGCAAGTGACGCTGCAGCAATTCTGCCGGGGAATTGGCCGTGAAAGGCGGCTTTCCGCTGATTAATTCGTGGATCACACACCCCAGGCCGTAGATATCTGATCGGACACCGATCACCTGCCCCCGAATCTGCTCTGGCGACATATAGCTGTAGGTGCCCTGCACTCTCGCTCTGGCCCGGAACAGCTTGGCTAGAGCACCCATCTTCTTGCGAGACAAATTGAAGTCGATCAATTTGATGGCTGCATCTTCACCCAAGAGGAAGTTGTCGGGCTTTACATCCCGATGAATCCAACCCGACTCATGAAGATGCGTGAGTCCTGTCGCCGCGTTGATAACGATCTCTTTGACCTGTGGATGAAGCTTGCGATAACCAGCATTGATGTGCTGCTTTAAATTAGGAACTTTGTAGAGTTCCAAGAGCAGATAGGCGCCATTGGAAGTTGTATTGAAGCTATAGGTCTTGATGATCGATGGGTGGTCGATACCCAGACCAACAATATGCTCATGCTTCAAATCAGCGACAGTATGACGAGTGTACTTGTTCCCGGGAGGTAACCATTTCATCGCATAGGGCGTATTCTCCGATATCGACCGGACCGTCCAAATCTCGTACACGCTGCCGGCGCGGATAAGATGGAACAAGCGATAGTTACCGACAAGTTTTTCACTTGCTGCCATAGGGTGGCCTTCGATGGAAGTAAAAGCGCGGCGTCCCTACAATTCTAATGCCGAACAAAGTCTTAGGAAAGTGCGTGTTCACGGCTCAGCCGTTGATAAAGCTCGTGAATTTGAGAGGTCATCCGGTGATGGTCAAATCGTTTTACGCAGAGTTCTCTTCCGGCCTGGGCCAATTGGTGGCGCAGCCCGGCCGAATGAGCCAGTTCGTGAATCCGCTGTGCCAGAGTACCAATATCGCCAGGCTGGACGAGGAAGCCGGTCTCTCGTTCGAGGACAACTTCGCGTGCACCGTCAATGTCGTAGCTGATCACAGGCCGCCCTGCTAACAATGCTTGCGGCAAAACACGTGCCAGCCCTTCACGCAAACTTGTGTGAACAACCAGATCGGTTGCCGCAAGCAACTGAGGAATTTGCTGTGGGGAAACCAGTCCGGTCAACCGAACACGGTCTGCCAGCCCTGCTGCCATGATTTGCCGCTCCAAAGCTGGACGCAAGATGCCATCACCCACCAGCACTACCCGAAGTTGAGGCAAGCGCCCAGCGACTTGTGCCACTGCGGCGATGAAATCTTGATGACCCTTCAAGTGAAACAGGCGGGCAATTTTGCCGACAACCACATCCTCGTCGGTAAATCCAAGCTCATGCCGAACTTGCTGACGCTGCTTCTTGGCCTGCACGAAGGGTTCCACTTCCATCCCACTATAGATGGTCGTGAATTTCTCCCGGGGAGCGACTTTCGCCGCCACAAGCTGGTTGGTCATCGCATCTGCCACACTAATGATCGCGTGGCATCGGGCCGCTGCAATCCGCTCGCATTGGCGAAAAAAAGTTCTCACGGGTAACGATTGGTAGCGGTGGAAAGGGGCGCCGTGAATGGTGTGTACGATAACACCAACGCCTGCACGGTGAGCGGCGAAGCGGCCCAACAGACCGGCCTTGCCGCTGTGGGTATGAACAACGTCGGGGCGATATGCACGCACGACGCCGGCGATCGCACGATAGCTCTGCCAATCGCGGGTCACGTGAATGGGGCGTTGCAAGGCTGGGATGATTTCCAGTGGCACTCCCCTGCCCCGTGCATCGTCCTCCAAACTTCCCTCCGGGCCAAGCCCCGGCCCACTCGCCAGGAGAACATCGTCCTGATATTGGTCACGCAAGTCTTGACAATTGAGAATCGTGTTTTCTTGAGCGCCACCAACGATCAACCGTGTAATGATGTGCAGGACGCGCATGAGGGTACCAAGTGCAACTGGGATCGTGGTTGCCGTTAGCTTTAGTATCGGACGCGCACCAAAAACAGGCCATGCGGAGGTGCGGTTTGCCCCGCGTGCCGCCGGTCACGGGCTGCTAGCACCGCGGTAGCCCATTCCGGTGGCCGGCTGCCCTGCCCGATCGGCACTAAGGTACCCACGATAGAACGCATCATATTGTACAAAAAGCCATCTCCCTCAACTTCGATCGTAATCTGCTCACACAACGCGGCGGAGCCACGGGTAACGTCGAGCCGAAACAGGGTGCGGACAGGATCGGGGCGGGGCGACCCACTGGTTTCGAAACTGGAAAAATCGTGCCGCCCCACGAACGCCTGACCGGCTCGATGCATGGTCTCTGCATCAAGTGGCTGGGGAACGTGCCATGTGACGTAACGATCGAAAACAGTCGGAATCCGGCTATTGTGAATCTGGTAGCGATACAGCTTGCTAATCGCGTCGTGTGTCGCATGAAACTGGTGTGGCGCATCGTCGATCGCCAGCACGGCCACGTCGTCGGGCAGTTTGGCATTCAGCCCGCGCCTCAATTCATTGTTGGAAAGCAGATTGGTGGTACAAACGCCAACGACCTGCCCAAGCGCATGGACTCCAGCGTCGGTTCGACCGGCAACGGTCACCCGGACAGTCTCCTGCGTAATCGCTCGCCAGGCAGCTTCAAATACCCCCTGGACGGTCGACTCCTGGGGTTGCACCTGCCAACCCGCGTAGCCCCCCCCGTCGTAGGTAACCGTAAGTTTAAGCCAGCGCATCGAAGAACGGTTTACCCTATACTGCTGCGGCTTTCTCCACGAGCAACTCGGCAATTTGCACGGCATTGGTCGCCGCCCCTTTGCGGAGGTTATCGCTCACGCACCAAAATGCGAGACCATTTTCGCTTGATAAGTCTTCACGAATGCGGCCAATGAATACCGCGTCATCGCCATCGCAGTCTTTTGGCATCGGATACTTGCCCGACTCAAGATCATCGACCACCTTAATCCCTGGTGTCGCCGCAAAAAATTCCCGTGCGGCGGCAACGGAGATCTTTTTTTCAGTCTCCACCAGTATACTTTCGCTGTGGCAATTCACCACCGGTGCACGGACACACGTGGGACAAATACGTATCGATTCATCTGCAAAAATCTTGTGCGTTTCGTACACCATCTTCATTTCTTCGGAAGTATACCCTGCATGTTTGGCAGATCCGATTTGGGGTATCAGATTGAAAGCAATCGGATGCGCAAACGCCTTATATTGATAACTTTGCCTTTCCAGTGTGGCACGGGTACCCTCCTGGAGATCCTGTTCACCAGAAACCCCTGCCCCGCTGGTCGCCTGGTACGTGCTCACGACAACGCGGCGAATTTGGCCCGCATCATGCAATGGCTTCATGGCGAGGACCATTTGAGTTGTTGAACAATTCGGGCTCGCAATGATTCCATGATGTGATTGCACAGCCTGTGGATTTACCTCCGGTACGACCAAGGGAACTTTCGGATCCATACGCCAGTACCCGCTTTCGTCGATGACCACACAGTTGCGCTCGACTGCCCAAGGGGCAAATTCGGCTGCGACCGGATCAGGAGTGCTCCCAATGGCAAGATCGATGTCGTCGAACGCCTCGGGGCGTAACAACTGAACTGTGTGTTGCTCCCCTGCAAACTCAACTGTTGAGCCGGCTGAACGTTCGGAAGCCAGAAAGGCGATCTTTTTGTGAGGGAACTTCCGCTCCTGCAGCAGCTTTCGAATAATCCTCCCCACGGCGCCGGTAGCGCCTACAACAGCTATCGAATCAAACACAATCGCAATCTCCGCAAAGGAACCTCAAACCGTGGAGCAACTATTGGCGTTGGGCGGCTCGTTAATCGGCCCTTTCAAGAACAGGCCAGCATGTCGTTGGCTGGATCCTGCAAATTGGGGCCCCGTCGCCGGAAGCCAGCGAACTCTAACGGGTGCTATTCTATCCTCCTGCCCCATCCCTGGCCACGCTGGCCAGGGAGATTCGACTCGCAATAGGATTGGCCAACCGCTGAATCGCCGACGGTGAAATAAACGCCAGATTGCCGATCAACATCACCAGGCCAAAGGTCGCCATCCCAAGGGCGAGGGCAATACCGCCATGTACAAGAACGGCAATCGACAGCACCCAGGGCCGCGTGTAGCGATTCCAGATAAAGACAGCATAAGTCAGTTCCCAGAAGACGGTCACGTGGGTCATTAGGTTGTAGAGCCAGGTGTGCCTGGCCAGCCACATCATGTCAAGCGACTGGTACTCTAAATTGGCCACACTCATCCAAACCGCCTCCCCATCCCACCAGGCCGGTCCCTGAAGTTTTCCCAGCCCGGAGAACAAATAGATGATGCACATATGCAATTGAATGAGACGGATCGCCACATTGGCGGCACTGCTTGGCAAGATTGTTGCGGCTTTGCCACGCCGCATCCGCCACAGGCGATCAATCGAGTATCGCGCACCGCATGGCCCGAGCATCAAATACATAGCTAACATGCAATTGATTTTGTCGAGTCCAAAGTAGGCGCCTGGCGTAATGCGATTCGCATAGGTGATGGCTAACAAGAAGGCCAGGATGGCCATCACACGGCTAAAGAGCCCAACCATCAGGCAGAAAAACACAATCAGCGCAATGATGTGCACCGTCCAAAGCCCGACTGGCGATTCAATGTGAAAGAACAAACTCCAGGCGAAGGTACGTCCCGCGTGCGCTTCACGCATGAGTTCGAGTGGCAGCCATCCGTCGGGCCCGAAAAAAGCTCCCAAGTCTCTGGTCCACACGAGGTGGGTATAGAACAACATGGCCCCCGCCAACATGCGGATGATCGACAGCGTAGCAGGATCGGTCGGTGTGAACCAAAAACGATTCCATGCCTGCCACACGGAAGACCAATAATCGCGGGTTGCGCCCAGCCCAATGCTCATCGGTAACTCCGGGGACTGGTGGGCAAATGAACGCCACCATATGCTGGTTGACGTGTTGCACTTGCCGATTCTGGTTGCGTCAGGTCGCTGGCACGCTGCACCGTTTGGAACATCGTCTCGAACAAACCGCGGTCGTTGGGATCATCGCCGTTGAGGCTGTCTTTTGGCGAAAGGATGTAATGGCGATCCCGTCTCAAACGCGTTTCCGACCCGTCGTGTCTCCGCAATAAATGCCGTGCATACCCATCGAGTACGAGTTTTTGAGCCTCAGCAGCCTCGCGATTTGGAAAAGGAAGCTCCGCTTGTTCCGCCAACATAAAATAGCGGTGGTACCGCAGCCGAGGCCAATACTCTTTTAAATCAGGGAATTTTCCGGTAGCAATTTTTTGCCTGCGATCGTCAAGCACGTCGTAGTGAATCAGGTGCCCCGGCCCAGGTTCCGGGGCA
>Ga0310120_10000911_pt1 | contig 22660 bp, 25 predicted proteins | sample CB27_AW_983_MG_FD_203506 | JGI IMG/M metagenome (GOLD analysis project Ga0310120, IMG submission 203506) | Marine microbial communities from Western Arctic Ocean, Canada - CB27_AW_983 | ecosystem: Environmental > Aquatic > Marine > Oceanic | place: Canada: Western Arctic Ocean | collected...
CGATTGGGAGTCGGTTCCGGCGGCCCGGGCGCTGGCCGCGCGCGCGGATCTCACCCCGCCCTTCAAGCCCCACTTTGAGGAGAAACTGTGGCTCGCCCTTCTCTGGTCGCCGGCATTGCACGAAGTCTGGGAGAGCGAAGTGCGGGGGAACCATCTCCGCCGCGTTCAGGAATTGGTGCCCTACGGCTGGATCGTGGATCCCACGCCGCTCCCTCCGCACGCGGCCCTGCCGCGTCTCGAGGTCAACAACTGGAAGCAGCTGGCGGGATTCAGCCAGAAAATGCGGCACCTGGTACTCAAGATCAGTGGCTTCAGCGGGTTGGCGTGGGGAAGTCGCGGAGTGGTGATTGGTCACGACGTCTCCAAGGAAGAGTGGGCCACAGCCTTGGATGCCGCCTGCGCGGAATTTGAGTCGCAACCTTGGATTCTGCAGGAATTCAGTGAAGCCAAGGTGATTGAGCATCCCTACTTCAACCCTGAAAGTGGGGTCGTGGAAACCATGCGAGGTCGCGTCCGCCTCTGTCCCTACTACTTCGTGGATGGCGACCAAAAATCCCACCTCGGGGGCTGCCTCGCTGCCATTGTGCCCGCGGATAAGAAGAAGATCCACGGAATGCGGGATGCCATCCTGACCGTGTGCGAGGCGGAAGAGGAGTGAGTTGCGCAGCGAGGCGCCAGGCGCTCATTTTTCTGAGCAGGGTCCAGTTTCCGGACCTCAAGCGAGTTTTACCGCGGTCCCATAGGCCAGCATCTCGGCCATGCCCTGCTGAACCATGGACGTGGTGAAGCGTATATTGATGACGGCGTCGGCTCCGAGCTGCTCGGCAGACTGAATCATCCGTGCAATCGCCTCGTCGCGGGATTCGGAAAGCATCTCGGTGTAGCCGCGCACCTCGCCGCCCACCAGAGTTTTCAAGGTGGCGGCGATATCGCGGCCCACATGTTTGGCGCGCACGGTATTGCCACAAACGACGCCGAGGTGTTGGCTGACGCTTCGCCCCGCGATGGATTCGGTATTGCTGATCAACAACATGCCGCCATCTTACCATCGGCGGTCAGGGCGTGCGACTACAGAATCGGCGCTGCTTTGGAGCCGGGTGATGCTTCCGACATCGGGCCACCATGGAAGGTGGCCTTGGGCTTACTTGATCAGTCCCGCTTTCTTCAGCGTGGAGTAGGCCCCGTTCTTGTTGATGGTCTTGAACGCTTTGGCGCTCGCTTTGACCTTCACATAGCGGCTGAGTTCAGGAACCCAGACGCGTTTGGTCTTGAGATTGGGAGTGACCGAACGCTTCACCGCCTTCGTCACGTGACGGCCGATTCCGCCCTTCTTCTTGGCCAAACCAGAACGGTGAATTCTACGGCCCATGCGGACTCGGGAACCTCGGATGCTGCAAACACGTGACATAGCGGAAAGGGATGGGCTGCGGGGCGGGGAGAAAAGCGGCGATAGGGCCCCCGGTCAAGAAATTTCGAGAGATCAGGGCGCCAAAGCCTTGAAAATTGGGAAGGTGGGCCTGATTGCCTCCATCCTGATGGGTGGGAGTCACTTGCTGGTCCAGTCATTGGGGGCCTGGCTGAGGACCGTTTGGCGAAGTCGCCAAGAACCATCAGGGAGGGAGGCGTAGTCGATCGTGATGCTCGGGTCGAGGATGGGTAAGGCGCGGAGATTGGTGGGGACGAGCTCTCCCAGGGTGCTCGGGTAGCCACCTTGGGCGAGACGAAAGCGTTCGAGAGCGACTGCCAAGCGCGCGCGGTGCATGTTGGCGTCGGTCACGAACATCACCTCTCCAACCCCGCCTCCGAGTCCAAAATTCGAGAGGGCAAAGTGCGCGAGCGGGGCGAGGAAGCGATCGCCACTGTCATCGAGTCGATGCTGACGGGCCGTTTCCCAAGGCTTCAGATGGGCGAGTTGGCCGCCCTTGCTGAGGAACAATTCCTGTTGATTCTGGCAGAGGGCGAGCCGGTTGGCGTTCATCCACATTCTCGTGAGCTTGCCCCGGATTCCGCGGGAGCTCTTGGTGCTTGAGAGGGCGCTGAGCAGGGCGGGATCGTCGGAAGATTCGACGGCTTCAAAGAAGGCGAGGATGAGGGCGCGCTCCATGCGCAGGCTTTTGAGGAAGCCCTTCTGCAAGGGAGGCGTTTGCTCGAGGGTGTCTGCCAGCTTGGCGAGTTGATTGGCGTCGAAGAGGCGCTCGCGAAGACAAGAGCGGAGTTCATCGAGGAGTGCGGCGTGCAGGCCGGCTTGGAAGACCAGGGAGATGAGAAGGGGCACATCGGTGTAGGCGCGCGAGATCTGGATCGTCGTCTCGAAGTCCTCCAAGAGAGCGTTGCTCTCTTGGAGGCCTCGTCGGATCGCAGCGCGCGCGAGTAGGGCCTTGCCGAGATTGAAGAGCGGGGAGAACTTGGGCATCTCGACATCCACGAAGAGCCGCGACCAGTCCAGGTCATACCAGAGATGTTCTCGTTCCCGGACCGCTTCCACGAGGGGATCGAGAGTGGCACTCCAGGATTGGTAGGGCCCGCCGAGGTGGCTGCGAAAATCATCGGAGGTCGTGTCTGGCGGGAGACCGAAGCTGGAGTAGATCGGGCTCACCTTGCCCTCGCCCAGATCGGAGAGATATTCCAGGTAGCGGTCCTGATTCCAGCCGGGCAGCGTCTTGGAGAGGGCCTCGAGCCAGCCTCGTTTTTCATCGACCTCCGCGACGAAAGTCGAGATGGCAGGATGACGGGCGAGGTTTTCGGAATCCGGAATTGCGGGGAGAGCATAGTGACGGAGCTCAAACTGCTCACCCCGGGTCTCCCACTTGGAAGCAAACTCCTGCCACGCTTGATCGCTTTGTTTCTTGAGGAAACGGGCTCCGAGGAAGGGGAGAACGATGAGAATCAGGAGCCCGAGGGGGACAATCCAGCGTCGCGGGGCCTTCCGAGGGGTTGCCATGCGCGCTTCTAGCGCATCGCAGCGGAGGTCGCTAGGGTGGGTTCGAGAATTCCGGCGCACTCGCGGCGTCAGGGGAACCGCGCTCGTGGAGAGGCGGGTCGCAGGCGGATCTCCACCGGGTGGCGACCGCTCCGAAGGAGGGTCCAGAGAGCGGTCCCCATCCTCTCGGGGTTGTGGAGGAGGGCTAGAACGAAAAACATGATAGCCCTGTCAGACTGTGATGAAGGCCCTATCGGGCCTCTAGACCCCGGAATGGGGGAGAGAGTCACAGCTGCTGAACTTTTCGCTCGCGACGAGGTGGGGGCTCTTTCGTAGGTTGCTCCCATGGCGAAGACAAAGGTGGCCTGGGTGACGGGCTGTACGCGCGGATTGGGCAGGGCGATGGTGGGAGGTCTGGCTGCGCGGGGGTGGACCTTGGCGGGTTGCGCCCGAAGCGAGGGGGGGGTCCAGGAGGTGCGGAGCGCATTGGGCTCGTCCCACCTTTTTGCCAAGGTCGATGTGGTGGATGATGCTCAGGTGGCTGAATTTTGTGCGGGGGCGATGGCGGCGACCGGTGCGCCTGACCTGCTGCTCAACAGCGCGGCTCTCATGAACACCCCGGGCCCGCTTTGGGAAGTGGAGGCGAGGGAGTTTTCCGATGTGATCGACGTGAATATCAAGGGCGTTGCGAACGTGCTGCGACATGTCATTCCCCTCATGATCGCGCACGGGACCGGCGTGGTGGTGAACTTCAGCTCGGGCTGGGGCCGGTCGACCTCGCCGGAGGTTGGGCCCTATTGCGCGACCAAGTGGGCCATCGAGGGTCTGACCCAGGCGCTCTCCCAGGAACTTCCCCCCGGTTTGGCAGCGGTGGCGCTCAATCCCGGCATCATCGATACGGACATGCTGCGCGAGGCGTGGGGAGAGGGAGCCTCCGCGTATCCCAACCCGGAAGAGTGGGCTCAAAGCGCGATCCCATTTTTGGAGAGTCTGAGCGCGAAGGACAACGGGGGGGCGCTCTCGGTATGATCGTGAACCGCGGCCAGAGGAGGGAAGGTCCAGCGCGCAAGACCTCGAGGGCAGTTTCGAGCTGCTCTTGGTCCTTCCAAGTGCGAAGGGATTGGCGCATGACGACCAAAACTGAAGATTGAAATGCTCCTCCGCTTGCCCTTCCGCCTCCTCCGTTTTCCGCGGCGACCTCTCATCATGGGGATTGTAAACGTGAACGATGATTCGTTTTCGGGAGACGGGACTCTGGACCTCGAGGAGGCTTTGCAGCTTGCCGCGAAGCAGGCGGCGGCGGGTGCCGATGTGATCGATGTGGGCGCCGAAAGTGCCCGCACGAATCGGGATGCGATCCCGGTCGCCGAGGAGGTCGCGCGCTTTGGGGGATTTATGGAGCGTTGGGGCGAAACGATTTCGACGGTAGACCCTGTCGATGCGCAACAGGTGTGGCCCCCGGTGCTTTCGGCGAACACCTGGCGCCCGGAAGTGGTGGAGGCCGTGTTGGAGATGGGCGCAGAGATGATCAATGACTTGGGGGGCCTGCCCACTGCGCGCAATGCCCGACTCGCTGCGGAGCATGGAGCGGCCTTGCTCGTGATGCACACGATTGGGGTGCCCAAGATTCCTCAGACCGAGCAACAGTGGCCCGACGTGGGGGCGGCATTGGATCGCTTCTTCCGGGAGAAACTGGCTCTCGCGCAGTCGGCGGGACTGAGTGAAGAGCAGTTGGTGCTCGATCCCGGAATCGACTTTGCGAAGCAGTGCGCCGACAACTTGCGGGTTCTGAAACAGGTGGATCGCCTCGCGGTGTTTGAGCGACCAGTTCTCCTTCCGATTTCGCGCAAGACGGTGATTGGCGATGTCCTCGGGATCGAAGAACCCACCGCGCGTGACGCGGGAACGATCGGGCTTCTGGCATCGGGAATCTTGAGCGGGGCGCAGATCTTCCGAGTGCATGATGTTGCGGCAGGGTGGCAGGCTGCGAAGGTCTTGTGGGCGGTCGTTCGGAGGGGTAAATGATCTGGCCTGGCGGGCTCACCTGTTGCACGATAGGTGCATGGCTAGCAGCGCGGAGGGGATGATCACCGTCTTGTTTTTGGGAGTGCTGGGCGCATGGCTGGTCGGGAGCCTGGGGCGCGCCAAAACGGAACACGATGGGGCGCCGATCCTGTGTTTGGATGACTCGACGGCTTCCCTCGCATGGTGGGTGCTCGGTGCGGTCTCCTCGAATATTCCTCTGAGAAATTTTGCGAACGGGTCCTCTCCCTCCTTCGCCGAGAGCGATGCATACGTCGACCGCCCGGGGGGTGAACTGGGACGCCGAGTCTGGCAAGAGGAGTGATGGATTGGTTGTTCGCCACAGTGGGGAGTGAAGCAGGGTCGGAACTCGATCGCTTTGGAATGCAACTCGCGCTGATGGCGGGTGTTGCCTTGTTTCTGGGAGCGCTTCGTCTCTGGCGGGCGGAAGGCACCCGAGCGCGGCTCGTTCTTGTGGTTGGGCTCGGGCTCTTTGCGCTGGGCGTGGGAGTGCAAAACTTGGAACGATTGGGGCTCTTTGAGACCAGCTACTACCCGGGGTGGAAGGTCGAGATGGAGCACGACCTCTACGTCTTGGACGCCGATGTGGTGTATTCCGAGGAAGACATGGAGCACGAGTTCGTGGGGCCCCGATGGTGGGAAGGATCCGTGTGGTGGGGACAGCGGCTGGCGCGTCTTGGGGGGATGGTGCTCGCGATCATGGGATTCGTCCTGGATGGGCGGGAGGCGCTGGGGAAGCGCTTTGGAAGACCCGGGAAACGAAAGGGGGCAGCCCGCTCATGATCGGATCGGCGACAGATTTGAGCTTCGAGGCCAACTTGGAGCGGATGGATCAGTTCCTCCTCTTGGGTCTCCTGGGAGCAATGGTTTTCGCAGGGCTCTGTTACACGCGGGGTCGGAGAGAGTGGTGGCCGCGAGTCTTCGGGATCAGCTCGGCCGGAGCGCTCATGGTGCAAGGAGGATTGCTCGTGGCGGCTGCGGTGCAGGAGGGACTGCGCAATTCCGATCCTCCCAGTGGGACCCCTGATTTGCCGTTCTCGTTCGAAACGTGGGTCCTGCTGGGATCGATTGGGTCCCTTGTGCTGGGATTGGCCCTGCTGGGGGCGGGCGTTTCCTTGATCTACCTCGGGTGGCTGGCAGGGAAGAAACCCGTGCGCAGTGCTAAAAAAAGCGCGCGCGAGGGTGACCAACAGACGGACGGGTCGTCTCTAAAGTGAACCCGGGGCCGGCCTAAACCAGCCCCCGTGGGAGGGAACAACAACGCCCATGTCCCTTGCGGGACATGGGGAGACCATCGGTGCGCAGCTGGGCATGTCAAAGTGAGTTCTCCAGTTGTCTTGAAGAACCAATTACGGTCGTTCCAGGCAAGGCGCCAAGCTGCTCTCCAATGCTTGGGGCTCCCGAGGGATGCTGAGCGCAGGCTACGCAAACGGGTAAGGTGTTCCCGGGAAGAGTGGGGACCGAGACATTTTTGCAGGGAGCCCAGTTCTCATAGTAATGGAAGGTTAGTCAAAGCTGCGCTCCTTACCCTCTCCGGGGCCGCGAGTCGATGCAGAGCCGGAGCATGCGGGTGGCAGCGATGTGCGAGCCGTTTCCAGGCCCGCACGATAGGCGATCACTTCGATGCGACCAAAGTCCGGCTCGGTCTCGGGAGCCCAGCCCGCTTCCTCCAGGATCTCTCGGAGCTGATTTTCCAATTGCTCGTGGTTGTCGTGGGCCGTCATCGGTCGCTTCGGAAGGGGTCTGGCGGGCCTGATCGTAGTCGGGGACTACGATCATGGCATGTTGTTCACAGGCCTCTTGCCCCTCTCGCTTGCGAATAATCTTTGAGAGACGATTTCGGCAGTAATTGCGCCCAAATTTTAGAGCCAAGGTTTGAAGGCGGCCCGCCCTTCGAACTGGTGTATCTTGTGATCCACTTGAACGAGTGAATCCTGCGTGATTTCTTCGGCATCCTGTCGGCTTCCGAGAAGTTTGTTGCAGGTATTGAAGACCAGACTCTCGTAGCGGCGCAGAAGTTCCCGTTAGGCCGTCAGGCCTTCCGGGAGTTCCTTCTGACAACGCGTGACGAGTTCAGCGTCAGGCATTCATCGAGTTCTCCCTCTCTGGAGGAGACATTTTTATGCAAGGCGTCCACCACGGGAAAGAGACGAATGAATGCATTGTCGCTGTAAAGCCCTCTCCGTTTTTCCTATTCATTTAGATGACTAAAGGAGGTTTCCCGGGCCTTCAGATTTTTCCTCCCTCTGCGTGTCCGGGAGGGTCCCATCATCAAAGTAGGGAAGAGGAGAAACCAAATTGGCCGGAAGGGGAAACTGTCGATCGAAGATGCCGGGCGCCGGTTCGGTTGCATTGAGATAGGCGCAACGAATCATCTCGGACTTGGCGTCGAGGTTGTCGATGTGATGCAAGGCAAACGCTTCCGGGGTGCGTGGCAGGGTAGGGGAACCGAAGGCGAGTTCCCCATGGTGACTGGCGATCAAGTGGAGGAGGTGTAGACGGACATGTTCACTGGGCGGATCCAAGGCGAGCCATCCGTTGGCAACTTCGGAGTCGATCAGATCGCGCCACAATTTGTTGACCAGTTCGATCCCAAGGGGAATGTGACCCATCATCTCGCCGTGCAAACTCAGGGTTTGCGCGAATCCCGCCTCGGGGTAGTTGTTTTCCCAGAGCTTGCCGCAGTCGTGGAAGAGGACTCCGGTGATGAGAAGGTCGGTGTTCAAGTCGGTGTAGACCGTGCAGATCGCGGCTGCGGAACGCATCATCTGGGCGACATGTTCGACCAGGCCACCGCGCCGAGCGTGATGGTTCCTTTTGGCGGCTGCCGCGCGGCGGAAGCGATCACCGAATTCGTCGAGAAACTTTCGGCCCAGAGCTTGCAGGCGGGGATCGCGAATGGCCGCGCAGGCAGTCATGATGTGATCCCAGTCCTTGTCCTGTCGCGCCTTGGTGTCGGGGTCGCCAGCGAGAAAGGTGCTGACCTCCGCATCATTCAGGGCCCGGAATTTCCAGCCGTCGCTGTCGATTCCGTACTGACTCTGGGTCCACGCTCCTTCCAAGTGAACAAAGGCGCCTGGTCGCAGTTTGTTGACTTCGAGAAACTGTGGATGGTTGCTCCAGGCCTTGAGGGTGAAGCTGGCAGTGGCATCGGTGAGAGTGAGTTCTAGGTAGGGATCGCCCTTGCGGGTGGTCTTCTCCGAACGTTGCTGGAGCTGGGCATCAAAGCCTGTTTGCACGGGCGTCTCGCTGGTGCGCTGTTTCAGGTCCGCGATCGTGAGTGATTCCACGGGGACAGTTCTCAGGGATCGATCCTTGGTTGTCAGTAGGAAAGAGAGGAGAACCTGCTCCCGGCGACGCCAAGTCCGGAGGGCGGGCTCGCCGGTTCTCGCTTCAGCACAGCCTCACCATATCCTTGATGAACTGGCGCCAGAGGAAGAAGAGTCCGCGGAGGGAGTAGCGGAAGTGACCGTCGCCGGTGAGCCGGATGATTCCCTTGTCGAGGTTGTGATCGATCTGGCGTCGCATCTCCCCTTCGATTTGCGCCTCGACTTCATCAGGATCAGGAACGCGCAGGTCGTCCTCGGGAATACGGCGGCGAGTGAGAAATCGGTTGTGGTCGATCAGGATCTGGTGGAAGCAACTGCGCTCACAGGGGACGCGGTTCCAGGTGATCTCGGGTCCACACTTGAGGGTGGGAGAGAAGGGGAAGTTGGTGGTCCGAAAGATCCGGCCGTTTCCGTCTTTGGAAGTGATGCTGATGAAGGCGAAGGCGACTTCTTCCTGTTCGCAAAGGCAGACGGTGGCGATCGCTTTCTTTTCGGGATTCCAGAAGATTCGAAAAAACTGCTTCATCCCCGCCCATTCCCAGCCGCTGTCGGTGGCGTGTTCAAAGCCCTCTTCTTCCATCGCGTCGATCGCCTCGGCGGCGTGGGGGAAAAAAGAATCGGCGGGTGGGACCCGGAAGCGCAGGCGATTCTCCAGCGGGAGCCGGAGCTGGCGAATGCGAGTGAGGAGCTCGATCCAGGGGAGGAAGAACCATCCCGAGACCCCGACCACGCCCGCCAGCACTGAGGAATCGAAGATGTAATAGAGCGCAAAATAACTGGCGACCAAGAATGTCAGGGCTCCGAGTTTGCGAGCCGCGAAATGGCGACAGTAGCGGAGGGCCGCCCCAAGGACGACCAAACCGGAAACGAAGGCAAGTTCCCTCATGAAGAGCGCGCGGAGGTGGAAGTGATTGGGACCGGGATCGAGGTGCGCGAATTGATGTGGATGGATGTACCACGAATATCGTCGAGTCCAGCAGGGTTTTCCAGTGGATGTTTTCGATTTTTGTGCCCCGGACAATCAGGAGCGCTGGATCACGACCGCGATTATTGACTAGGCTGCCTCATGATCGAGCCCTTCGAGGACCATTGGCCAGAGATTCATGAGTCTGCCTTCATTGCTGGGAGCGCCGATTTGATTGGTCGAGTCACGATCGGAGAAGAATCCAGCGTGTGGTATCATGCCACCTTGCGTGGTGATATCCACGAAGTTGTGGTTGGTCCCCGCTCGAATGTGCAGGACAACGCTGTTCTGCACGTGGAAAGCGACCGGGGATGTTACCTGGGTGAGCATGTCACGGTCGGTCACGGGGCGATCGTGCACGCCTGTACGGTGAAAGACGAAGTGCTGGTTGGGATGGGGGCGACCGTGCTCGACGGCGCGGTCATCGGGGAGCGCAGCATCATCGGCGCCAACGCCCTGGTCACCATGAACTCCGAGATTCCTCCCGGATCCCTCGTCCTGGGATCGCCGGCTAAGGTGGTTCGCACACTCAGCGTGGAAGAACAGGGGAAGGTCGTGGTCTGGGCACAGAAATATGTTGAAAACCGAAGGAAGTTCCTCGCTCGCAAATGGGATCAGCGGTAGTCTCGTGGCGATGTCGGATTTGGTTCGAGTGGATCCAGTCGCGCTCCTGCCGACTCAGGCTGGGTGCGCGGTCTTTCTGGGAGATAGAGAGAAATCAATCGTCTTTTACATCGAGCCGGCCATTGGAGCTTCCATCAATGATGCGCTCTCGGACCGGCGTCCTCCGCGTCCGCTCACGCATGATCTTTTCAATGATGCGCTCAAGGCCTTTGGTGCGGTTGTTCAGCGGGTGGTGATCGTGAAAGTAGAAAACGAAGTTTTTTACGCGCGCCTTTTTCTCGAAGCGGAGAACGAAGTTTCTGACAGGTTGATCGTGGAACTGGACGCGCGACCGAGCGATTCGATTGCGATGGCGGTGCGGCAACATGCGCCCATTTTCGTGGTGAAGGAGGTGTGGGATGGGCTCAAGGACATGACCAACGTGCTGGAGGAACTGCGCGACAAGGGCATGGAGCTCGAGGGTGGAGACTAGACGTCCCGCGTTCTTCCAAGAAACTAGCTCATCAATCTCCCCTTGCGGGAATGGGAGCTGCTCCTAGGTTCGGGGCCCGATGTCTTCCCAATCTCCGACTCTCCCCGCCTATCTCACCGAGGAAATCCTGAAGAATCCCGAACGCCGGGAATTTCCGCCCTTCGAGTTGGCTCGCTTGTTGGGAACGGTCTTCGAACCGACGGACGGTTGTCGGGTTTGCATTCTCACCGACTTCGAGGAACCAGCGGGCTTGATGCAAGAGTTCGCCTTTCTCAAGGAAGAGGGATTTGAGATTCAGAAGAATGCTCACCAGCATTTTTTCGAGGCCTTGCACGAGGGAGTGATGGCAAAATTGGGGATGAGGGGCGGTGAGATGTTTGCCTATCGCTCCACCATGGGATCGAACCTCGACCTCGCGGATGAAGCCTGGGACGTGCAGGGTCAGGAGCTCTCTCTCGACCGGGATATCTATCCCAACTACGATCTCATTCTCTGTATCTCGACCTTCTCGGCGACTGCTCCGCTCACTGCCAAGTGCAAGGAATTCGGATTTCGCGGAGCCACCATGCACGGCATGAACGACGTGATTCTGAATTCCGGACTGGCGGTTGACTACAATGAGGTTTCGGCCGATGCCGAACGGATGCGGCTCGCGATGACCGGAGCTGACACGGTGGAGATCGATTTTGCCTTGGAAGACGGACGGGTCCTGACCGCTGCGCTCGAGCTGGGAGGACAGGATGCCCAGAAGTCGCATGGTCTGTGCAAGGGAAGCGCGCCGGACATCGCGAATCTTCCGGCGGGAGAGGTTTACTTTGTCCCGCAGGATGCCAACGGACAGTTCCCCATGAAGTACGAGGACGGCACTCTCGGGGTTCTTGAGGTCGTGAACCGCGACGTGGTGAAATCCACCTTGATCGAAGGACACCAGGAAACGATCGATGCTCACAATGCGCGCCTCGCGGATGATCCCATGACCGGCACTCTCGGGGAGCTTGGATTCGGCACCCAGGTGCTGCCAGTGTCCTACCAGGACATTCAGGACGAGAAGGTGCTGGGGACTTGTCACCTCGCGACTGGTCGGGACGATCATCTTGGAGGGGACATCGTGCCGGAGATGTTCAAAAAGCACGAGAACAGCACTCACGATGATATTCTCTTTGCCCCCCACAAGACGCCGAACTTCATGGTGAAGGAAGTACGGATGAAGCGAGGCGATCAGGAAGAAGTGATCATCGAAAACTTTCGACCCAGCCAATACGTGATGGAGGCACTCTCACGGAGAGATTAGCTTGTTTGTTCCGGGTGAAAGGTTGTGATAAGGGGCGCTTGGGATGAAGAGATACGAAGCAATCGAGTTTGGGGCCCTCCCGGTCAACGAGTGTTGTTGTGGGACGGTACAGCGGGCCTTCGCGGAGCATGACGGGAGTCCCTCTTCGGTGCACCTCCTTGCCTTGAGCGACGAGCCGACCTGCCATTATCATAAGAAGACGACGGAGATTTACGTCATCCTCGAAGGAGAAGGTCATCTCGAGCTCGATGGCGAACTGGTGCCGGTCCGGCCGTTGTCCGCAGTCATGATCAAACCCGGCTGCCGCCATCGCGGGATTGGGAAGATGAAGCTCTTGAATATTTCGGTGCCCAAGTTTGATCCGGAAGACTTCTTCTACGAAGAGGATGCTGCGATCGCAGGTGAGGCTCCAGTGCATTAGGGCATGGGGGTAGATTGTGTCGCGCCGCGGCTCTCAGGATTGATCCTCCCCCTCCGACTGGATCAAGGGGACCGTTTGAGGATCTGGACCTCTTCCTCGTCGTAAACCCTGCCCAGCTTGCCTGCTGCCAGCATCACGACCCAGGTTCCCTTGGGATCATCGATGACGATGTCGGTGACGACCTGTCGATTTTGTTCCCCCAGGAAGCGGTCATTCCTGAATGATTCTGGCCTTGAGCTTCTGTCCGGCAATGAGCTTGGCGAATTTGTCGAGATTCGGATGGCGGAGGTGAAGTTCGTTGTTCTTGAGCCTCAGCTCCGCCCAGGCGTAGTAGTCTTCGTCTTCAACTTTCAGGTTGGCGAAAAGGGCCCCGCCGGTCTCCCTGATGAAAAACTCGGTTTCCTCGGGATCGTCCATGATGACGACTGAGCCTGCCTTGGGGTTCTTCATGACAAAGGCGCACTTGTCACCGGTCTCATTGACCGAAGTGCCCGTAATTCAGGCCTTTTCCGGGTTCACGACCTGGCTTCCCACCGGCTGTTTGCTCCCCACCATCGAGCAGGAGGCGCAAAGGCAGAGGAGGAGGAAGGCTGCGAGGATCTTTATGACAATCGAGGACACGCTCTGAGCGAGAATGCGCAAGAGACAGAGGATTTGCGGCTCGCGGACATTCGTGTTCCCTTGGTCCCGTGCTTGGCAGAAGGATGCCCTCGAGCTGAATTTGCTGCCCAGAGCGTGGAACGAGGACGATGAACATTTACGAGACTGACAAACTTCGCGACGAGTACCTGCTCTTTCACTTCGGCGCGCCCACCCAGATCCTACCCTGGCCTCGCGGTCCCCAGGAGGCCCTGGAATTTCCGGCCCGCATCGTGGAGCGATTTTCTTCCGGTGAAGTTGGGCGTGCGCTCGATTTGGGCTGTGCGGTGGGGCGGTCTGCCTTCGAGATGTCGCGCACTGCCGCCGAAGTGGTGGCCATCGACTACTCGCAGGTCTTCGTTGATGCCGGGAAGGCCATGCAGGGAGCCGGGCGATGTGAGGTCTCCCGGCTGGAGGAAGGAAGGCGCCGGGAGTCCATCGTGGTGGGGGCTCCCGCCGGGGCGCGGCCCGAGCGCATCGCGTTTGAACAGGGAGATGCCATGAATCTCCGGGCGGAACTCGGGAGTTTCGATCGTGTCCTCGCAGCCAATCTCCTCTGTCGCCTCCCCGAGCCCGCGCGGCTACTCGGCCGGCTGCCGGAATTGGTGATCCCAGGTGGAGAACTCATCCTCACCACCCCCTGCACCTGGCTGGAAGAGTTCACCCCGCAAGATGACTGGCCGCAGGGAGCGACTCTCCCCTGGTTGAAGGGCGAACTCGCGGCTCACTTCGAGCTCCTGGAAGAACATGACGAGCCGTTCCTGATTCGCGAAACGGCCCGCAAGTTTCAATGGACGGTATCGCTTCTGACGAAGTGGCGCCGGAGATAAGGCGGTGGGCTAACTCCTGCGCCCGGCCCGCTTGGTTTGAGGATGCTGAACGGAGCTGAACAACACCCCCGGGATCCGGGTGCTACTTTTTTTCTTCAGTCGTGAACGCCTTCCAGTTGTCCTCAACCTTGGCTGAATCGACCGTGCCCTCGTGGAGGATGAGACGGTAGCGCTGAGTGAGGATCTTGCCCTTTGTGAGCTCGTAGTCGCCGCTCTCTTTGACGTCCTTGTCTTTAAAGGCGCGGATGCCAAAAGGATTGGCGGTGAGCAAGCCATAGTTGCGGGCGTGCCACCAAGTCGGGTGCCGCAAGTTTTTGGAGTGATCAAGGATGGCGATCACGACGGGCGTGCCCTTTGAATCAGGACCGTGGTAGGCGACCCACTTGGCACGCTTGCCCCAGGCATCGTTGTCCTTCATCCCTGCGCTGGTGATGATGCCGCCCTTGGCGACGTCCCCCTTCAGGCGGATGGTCGGTGCCGTGCGGATGGAGAAACTCCCCTCCTTGGTATCGCCGAATTTGATGTCGTGCTGATTGGAACCGAGATGAGAAGTCACATCAATGGTGCGCGTTCTTCCCTCGACTGAAATGACGTAGGTCCGGTGTTCGGCGACCACGGGCTTGCCATCAGCTTCCCAGGAGAGCTCGACCGTGAAGGTGACCTTGCCACCCTTGCCTCCCGCCACGGTGTTGGTCACCATGGGCTTGCCGAGAAATCCCCGGGTCACGATCTTGCAATTCTCTTTGTGCCAGAAATCGTGCCCATTCACATTGCCGTGGGTAAACCAGAACCCGGTATGGTGCGGGTGATCGGCCTGCTCCCCCTTGACCCCTTTGACGAAGGGATGCTGGCGAGTGTAGTGAGTCCCCCGGGAACTCATCAGGGGAAAGAGGCAGGGGACGCGAGTATCGCCGCGGTACTCGGTGAAGAGCTTTCCATCGACCAGAACTTTGAGGTTGTTTCCCTCCTGTTCGATTTTGATTCCGGCTTGCAGCGGCAGGGCTGCAAGAGCAAGGAGGGCAATAGTAAATGTGCGCATGACTTTGAGGTTACGATTCAAGCAGGCGGTCCCTTACGGGGGAAGCAGGAATGCCGGTTGCGTTGAGAGTGATTTGAGGGCAAATTGGGTGGGTGCACCGGCCTTCTCAATCCCTTGCCTACAGGGAGAAGCGGGAAAACCGGGGGCATTGGGAATAATGCCCGGGAGGGGGCCTCCCAATAGCAAGCAGAGCCCACTAGTCACCCATGACGGAATTCGAAGAACTTGTCGATGCGCACTACCAACCGCTCTATCGGTTTGCGTTCTCGCTCGCAAAAACCCCCGATCGCGCCGCGGATCTTGTCCAGCAAACCTTCGTCATCTGGGCCCAGAAGGGGCACCAGCTCAAGGACCAGAGCAAAGCCAAGACCTGGCTCTTCACCACTCTCTACCGAGAACACCTCAGTCACGCTCGTCGGGAGACCCGCTATCCAGAACGCGAGATCAGCGATGTGGAACATGAGCTGCCTTCCCACGATCCGGACGCCGATCGGCAGATGGATGCCCAGCGGGCCGTGGAGTTGTTAGGCGGGCTTGACGAGACCTTTCGTGCACCACTGACCCTCTTTTACCTCCAACAACACAGCTACAAGGAGATCGCCTCCATTCTCGATATCCCCATCGGAACCGTGATGTCACGCATTTCGCGAGGCAAGGATCAGCTCCGGCGCAAAATGCTCGATGAGCCGTCCGGCGTGCCGAAGAAGATTGTTAATTTTCAACCCGAATCCCTCAAACAATCCAATGGATAAGGAACAAGCCCGCTTCATTCTGCAAAGTTTTCGTCCCGACGGGGCGGACGCGAAGGATCCTGATTTTGCGGAGGCTCTAGCGCTGGCCGCGGAAGACCGTGAGCTTGGGGACTGGCTCGCTCTCGAGCGGGCGCAGGACGCCTCCTTTGCAACTGCTCTCAACAACCTCGAGATTCCCGACGAGCTCCGCGAGAATATCCTCTCGGTCCTCAATGGGGAGCTTGTCGAGAGTGATCTTTCCGAAATGGATGCCGCCATTATTGGTGCGCTTACCTCCGTTCGTCCGCCCGAGGAACTGCGCGATCAGATCGTCACCGCCATGAAGGTGGAGACGGCCAGTGAGGCCGTGGCGGGGGCCTTTACTCCAGAGGAAACCTCTGCTTTGAAAGTCGAAGAGAACGACGCGAGAACCGCGACGGGCAGAGTGCAGAGTTGGATGAGGAGCGCGGCGGTTGCGGCCGCCTTGGTGCTCGGAGCCTTCGTGGCCTTTGAGATGACCGATGATGAGAAGCCTGCACCTGACGGGATCACCTTGTCTGCCCTCGAGCATTCCTCGATTCGGCATGTGTCCAACGAGAGCGCCCTTCAACATGAGGGGACGGACATCGACGATCTCAATACGTTTTTCGTCAGCAAGGAACTTCCGACCATTCGAGAGGCAGATCTTCCTCCCGGGTTGACGGCGGTGGATTCCAAGCCCGTTGGTTGCGCTCTTCTCAATCTTGGGAAAAAGAATGCCTCCCTCGTTTGCTTCAATAAAGACGGCGAAGCTGTCCATCTCGTGGTGGTGCGTCGGGCCGATCTTGAGAAAACGAAGATCGCGGCTCTCAAGGAGCTGAAAGCCGGAAAAGGCAGCTGTTGGCAATGCCCCGCGACCAAGCTTTCGGTTGCAACCTGGGCTGAGGGTGACCGTGCCTTTGTCCTCCTTAGCGAGAGCAAGCCCGAAGAGATGCGGAAGAAATTCTTCTAATCTCAAGTGCCTGCTCCCTGGTAGCCGGGATCGCTTCGATCACCTGTTGCGCTTCCTCGAGATCGACCTGTGGGTGGTCGGGAATGGGATCCTCATGATCGAGGGGAGAAGTGCAAGATCACAGCCGGCAGGGGAGTATCGGGCTCGCGATGAGGAATGCTATTCGAGGGGCCGTGCTTCTCTCTGGTCTGATCGCGACCGCTTCGGCAGCGGTCATTCCGGTCCCGGGGGGAAACTTTTCGCAGGCGAATCCGCAAGCCGGGGCGGCCCAGGTGCCAGCCAAGTGGAAACTGGTGGAAGGAAAGAAGGGCGATTGCGAAGGATGGGTTCTCGCGGATCGTAGCGGGTTTCGCCTGAAGAAAGGGGCTGCGATCGAGACCCGGGTGAAGGTGGCAGCCTTGGGAAGCAAGGAGGCCGCGGTGACAGGGAGCTGGCGCGCGATTACGCACGTCGATTACTGGGGTGTGCCTGGTGGCGAAGCAGGATTGCTTTCGCTGGAACTCCTGCAGGGTGGCAAGTTGCTGGCCGGCGGGGGCGTCAGGGTCGAGAGAGCCCAAGGGCCGCAAGGAGAAAGGGCGGAGGGACGCGCGCTGCGGCACTGGGTTGTCGTTCCCCCCGACAAGCTCGCCTCCTTGATGGGCCATGAGATTTCCCTCCGGTTGAGTTGCAAGGGGACGCACAGTGTGGTCGTCCTGGGGGCGGGGCTTTGCCGAGTGCCTCAATCGCCCTCCCGCAGATTGTTTGGAAAGCCCAACGGGCACCTGGGGCCGGATCTCTTGGGGGCGGGGTCGTTGGGCTTCGAGGCGATCTCGGTGCACAAGCAACATGCCCTCCAGATTCTCTCGGTGCGCAAAGAGGGCCCCGCCGAATTGGCGGGACTGAAGCAAGGAGATGTCATCCTGGAAGTGAATCATGAGCCGCTGCCGGAAAACAGTATCGCGCCGGGATGGGATTGGTTTGAGCACAGTCACGAGTCTGTTCTGGGGCGCGCGGTGGAGAGGGCCCCCGCTCGAGAGGGAATGGTCGAGTTGGGAATATTGGATGGGGAGACACTGAAAGGGATGCCGCTGAAGGTCGCCCGCGCGATGAACTTCAGCTCCCTGATTCCGTCGGACGACAAGGTCGCAGCGGCGCTGCACCAGGACACTTTGAAGTTCCTGGTCCGCACCCAGCGGCCGGACGGGAGTTGGAGCCGCGATCCGATTCGCACGACCTTCTCGGCTCTCGCGTTGCTGGCCACCCGCGATGCCACTCATGGGGAGCGCATCAAGCGGGCGGTGGACTACCTGCTCAATCGCTACCCGGAAGCGGAGAACTTCGGGAATCTCGGATTTTGGCACGCAGCCTATACGGGGATGCTCTACAGCGAATACCACCTCGCGACCGGTGATGAGCGCGTTCTCCAGCGCTTGGAGGACATCCGTGACTGGGTGCTCACCGGGACGCACACCAGCAAGTGGGGCATGCCTGCGCTGGGTCATGGCATCGGGCACTTGCCTTACGGGCAGAAGGCGCTCATGGCGCCGCTTTCCCATCTCATCGTCTACGAGGCGCTTGCTCAACAAAGTGGCATGAAGTCGCAGATTTGGGAGGAGCTCTGGCCTTTCATCGAGCACTCGTGGTCGGATCCGGCGAAGAAAAATGGCCGTGGCAAGGCCGGTCACGGAGCAATGGGATACAACGCTTCCTACAAGGATCTCGGCGAGTTCTGGGCGCGGACCGGGCTGTGCGCGATGGCGCTTCACCTTCGCGGGGAACGTCCTGAAATGCGCGACGCGCTGACCGGGATCATGCGCGAGCGGCACCCGTGGATTCGCAATTCGCACGCCTATGGTGAGCCGGGGGGCTCATGGGGCTTGCTGGGGCTCAATCTTGCCGCGCCGGAGGCCTATCGGGAGGTGATCGCCGGCTATTCGTGGTGGTTCGCCCTGGCCTGGGAGCCGGGCTACGGACTGCGCTTTACGCAACCGCACATGGGGGCGCCCTACATGGGGACGGATGATCTCATCAACGCCACCTATGCTCTGGTGTTGGCGGGGCCGATGAAGACCCTGCATCTGACCGGCGCCCAGGATCGCAACTGGCTGGATGTCACGATGCTCCCGACGGCCTTGAGCGAGGTTCGGGTCAAGCGCAGTAAGGAGGGATTGGTGACTCTGGCAGGGCGTATTCCGGGTCCGGAAGTCCGCTATACCCTGGACGGAACGGAGCCCAAGGCAAACTCGAGGAAGTACACGAAGCCATTTTTGTTAGAGAAAGCCGCCACCCTCCAGGCATGGGTGGTGGGCCGTGATGGCAAGCTGGGGCCGGTCAAGACGCTGAAGCTCGCGCCCGCCAAAGCAAAGTGGCAGGTGGTGTCCGCTTCTGGTCATGCCAAGGCCAGGGAAGCGCTGCGGCGGGCGGATCGCGTGATCGACGGTGACTTCAACAAGTGTTGGCTGACCGACAATGGGGAGGGATCGAAAGGCTATCCCCACCACCTCGTTCTCGATCTCAGTGCGCCGACTGAAGTGAAGGGGTTGATGCTGCACTTTGCGGAGAAGGGAAAGACTCCCGGGCGGTGGAAGGTGCAAGGGAGCTTGGAAGCGGATGGGAAGCCGGAACTTCTGGCGGAAGGGGATTGGCGAGACCACGCGACGAGCCGCGAGATCGATTTTGCCGAGTCGACCAAGCTTCGCTTTCTGCGCTTCGAAGCGGTGAGCGGAGTGACCCCTGAATCCACCACCCTGATGATTCGCGAGCTGGAAGTGCGTTGAAGCAGGCTCGCAGAGGTTTGGTTTCGGGCGTTGGCCGGTCATCAGGGCGGCCCGGGCGGGATTGCAGGCCGGGACGGCGCAACAGGCGCGACTAAAGGTCGTTCCCATCTTGGCCAGGCGATCGATATGGGGCGTCTTCGCCTGGTGGTTTCTCCCCAGGTGAGTGACCCATGCGTTGAGGTCATCGACCGCGATGAACAGGACATTAGGCCGGTCCCCATCCTCCGCCTTCAGGCCACCCAGACCGCCAAGGTTGAGGGAGACAATGAGAAGAACAAAGAGGACCGCTCCCCTCCCTCTCTTCAGGGCTGAGTGCCACCATTCCAGGGGGAAGATGCCCTCGGGTGTCGGTTTCATTTCGTTCGGTGGACTGGAGTTGGTGAATGGGGACGAGCGTGATGGTCGAATCACTCCTTCGGAATCACGGCGCGGGCAGCGCGATCATCGACCATGAAGTATCCGAGCGGAGTGTCACTTCCCGGAGTGGCAATCTGCCAGACGGCCCCGGGTCGGGATTGCTGGCGCTTGATCTCTTCGGCTGCGAGCAGGCCGTAGGAAATTGCGTTGCCTTCGCGATCCATCCAGAAGAGTTCGACGGGTGCCTTGCGGTGGTTGATGAAGACCACCTCGAATTTGTTTCCGTCCGGATTCGAGGCGGGAGCGGGACCCGCCTTCCAAGCCAGCTTGGGCAGCGAATCAAGCTTGGGAGCGACCAGGGGCGCAAAGTTCTTGGGTGCGAGGGCGCGTAATTCCGCGAGTTTCGCCGCATGCCCGGGTTGCGCGGCAAGATTGCTCCACTCGTAGGGATCCGCCGCGATGTCGTAGAGTTCTTCGCCCCCGTCCTGGTAGTGGATGTAGCGCCAACCCTCCGCGCTGAGGCCGAAGTTGCCTGGGCGATGGGCATGGGTGAGCGAGATGTGGCCCCACTCGGCCTTGGGGTCCTGCAAGAGCGGGACGAGGCTGGGGCCATCGTTGTCTTCCTTCGAAGGGAGCCCGCAAAGTTCCGTCAAGGTTGGGAAGAGACTGAGCAGGTTGACCGGTCGCGTGCAGACGCCGCCGGATTTCGTGCCCTCCTGCAATCCGGGTGCTCCAGGGGGGACCCGCACGATGAAGGGTACTCGGGTGGCAGCACGCCAGGAGGTGAATTTCTGCCAGTGTTGTTTCTCACCGAGGTGCCAGCCGTGGTCGCTCCAGAGGACCACGATGGTGTTCTTGCGGTGCGGGCTCTTTTCGAGCGTATCGAGAACGCGCCCCAGCATCGCATCAGCGTAGGCGATGGAGGCCAGATAAGCCTGTACGCCCTGCTTCCACTGTCCCAGCCGGCGGATGTGATCGAAGTAGCGATTCGGCCCGGCCCGCTTTCCAGAATCGGGGAGATCCTCCAGATCGTCTTCCTTGTAGCCGGGCGGGAGCTTGACCGACTCGAGGGGGAAGAGATCGAAGTACTTTTTTGGGACGAACCACGGTTCGTGCGGGCGATAGATTCCACAGGCGAGAAAGAAGGGATTCTCGTGCTTTGCCATCAGCTTGCCGGAAACCCAATCCGCGACCTTGGCGTCGCCACCGAATTCGTCGTCACTGACATCGAAGGCGTGCCAGTCGGTCTCGACATACTGCCACGATCCGCCGCGCGGGAGCGACTTGGGGCGTTTGCCAAAACTGATATGCGGAGGGAAGGGGTCCTCCGTTTCCTTCTGGGGATAATATTCGTCCCACGATCTCGCATCGATGAAGTAGTGGAGCATCTTGCCTGATCCACCGGACCAGTAACCATGACGCGAAAAGTACTTGGGAAGCAATTCCGCATCGGGAAGAACCTCCCGCATTTTCTGCCCGTTGGCGTAGAGACCAGAGACGTGCGGTGAAAGCCCGGTCATGATGGCGGTGCGTGACGGATTGCAGGCCGGAGCAGGACAGTGGGCGTTCTTGAAAAGGATTCCGGAGGCTGCGAGGCGGTCGAGGTGGGGGGTTTTTGCCTGGGGATGCCCTCCGAGGCAGCCCACCCAGTCGTTGAGATCATCGAGGGCGATGAAGAGGATATTGGGACGCTCTGCACCACCCGCGGAGGAGGTGATCAAGAATGCGGCGGCGCAGAAAAGTCGGAGGGTTTGCATCGTCCAGAATTATTCAGCCAGATCAAGACCAGTCCAGCCCTTCGGGCAAATTGTTCAGATTGTCGCAGCCCTCGTCCGTAACGATGACGATGTCTTCGACGCGGACGCCCCCCAATCCGGTTTTGTAGAGCCCCGGTTCCACGGTCACTGCATCACCCGCAATCAGTTCGATGCCTTTGGCATCCAGGAGAGGGGGCTCGTGGACTTCCAGGCCGATGCCGTGTCCGGTTCCGTGATCCAGGATGGCAAGGTCGTGAGAGCATTCCTGACCGGGGATGACCACGGCATAGCCAGCTTCGGTGATCACCCTTGCGGTTTCCGCGTGAACGGCCTTTCCGGTCGTGCCCGCTCGGATGGCAGCGATGGCGGCCGCTTTTGCGACGACGACGGTTTGATGCATTTGCGCGATTTCATCGGAGAGTTCTCCATGCACCACGGTGCGCGTACAATCGCCGCAGTAATGGGTGCTGCGATCTGTGGGGTAAATGTCGACGATGACGGGTTGTGCGGTGTGCAAGGGGCCATGGCCGATGTGATGTCCGATTGCGCCGTGCGCCCCGCCTGCAATGATGAACTGCGGACCATTGAACCCCTGGTCGACCAGGTAGTGATTCACCGCGGCACGGATCCGCTCGGAGGTGAGTTCCATTCCCTCCCAGAGGAGCACTCCGCTGCTTCCTGCCTCCGCCCTGGCAATCAGTTCGCAAGCCATTTGGATCGCTCCTTCGGTGATCCCCTGACTGTGCCGAATCATGGCGATTTCCTCCTCGCTCTTCTGCCGGCGTCCGTGCACGCCGAGTTGGAGGTCGCACTCGACCACTAGTCCCGCTTCCCCGAGGACTTGGACAAAGCTCAGGGGGAGGCTGCGATCTCCGGTCACCGAGGTGACGCCGTGTTGCTTCAGGCATTCCGCCGTGCCCTGCGCGGTTGCCACTTCTCGATCTGCGGAGAGCCCTCCTTCAGGGGTATAATCTGCCGGACAGGAAATCTCATCCGCTCGGACTTCCTTGCGCGCGCGGTCCAATTCGACATCGCGAATGAGGAGGATTTTTTTACGCTGGCCGTCTTCGGAAACGAGATCAAGAAAGGCAGCGGGATCGCCGACCTCGAAGCGCATGGCGTGGAAGAGGGAGCTGTTGTGCTGAGAGACGCCGGCGCGGATGGTTGCTTTGATTGAGCTCATGGAGGAAAGGGAACTATCATGTGTGCGCAACCATCCAAGGGCGGTCGGTCCAAACATCTGCCGCAGCGGAAGGGGAGAGTAGCGCCCGCCCGAACGCGATCTTAATTGGCAATTTCCTGCGCGGGAAATTTATTCCATTTTGTGCAAAAAGATGCTCATCATGATCGATTCCAATGAAAAAGCGCGGTCCGTAGACCGCGCTTTTTAGAGTCGTTTGCGAGAAAGAAGCGCTTAGCCGATGCGCTCGATGAGAGCAGCGCGTTCGTCCTTGATCTCTTGGGGCAGCTTGGCTCCGATCTTGGTGAGAAACTCT
>Ga0310120_10000917_pt1 | contig 22587 bp, 19 predicted proteins | sample CB27_AW_983_MG_FD_203506 | JGI IMG/M metagenome (GOLD analysis project Ga0310120, IMG submission 203506) | Marine microbial communities from Western Arctic Ocean, Canada - CB27_AW_983 | ecosystem: Environmental > Aquatic > Marine > Oceanic | place: Canada: Western Arctic Ocean | collected...
ACCCGAAATCAATGAAGTCCTGGGTCTCCACCTGATTGAAAAGTTCCCCGTCCATGGGACGTTCCACCGGATCCGCCCCGAAACCGATCTGCCCTTCGCTGAGACGCTTATGCACCACCTTCTCCAACCCGGAAAAGGCTCCGCTCACGATGAAGAGAATGTGGCGGGTATTGATCATGTCCTTGGCTGATCCACCACCCCGCTGCATGTTCATCATCGACTTCATCTGACTGCGGATGTCCATCGGGTTGGTGAGCGGCACCTCGGTCTCTTCCATCAGTTTGAGCAGGGTTGTCTGCACCCCCCGCCCACTGACGTCCCGGCCGATCATTTCGCTGCGGGTGGCCAGCTTGTCGATCTCATCGATGTAGATGATCCCGAACTCAGCCAGTTCGACATCTCCCTCGGCCTTTTGCACCAGGTCGCGCACCAGGTCATCCACATCTCCACCCACATATCCGGTTTCCGAGAACTTGGTGGCATCAGCCTTCACGAAGGGAACCCCGATCAACTCGGCAATATGTTTGATCAGGTAGGTCTTCCCCACTCCGGTGGGCCCCACCACGATCACGTTCTGCTTCTGCAGTTCGATCCCTTCCGGCAGTTTCCCGTGCTCGTTCTCCAGACCGCGGAGGTATTTGGCATGATTGTAATGGTCGCACACTGCTATCGAGAGAGCCTTCTTGGCCTCATCCTGCCGGATCACGAAGCGATCGAGGTGCGCCTTGATGTCACGGGGAATGTAATTGAACTCAAAAACACTGTCAGCGGACCGCTCATCAGAAACCTCCGGTTCATCGTCCTCCACCTCCTGATTCATCCCTGGCATGGCCCACTGGACGTTGCCCATCTTTCCAAAGAGCTCCTGCAGACCACGCTGCAACTCCTCCGGAGTCGGACCCGTCCCCGGACCTTTCTTATCCTCATCAGACATCGGGGCGGAACATCGTCCCAAAATCGATCTTGTCAATAATTGCCTGTGGCGCGGACCACCTGCTTCCCCTTACTCCCCGAAATCCTCCAGAACCTGCTCCCACCGCACCCGAAAATCGGGACGCCGTTCGATCAACTCCCCGGCCATCCCACGGGCCTCGTTCCTCAGGTTGCTGAGCCAGGCGAACGCCACAGCCTGCAGCAACCGATCTCCCTTTTTCTCCACGGTGTTCGGATCGTCGATCAGGACGCGATGCAGTAGCAGCAGGGAACCCGGTTCGATTTTCTTCCAGCTCAGGGAAAGCGCCGCGCCATCCTTCTCCACCATCAGCCCCCCTTTCTGGGAACCGATGATCTGGGTGTAACGCGTGCCACTGCGCGTGTTGAGAACCACTCCGTCGGCCCCGGGACCAAGGGTGCGGGCCAACTCTTCGACGAAGATCTCCGCTTCCCTGCAGAAAAAGAGGAGCGCTGCCCGCTGATTCCGTTCCAGTCCGCCGGCCAACTCGATCTTCTGCAGCGCCTTGGCCCCTTCCGGGAATTGTGCATTCGCAAAGTGCCTCTCGCCCACTTCCTCGAGCAGGACCCTCCAGTCATCCTGCACCTTTCGGGTCCGGAGATGTCTCAACCGCCCTCTCAATCCGCTCTGCCAGACCTTCACGTTGAAACGGGCCCGCCCCCGCGTCAGCAGGGAGGTATAGAGCTCGTCCAGTGCCTCGATACTGGCCTGCAGCTCAGCCCGGCTTTTTCCCTCGATCCCATAATCCGCCTTCCCCAGAAGCTTGTAATCCACGAGGTAGCGCCGGGCCAACTGCCGATAGGTGCCCATCCATTCCGCTTTCGACCAGGGCCCGTTCCGTGAGAGCTTGCTGAACATCGCGTGCGCGCGCTCCAGTTCACCCTGCTCCCACATCTTCAACGCCATCGCGAAAAAAACCGTCGCCCGAAAGGGTTGGTCCAGCACCTCCGGCACGCGTTCCTGCGGAACGAAGCGCAGATCGGTGAGGAGTTCCGCAGCCGACTGCAGTCGCCGCCCCATCACTGTTTCCGCGGCCTGGCGCTCACCGACAAAATCGTAGAGATCGGCCAGATGCTGGCGGGCATCCGCACTTCGTCCGTCCAGAAAGGCCGCCACCGCTGCCTCGAAACCCGCCCAGGCCCCCGTCTCGGTGGGCGCCTGCTCGTTATGCCAGACCCGAAGGAACTGTTCCTCCGCCACCACGAAGTCATCATCGGCCAGGGCCTGTCGTGCGCCTTCGTAGGCCTCGTTGATCTGCATCGCCACTTCCGGGTCCAGAGTGGGATCGCGTTCCGGATCGAGGACAAGATGTGGCCCCTTCGGATCCTCCTCTGCCCGATCGCCCCTGCCCACCTTGAAGAAATGGATGCTTCCCGCCACCAGGGCAGCGAACGCCACCGCCCACACGCCCAATAGCCAGACCCGACGATGGGCGTCATCCCTCTCCCGGCGTTTGGCGCGGATTGCGCCGTGCACGGGCACCTTTGTTCCTTTTGCCTTCAAGACCATTCGAGCCATTTCCAGGTCGGTCCGGAACTCCTCGTAGTCCTCGAATCGTCGAACCGGATCATGCTTCATCGCCCGCTCCACGATCTGCACGATCTCGTTGGAGAGCCAGGGTGCCACCTTCTTCAGGGAGGGAACCTCCTTCTTGGCCTCGCAGGCGGCCTGGTTGGTGATCTCCTTCAACTCCACCGGCGGAACACCCGCCAGGGCGTGGTAGAGCGTGGCCCCGAGAGCATAGATATCCGCCCGGTGATCTTCCTCGGCGTGCTCGAGCACCTCCGGGGCCACGTAGGTGGGGGTGGCCCAGATCTCGTCCGAACGAACCGTCCCTTCCTCCGTCAGCAACGACAGCCCGAAGTCCACCAGTTTGGCTGTCTCATCCTCGTCGATGAGGATATTAGCCGGCTTGATGTCCCGGTGGATGAGCCCCGCACTCAGAGCAGCTCGCAATCCGTCCACAACCTGCAGTGCCAACCGGATCACCGCATCCTCCGGCAGAGCTCCGTGCACCGACATGCGCTCGTCCAGGCTCTGCCCCGAGACGAGTTCCATCGCTATGAAGTACCGCTCGAAGGCCCGTCCCACCTTGTAGACCCGCACCACATTGGGATGACTGACCGTGGCAGTGAGCCGGGCCTCGCTCTTGAACTGCTCCTCACGCTTCTCGTTCGCGGAAAACTCTTCGTTCAGCACCTTGACCGCAATTTCCCGATCCAGGGTGAGATCGCGAGCCACGAACACCACGCTCATCCCCCCGAAGGCGATGCGCCGGACGAGGTGGTAGGGCCCCATCTCGGTCTTCACTCTCACCTCCTCCCCGCATTCCGGGCAGCGCACGCGGGTGTAGGGACCCACGTCCGTTACATCCATCTCGCCCGAGCAGTTCGGACAGATGGCCAGGTGCGTGCTCACCACGCCAAGGTAGCGGCAGCGCCGAGCCGGTAGCAAGGAGTGTTCTGGGACGGGCACCTCGCTCCGTCACCTCGTTACTTGCTCCCTGCGGCGTCCTGCCCCACCCTCCACCCGTGACTATCACCGTCCAGGGAGACAGCGGAGAACGGCTCGATTTGTTCCTCGCCCGGGAACTTCCCGACCTTTCCCGCTCGCGCATCCAGGCTCTCCTGAAGGACGGTCACATCCTCCTCAACGGCAGCAGGACGAAGCCCAGAACCCCGGTCACGCCCGGTGACTCCATCACCGTGAAGCTTCCCGACCCCCAACCGACGGACCTTCTCCCGCAGGACATTCCCCTCGACATCCTTCATGAGGACGAAGACGTCATCGTCATCAACAAACCGGTGGGTCTGGTCGTCCATCCCGCGGCAGGCAACCCCGATGGCACCCTCGTCAATGCCCTCCTTCACCATTGCCGGGGAGACCTGCCGGGAGTGGGCGGCGTGGAGCGTCCCGGAATCGTGCACCGGCTCGACAAGGAAACGAGTGGCTGCATCGTGACCGCCAGAACCGATCGCGGCCTCCAGTCGCTCCTCGGGCAATTCTCCGCCCGCCAGACCACCAAGCTCTACCTGGCGGTCACCGAGCGCTCCCCAGTGCAACCCTCCGGCTCCATCTTCACCCACATCGGACGTCATCCCGTGAACCGCCAGAAGCAGGCCGTCCTCAATCCGGGGGCGGGATCGGGACGACCCGCCATTACCGACTACCACGTCCTTGCCAGAAACGAATCCCCGCCCTGGGCTCTTGTCCTCTGCCACCTGCACACCGGCCGCACCCACCAGATTCGCGTCCACATGAAACACCTCGGCTGTCCCCTTGTAGGCGATCCCGTCTATGCGAAGCCCAATCGACAGCCGGTCGAAACCGGGCGTCTCATGCTGCATGCCTGGCGTCTCGGTTTCACCCATCCCGTCAGTGGTGAATTCAAAACCTGCGAGGCACCCCTTCCGAAGGAGTTTGAGCCCTTCCTCCCCGACCCCGGGTGCCTCGAACTCATCCGCAATACCAGCCCGGACGCTCTCAGGGCAGCCCTCCATCCGGACGCCTGACCTTCCGCCCGAACATCCAGCCGCCTCCTCCGTGAACATCACCTTTCTCGATTCCTCCACTCTCACCCGCGGCGATATCGACTTCAGGCCCCTGGAAGCGCTGGGCACCTTCACGCCCCATGAGCACACCGCTCCCTCCGAGGTCACCGAGCGTTGTCGCGAGGTGGAGGTTGTTCTCACCAACAAGGTCATCCTCGATTCCGGGATCATCGAATCCCTTCCCGATCTGAAACTCATCCTGGTATGCGCCACCGGTGTCAACGTGGTCGATCTCGAGGCGGCCAGGACCCGGGGCATACCGGTCTGCAACGTGGCCGGTTACTCCACACCCAGTGTGGCTCAGCATGCTGCCGCCCTTCTCCTGGCCCTTGCCACCAAGGTGCACCGCCTCGCCAGCGAACATGACGAGTGGCCCCGTTCCCCGATCTTCACCCGACTCACCCATCCCGTTACTGAACTGTCCGGCAAGGCATGTGGTATCGTCGGCCTCGGAGAAATCGGATCAGCCTTCGCGACCATTGCGGAGGCTCTCGGAATGAAGGTGCAGATCCTGGCCCGGAAGAGCTCCCCCAACACCAATCGGCCTGAGCTTCCCCGTCTCGCTGCCCGGGAGTTCTTCGCCACTTCGGACGTCATTTCCCTGCACTGCCCCCTCACCGCCGGGAACGAGAACATGATCGACGGCGATACCCTGGCTGCCATGAAACCGGGGACCCTGCTCCTCAACGTGAGCCGCGGTCCCCTGGTCGACGAGCTTGCCCTGGCCGGAGCCCTGCGCAGCGGCCACCTCGCCGGAGCCGGCCTCGACGTCCTCTCGGTGGAACCGCCCCCGGCAGACCATCCCCTCCTCGCGGCCGACCTCGTCGACAGGAACCTCATCATCACCCCCCACACCGCCTGGCTTTCCCTTCAATCGCGCCAGCGCCTCCTCGCCGGGGTCGTGGACAACCTGAAGAACTGGTTGGCAGGCTCCCCCTCCAACCGCGTGGCCTGACTGCCATGGACGATGGCATCGAACAACTGGTTCCCGCGGTGGAACAACAGCTGACCTCCCCGGAGACCCCTTACGTAGGCGAAACCTACCAGCGCCTCCTGCAGGATCCGGAAATCGACGAACAGGAAGCAAAGCTCATGATTTCGCTCTGTCTCGCCGACGAGTCGGAGTGCATGGTGGACGAGGATCGTGAATTCGACATCGCACGCTACCGGACTCTTCTCGCCCTCCTCCCCAAGCTGCCCGGGTAACCCCTCACTCCATCGATCCGTGCTCAAAGCATTCCTTCTCGGATGCCGGAAGCGGTTCAGCCCGCTCCTCAACCGGCCCTGCCGCGCACTCGGCAACGACCATCTCGCGATCGGCGCATTGGGTGAGAAAATCGCCTGTGCCCACCTGCGGGCGGAGGGCAGACGAATCCTCTACCGCAACTTCCGCGCTCCCGGGGGCGGTGAAATCGACGTCGTGGCACGCGACGGCAGAACCCTGAGCTTCGTGGAAGTGAAGACCCGCACCAGTGACCAATTTGGCCGTCCCCTTGAGGCGGTCGACCACCGGAAGAAAAAACTCATGCAACGCGGGGCCAACGAATGGCTCCGCCTCCTCGGCACCCGTGACCTTCCCTGGCGTTTCGATGTCGTCGAGGTGATCCTTCGCGAGGGAGAGAAACCCCGCCTCAACACGGTGCTGGATGTCATCGCGTAAGCGAACCTCCGCTACTCGAGCAGGGCTGCCACCGGGGCGAAGGACCGGCGATGCTCGCGACAGGGCCCGTGCCGCCTGAGAGCCTCCAGATGGGCCTTTGTCCCATAGCCCTTGTGCTTCTCGAACCCGTAGACCGGAAATTCCTCCGCCAGTTCCTGCATCCGTCTGTCCCGGCTCACCTTTGCAATGATGCTGGCAGCGGCGATGGAAAGACTGATCCCGTCCCCCTTCACCACCCCGCGGGAGGCCAGGGGAAACCGCGGCACATCCAGACCGTCAATCAGGCAGAAGGCCGGGCGGGATTCGAGGGCCAGGGCCGCCCGTCCCATGGCCGCATGCGTCGCACGCAGAATGTTGAGCCCGTCAATCTCAGGGACTTCCATGAAGGCCAGCCCCCAGCAGATGCCGGGATCGGTGGTAATCTCCTCGAAGAGGGCCTCACGGCGCCTGGCCGTCAACTTCTTGGAATCATCGAGCAAGTCGTTCCGGTAGCCGGGAGGCAGAATCACCGCGGCTGCCGCCACCGGACCGGCCAGTGGACCTCGCCCGGCCTCGTCGATCCCCGCAACCGGCTCCGTTCCGCTCTCGATCAATTCACGCTCCAGCCTCAGGTCCGGCATCCCCCGCTTCCTAGCGTATGGGAGGGAGAAACTCGACCCGGAACTTCAACCTGAAGGGCTACCAACTGCGGTAGTCCTCCGGTTCATGCCGGCGCGTGGCGGCCAGCGAACACTTCATGTAGAGCTCACCCACCTCGGGAACCACGTTGTCTCCAAGCTGGTAGGTTCCCCTCGAAGGGCACCGGGGTATTTCCGGGACATACTTCCCCGGACCAACCAGTTCTTCCAGAAGCTCTACGGGAGGATTGGCCCACGAGAGATCCTGCCCGGGCTGATAGGGGCTGGAATGGGTGTAGGAACGCATCGCCACCTGCATGTGCCGGATCTGCATCACGCAGAACACCCGGTCCGATCCCGCCTTCCAGCTCCGAGCCGCAAACCACAACAGGGAAGTGAGCATCAGCAGGACGAAAAGGACGACCGAGATCTCAATCAGGGTCATGCCCCGGCGCAAGTCGGCACGCCGATTATGTGGCCCCGGGAGCGGTCTCCGGGAGCAGGAGCCACCACGGACCCGGGGCGCGGAAGAGAACAGTTTCATGTGGAAAGGGAGAACCGAACGCGCGGCCCGAATGATTAGACTATATTGATATTACACAATTCCACCGGGATTCAACCGAAACCCGCCCATCCGGTAATGATTACCGACTTGTGGTCCCGCTTTCGCCACCCCCACCCCTCTGCGCCAGGAAATAGACCACCAGTCCAACCGCCAGAGTAGCAAGGCCCCAGAGAGTCTCCCCCGGTTTATCCCTGATGATGTAGACCACCATCCAGGCATTGACCGCCACGAAGAGAGCCGGGGTGAAGGGATAGCCCCAGGCCTTCACCGGGCGGGAGAGGCCCGGTTGCCGCCGGCGCAACCAGAACACCCCTGCCACCGTCACCAGGGCAAAGAGAACCAGCAGCAGTTCAATGTAGACCAGGACCTGCTCGAAGGAACTGGTCAGGATCAGAACGAGCACCACCGCAGTCTGCAGGAAGATCGCGTTGGCGGGGATCCCCGAACGCGATTTCCGGGCAAGCACACCCAACCCACGAAAGTCCTCTCCCATCCGCTGAGCCACCCGTGGTCCCACCCAGATCATGGCACTCAGCGCGGAGACCAGCCCGAAACTGATCAGGCCCGCCATCACCCGGCCTCCCGTCTCACCCAGGACATGACCAGCTGCCACCTTGGCGACATCCATCTCACCCGCCATGCTTTCCATGGGAGCGCTGTAGAGAAAGGCCCCGTTCAACAGCAGATAGAGCAGGGTCACGATGCCCGTCCCCACCAGCAGGGCGCGCGGCACCGTCCGCTCCGGCTCCTGAACTTCATCGACGATGTAAGTTGCCGCGTTCCAACCCGTGTAGGCATACATCACGAACACGAGGGCGATGGCGAATTCCGGGCTGAAGAGCAGGTTCAGGTCGCCCTGGCGGGGCAGGAAGGAAACATCCTGGCGCTCCCCCAGGAGGAAGCAGGCCAGGAGGAGGACCAGGATGAAGATCACCTTCAGGGCGGTGAAGACACTCTGGAAGCGCGCCGCCAACTCGATCGGCCTGAGATGGATGCCCGCCACTGCCAACACCACCACTACCGACAGGATCCGCGGCCAGGTCTCTCCCCCGAGGGCCATCGCCCCGGAAAAATAGGTTCCGAAGGCCATCGCTCCCAGCGCAATGGGTGCCGCAAACCCCACCGTCACCGAGATCCAGCCCGCCAGGAACCCCAGCGACGGATGGTAGATCCGGGAGAGCAGGTGATACTCGCCCCCCGAGCGCGGAAAGGCCGCTGCCAGCTCCCCGTAACACACCGCCCCGCACAGGGCACACCCGCCACCCAGTACCCAGAGAACCATCAGCACAAAGCCCGACTGAATGTCCACCAGCTGGTATCCCAGGCTGGTGAAGACCCCGGTCCCCACCATGTTGCCCACCACCACCGCGATAGCCGGCACCAGGGTGACCGGTCGCGATGAGGCGGACCCTCCCTCCGTCATGCCCTCAACTTAAACACCGAACCCCATGTCGAAAGATCAATCTCGTCCGGATTATTCCTGCCTGACCGTCAAAAGATCTCCCTGCTGCCAAACCGCTGGAGCGCTCCTCCTGCGCCCATGCGCTTGTCAGGAACGGAAAAATGGTGTCTAACTGACACGCTCATGAAGCCTGCCCCCGGTTCCCTGCTTTCCGCCGTAGTGGTCCTCTCCCTCGTCCTCGGGTTCAGCCTGATGGCCCAACGCGACACCGGCAAGTCCCCGGCCCCGGCGGACAAGGTGGCAGGAAACGTTATTCTTCCTCCTCCTCTGGAAGACCTGGGGAAGGACTACAAGGTCAGGCTGGTCTACTTTGTTCCCAGCGACCGCAAGGTCAAGCCGGGCTACCGGGAAAAGTGCGAGATCCTCATGCGGGTCGTGGCCGACATTTTCCGGAGGGAGATGAAGGCCAATAGACACAGGACCCGGGGACTGGACTTTGAGTTCGCACCGGATGGCAGCCTCAAGGTCCATCTCGTCAGAGCCAAGCAACCCTCCGCCTTTTACACTGGGGAACCCTTTGACGTGGATCGTCTCCTGAACTCCCAGCAACAGGAAATCTGGGAGACTACCGGCTATTCCCGCAACCGACCCACCCTCGTGTTCTCGGAAGCCGGGGCGGTGGCCGAAGCCAGGCCCATCCCTCACGTCTATTCGGGTCTCGCCTGCGTATCCGGTGACATCTTCCGCGACGAGGTCACCGCCTCCACCATCGAGGAACAGCTGCGTTACTTCATGGACCCGACCCCGGTGACCAGGGTGGCGGGATCGGAAAAACGCTCCCGGAACCAGGAATCACAGACCAGCAATGGCGTCCTCATCCACGAACTGGGCCACATCTTCGGGATGCTGCACGACACCCGTGATCCCCGCAACATCATGATGCGAGGATACGACAACCTCGGTCGGATGTTCGACCGGAAGACCGCAGCGCAACGGCCTGTCCGCTTCTCCCCGGCCCATGCCCGGATGGCGGCGGTGAGCCGGTTTTTCAGCGAGTCCTTTGACAAGAGCGACACGAAGGCCCCCGAGATCCGTGAGTTCAAGGTCGCCAGTCCCCCGCAGGCCGGTGAGAAGACCGTCAAACTCTCCCTCAGTATGAGCGATGACAAGGGACTGGGACCCCTCGTCATTCTCCAGCGGGGCGGCGGACAAATCGACGCCCTCGTGAAGGACCTCTCCCTGAAGGGAGCGAGAAAGCGGTCCGGGAACCTGACCGTCACGGCTCCCCGGGCCCTGGTGGCCGGGCAGCCCTTGATCTTCATCGTGAACCTTTTCGACGTGAACGGGAACCTGAGCCAGGCCGTCATCAACTCACGGGTGGCGGCAAAACAGTGAGACACCGCGAGAGTTCCCGCCACTGCGGAAAAAAATCTAAAGACTGCGCGGACTTGGTCTATCTGCAATTCTATTAGACGGAACTAACTGAGAATTTATTAGGTTTTATATTGGTAATGGCCCAATGCGAGCTATCCTTGTGGAGATGCAAGCAGACACCGAAATGTTGGCTGGGCTATACGGCGTTTCGGGCCAGCGAATCCGATCCCGATAATCATCAACCAACGACCCGTCACGGCCTGGTTGTCGGCCATGTGGACCTCGGGAAAGAGGAGGAGCAGGAGGAAGCGTGATGTGGGAGTTCCTCGGTGCACTCGTGATTTGGGTCGTATGCTGCATTGTAACTCTGCCAACAGAAATCTAATATTCCTGCTATGATGTTAAGCAGACATGCGATCGTTGGCCCCCTCATGGAGAGCAGGTACGTGCGACAACCGCGACCGGGTGCGTTTCCATCGAAGCTCATGACGGTCGTGCTGACCGCCACCGCAGCGCTCATCGCAAGTCCCGTGTATCCCGAAATCGTCTACGTGGACGTCTCCCCTGATGCTGTAGCCAACCAGGCCGAAGGCAACGTGCAACGGATAGATCTCGACGGCGACGGGAGCACCGACCTCAGACTGCAGCACGACCACTTCACTCCGAACGACATCAAGTCCCAGTTCGTTTCAGAGGGCGATCCGGCGGCTCTCATCCACGCGACCTACACCAGCCCCTTCTTCCGGGTGGTCAAGGCGGTCGACGGCGGCACAGCAATCGACTCAAGCCTCTTCACTCCGACCGACCAGGACTGGACGACGGGTGGAAAATCGTTCGCGTATTTCTCCGTCGCAAGCAGCTATGACGTCGGCGGCACCAACTGGTGCTACGAAGGAGGCCTGGTGAGCGTGCAAAACGAAAGCCTAGGTGAGGGTTTTGTCGCCGTACGCTTCTCGATCGGAGGAGAGCTTCACCACGCCTGGGCTCGCGTCGAGATCCAGGGCGGCGGCAACGAAAACAACGTCGGGGGAATCGTGCTCAAGGACTATGCCTGGGAGAGCACCCCCGACGCGCCGATCATCGCCGGAGCAGAGTCAGACCCGCAGCACTCCTTCCTGCTCAATGTAAGCGCCACCCGCCTGCCCTCCGGGGCAATTGACCGGGTCAACCTGAACTTTTCCGCAGCCAGTGGACGTTCCTACACGATTGAGGAATCCGCCGATCTGATTACCTGGGAGTCCCGCGAGTCTGGAATCCCCGGTGAAGAAGGCACCATTGAGCGGGATTACCCTGCGGCAGGCAGCATGAGGCGGTTCTTCCGTGTCCGCGAGGAGCATCAGTGATGCGCTTCTCCTATCGAAGGTGCTGAAGCGCAACCACCTTGAGACCGGAGGCCCTTGCACCACTGGTCAGGCAGATCAGGAACTGTATCGACCGCGAAAGCCACGAGGCTAAGGACGATCAACACCTGAAACGGAAGTTCCCACCCGCCGAACGTGACGCGACCCTTGCAAGGCATGGTAACCCTGCCCGTCGCTGGACGAGCAAGGGGAGTGGGTGGGACTTTTGAGGGTTCTTCCCCTGCCTCCGGCCGTGTGGCAGGGCTCGGGCATCATGAAACCGCTCCAAGCCCTTCTTGCAGTCTTTGCCTGGCCAAACATGGCATCCGCCACTGGAGCCCAGGGCAGGAACGCCAATTCCTTGTTTTTTTGGGCACCTATTGGGCACCAGCCAGAAGCGGTCGGATCCCCGGATTCCCGTAACCCGTTGACCGCCAGTGGAGCCAATGGTCGGATTCGAACCGACGACCTGATCATTACGAATGACCTGCTCTACCCCTGAGCTACATTGGCTTTTTACTGGCGTTCAGGAGGTTGGGTTGCTTTTGCCCGTCTCCTGCTTGCAAGTGGAGAAGGGATCGACACTGGGGATGCCCCCCGGACGGCCGCGATTTACCCCCGGCCTGATCTCTTCGCAAGCCTGTATCGCCGGACGCATCCTCCTTTGCCCTCTCTCCACCGCTGGATCCGCAGGTTTCCCATTTCCCCCCGATTCCCGGGCCCACCCCCACAGCCAGTCACTGTCCCCGGCCTGCCAGGTTCCGGCTGATTACAAAAAGGGGCCCGCTAGGTAATGGCCTGTGGGGTTCAAACCCATTTTGATCTCAATTTGCAAAGGATGACAGTTTTTCGGCTTGGCTGTACCGCGGTCAATGCCACCCTCATGAAAATGCTCGACTGGTGGCTCAACTTGGAACCCGAAGGGATGCAGACCTTCGTGACGATCGGGATCGCATCCAGCACGGTTCTTTTCCTCCAGATGATCTTCATCCTGATGGGCGGGGCTTTTGATATTCCCGATTTCGATCTTGATGTCGGGGAAGGGGGAGCCACTGGAATGTTCTCGATCCGGGGAATCGGAGCCTTCTTCACCGGATTCGGATGGACCGGAGCCGCCATGCTCGACGGGGGAAATTCCCTCCTGATGTCCGTCCTGACCGCAACCCTCGTCGGGGTGGCGGTGCTGGTCGGCTTCGTAGGACTGATGCACTGGCTCTATAGCTTGCGCTCGGAGGGCACCATGGACTACAACAACGCCATCAACCAGATCGGCAGTGTCTATGTCCCCATCCCCCCACGTCGCCAGGGCCTCGGTCAGATCGAAGTTCTCGTCCAGGGGCGCACGACGACCGTCAGGGCGCTCAGCGACAACGAAGAACGCATCGAGAACCGGACCGCCGTCAAGGTGGTCGAACTGGTGGATGAAAGAACGCTCCTCGTGGAAACGCTGGACCCAGCCCCCAGGGAGGACGCCCCGGAAGAGACCACCGACCCGAAACCCGAAGACGACGACCTCACCTCCTGACAATCAAGAACAACAACCATGAGCACAATCGACATCATCTCACCTCTCGCACAAGCCGGCAGCGGCGGCACCTTCCTGCTGATCGGGATTGTTTCCCTCATCGTTGTGGGCCTCGGAACGTTGGTCTTTTTCTTTTCACGATACAAGCGCTGTCCCTCGGACCGGATCCTCGTGATCTACGGTAAGACCAAGGGCGGAGGATCCTCCAAGTGTATCCATGGGGGGGCGGCATTCGTTGTGCCCCTCTTCCAGGACTTCCAGTTTCTTGACCTCACTCCCATCCCCATTGACATCAAGCTCGAGGGGGCACTTTCCAAGCAGAACATCCGGGTCACTACCCCCTCCACCTTCACCGTCGGCATCTCCACTGAGAGGGGCGTGATGGAGAACGCGGCCGAACGTCTACTGGGGCTCGACCTCAACCAGATCCGACTCCTTGGGCAGGATATCATCTTCGGACAGATGCGGGTGGTCATTGCCACCATGGACATTGAGTCCATCAACGCCGACCGTGACCTCCTGATCGAGAAGATCACCGCCGGGGTGGAGGTCGAACTGACCAAGATCGGCCTGGGCCTGATCAACGTGAATATCCAGGACGTTACCGACGAGTCCGGTTACATCGAGGCCCTTGGAAAGGAGGCCGCCGCGCGGGCAATCAATGAGGCCAAGATCAGTGTGGCCCAACAGGTGCGGGATGGTGAGATCGGTGCGAATGACGCCGAACGGGAGCAGCGCGTGCAGGTCGCTGCCGCCCAGGCAACGGCTGTTGAAGGGGAGAACATCGCCAAGATCAAGGTGGCCAAATCGGACGCGGGTCGGCGCGAGCAGGAAGCCGAGGCGGAGCGCTTGGCAGGAGCTGCCGAGAAGGTCAAGGCCGCTCAGGCCCTGGAGGAGGCTTATGGTTCCGAGCAGAAGGCCGAGAGCGCCCGTGCCCTGCGGGAGAAAGCCACCCAGCATGCCAACATCGTGATCCCCGCCGAGATCGAGAAGTCCAAGATCGAAACCCTTGCCGAGGCTGAGGCCGAGAAAATCCGTCGGCTCAAGAAGGGCGAGGCCGACGGCATCCAGTCGGTGATGGAGGCCGAGGCCCGGGGAACCCTCGCCACCCTGCAGAGCAAGGCGCAGGGCTTCGGGGATATCGTCAAGGCTTCCGGAGGGGGAGCCGATGACGCCACCCTGCTCCTTGTCACCGAACAGTTGCCAGCCCTCATCGAGGAACAGGTGAAGGCCATTGCCAACCTCAAGATTGACTCCGTCACGGTGTGGGACTCGGGCGGAAAGGGAAATAACGGGAAGAATGATACCGCGGAATTTGTCTCCGGTCTCGTGGGGGCATTACCTCCGCTGCATCAACTCACCCGGAACGTCGGGATCGAGTTGCCTGAGTTCCTGGGCAAGCTGACCGATAACCCCGACGAAGCGGCCCGGATCATCAAGAAGGCCAAGCAGGTTCCGCCCCCGGAGGCGCCCTTCGAGGTGGTGGAGGATAGCACTGACGACGGGGAGACCCCTGAAACGGAATAAGCGGGCACATCGGTTGCCCACCCTGAATCCCCCGACTGCAAACGGCTGAGCCGGGGTTGGGGAGCCACCTTTTGGGATGGGCGACCAAGGGGGCATCCCTCTTCCTTTCACTCCTCCCGGACACGCCAGAATCGTGCCCGCCAGCTCTCCGGTTCGGCAGGAAGAATAATCCTCACCGGGGAACCGGTTCCCTGGATCCCGGACTGCCGGACCCGCCAACTCACCAGGCCGGGGGATTGCTCGACAGCATAGGACTTGCCGATAGCAGTGGTGAAGGTCAGGGAGATTCCTTCCAAGGAACCGAGAGCAGGAAAAACAGGACTGAGATCCATGATGGAAAGCGCGGTCCGCACGGCGGGGGGATCGGGAAAATCCACCACGCTGTCCAACCACTCGAGGTAGTGGGTCACCCGGGTCTGGTAGTCATAGGCTCCGTACTGGCCAACCCTTACCCCTCTCGGACCCTCACCCCAGGAATTAAGTCCCGCGATATGGGCAACCCCATCGACCTCGATAAAGGCCGGGCACCCGCTGTCGCCCGCGGCTCCTACGCCTTCCAACGCGGTAATCCCCTCCTCCCCCGGACGTTCGAAGAAAATCTCGATGAAGTGGTTGTTGACCTGGCTCACGATATTGGTGCACTTGCGCAATTTGCCGTCGTTGCTGGCCCCACGCTCCCCCCGCACCCCGGTTCCGCTATCACCCCGGCCAACGAGCGTGATGAGAGAGCCGGTTTCCTCCGGTCCCCGGTAGATCGGAAGGGGAGTGACTCCCTTCACTGGTTCCGCCAGTCGCACAAGAGCAATGTCGTAGTCATCACGCCTCCGGTTCCACCGGGGGTGAAGAATGACTTCCGCCACCGTGTACGCCACTCCATTAACCTGGAGCATCTTGCCCACATTCACTTCCGTCGCACAGTGAGCCACGGTAAGCAGGTAGGACTCGTGCACCAGGGTGGCGATGCAGTCACCCCTCTCGATGAGATCGACCAGGGCCGGATAGTCGGAATCGGCAACCACGTAGTCGGAATCGGGCCGGTCATCCCGGATGATGATGCCCGTTGCATCCGGCAAAAGAAACAACCACAGACCCACCACCGCCAGGCCGCACCTCATACTCCTTGAAGCTGAATGCATGACCCAAGCTTGCTATGGACGCATGAGCATTACCAGATCAGGGTTTCCGGTTGAGTCGCGATGACAGTCCGCGACCGGATCCCGGGGAGCAACCCTCCCCAGGACCGAAGACCCCCGGACGAACGCCGAATCAGGTTTCTGATGACCTGCCACATGCCTCCACGATGGCCTGCACCAGTCCCGCGAGATCACTTTGCGCCGCCTCAATCTCCGGTTCCCGGCCGTGTTCGCGCAACTTGCCACTGGTAACGGGACCGATGCTGGCGGCCTTGCAACCCTCCGGCCAGGGCAACCCGAGGGCAAGAAAACCCTCCACCGTGGAGCCGCTCGTGAAGGTGATCACATCCATCCCTTCTTCCCTGATACGCTCCACCGCCCCGGTGGGATCCTCGGTCTCCGGGACGCTGCGATAGGCAATGCACCTGTCCACGATCGCCCCCTGGGCCATGAGTTCCTCGTAGAGGATATCACGCGTTTCCCCGGCTTTCACCCAGAGAACCGTCTGGCTTTCGATGTGTTCCTTGCTGAAGGCCTCCACCAGCCCCTCCGCCACGAAGGTCTCGGGAAGCAGGTCGGTGGCGAAGCGATACTCTGCAATTTTCTTCGCTGTTCCCGGCCCGATCGCGGCAATCTTTGGTTTGCCGAAACTACGGGCGTCATCGTAGGCCGCATAAAAGGCCTCAAAAAAGCGTTCCACTCCGTTGGGACTGGTAAAGACCACCCAGTCGTAAGTGTGCGCGTCGGCAACCAGTCGGGAAAACTCCACCGGGTCCTCCGGCGGCTCGATACGGATGGTCGGCAACTCGACCACATCCGCCCCCAGTTCCAGCAACCGCGCGCTCAACTCCCCGGCCTGCTCCCGGGTGCGGGTCACCACCACCCGCTGACCGAACAAGGGACGCGACTCAAACCAGTTGATCTTCGCACGCTCCTTCACCACCTCTCCCAGGATCGCGACGACAGGTGCCTTGAACTGTTCCTTCTCTGCGATCTCCGCCATGGTGGCCAGCGTGCCCTCGATGGTGCGCTGCCGTCCGGTGGTGACCCAGCGCGTCAGGGCCATGGGCGTCCCGGGATCGGCTCCGTGCTCGATCAAGGCAGCGGTAATCTCAGCCAACCGCGAGACCCCCATGAGGATAACCCGGGTGCCGTCCGCCTCGGCCAGTTTGCGATAGTCGAGACTGGTTTCCTCCTTGGTCGGATCCTCGTGGCCGGTGAAGATGGTGAGTTGGGAGCAGTGATCGCGGTGAGTGACCGGGATCCCGGCATAGGCGGCCCCGCCGATCGCCGAGGAAATTCCCGGCACGATCTCGAAGGGCACCCCCGCCTCAGCCAGCTCGGCCGCCTCTTCCCCACCCCGCCCGAAGATCATGGGATCGCCGCCCTTCAGCCGCACCACCGTCTTCCCTTCCTGCGCCTTCTCCACGATCAGAGCGTTGATCCCCTCCTGGGGGATGGCGTGATCGGCCGCTCGCTTGCCGGCGTAGATCTTCTCGCAACCCTTGGGCACCCAATGAAGGAACTCCCCGCTGCTGAGCGCATCGTAGATGAGCACGTCCGCCTTCGCGAGGCACTCCCGTCCCTTCACGGTGAGCAGACCGGGGTCTCCGGGGCCGGCCCCTACAAGGTAACATTTGCCAGTCATCGATTCTTAATTTTCAGGTTCGCCGCCTCGTTTCAGCTCCGCCAGCAGCCTTGCTGCCAGTCCCCCGGCATCCTCCCTCGCTCCAGACACCACGCCCTCCAGAGGTTCGGATTCACCGTCCTCGAACAGCACCGCACGCATCAGGAGGTCACCAGCCACCGCACCCGGGTCATCCTTGCCCATCACCTTTCCGATCACTCCCACCGGGGTCTCACACCCGGCCCCCAGGAGAGCGAGGAAACTACGTTCCGCCCGCACGGTCAACATGGACTCTGCATCGTTCACCGCTTCACAGATCGACACTGTCCCAGCATCACCGGCCCGGACCTCAAGGGCCACCGCACCCTGGCCCCCGGCAGGCACAAACCTCTTCTCGTCCAGTTCCTCGACGTAGGTCACCTTCCCCTCACTCTCTACCAATCCGTCCCTCAGCAGTCCAAGCCGGGACAGCCCCGCCTGGGCCAGCAGAAGCCCGTCGATCTCTTCCGACTCATGCAACTTACGGATCCTGGTGGGTACATTCCCCCGGATATCAGTCACCCGCAGATCCGGGCGCAGCGACTGTAACAGGCGCTGGCGGCGCACGGAACTGGTGGCCACCGTTGCACCCTTGCCCAGATCACTCAAGCCACCCTCCTTCTTGGTGATCAGGGCATCCCGGGGCGAGGCTCTGGGCAGGACTGCTACAATGGAAAATCCTTCCTCCAGCACACTCGGCATGTCCTTCAGACTATGCACCGCTACATCGATTTCACCCTCCTGCAGGGCCGCCTCCAGTTCCTTGATGAAGACACCCTTGTCGAGAGACCCGGCCTGCGCCACCTCGCTCAGGGGAACATCCGTGTGCCGATCGCCGGTGGTCTTGATGATCCGGCGCTGGATCTCAAGTCCGGGCCAGGCCGCACGCAGAGCCTCCTCGGCCATCCCGGCCTGGACCAGGGCAAGGGCACTCCCCCTCGTTCCCAGCGTGATCATCCCCTGCCCTGCGTTCTCGCTCACGGTTCAAACAATCCACTCTCAACCAGTTCCTGGTCAATGATCCTCTCGCAGAGCCTGACCTGCTCCGCCCGCTGTCCCTTTGCTTCCTGCGCAATCTCCTTCAGGGTGTCGATGTCGTAGAGGTAGACCTCCTCGATTTCCCCCACTTCCGGTTCGATGTCCCGCGGAACCGCAATATCGATCAGGAACAACGGACGATAGCGGCGTTTACGGCGCACCGCTTCCACATGCGCACGATCCATCACTGCGTGCGGCGATCCGGTGGAAGAAATCACCACATCCACTTCCTGCAAGGCGTTCTGCCAGTCGTCAAAACGCACTGCTTCGCCGTCCAGTTCTGCCGCCAGTTCCTCGGCCCTCTCGAACGAGCGGTTTGTCACGAAGATGCTGTGCGCTCCACGCGAAAGCAGATTCCGGGCGGTGGCGCGGCTCATCTCCCCCGCCCCTATCACCATCACACGGCTACTGCGCAGATGACCGAATATCTTTTCAGCCAGGTCAACCGCCACGCTACCCACCGAGGTCTGTCCCTCCTGGATCCCGGTGTGACTACGCACCTTCTTGCCAATCCCAAAGGCCTTCTGGAAAAGTTTGTTCAATCTCCGCGAGGTAGTTCCGCTTTCCAGGGCAGCCTGGTAGGCCTTCTTGACTTGCCCGAAAATCTCGGTCTCCCCCAACACCATCGAATCAATTCCCGAAACCACGCGGCAGAGATGACGGGCGGCTTCCACCCGCTTCTTTTCATAGAGATGCTCCATCCGCAGGGGCTCGCCCCCGTGCCTCTGCAGGAAGGAGCGAAGTTGGTTACTCGCGATCCGGCAGTCGTCCACCGCTGCATAATACTCCATCCGATTACAGGTGGAGAGCACGACGCTCTCCTCGATTCCCTCGATCTCGCAGATCCGCCCCGCCTCCTGGCCCAGCTTGTTCTCGGACACCGCAAAGAGCTCCCGCACCTCCACGGGAGCGGTCTGGTGATTGAGACCAAGACAGACGATGTTCATCTCGTTACACGAAGGCGAAGACAAGCAGGGAAAGCACGAAGAGGACGATCACACTGGCCGAGAGGCGCCGGGGCGTGATCCCACGCCAGAAATGCATGCCGATCACAACAAGATAGGCCAGCCAGGTCACCACCGCGACTACCAGGTGCGTTCCGTAGGTGTTCTCCCGTTCCATCATGAAGGCCGCCACGATTCCCACCGTGAGGATTCCTGCTCCCATCGTGATGAGCCGCACCACCGAATCCAGGAGCGACCGCACCGGGGGCAGATTGCGGAAAAGGGATGAACTCAGCTGGTGCTCCTTGAGCTTCTTGTTGAGCACCAGGAACATGAGGGCCGCCACCGCTCCCAGCGCAAAGGCTCCATAGGAGAGAACTGAAAATGCTGCATGCGCCTCGCCCCAGGGATCCACTTCATCAACCTCCACCGGATGGCGATCCATCACCCCCGGCATCAGGGCCACCACCTGGAAGATCGCCACCACGGGTGCGGTAAAGAGCCCGAGCAGGGAGATCCGGTAGGCCGGCCCCACCACGAGGTAGAACAGGACCAGCGACCAGGCCAGGAAGGCCAGGATTTCCCCGTAGTCTCCGAGCGGGCACTTGCCCCGCAGTTCACCCCGTACTCCAAGCACCCCGAGCTGGCAGAAAAACGCCAGAAGCATGCAGACCATCGTCCCCCGGTTCCGCCTTCCTGTCCGCACGGCCTGCACTCCCAGTGCCCCGCCCAAAACGACGAGCGCCGTTGCCGCCACCAAAATCCACTGGGCCATGGCCTTTCCATGCTACCCGGCACCTTTTCATGCAAGTGAAACTTCGAAACCCGCGGAGTAATTCTGTCCACTCCACAACCGACGAGCGCTCCAGGCCAATCCAACCTTGCCCGGAGAAACCGGCAGGGATGGCAACCAAATCCTCCTGTTTCCATGGCCTCGCTCACAACACCGGACGGAGCCGTTCCCCGGCAGTTCCCTCCCGGAGACCCCTTGAGGATTTGTCTATCCCCTCCCCTTCCGGCGGGATAAACACCCTCCATGTCCGACGCTGACACTCTCCGTGCCGCACTTCGCGATATTCCTGATTTCCCGAAACCCGGGATCATTTTCAAGGACATCACTCCCATCCTTGGGAACGGCGAACTCTTCCAGACCTCCCTCCGACTGCTGGCGGAAACCGCCAGGGATACAGCGATCGACAAGGTGGTGGGCATCGACGCCCGTGGCTTCATCTTCGCGGCCGCAGTAGCGGATCGCCTCAAGGCCGGCTTTGTCCCCATCCGCAAGAAGGGGAAGCTGCCCTGGAAAACCCGGGAGGCCAGCTACACCCTCGAATACGGCGAGGCCGTGGTAGAGATCCACCAGGACGCGGTGAACCCCGGCGAGAAGATCCTGCTGGTGGACGATCTCCTCGCCACCGGGGGCACTGCGGCCGCGGCAGTCCGGCTCCTTGACCAGTTGGAGGCGGAAATCGTTTCCGTTTCCTTCCTCATTGAACTGACCTTCCTGGAGGGACGGGCCAAGCTGGGCGATCACGCCATTTCCTCAGTGTTATCCTACTAGGAGGAGAAGGGCATCTCCGGTCCGAACACTCCTCATGCGCATCCGGCTCCACACATTTCAGGTCCTCTCGCCACCCGTCGTGCGACTGTGGAGGGTTGATGGACCACATCGTGACGGAAGGCCCCTTCTCGAAAACAAAGCCCTGGGGGTATTTTTCCCGATAGCGCTCCTGGTTGATACTCGTTAGCCTGCCCCATGCGCGGATTCTCCGTCTCCCTGCTCTCCCTGGCCTGCACCTTCTTCCCAGCCCTTGGTCAGGACGCCCCCGAACCGGACAAAGCCCCGCCCGGCAAGAGGGTGGAAGAGCCCTCCCAGCCCGAGGAGGTGGAAACGACTCCGGTCAAGGCCGCGCAATCCGTGGAGGAATTGGCCAGGCTGGCACGTCGTTCTGCGGTGGTCATCCGCCACGGTGGACGGACCGGAGGAGAGGGCGGCACGGGAAGCGGTTTCGTGATCTCCCGGGAGGGCCTCATCGCCACCTGTGCACACGTGATCGGAGAGTCACGTCCGCTCACCGTACATTTCGACGACGGCTCCGACTACAAGGTGACCAGCATTCATGCCTGGGATGCCAAGCTCGACCTCGCGGTCCTGCAGATCGACTCCGGGGACAGGACGTTCGAACCGATCAGACTGGCGGAAGCCAATTCCATCACCCAGGGTGCCGAGGTGGTGGCCATGGGTGCGCCACACGGCCTCGAATTCAGCGTGGTGAGGGGCGTGCTCTCCGCCCTGCGGGAGTTCGATGGACGTTCTCTCCTCCAGGTTGCCATTCCGGTGGAACCCGGCAACAGCGGCGGCCCCCTCCTCGATCGTGAGGGGCGGGTGCACGGCCTGCTCACCATGAAGTCGGCAATCACCGACAACCTTGGCTTCGCTGTTCCGGTGAGCGCCCTTCATCGTCTCCTGGAAAAACCCAACACCGTCCGCATGGAGAAGTGGCTCACCATCGGCAAGCTCGACCCCAAGCGCTGGAAAACTCTCATGGGATCAAACTGGAAGCAGAGGGCCGGCCGCATTATCGTTGATAATCCGGGTGACAGCTTCGGTGGGCGCAGCCTCTGTCTTTTACAGCGGGAAGGGCTCGAACTCCCCTACGAGGTGGCTGTCGAGATCATCCTCGACGATGAGTCCGGGGCCGCCGGCCTCGCCTTCGAATCGGATGGCGGAAACCGGCACTACGGATTCTATCCCAGCAGCGGCAGCCTCCGTCTCACGCGTTTCGACGGTCCTGATGTCTTCACCTGGAACATCCTCCGGCAACTCCAGAGCGACGCCTATCACCCGGGTGAGTGGAACCGCCTGCGCGTACGCGTGGAAGAGAAGAAGATCACCTGCTTCGTCAATGGCGAGAAGGTGATCGAACTGGAAGATGATGCTCTCCGTGCCGGGCAGGTGGGACTGGCCAAGTTCCGTCAGACCGTAGCGACCTTCCGCAACTTCCGACTCGGACCCAATCTCGCGGAGGAGGCCACGCCACCTGAACTCCTCACCAGGCTCGAGAAGCACATTGCCCGGCTCAAGAGAAACCCGGAAAACGAAAAAGCTCTCGAACACCTGAGCCAGACACCCGACCTCGCCCGCCCCCTTCTCAGGCGCGAAGTGGAGGCTCTGCGGGCACAGGCCGATGCCCTGGAGGAACAATCGCGTGCCATCCATCGCCGTGCGATCGCGGATCAGATTTCCAGAACCCTTGCGGAGGACGGGGACGACCGCACCTTTCGGGCGGGCC
>Ga0310120_10000919_pt1 | contig 22543 bp, 22 predicted proteins | sample CB27_AW_983_MG_FD_203506 | JGI IMG/M metagenome (GOLD analysis project Ga0310120, IMG submission 203506) | Marine microbial communities from Western Arctic Ocean, Canada - CB27_AW_983 | ecosystem: Environmental > Aquatic > Marine > Oceanic | place: Canada: Western Arctic Ocean | collected...
ATTATCCCAGATTCCGTACGATGCCAACATATTCCGCCACCTTGCTTGCGTCAACGAACGTCCCCCAACCTTCTGGCTCAAAACACGAACCCACTAGTGCGCCATCCGCCTGGGCCATGATTCGACCAGCATTCTCATGATTAGTGTGGCCACCAACAATCACAGGTAACTCAGGAAATTGCTCTTTTATCTCAGCAATCATGCTTAGGCATTTGTCTTCTTCCGGATGGGCAATTTCGACAGCGTTTGCACCTGCTTTAATAGCGTCCGCGGCAATATCAGCAAGGGGCTTACCGTTCAGCCAACTGAAGTGCATGCTCTCGATCTCTGCCAGCAGCGAAATATCCAGAGCCGCGATCTTTTTCCGGTAATCGTTGAGTCGGACAGGATCTGATTGGGTCACTCCCGCCGGCGTCATGGTAGAACCCACCAACGCAGTACATCGCACAAAAGTGCCGCCGCACACCTTTGCCACGGCCATGGAAGCTTCCAGTGCATTCCATAAAATCTGTACGCCCACATGAAAATCCGGCGGGCTACTGTCTTTGACAGCACGAACAATGTTGGCAAATGCGGCCAGACGCGCCGGATCCACTTCAGGCCCAACCGGGTAGATCTGATCTATTGTCTGAACTACGCAACCATTCGCACCTCCAGAGGCTAGCGCTTTTACATCCTTGATTGCCTTTTCAAGTGATTTATCAGTGTTGCCGGGCTCGTAGAACGGCGTCCCCGGCAATGGCAGCAGATGAATCATGCCATACACAGCCTTCTCGCTGCCGAAGACGCCTGGTTGAATCATGTTGTCTTTGAAGCGCCCTCTGTGCCCTGCATTGCCTGTACTCATAGTCCAGTGTCGGCCCTCAACCTAATATCTACATCCACTAATTTATCCCAACAACAAATTGCATTGATCATATCGTCCCCGCCAAAATACGAAGCATCATTTCCCTAAAAGCATCACCGTCTGCATGTACACCAACATTAACATTAGGGGGACGCCGACCTCGATTACCGGTCCGATCAATGTCTACCACTGTGCGTCCGTCCGTCAGTTCGCCAGCGGTTTCAACATCTACATGAGCATATACAGTGGAGACCACGTCAGGCTCCATTATTGCGCACACCGCTAGGGCGTCGTGAATTGGTGCAGTTCCAGGAGCGGCCATCGGTTGGGACTCGTCATAAGCCGTAATTCGAACTTCCGCGAAGGCAGCTGAGCACGTGGCGGCAGGAGTGCCAGCATCTCGAAGTGCCTCACACATTTTCAAAGTGAATAAAGCTTCGTGGGTTGCATCCAGAGTAATCAGTCTGATCGGACGCCCACAATTAATCACTACACGGGCGGCTTCAGGATCTACCCAGATATTGAACTCTGCCGATGGAGTGCAATTTGATACGTGATGTCCCCCGCCCATAATTACAATCTCTGGTATCTTCTCTAATATTTCGGGGGCTTGCCTGATGGCCAAAGCAATGTTTGTGAGTGGCCCTACAGGCACCAATGTGATGTCCCCATCAGACTGCAAATAGGTCCGGATAAGCCACTCGACTGCAGTAATACTCTGCTTGGCTGAATGAGTGGGCGGCAAGTCAAGAAAGTGCCCATGAATATTGTTGGATTCTAGACTTGGGATGTTTGGCTTTCTACCAGGAGTGAGTGTGGCGGAAAGGGGTAGGCTGCACCCCTGAAACACAGGTGTTGTTGCGCCAATGTGATCGAGAACTCTAAGGGTGTTCTCCGTACATATTTCCACTGGACAGTTTCCGTTCACCGTAGTCACACCTAAAAGGTCGATTTCAGGCGCAAGCGCAGCCGTCATAATAGCAATCGCATCATCGGTACCCGTATCCACATCCATTATTATTTTGGTAGCCAAGGCAGTGCTCCTCTCGATAACGTCATGCCCTGTTATTTTTTTCCAATTGCTATACCCTAGGCAATCTTGCGACCTAAGCGTTGCCAGCTACATGCCGCGGCAGAAACACACCGAGACATTTTGAACATACGCGCCGTCCCTCTGTATGGCAACGTCCTGCCCGTGCCAAAAATGCTGGCCACGAACTGGCTGCTCAGTGACTGATATCATTTGACCGTATAATTCATAATAGGTGAAACAGAGGTCAGAAGTATATTGCATAATGAAATCCTGACAAGTCCTATGTAATATGATAATTCAGATATATGCTTTCACCAATCCGGAAGATGCAGTCGAGGCCGCCAAAATTGGTGTAGACCATCTCGGATTTGTAGCCAGCGATTACGGGCAAGTTGGTGGCGAGCTGAGCCTGATTCAAGCAGCGGAAATCGCGGATGCCGTCCGGGAGATCTGCACATCGGTTGCTCTAACCATGGCAACCAGCATCGATGAAATCTTGATGATGGCCGCTGCTGTTAAGCCCGACATAGTGCATGTATCGACCGATCCGTTAGATGTGGATGTACATGCAATGCGCGAGTTAAGGGACAGCCTGAGTCCGCGCACGCGACTGATGAAAGCGTTGCCAGTAGAAGGAACAGAGAGTGTAACACTGGCCAAAGCTTTTGCTACCACATGCGACTATCTACTGTTGGACACAAAGGTAGCAGGGATGCCCGGGGTGGGCGCCACTGGCATGACACATGATTGGGGAGTAAGCAGGCGTATAGTTCAGGCAGTCAGGTGTCCGGTGATACTTGCCGGAGGCCTATCATCAGCAAATATTGTGCAGGCCATCAAGGCCGTGGAACCATGGGGGGTGGATAGCAACACTGCCACCAATGTGCCAGGAGACAAAGTTCGCAAGGATATGGAACGCGTATCCGATTTCTGCGAGGTTATCCGGAGTGCTGTGGCATGAAAGCATCTGCGAAAGCATCCCCGACCGTGTGTCTACTTGGGCCCATCAATGTCGATATCACACTGCCTATCGACGCGTATCCTTCTGAAGGCGGAGACGGCCTATGCGATTCTTACAGCATTGAAACAGGCGGCGTAGTAGCAAACACTGCGATCGTCCTGACTAAGCTCGGTGCCAAAGCGCAACTGATAGGTTGTATGGGTGACGACATCTGGTCAGAAATGGTATCGGATGCCTTTGATGTGAATGGGGTAGATATATCTGGAATATCCACCATCCCCGGGGTGGCTACTGGTCTAAATATAGCCGTCGTAACTCCGAGTGGAGAGCGAACTTTCTTCAACGCATGGGGGGCGAATAATTGGGTCGAGCCAGAAAAATTGCCGTTGGACCTGATAGCAAGGGCAGACATGCTGCAGGTTACGGGGCACCCTGTGACCCGCCAATCAAATCGATCGGTATTGCTTGAAGCGATTGACATTGCGCGATCAGCCAATGTGCCGGTTAGCATGGACACCAGCCTTCGACCAGTAATGGAGCAAACTTCAGAGATCCTTTCTTTGATCCCTCAGTTAACAATCTGTGTTGTTGGATATGATGAAGGTCGTCACTTGACTGACGAACAAGATCCTTATGCTATCGCGAGGGACATCGTTTCCAGAGGGCCGGATCTGGTGGCGGTCAAGTTGGGCGGCGGAGGTTGTGTCGTGGCGACTGCAGAGGAACACACAATACTGAATGCCCACGAGGTGACAACACTGGACACTACCGGAGCCGGCGATTCATTTACTGCCGGAATTATCTTCGGATGGCTGTCGCAAATGAGTATCGGTGCAACAGCTATGCTCTCGAATTTGCTGGGGGCACTCGCGACCACAGTGTGGGGTGCCGGCACAAAACTCCCGGGCGCCGATAGTGTGATCACATATCTTTCATCAATGGACTACCTAAATCGAAGTAAGCACGATGCGCATGAGATCACTTTGATGCTGAAGGCATCACAGCGGCTGCATGAATCAAAGATATGATATTCCTGTGCGACGCTGATGAAGCAATGAAGCTTCCAGACAAATGATATTTGGGAGAGCCAACTTATGAAACGTCTGGTAGTAGATACAGATCCGGGTATCGACGATGCACTCGCAATAATGATGGCAAGTGCACATCCTGATACAGCGCTGCATGCCATTACCACCGTGGCTGGTAACGTAAACCTCGAGTACACCTCCGCAAACGCATGTAAGCTGGTTGAGTTTTTGGGTTTAGATGTGCCCGTGTATGTGGGATGCGCTCAACCACTACTGGGCGCGCCGCGGGAGGATGCCGCTAGCTTTCACGGCATTGATGGGCTAGGGGATGCTGGCGTTCCACCGGCCTCGGTTACGCCCAATCCAGGGCATGCCTCACATGCAATTTGCTCAATTGCAGATAAGTATACTCAGGACGTAGACCTTGTGGCGCTGGGTCCTCTTACAAACATTGCCGTTGCATTGATACTGGACCCTGATTTACCTGAAAAGTATCGGAGTTTGACCATCATGGGTGGTGCCATTCGGGCACAAGGAAACACGGCTAACTACACAGCAGAGTACAACTTCTATCGTGACCCTGATGCTGCCAGGATTGTTCTGACGCGGTGGCCCATGGTCACGGTTGTTGACTGGGAAACCACACTAGCGTATCCAGTAGCCGCGAATGATTTGACGCGGATTTTCGCCATGAAATCGAAGCGATCTGATTTCTTTAGGAGAATCTCTCAAGTGACGCTAGATCGCATTGAGGGTATTGTTGGAGATCGTGTATTTTTTGCTGCGGACCCGATAGCGATGGCAACAGTGTTGGACTCAGATGTTGCGTCAACAATTGAGCAGCGATATGTTGCCGTTGAGACTGCTGGAGGCCTTTCCCGGGGTCAATCCATGGTGGACTGGATGGGCCTGAGTGGAAATCCTCCAAACGCAAGCTTGGTGACCGAGATTTCGACCAAGATATTCTTGGAACTAATTGAAGCGGCATTGACCTGAACCATGCTGTCTCCTCTAACCGACCTGCAAGTGGTTGCTAAGTCACACGAAGACAAAATGGTGAAATTTCTGTGCGATCTGGTCAATTTACAGTCTGTTAATGGCAGAAACAGTGAGATGGCCGTTGCTCTGCGAATCGCGGAAGAAGCCCGGAAAATTGATCTCCAAGCCAAAGTGGAAGCCGCAGATGCGACAAGACCAAATGTCATGGCCAGCTGGGGAAACGGCCCACTAGAGTTTGTCTTCATAGCCCACATGGACACTGTTGCGCCCGGACCTGAAGAAACCTGGGCTTCTCCACCGTTTGATGCTACACAACGTAATGGTCGCCTATATGGACGCGGCGCCGCCGACAACAAGGCAGGCATCGCTTGTGCTCTTTATACTCTTGCAATAATAAGAGATCAACTCCTTCTTGATGGCAATGCCACAAGGGTTACTTTGGCGGCGGTTGCAGATGAGGAATCTGGAGCAACGAGCAAGATAGGAGTCCGTCATCTTCTTGATCAAAACCTCCTCCAAGCGCAAGGTGCAATATATACCTACACCAGCGATATAGTCTGTATTGGACATCGTGGTCTCCTGCGGCTGGAGTTAAGTGCGACCGGCAAGGCTATCCACACGGGTAGTGAGGAGTGGAATAATGGAGTAGGTGGCACAAATGCAGTTATGGGTTTAGCAGCCATTCTGTTGAAACTCGAAGAGATGGTTATTGATGGGTCAACTCATCCTGCCTTCGGCGATTTGAGTAATGTGATAACACCTGGTACGTTGTTCAAGGGTGGGGATTTCGAGAGCGTGGTACCAGCTTTTGCATCCGCCTTGGTAGACATCCGGTTACTACCAGGCCAGGATCCCAACGCCATACTCGCGAATGTGGAAACAGTGGCGGACAAAGAGATGGAGCGGCGCCCCGGGTTAAAAGTAAAGATAAATGTGAAAAACAGTTTTCCTGGAGTGGCCTTACCTATGAATCACCCATTGGTATCAATTGCTGTTGAGGTCACAAAAGAAGCAACAGGGAGGAAATGGAGAGCTGTGGGGGCTGGGCCTGGTAACGAAGGCTATATGTTGATTGAGGCTGGAATACCTACCTTATGCGGTTTTGGTCCAAAGGGAGGTAATGCGCATGCGGCGGATGAGTGGGTAGAAATAACGAGTTTGTCGAACACTGTTGCAATGTATGCTGCAATCGTGCAGAGATATTTGGGCCAGATGCAGTCCAAGGAAACTGGCATCTCCCATCAATAGGATTGATTATCTAGTTCATGGGGATACAATACGCGGTATACGGACGCTGTGGGAGATGGGGTCGTCGCAGAGGCACCACTGCTGTTCTATGCCACGCTGACTTGTATGGGTACATTGGGCACCTCCGTCTCTTCGCGATAAAACAACAACTGACTAGGGTCTCATTGTGAGTATAAGAAAATCTATTAACAATGTTGACATCATCACGCTAGACGATGATGCGACTATTCACAGAAACAGTAAATTAATAGTTGAAAACGGTATCATCGTCCAGGTTGGAGAATCTTCAAGTGATTTGAAAGCTGACGAGGCCGTAGATGGTGATGGCAAAGTAGTCATGCCCGGACTTGTGAATGCACATTGCCATAGTCCCATGAACATGGTGCGGGGTTGGGCTGAAGACCTTCCTTTTGTCGACTGGTTGGAATCCATCTGGGTTCCCGAAAGCGGGTTGACGCCTGACGATGTGTACTGGGGAGCATCCCTAGCGGCTGCAGAGATGATCCGATCAGGCACAGTCGCATACAATGATAAGTACTTCTACATGGATCGTGTAGCTGATGTAGTCCAAGAAAGTGGTTTGAATGCGGCGCTCACATGGACCGTGTTTGGCATGGGCACTGACACCGAGGTTGGGCCAGGATTGGACGGCACTGTACGTTGGATGAAGGAACTAGATGAGAATTCAGGTAGCAGGATAAAGACCTATATTGGGCCCCACTCACCCTATCTTTGTCCAGATGACTTTCTCCGCAGGATTGTCGAAATTGCCCACGATGTAGGTAGAGGCATCCACCTACATCTCGCCGAAACACAGGATCAGGTGGATCAGTCGCTTGCACGCTACAAATTGCGTCCTGTGCAGCATCTAGATAGTTTGGGTGTTTTCGATGTGCCCGATGTTACGATCGCGGCACACAGCATTCATCTTGATGACAAGGATATCGAAATACTGGTGGACAAGCAGGTGATTGTTCCCCACTGTCCCATCACATACATGAAACTTGCGATGCCTTTCCCTTCAATCAAGCGATGTTTAGATGCTGGGGTGCAGGTCTGCCTAGGCACCGATGGTCCCGGTTCAAACGGGGACATGGATATGTTCGCCACCATACGACAGACTGCACTCATTCACAAATATCAGACACTTGATCCGGAGATGATCTCAGGAGACACAGCATTGCGTATGGCCACGCAGGTAGGGGCTAAAGCTGTTGGCCTCGAAAACAATGGTGTGCTTAGGGTCGGTGCGCCTGCTGATTTGATTTTGATCAATCTCGATGCTCCGCACCTCAGGCCTGTACACAACCTGGTTGCCAACATAGTACACTGTGCTAAAGGTAGTGATGTATGTGACGTCATGGTGGATGGGAAATGGTTAATGCGCAACCGTGAATTGCTTACCCTAGATGAGGATCGGATCCTACATGAAGCTGAAAAACGGGCGCACAACATGGTGGATAGGGGCAGAAGACAACTGAGGAAATATGACGACGGATAGCATATTCAGTTGCCCCACTGCGTACCGGAAGAACATAGGATATCCTACAACTGTCCATATCAGACGTGCCACAAAGTCCTGTGGGGCGATTGGCCTAGAGCATTCCACCGTCTCCAAGGTAACTAGGGCGCAAACATTGTTTGTCATGAGAACCCTTAGGGTTACAGGCTACGAATAATTAAGCGATAAAAAAACAGGAGGAATTAACCGCCTTGTTACGATCACCTAAATATCCCTTACGTATAAACTCGGCATGAATGATCCAAAACTTCTCCAAGTCGTAAACCGAATGATGTGCGAAAACATGAAGCTACAGAATGGTGAGCGCGTCTGCGTAGTGACAGACACAGAACGGTTGCCGTTGGCTGAAATATTCATCACCGTAGCTGCCACATTCGATACAGACCCCATATTGGTCGTTATGGCTCCGCGCGCGCAGCACGGCAGCGAAGTGCCAGAGATAATCACCGCCGCCATGAAAGAGGCGGATGCGGTGTTCCAGATCGTAACCCATGCTATGACGCACACAGATGCCATGAGAGATGCGATGCAGGCTGGGGGCAGAGTGCTAGTATTGCGCGGCATCACCGAGGATTTAATGCTTTATGGAGCAATAAACGCCGATTACCAGCAAATTGCAATCAGGTGTCTGCAAGTGTCCAACTTGATGAGTGCAGCTAAACAGGCCCATATTGGCACCGAAAAAGGAACCGATTTGGTCATGAGTATGGACGGTCGCCTGTCTTACATTTTGGATGGCGTGGTGAAAGGGCCGGGTACGTTTGCGGCCATGCCGGATGGGGAAATTGCCATCAGTCCCGTGGAAGACACAACCGAAGGAATCTTGGTCATCGAGCATTCAATGGACGGTATGGGTTTGTTGGACGAGCCGATACATTTGGGTGTAGCCGAGGGACGGATAGTTTCCATAAAAGGAGGGCGTTCGGCCGACACGCTCCGCCAATTGATAGATTCAAGTGATGACGGTGCTAACAACATCGCCGAGTTTGCGATTGGCGCTAACCCCCAAGCGCGCCTCATTGGCAATCTAGCTGAAGACAAGAAACTAGAAGGCTCTGTGCATATTGGTATTGGTGACAACCACGTTCTTGGTGGCAAGGTCACTAGCAACATTCATCTTGATGGTATGTTGCTCAATCCAACGGTGGAGCTGGACGGGAAACGGATAATTGACCATGGCACTTTACGCTTAAACAGATAATCACAGAGGAGGAATGTCATCAAACTAATAGATTTAACCATGCCCTTCAGTCCATCGGTGACGCCGCTTGAAGGACACCCCCGTATTTCGATGGAACCGATCACTACCCATGAGGCTGACGGACGGTCTAACACCAAAGTTGTTTTTAGCATTCACACGGGCACCCACATCGATGCTCCTCAGCATTTCTATGCTGACGGCTTGACGATCGATCAGATACCCTTGGTAATCTTTTGCGGCAAAACATTTGTGTGTGATCTGCGTAAGATTGCACAGCCTGGCAAAGCAGTGACAGTTGAAGACATTCGGGCCGGAGGGATGCCCCCAGACGAACATCTCCGAGGGAATCGCGTCCTAATGCATGCCAACTGGGCCGCACCTCGCTGGAAAGGACCAGATTTGTACAAAGGTAACATGTATCTGGACGAGGAGACTGCGCATTGGTTTGTCAATGTCGGAATCGTAGCTCTCGCGATGGATTTTTCCGTTGACAGTGTCTATCCTTATCCCTGCCACCAGATTTTTCTTGGCGCAGGTATCCCGCTCATTGAAAACCTCATCAACATCGATCAGATCACGGTCTCCGAGTTTACCCTGTTGGCGTTTCCAATTAAGTTGGAGGAAGGTGATGGGGCACCCGCCCGAGTGTTGGCGTGGATTGACGAATGACTGTGATGAAACTAGACCATGTCGGTATCATAGTCAAGAACTTGGACGCTACCGCCGCCGCTTTAGAACGCACCATTGGCCTGAAGTTGGCAGAGACTGCAAATTACAAAGACATTCTCAGGATTGGATTTATTCCAATAGAGGAGATGGACATTGAATTGCTCGAGCCTATAACTTCGGAGGGGTTAAATGCGGAGTTCCTGCGAGACCGTGGGGAGGGTGTGCATCATATGGCCTTTCAGGTTGACAATCTTGACGCAGCCCTAGCCCATGCGGTTGAACAAGGAGCGCAGGTAATATTGGGTCCCACTGAAGGGGCCCGTGGAAAACGCATCGCCTTTCTCGCTGGGGTTGAACTGGGTGGCACAATAGTTGAGCTCCTAGAAACTCCCGCCTCAACTGCATAATATATGTCAATAAAAGTTGCAGTTGCCCAAATGTCACCTAGTGAGAACCGTGCCCGCAACCTTGGAAATACGCTGCGTATGATTCGTTCTGCCGCTGCCCAGGGAGCAAGACTGGTCGTGTTGCCGGAGATGTGTACCAGCCCCTACATGCTTGGAGATGAGGATCTAAGCCGTTGGTCAGAAGAAATCCCGTCTGGTCAATCGTTCCACGCTTGGTTACGGGCAAGTCGAGATTTGGAAATTGCCATTGTGGCTGGAATTTTGGAATGCAAAGATGGCCTCTTTTACAACACGGCAATTTGCCTCGACAAAACCGGTTTGCTGTCCCACTATCGCAAGATGCATCTCTTTGGCTGGGAGCAACAGCGTCTAGCTGCGGGAGAATCTTTTCGGCAAACGGCTGTTTTCGACGGCACCAAGATCGGAATGCTAATCTGTTACGACCTCCGGTTTGTTGAGGCGGTACGTTCATTGGCGTTGGATGGTATCCAGTTGCTTTGCCTGCCCAAAACCTGGACGGATGTTGGCAAATCTCAACCCCTGGATCAATACGGATTGCCCGGAGCGGCGCACCTCGCTCTGGGGCAAGCCTATGCCAACAAGATTTATGTGCTTTGTGCGGGCCGCGTAGGGACAGAAAAAGGTGTCAGTTATCTGGGACGAAGCCTGATCGCCACCCCAAATGGACACATCATCGCCGGGCCGGGCAGCTCGGACAAAGAAATGCTGCTTGTCGCTGAGATTGAGCCAACCGTAGCCAATTATAAACAAATTGGTAACGCAAACCATGTTTTCAAAGATCGGCGGACAGATCTATATTAAGCACTGTGCCCGATCAGACAGCAAGCAACAAGGATCATATATACAGCTGAAATGTAGTCTACATCCACAAATATAAGGGAGGGGCCTGATGGACCTAGGATTAGAGGACAAAGTTGTCCTGGTAACGGGCGGTAGCAAAGGGATTGGTAAGGCGATTGCCCTCGGCCTATCTAGAGAGGGATGTCGCGTTGCCATTTGTGCTCGTGGAAGGGACCTACTGGATGAAGTAGCGGCCGGGATTCAGCGAGAGACAGGGAATGAAATGTTTTCCGTAACTGCTGACCTAACTCAGTCTGGAGATGTCAAACGGATGGTCGAAATGATCGTTGCCCATTTTGGGCGCATCGACATTTTGATCAACAATGCCGGTAGCTCCCCTGGTGGTGTCCTGGAAAACTTGACAGAGAAGGACTGGGCTCAATCTCTCCAGCTTAAGTTCATGGGATATGTACGGTGCTGTAAGGAGATCATTCCCCACATGCGCAAGCAGGGCAAAGGACGTGTGGTCAATGTCATAGGCAATGACGGCGTTAAAGTATCCTACTGGGAAATCACGCCTGGGGCCGCTAATGCCGCCGGCCAAAACCTTACCTTGTCCCTGGCTGGTCAGTACGGAAAGGACAACATCACATTTGTAGCCATCAACCCTGGGCCCGTAGCCACGGAGCGTTGGGATGGACTACTTGAAGCGATGGCGCGTGATCGAAACATCACCACAGAAGACGCCGACAGGCTCGCTAAGGCCAGTATTCCACTAGGGCGTATCTGTACCCCAGAGGAGGTGGCCGACCTAACAGCCTTTATGGCATCTGACCGAGCCCACTTTATTAATGGCACTATGATAGAAATTGATGGCGGCCAACGCAAAGCAATCATGGATACCTAAACAATGCAACATCCTCACCATTGCGAGTAAATAAACTGAGAGATACTGTCTCCCAACAAAAGCGAATCAATGATCAAATCGCCTGTCAGCATAATCTCGAAACCATCGATGTTCTGGTCCGATCATCGTTAGCGATCAGGACGTACAACCGTTTCGAAACAGTGTGTCTATCAAATTGCACAATATTCTCAACCAGCGTGAGATCCCATCAATTGGCATAAAAAATCTTCGTCTTTGGAGATGACGTGACCACAACAAAATCTCGCCTCTGTCAAGAACAACTCCCGTTATTGCGCGGTCAGGGTCGGTTCATTGATGATATCAACCCAGTCGGTACGGTCCACTTGGCCTTTGTTCGTAGCCCCTACGCCCACGCCCGGATCATCAAGGTTGATGTGAAGGTCGCTAAACAACAGCCCGGTGTCCTCACCGTTCTGAGTGGTCACACTTTACTTTCCCAAATCAAACCGATTCGCCCGCTGTTGGAGCACGCCGACTTCCAGGCCACGGATTGGCATCCACTGGCTTGGGAAAAAGTTCGCTACGTCGGAGAGGCCGTGGCAGTAGTCGTTGCCGTGGATCGTTATCACGCCGAAGATGCTATTGAACAGGTGATCGTGGAGTACGATCCCTTACCCGTTGTAGATTCACCCACTGTGGCGATGGTAGCTGATAGTCCCCTCGTTCATGAGATTTTGGAGAGTAACATCCTGTTGCGGACCCAGACTGTGTCAGAAGAAGACCGAGTAGCTTTTGAACAAGCGGATGTGCATGTAAAGGGCACGTTCCGGCATCCCCGCGTGACCGGTCTGGCTATGGAAAACTGTGGGGTCGTAGCCGACTATCACCCCGAAAACGATGATTTGACTGTCTGGTCTTCGACACAGGTGCCTCACCTACTCCGCGATGCCATAAGTGAGTCATTGGACCTCCCGGCCAATCAGATACGTGTGATAGCCCCCGATGTCGGTGGCGGATTTGGCACTAAAATGCAAGCTTTGCCGGAAGAACTGATAGTGACATTTCTGGCCCGACAGTTGGGTTGCCCGGTCAAATGGACCCAGGACCGCATGGAAAATCTCCGCGCTAGCTTCCACGCTCGCGACAATGTGGTCGAGGCCGAACTGGCCGCCCAGGCTGATGGCAAGATTGTCGGCCTAAGGGCCAAAGCCATTTGCGATGTGGGAGCCTACAACTCATTCCCGCTAACCGCGGCGTTGGAACCTTTCACTATCGGGAGCGCGTTGTCAGGTCCCTACAACTTTCGCTACTATGCCTATGAAGGTTATGCTGTAGCCACCAACAAGTGTCCTATGGGGGCGTATCGCGGGGTCGGATTTGTGTTAGGCCCGATGGTCATAGAGCGGCTCCTGGACAACCTGGCCCACGAACTGGAAATGGACCCCTTGACTGTGCGCATGAAGAATTTGGCCCAGCCAACAGAATTCCCCTTCAAAACACCGGCTGGACCGGTTTATGATAGCGGCGATTATCCGGCGTTGCTTGATCTAGCCGTTAAAGAATCCAATTACCCTCACTGGCGTAAGAGACAAGCCGAGGCATTGACCGAGGGACGGCTGTTGGGAATCGGTCTCTCGTGCTCTGTCGAGGCGACTGGGATGGGTCGTGGCGCCTATCGCAAACGGGGCATGGTCAATGTCCCCGCCTTTGACGCAGCCAGCCTGCGTGTAGACCGGCAAGGCCAAATCGAGGTCTTTGTCAGCACACCATCGCAGGGGCAAGGTCAAAAAACGACCTTTGCCCAACTTCTGTCGGAAGCGCTGGGAGTGTCCTTCGAAAACATTCGAGTATATCTCGGTGATACTGCGATCACCCCATATGGCTCGGGGACCTTTGCGAGCCGAAGTATGGTCAGCGGAGGTGGGGCCTTGTTGAAAGCCGCTGGAAAGATGCGGGAGAAGTTAATCCAACTCGCAGCGGCCCATTGGCATGTTGATCCGGCCCAAGTGTCGTATTCCAATGGGGTCGCGACCCACAAAAGCCACTTGGGGGCTTGCCTTACCTTCGCTAGCCTGGCGGAGCTAGCCCACACTCCATTTCAGGAACTATCGCCCAATGTTGAACCGGGTCTCACAGTTCATGCCACTTACGATCCGCCGCCAGCGGTCAGTTCTGCATCCGTTCATATGGCTCTGGTAGAGGTCGATAATCACACCGGTGAGGTGAAGGTCAAGAATTACGTGGTGGCCGAGGATTGTGGTCGTATTGTTAACCAGGACATCGTTGAGGGACAGGTGCGTGGGGGTGTAGTTCAAGGAATCGGCATAGCTTTGTGGGAGGAGTTGTTGTACAACGAGCAAGGCCAGTTGTTGAGCAGCTCACTAATGGATTATCTGGTACCTGGGGCATACGAATCGCCCCAAATACAGATTGTGCACATGGAAACACTCTCCCCATGGAGCGAGGAAGGGATTAAGGGTGTGGGCGAAAGTGGTACCATCGGCGCACCTGCCGCCATCACCAACGCGGTCATGGACGCCTTACAGGTGCAGTCTACAGAAATACATTTGCCGCTGACACCGGAGAGGGTATTAGCGCTGAAGCGGGAAAATGGATAAAATAATTTTGTTTAGATGCGGCGCTGACCCGATGTGCTGCCTATCATGGGCTGCAGGAACCTAACAACATCTATCTAGTGAATTGTACCGGAACTTTGTAATCGCATCCCAGTGAAAATCTCCTGAGCAAGGAACATGGCCCAGATTGCATAGGAAAAATGGCACCAAATCAGAAAAAAGGCATCGGTGTATCCCTCAAGCGTATCGAAGACAATCGCTTTCTGCGCGGATGCGGTCGATACATAGATGACATCCAGCTTCCTGACATGCTCCACGCTGCGGTTCTGCGTAGCCCCTACGCTCACGCCCGCGTACTCGGCATCGAAGCCAGACCAGCACTTGCTTTGTCAGGGGTGGTGGCGGTGTTCACTTTTGACGACATCTCATCGGTCAAGCCTATCCCAATACGACTGAACCCTTACGGATCTCTGGAGCCATTTCTGCAATATCCACTTGCAGCCGATCGCGTACGCTACGTCGGGGATCCAGTGGCCTTGATAGTGGCTGAGAGTCGCTATCAGGCTGAAGATGCCTTAGAGCAAATGGTGGTCGATTATGAGCCGTTGCCAGTCTATATTGATGCCGAGGCTGACCCTATTATAGCCTTGCATGACGAAGCGGTCGACAACGTAGCATCCCACTTTGTAATGGAGAAGGGCGATATAACGACTGCTTTTGCAAAAGCGGAACATGTTACCAAGCTGCGATTTGTGTCCGGTAGACACAGCGGAGTACCTCTGGAGACGCGAGGCCTTATAGCGTACTACGATTTGGGTCAGAGGCGACTGCGGGTTTGGGGACCCACCAAAGTCACTCACTTTAATCGGATGGTGCTGGCACACATGTTGGAGATGCCTGAAAGTCAGATACAGATGATCGAGCCAGATGTGGGGGGCGGTTTTGGTGTGCGCGGAGAGTTCTACCCTGAAGATCATCTGATCCCTTACGCAGCGCTACGTCTTAGCCGCCCAGTTAAATGGATTGAGGATCGGTTGGAGAACCTGATTGCCTGTAATCACTCCCGACAGCAGGTCTATGAAATTGAACTTGCTCTCAATCGGGACGGAAAGTTCTTGGGGATGCAAGCTCAGCTCATCCATGATCAGGGAGGCTACATCCGCACCCACGGCATTATTGTGCCGGAACTGAGCGCGGCCATTTTGCCAGGCCCTTATCACATCCCAAATTATCGGTGTGAGGTACGTTCAGTCCTGACCAACAAGACTCCTGCCGGAACCTACCGTGCGCCAGGTCGTTACGAGTGCAACAGCGCGCGCGAACGCCTGCTGGATCTGGCCGCGACAGAGCTGGGGCTTGACCCAGTGAAGCTGCGACTAAAGAACTTTGTCCAACCCGAAGAAATGCCTTACAGCGTCGGCACTCACTCGCTCGGCGAGGAGATTGTGTATGACAGTGGTGATTATCCCTTAGCCTTGAAGGAGGTGCTGCGCCTGTGCGATTACCAAAAACACCGTTCTTATAGTACCTCGACCGGACCCAGACGAACCGGGTTGGGCATGGCCTGCTTTGTAGAAAAGACCGGTCTCGGCCCATTTGAAGGAGCGCGAGTGTTGGTTGACCCGACTGGTCACATCACCATCAGCACCGGCGCAGCTAATTTGGGGCAGGGATTGGAGACAACTCTGGCCCAAATTGCGGCAGACGTATTGACCGTTGAACCAGAAGGAATCACAGTTTTACATGGCGACACCGATCTCATTTCCTATGGGGTGGGAAGCTTTGCTAGCCGCGCCACAGTCATGGCAGGTAGTGCGGTGCATTGTGCCGCCAAAGAAGTGCGAGAGAAGATTCTTGCTCTGTCCGCCTATATTCTCGATATACCCGCGGACACGCTGACCATGAGCAATGGGATGATACAAGCAACTAGTGCCCCAGAGCGTGAAGTGACCCTAGCCCAAGTGGCCGAGCAAGCTAGCCCCAACAACTGCCCGACCGATATGGAGCCAGGCTTGGATGTAACCCACTACTTCCGTTGTCGCCAAATGACCTACGCGCACGGCGCGACGGTGGTTGAGGTAGAGGTCGATACTGACACGGGGGCAGTAATTCCCAAACAAGTATGGATTGTGTACGACGTGGGCACTGCCATCAACCCTCGAATGGTCACGGGACAGGTGGAAGGGGGAGCCGTGCAAGGATTGGGTGGAGCCTTACTTGAAACATTTGAGTACGATGACGACGGCCAACTACTTAGCGGTTCATTTATGGACTACCTATTGCCTACATCAGCCGAGGTGCCTCGGTTGAACGAAAAACGGCTTGAGTGTTCGCCCTCAAGCCTTAACCCTCTAGGCGCTAAAGGCGCAGGGGAATGCGGAATTGCCGGAATGGGGGGAGCCACAGCAAATGCTGTGGCCGACGCCCTGGGCGAAGCAGGGCATCAAGTGAATTCTCTTCCCATAACTCCAGAGCGAGTATGGGAATGGCTAAAGGCTGAGAAATCATATCACGGCAAAAATCAATCCGGTTCAATTAAGACCTAAACTCGAACTAGTGCATAGACCATGCCTGTACACTATGATCCTAATACTAAAACGGTAGCCCACGAAAATCGTCCGAAATTTATGACAGACGCAATATTTCCTAATCATATAACCTATAAAACGTATATTTAGTTGATTAAGGAGCAATCATGAAGCCAGCGCCTTTCGATTATTACGACCCTGACAGTTTGGATGAAGTACTCGATTTACTCAACCAACACGGGGATGACGCCAAGCTCATTGCTGGTGGGCAGAGCCTTGGCCCGATACTAAATATGCGCCTATCCGCCCCAAAGGTCCTCATTGACCTTAACCGGGTAACAACCCTCGATTACCAGCGTGAAGAAAAAAATGGCCTCGCCCTGGGATCGATGACACGACAGAGTACTCTGGAAGACACAGCCCACTTGCAAGTCCGTCAACCGTTAGTGGCTACATCGATCCCTTACATAGGCCACCGCGCAATTCGCAATCGCGGGACGGTGGGTGGGAGTGTGGCACACGCCGACCCAGCTGCAGAGTGGCCTGCCCTGATACTGGCTCTGGACGGATCTTTGTTAGTGCGTAACGCGGGCGGGGAGCGAGTGATAACTGCAGATGATTTTTTTGTGTGGACATTAACAAACGCCCTGGTACCGGAGGAGGTATTGGTTGAGATTCGCCTACCAAAGTGGCCCAACGGCGCTGGATGGTCGTTTGTTGAGTTTAGCCGGAGGCACGGTGATTTTGCTGTGCTCGGGGTTGCGATCCGGTTAAGTCTGGATAACGCAGGGCGCTGTACCGACGCTCGCATGGTATTAATTGGCGGTGGTCCGACACCGATACGGACACGACATGCTGAGACAATGTTGGACGGAGAAACCATAAGCCAAGATTTGATTAGCGAAGTGTCCCACCAAGCCAGTCAGGAGATTAAACCAGATGGCGACATACACGCCTCTGCGGATTTTCGTCGCCATCTGGCCTCGGTCCTGGTCTCATCCGCTTTGCAACAGGCGGCCGAGCGGGCCACAAAAAACCGGAGTTGATCATGAAAAAGGAGCCTAACCCCATCCGGAAGCCCTCACGATTGGTCAAGCTGACCGTAAATGGGGTCACGTATGAGCGAATGGTTGAACCAAGGCTGACACTCGTCGACTTTCTGCGCGGTCAACTGAGGCTAACCGGGACCCACGTAGGATGTGAACACGGCGTATGCGGGGCTTGCACAGTGCTGTTTGATCGCCAGCCGATTCGCGCCTGTATTATGTTTGCTGTGCAGGCTAATTCCCACGACATCCAAACCGTGGAGGGCATGGCCCAAGGCGATGAGCTGCACCCCATCCAGCAATCCTTCTGGGAAAACTTCAGTGTGCAGTGCGGGTTTTGCACCCCCGGTTTTTTGCTGACAGTTCAGGACTTATTAGCACGCAATCCCGACCCGACCGAACACGAAATCCGAGAGGCTTTATCTGGAAACATTTGCCGTTGTACTGGATATCAGTCGATCATTGCTGCGGTCAAGGCGGCGTCCCAAAAGTTGCTCAACCCGGGGTGACGAATTGCATGGTTTCTCTAGTTACTCGCTTTCGGTCATTGCCCACGCCCAACGACACTACGTCTTCGGCCGTCCGGCAGACGCTGTCGCACCGATTACCTTAGCAAAAACCCCTTGCCTGTTTACTAGAAAACCATTTCCGCGGGACGGCGTGAATGACATGCGGCAACTGGGTTCACACCATAGAAACATAATATAAGGAGTGTCAAGGGTTAGATTGTATGACCGTCGAAACCAGGATTGACACATCAGTACTTGCGCCTTGCTCCGGTGGTGGTTCCACACAGGAGACATTTGACTCGAATATGGGCATCGGTATGATAGTGATGGGGTATGATCCCTTTGTAAAGACAGAATTGGCCGAACAACTTTACGTCACCTTAAGCCCCACCCTAGAAGCATTACTCAGTCAGGCAGATGTCGTTTCCTTGCATGTCCCTCTATTGCCAGAAACCCGTAATCTAATCAATGCTGATCGCATAGCCCAGATGAAGCCAGGCGCGATTCTCATCAATGTCGCTCGCGGCGGTATTGTTGATGAGCTTGTGCTGCATGACGCTTTAGATACAGGACGTTTGTCTGGGGCTGGTCTGGATGTGTTTGCCTCAGGATTGCCGCCGCCAGATCATCCTTTGTTGGGGCGGGATGATGTCATTGTCACTCCCATATCGCCGGAGCGACCACCGCTGGGAAAGATCGTCTATGGCAGGCTGCACTGAGCCAGACTCTACAAGTATTGCAAGGCGAACGCCCGCCGCATCTAGTTAATCCAAAAGTGTGGTCGAACTAAACACCTAGTTGTTCATACGCTGGGCACCGAGGCTGGTCACTTCAGGCTTTTCACTATCTCCACACCGTTGAGCATCATAGAATAGAGAAACACATGGTGCAGCAAATCACCGTCGTGCGGCACAGCGCCGACATCATTAGCGGACGTAACCGGAAGATCGTAAGTGTCTACGCAATCGGCAGGAACCACCACCCGCTGGTGCAGATTCCGAGCACTCGCTCGCAAGCGAATGCTCATAGCTAGCTGATAGGTACATAGGTCTGTACAATCTCCGACGATAAAAAATGTGTCCACCAGTGGATGCTCATCAATCCAGTTTAACAATGCGGTGTCAATCGTAGAGCTGATCGAGTTTTTCGGTATAACCGTAATGTCTCTAAAAAAGGCCAGCTCCCGTAACTCCGGGACTGTATCCGCTTGCATAGTGCCACGCACGCAATGGGGCGGGTAACTTCCGAATTCAACCGCGTCAGGATCGTGCTCGTCTTGCGTTAGAATGAAGTGTTCTACGCCCAAGGCACGAGCGCGCTCAAACAGACCGACGATGGGCCCGATAATGTTCTTCACGCGCTGACTCGAAAGCGGCCCTTCGTGGCAGAAACCGTTAATAACGTCCACCGAAATTACAGCGGCGGCCTTAGGATTATTGACCGCCTCAGATAGCGACATCTCGAGTAGGCCTGCCTGCCAATTCACTATGTATGCAAGGAACGGCCTACTGTTCCTGATTAACGTTTCTACGTTCATGTGTTCACCTCCAGCCTGCCTTATCGGGCGGTCATTGTTTCATTAGCAATTAAGAAAGTGCCGAACTATAAATTATTGAGTGTTTTGAAGATGTATTATTACATTAACACACCTCACAACAAGACCACGTCTCGGATATACCCGTAAATCCCCTGTACCCTAGCCAGTGGATAGAGAGTGGAGCCAATTTTCGGTCTTCGCGCCGCGCTGTAGGTTCCGAACAACATCCTTCCGTGACACATCTGCCACAGATTCGGCCAAGAGGTACGTTCCATCAAGCGGCCTACGGAAAGAACACCCCTTATTCGCCTAGATTTCTGGCCACGATTGAAGACGTAGAGTCTCCATATCTACGGTGCACCACCAAAATAAAAGAAAAGATACGAGCCTACACACCGTTATCCATTATACACTCCACAACAATATCACAATGCCCCAGCACGAACTCACACGATGATCAGAATTCAGGTTGACGCCTGCAAAACATCTACAGTACCATTTGTGTTCCAGAGGGCTTTGCATTAAACATAGGCTGGGGGGGGGTTAGAAACGCCACGAATATGCCGTCTATTGGCGGGCTGTCGCAAAAGGCCAAACACCATGATAATAAACGCGGCCATGGGTAACCCAGACGAAGAAGACCGCTGGAAGCAGTTGCGCCAACGCATGGCGGACGCGCAATTACTGCCGCGCGGTATCGATGACCAGCGCGTGCTGCAGGCGATGCGCGCCGTACCGCGCCACCTCTTTGTGCCACCGGAATTACAAACCGATGCTTACGCGGACACGCCACTGCCCATCGGCAGTGGCCAGACCATCTCCCAGCCCTACATCGTAGCGCGCATGACCGCGCTGTTGCAACTAACCGCGGCCGACAGCGTGCTCGAAATCGGAACCGGCTCAGGCTATCAGGCCGCTGTGCTAGCGTTCCTGGCGCGACGCGTCTTCACCGTCGAGTGCATCCCCGACCTTGCGGAGGCTGCCGCCGAGCGGCTCCGTACCCTCGAAGTAAAAAACGTGGAAGTACTGCCTGGAGATGGGGGTGCGGGCCTGCCGCAACACGCCCCGTTTGCCGCCATTCTGGTCAGCGCCGCAGTCCCCCGAGTGCCGCACCCTTTGCTTACGCAACTGGCCGACGGCGGCCGGCTAGTTGCCCCGGTCGGGACGCGCCACCATGAGTGGTTGCAGTACTGGGTGAAGGAGGGTGTCCACTGCAAGGGCGAGAGGCTTACACCGGTGCGTTTTGTCCCTTTAACTGGAGAGTGGGGGGTGGAGGATTAGATGCGGTCGAAGGAAGCATCAGTGCCCGATGTGCATCGGCATGATTACGCTGATGAAATCGTCGCGGCCGACAGGCCGAATGACCCCGGGGCTAGACTCGCCGTTTGTTTCCAGGGCCACGTTAGGGGTATCAATCACATGCAACACGTCAGTCAAATACCTGACGTTAAAAGCAATTTCCACGGCGTCGCCCTCAACCGTGGCTTCTAATACCGACTCGTTTGACCCAGTCTCTGCCGCGTTCGCGCTAACCTCTACGCTTCCCGGGTCTGAGCCATTGCCGGGCTTGATATTCAGCCGCGCCGCATAAGCCGCATCGCGCGCGAAGACCTGCGCCGCTCGGCACGCATTGAGGAACGCATCAGTACCAATCACTGTGCGCGTAGCATAAGATTCCGGAATCAGCTGCTGATAATCAGGGAATTTTCCTTCAATCAGCTGCGAAACCAACTCCACATCGTCCGCCTTAAATATAGCCTGCCCACGGCTAGGCGGAAGTGTAAGCGTCACTGAATCTTCCTGATCCCCTATGATGCGGGCCAACTCCGCCAGACTGCGTGCCGGGATTATGGCACTAATTGGCTCAAGATCGGTAATGGAAAGCGCGGAGTTGCACAGCGCAAGCCGAAAACCGTCAGCGGCGGCGAAGGAAACCTCGCCGTTTTCGATTTTAACCTCCGCACCGGTCAGAACGGGCCGCGAGTCATCCGTCGCTGCCGCGAATACAACCTGATCAATCATCGCGCGCAGGTCGCGCACATTTAACTCAATCCCCTTCGCATCGTCCGCCGATGGTAGCACCGGAAACTCCTGAGCGTCAATGCACTTAATGTCATTGTTAACCTGGGCACACGCTACCTGCAGTGTTTGCGTGCGTGTGGTCAACTCAAGATCCACTCGCTCTCTCGGTAGAGTGCCCACAAGGTCAATAAAGGTTTTCGCCGGCACGGTGGTTGAGCCCTCTGTATGAACCTTAGCGCCAATCCAACAGGTAATTCCAAGCTCCAGGTTGGTGGCCGACAATCGCAGCCGGGAGTCTTCTGTAGCCAGCAGCACGTTTGCAAGCACTGGTAGCGTGCTGCGTGCGGCCACCGCGCGGCCTACTATGCCTAGCCCTCTGGCGAGATTCTCGTGCAGGCAAGAGACCTTCATCTATTAGAAATCAGTTAAGCGCCAAAACCGATGTGGCCTGCATCCCTTTGGCTCCCTCCGCCACAGTGAATTCAACTCTCTGCCCCTCGGCCAAAGTGCGGTAGCCATCCGCCTGGATTTCACTGAAATGCACGAACACATCATCGCCGCTTTCGCGCTCAACAAACCCGTACCCCTTCGAAGGGTTGAACCACTTCACTGTTCCCACCTCTCGGCCTGATGGTCCATGATCCGGCTCTGGCACTAAGCCGCTGTCTTCAGATATCACACCCTCCGGCTCTGGCACTAAGCCGCTGTCTTCAGATATCACACCCTCCGGCTCTGGCACTA
>Ga0310120_10000922_pt1 | contig 22461 bp, 20 predicted proteins | sample CB27_AW_983_MG_FD_203506 | JGI IMG/M metagenome (GOLD analysis project Ga0310120, IMG submission 203506) | Marine microbial communities from Western Arctic Ocean, Canada - CB27_AW_983 | ecosystem: Environmental > Aquatic > Marine > Oceanic | place: Canada: Western Arctic Ocean | collected...
CACCGGGTCCTCGGGCAGGGTGCGCACGGTGATCCCCCTCACGCCAGGGCCTACGGCGATCAGCACATCCGGCTCCTCCGGTTCGGCGGCATTCTTCCGGTCGGTGCCGAGGAGGCGCGCCAGTTCAGCCGTGCCCAGGTCATCCATCAATCTCGTTTGCCACCCCAGTCCAGCGGCAGCAATAGCGACCGCGGCGACTGCATGCCCGAGGTCATGCTGGCAATAGCGATAGGCGCGTTGGCCGTATTTCCACGCTTCCCGCCAGTGGACGGAGGTAAACCCAACGAAGATTGTTTCGGGCGGAAATTGCTGGCATAGCGTCTCCCATAACCCCAGGCCAACCTTCGCCCTAACCTCGAGCGCATGTTCCTTGGGCGCATAGTGGCAGACAACCGGAACCGCACAGAGACCGTCCACCGGACCACAGAGCAGGTAGCCCTCTGTCGGGTGTAGGTTGCCACTCGACGGGTTGACCCGGAGCGCCCATCGAGAGCCTCTCGCACTCTTCCAAGCTGAGATCGCCAGGCTGTCGAAGAAGAGTTGCGAGATACTCCGCCGGTTCAGCAGAACCGGTGAATGTCGCCGCTCGACAAACGCCTCATCGTAACGTGGCTCCTCCGTCGGTGGGATCTTGTCCAGCCCGATCAGGGGCGCACCCTCGTAGCGGCGAAACGGGTCCGGCTGGGTGGCCCAGTCCAGGTGGCCCGGTCCGGGCGCGAAGCGATGGACGTGATGCTTGGTCACCTGGTGATATCGGTGGACCGTTTCTAGCGTTTCCTGCGAGGTCTGGTTCACTCATCTGCTCCGGTGATTGGCGCACTCATTATGAGAGTTGGACATTGCTTGAGTTCCTGAATCGGTCTGTTTTTCCAGTTTTTCGCTTCCGACGTTCAATGCCTCGCCCGCGAGTGGGACGCCGCGTACCCGCGTGAGCCGTCAGTCTCGTTTCCATTGCACCGCCTGCTGCCCTACGCCCAGAACGAGGGTATCTCACGTAGATAGGAGCGGAGGCATAGGACAACCCAACGATGCAGACATTGCTCTTAGCAGCTCTGCCTCAGCAATGGTGACCTTCCGGTCGGCGGTGATGCATGCCGCGGCCACTCGAAGTATCTGTCGCTTGATCTGGGGCACAGCTTCCTCCAGGACAGCCAGAGCGGTGTTAAACGCCTCAAGCCCACACTCTTTGTCCCGTCGAAACCGTGCCTGCGGCAGGTCCACATGTTGTTTGGCCTGTTCGAATGCCTCATGAGCCGCAGTCTCGTCCCGGTGACCCGTGTGGGTCAACGTTGACAGCAACAGTTCATAGTGCCGGCTGAAGGCAGTGTAGTCTGTGGTGCCGAACTCGACCGGGTGTGATGTTGAACCGCCCGCCGATTCCCACTACGCTAGGGCCAGGGAAAACGGGATCGAATTGTCTGTGCTCCGTCGCCACTAGTCGGGGTGCCTCGCGTTTGATCTACGGACAGCTCGCTAGTGTTTTAGATCAACAGGACGTGGAGAAGAGACAATGGCTCAAACGTTCAGGAAGCGATTAAGCCTCGTTACTTGGTGATGCGCGGTGCGCCTGCGAAGCAAGTTCAGGAACTGGCAGGGCATGAGAACCTCTCGACGACCCTACGCTACATGCACTTGAGTCCAGAGGCGGTCGAGAGCGCCATACAGCTGCTCGATCAGCCTGTACCGGCGTGGGCAGCGGAGAGCTGACGGAAACGAATCAGGTGTCCACGTAAAAACACCTGATGTTATTGGGAAAAATTGGTGGAGGCGGCGGGAGTCGAACCCGCGTCCGAAGGTACGTTTCCGTAGAATTCTACATGCGTGTCCGCTCTTCACATCTCACCGCCGGTGTCAAAGAATGGCAGAAACCACCGGCGGCCAGCCCCGATAAATCTTGCCACCGCGTGTCGGTGCCGCGCGCGATGACCAGCCCACTAAATGGCATCTATCCTCGCTCCGTGGGCGTGCACGAGGTAGACGCGCTGCTTAATTAAGCAGCGATTGCAAGCTGCGAGTTCGCAGTTACAGTGTTTTCCATCGGATTATCGAGTCGATGGTGCTCGGCATGCCTCCTACGATTCCGCTACCCCCGTCGAAGCCGTGACGCCCCCAGAACAGAGGTTGAACCGTTTTTCTTTACCCTTACTATTGTAGCTTGCCTGAAGGTTGGGGTCGATCCGACCCGTTCAGGCGTATAATTCGGTCCCCTGATGACCTCGGTGTCCCGCTCATCCCGCATCGGGTTTCTCCCCTTCACCGCAGTCGTGATCTTGACCCTGGCCTCATCCTGCGGCAGCGAACCACAGCCCACAAACCCTGCACCGGCAAGCTCGGCGCGGTTATACGAAGGCGCGTTCTTCATCGCCGGCGATGATCGGGAACCGGTCGCGGATTCGGCCTTTCTTGTTGACGACGGGCTGGTCATGGCAATCGGACGACGCGGCGAACTGGGTCTTCCGCGGGGCGCGGCGCGGGTCGACCTCACGGGTAAGACGGTAATGCCGATGCTCGTTAGCTATCACGGTCATGTCGGGTATCAACGCGGGCTGAGTTACGAGGCGGAAAACTATACGCGGGCCAACATAATCGATCATCTGAATCGATATGCCTACTACGGTGTTGGTGCGATCCTGTCACTGGGTACTGATGCGGGGAGTGTCGCGTTCGACATCCGTGCCGACCAGGCGCGTGGCGCTCTGGGTGGAGCGCGTCTCCTCACAGCCGGACGAGGCCTAGCGGCACCAGACGCGGGCCCAGGCGCCGAGGCGTTACGGGACTCAGCCTACGGCGTGAGCACCGAAGAAGAAGCTCGGGAATCGGTGCGAGAACTGGCGGCTTTGGACGTCGACGTCGTCAAGATCTGGGTCGATGACCGGAACGGCACCGTCGAAAAGCTGCGACCCGATCTCTACCGTGCGATCATCGATGAGGCGCACGGACGTGACCTTCAAGTGATAGCCCATGTCTACTACGCGGCCGATGCAGCTGACCTCGTCGAAGCCGGTGTCGATAGTTTTGCTCACCTCGTCCGCGATCGAGAAATGACCAGCCAGCTGGTCGGCACCATCAGCAGCCGTAATGTCTTCATCATGCCTAACCTCGGCATTTCCGAACGAGGGACCCACTTCGAACCACCGGCCTGGCTAGACGACCCACTCTTGCTCCACAGTGTGGCTCCGGACGTGATCGCCCGCGCCAAGGAGTCGTTCGGAAGAAGAACCCGAGACGGGGTTGATCGCTCCCGTCAGTCGTATGCCGCGATGCAACGCAGTGTCGTCAGGTTGGTAGCGGCCGGTGTACCGCTCGTCCTCGGTGCCGACTCGGGTGTTCAGGACCACTTCTTCGGCTACACCGAGCTACGCGAGCTGGAACTGATGGTGGCAGCTGGGTTGACACCTGGACAAGCGATTGAAGCGGCAACGATTCAACCTGCCGATCTGCTCCGTCTCGATGATGTGGGACTACTGACCGCGGGAAGACGCGCGAACTTTATCGTGTTGAATGCCAGCCCGCTCGATGACATCTCCAACATCCGGTCGATCGATGATGTGTTTATGAACGGCGTGCAGCTGGACCGTGAGGCGATGCGAGCGGAGTGGACTGGTCGATAACTACCGGCGGGACTCGGATATCCGATACAGATGAGTATCGGTTCGGATGAAGACGGACCCGTTGGACACCGCCGGTGTCGCCAGAGTACGACCGTCAAGCTCGTTCCTCGCCAGCTCGCGGAACACCGTTCCGGGCTCGACCACCGTGGTGATACCCTCTTCGCTCTGAAAGTAGATCCGGTCGTCGACAAACAGGGGCGACGCCGAGTAATTGCCCCAGAGACGCTCCCGCCAGCGTCGTTCGCCGGTCCTAACATCGAGACACGTTGCAATTCCGGTGTCGCCCACAACGTAGACTTCGTCGCCCACGACAAGAGGTGACGGCGTGAGCGGCGCGCCGCGTCCCAGCTTCCATGAGATGTGAGTGGGCGTGACATCTCCGATGCCATCGACGCGCACTGCAAGCAACGACGGCTGCTGAAACCCAGTCGCGATGAACACCATGCCATAATCTCGACTGTACGCCGGCGCCGGGACATTCGAGAAACCCTCGGGATACGTGACCCGCCAAATTTCTTCACCGGTCGCCGGGTCCAGAGCACTGGTGCGAAAAGCGCCGATACTGACGACTTCGTCCCGGTCGCCCACCTTTATGAGAAGCGGTGTCGAGTAAGCCTGTGAGATCGGGTCTGGACGGGTCGCCTTCCAACGAATCTCCCCAGTCCCAGTATCGAGTGCGACGACATACGCTGTGTCGTACCCATCGATGTTGAGGATCAGTAAATCCCCATAGAGGATCGGAGACCCGCCGTTGCCGTGCTGGGAATCGTATGCGAAACGGGTCGACCAGAGGACCTCACCCGTTGTCGCCAGTGCCGCTGTTCCATAAGCGCCGAAGTGAACATAGACCCGCTCACCAGACACCACCGGAGTCGGTGAGGCAAGGCTATTTTTTGGGTTCGGGGAGCGGGTGTCCTCGATCGCGAAGACCTCGATGTCGATCACCTCTTCACCGGTCTCGACATCGAACGCCTGGACGTGAAGAGATCCCCTCTTGGCCGAATCGTCGGTGAGCGCCGTCGTGAGCCAGACTCGGTCATCGACCACGACCGGTGACGACCACCCAAGTCCATCGACCGGTGTCTTCCAAACCACGTTCTGTGACTCATCCCACTCGAGCGGTATACCCCGCTCTGCGGAGTGCCCCTGACCCGTCGGACCCCGGAAGCCGGGCCAGTCGTCCGCATGAACGACCGTCAGAGCGACAGTGAACAACGAGAGGATGGAGATTCTGGTAATCACTGTGACACCGGATGACACCTGGCCGATTATACTGACACACTTCGTAAAATGAGCAGCAGGTCGACGGCATGGCGTCACGACGAACCTTTGTCAGACAGCTGACTGGGGTTGGAGCCGGCCGAGGGCGAATCTCTGAGTAGCAAGCCCAGAGGGCGTAGATCGTCTAGCGCCCGCGACCTTTGGTTCGACGCGTCCCCAGCCACTTGAGCGCAGTGTGCAACAAAGCGGCGACCGGACGGCCCTGCAAGAGGTCCAGGGCGGCGTCACCGGAACACCACCGACGCTGACGGACATCCTGGTCGTCCCATGTGTCATCCACCTGAGAAACATCCATCAGATACATCTCGACCGTGAACTCCGTGCCCCACTTCGTTTGCTGAAACGTCCCAACACGAGGACCAACGAGCGTACCGTGAAGGCCAGCTTCCTCGAGCGCTTCCCTGAGCGCTGCCCCGCGAACTGTGTCACCCGGATCGATAATCCCCTTGGGAAATGTCCAGTTTTCCCCGCCCGAGGTAGTGACGAGACAGAACTGAGTCTCGCCCGACCGCCGACGGAACGGAATGACTCCGGCCTGCCGAGACCCGGCATCCATAAGGCGACTATACTCCGGGATTGTGGGGTTCGTGGTCGGAGCGCGGGGGTTAGAAGTCGGGAGTCGAGTCGCAAAGAAGGAGAACTGCATGACGTTCGTTTCCGAACTTGAGCCGACGGTGCTATGGCGACACTTCGACACGATTCTCACGATTCCGCGCGGATCAAAGAACGAAGATCGGATGCGACGGACGGTCGTGGCGATCGCCGAGCGGCTAGGACTCAAGCACGATGTCGACTCGGCCGGGAACGTGGTGATCAGGAAGCCGGCAACGGCAGGACACGAAGAGGCCCCAACCACCACTCTTCAGTCGCACCTCGACATGGTCAACGAGAAGAACGCCGACCACCCGCACGACTTCACGACCGATTCGATCATCCCACAGCAGGTCGGAGAGTATCTGACGGCAGACGGGACGACGCTTGGGTCGGACAACGGCATCGGTGTCGCCACGATGTTGGCGGTCATGGAGGCGACCGATCTCACGCACGGACCTCTCGAGTTTCTGTTCACGATCGATGAAGAAACAGGACTCACCGGCGCTTCGGAACTCGATGCCTCACTGGTTACGGGGCGACAGCTGATCAATCTCGATTCCGAAGAAGAGGGAAGTCTCTATGTCGGCTGTGCGGGTGGTGGCGAGAGCTGGCTGACGCTCGATCTCGTCACGGTGCCGGCGACGCGCGCCACCGTGACCCTTGCCGTGGCGTTAAAAGGGCTCAAGGGTGGGCATTCCGGGTGTGACATCCACCTTCAGCGAGGCAATGCGGTCAAGCTGTTGGGCCGTCTGCTGTGGACCGCTTACCTCGACACGCCATTCCTCCTGGCCAACGTCGAAGGCGGGAGCGCGCACAATGCCATTCCGCGTGAGGCGTTCGCCCTGGTAGCTGTCGAGCACGCATCCAAGAACGCCGTCCTTGCCACCCTCGAAACAGACCTGGCTGCCGTTCGCGCCGAGTACGGATCCGCCGACCCAGGGATAGAACTCCACGTCGACGAGACCAACCCCCCGGCCGCCCTCTGGGACCGATCGACGAGTGAAACAGTCTTGAGTCTGCTCAATGCACTGCCTCATGGTGTCGCTGCGATGAGCTGCGACATCCCGGATCTGGTGGAGACCAGCATCAACCTCGCGACGGTCAAGCCGGCCGGGAATCACCTGACCATTAGTCTCAGCAGTCGTTCGTCGATCGATTCGGCGCTCGAGTCGTTACGCCGTCAGGTGCGCGCCCTCAGCGTACTGGCCGGTGCTAAGGTGCAGGAGGACACGCCCTATCCGGGCTGGAAGCCGAATCTCGAGTCGCGTCTGCTCGACGTAACGAAAGCGGTTCACACGAAAGAGTTCGGACGGGAGCCTGCGATCAGGGCGATCCACGCGGGGCTCGAGTGCGGCATACTCGGGAAGAAGGCGCCCGGGATGGACATGATCTCGTTTGGGCCAGTCATCGAATTTCCGCACTCACCCGATGAGCGTGTTCAGATAGCATCGGTTGGACGCTTCTATCAGCTGCTGACGGCGACGCTCGAGCACCTAGCTTAGGGTTGACCGCCGAGCGTCGAGAATCTGCGCCACTGTCGGACGATGTCCAGAGCCGGCGCCGACGTGGTGAAATCTCACGACGCCGGCCGGGTCGATCAGAACGTCGCCACCCTGCTGGATCGTATCGGCGACCGGCCAACGGGGGAAGGTTCCCTGCAGCGCCTCCTTGGCGTAAGCGAACAACGTCCTAGGTCCCAGGAGGTGACGCAACTTCGCCCGCCCCAGACCGTAGGCCCGATAGAGCTCCCGCCGCTCGTCTAGCAAGATCGGCCAGCGGACGCCAGTGTCATCCACGCAGTCTGCCGCGGCGGCCTGGTTCTCGAAGGTGACGACCAGCACGCGGATCCCAAGGTCGCGTAACGTTGAGTCGGACTGCTGCAACTGCAGCAGGTGTCGTCGACAAGGGAGTCAGCGCAGATGACGGTGCATTACGAGTAGGAGCCACGCGTCGGCGTAGTCTTCCAGCGAATGCTCTTGTCCCTGCTCATCTTGGAGGCAAAACGGAACAGCGGGACTTCCGAGCCAGGTCATGCGACGAGTTTATCGCGTTGTCGGAGTGTGGAAAAGTCTTGTGGTAGGATGCCTGAGCGACATCGTGACACCCGGCGATTCATCATTAACAGCAGGTATCGGTCCACAGCCTTCAGGCTGTGGACCTCAACGGAAGAGGACTACCCCATGCGCAACGTTCGCAGGCGACTCGTCTTTGCCGTCCTTGCGGTCAGTGTTCCCCTGGGTGTCTCCGCGGCGGCCGAGCAGACTGCTGACGCGCATTGGGTTACGGCCTGGGGCACGTCGCAGCAAACGCTCGGCGACACGGCGTTGACCGATGTTACGGTTCGTCTGATGGCACGGGTCACGGCGACCGGCGAGTCGATACGCATCCGCTTGGACAACAGCTACGGAACCCGCTCCCTCGTCGTCGGCGCCGCGGCGGTCGGTGCGTCGATGCGCGGGGCGATACTGACTCCTGGGTCGAGCCGAGTTGTTTTCTTCGATGGGGCAACGCGGGTAACCATTCCCCCGGGGGGAAGCGTGCAGAGCGATCCGGTCGTAATGCCGGTTCTCGCGCAGCAGGACCTCGCCATCAGCCTGCACCTCCCAGAGGTAAATGTGAGACCCAGTCAGCACAACGGCGCGAAGGTCACGTCGTTTCTCACCGCCAACGGCGGGGGCGACCACACGCGCGACGAGTCAGCCAACGCGTTCACCCAAACGACCACGGCGATGTTCTGGCTGAAATCGATCGACGTGCTCGGCTCGACGTCAGCAGGGACGATCGTCGCCTTCGGCGATTCGATCACCGATGGATCGTGCGCCACCGACGACGCCCACGATCGCTGGCAGGACTGGGTAGCTGTGCGACTCCAACTTGACGCCATGAACGGAGTGCACAAAGCGGTGGTGAATGAGGGGATCGGTGGCAATACGGTCACGGCAAACGTTAGCCCAGCGCCCTCCAGCATGCCAGGATTGGAACGACTCGAACGGGACGTGCTCAACCACAGCGGCGTTACACATGTCGTCTTATTCATGGGGACAAACGATATTCGTCGCGAGGCGACAGCGACCCAGGTAATCGCCGGCATTCAGGAGATCATCGACCGCGTGCATGCCGAGGAAATGAAGGTCGTCGGAGCCACCATAATCCCGCGCCACGACCGAGCCCCAACGGAGAACAACACCGGATGGACGCCGGGCAAGACCGCGACTCGCAACGAGGTCAACAACTGGATCAGGAACGACGCACCGTTCGATGGAGTCCTCGACTTCGACCTGATGGTCCAGGATGAGGCAGACCCAGACCTGATCGAATCCAGCCTCAATTGCGACGGCATCCATCCTAATCCACGCGGGTACTACGAGATGGGATCGAACGTGAATTTGGATCTCTTCAAAGACTAAGAAGGCTGGGCAGCGGTCGTGATGGTTCTTCGTAGTGTCGCGGGAGTGTTACTTGGACTGTCTGTCGGTCTTGCCGTCGCCGACTGCACGACGGGACCAAGGCCAGAACCGACCGAGACCGCGCCGACGCCAACCGACGGTCAGGCCAGCTCCGGATCCGGTGTCGACCTGGTCGGTCACGCTCCACCGGCCAACCAAGGTGCGCGATCGGTGATCATTCTTGAACCCCACGCAACCCTCGACGTGCTGCTCCCGACCGATCCGGTCGAAATGGACCAGTTCGGCCGCGACTTCATCCCGAGGTTGATCGTTGTCCGTGAGGGGCAGGCGGTGCTATTCAAGAACAGCGAGGACGAACTCCACACCGTTCACGTACAAAACGATGATGGTGAGTCACTGTTCAATGTGGCGATGCCAATTCAGGGGGGCAGGTACGACCACACATTTGGAGAGGTCGGAGACTACGCCGTGTCGTGTAACGCTCATCAGGAGATGCACGCCACGATATTTGTCGTCAAGAGCCCATACGCCGTCGTCGCCGAACGCGACGGAGCGTTCGCGCTGTCCGACGTTCTGCCCGGCACCTACGACCTGATACTCCGTCGCGGCCCTCAGCGTCACCAACAGATCGTGGAGATTGTCGCCGGCTCCAACGAGGTCACTCTCGACTTTCCATCGCTTGAATAGACTCACGACCCTCAACCCACAGCCTCAGTACAACATGCCTGCGTGAGGAACTCGTCTGGTAAGCCCAGAGACGGCGGCGCCAAGAACCAGGAGCTCGGCTGAACGGGCACACCAAGAGCGCCCCCACGCCAGCAACCCCGCTACCACTTTTCTGTTTTCTGCCTAACAAAAAGAGGTTTGTCCGTCGTGGAGGACGGTGGTAAACTTCCCACACGAGGGACTGGGCGTCAGATGGTGCTGGTCTCGAGGTCAAGGGAGAACAAACATGCAAGGACCGTGGAAATTCGTCGGTATGATGTGTGTCGCGGTGAGTGCGTCCCTCCTAGCCCCGGCGTCGGTCGCGGGTCAACCAGCAGACGACATCACCTTCACCAAGGACGTGCTACCGATCCTGCAGCGGTCGTGTCAGAAATGCCACCGCCCAGGCACCGCCGCACCGATGTCGCTGCTCAGCTACGAAGAGGCGCGACCATGGGCCCGCGCCATGAAAGAACAGGTCAGTGCGCGACGGATGCCCCCGTGGCACCTCGACCGCTCGATCGGCAATTTTGCGTCCGACCCGTCGCTGACTGACGAGGAGATCGCGACGATCGCAATGTGGACCGACAGCGGCGCACCACGCGGCAACCCTGCCGATGCCCCGGCACCTTTGGAGATGACCGATCTCAGGCAGTGGACGTATGGCGAACCTGATCTGGTTGTCAGCATGAAGGACGGGTTCTTGATTCCGTCTGAGGGACCCGACTTTTATCCATCTGAGGTCGTTGACCCGGGCTTGACCGAAGACCGCTATGTCAAGTGGGTCCAAATTATTCCGTCGGCCTGGTGCTGCGTGCACCACTCGCACGTGTACGTCAGCGTGCCGGAGACCGCAGAGGGCCTTGAGGAGTTTAAACTCGGGATGGGGTCGAACACCGACGAGATCGACCTCATCGAATACGCGATGGGAAGTAGCGGGCAGTACTATCCGGAAGGCACCGGGAGAAAGCTCCCGGCCGGCGGCCAGTTCCGCTTTGCGCCGCACTACCACCCCTGGGGCGAAGAGACCCGTGATATTCAGACCGTCGGGATCAAGTTCTACCCAAAGGGCGAGGTGCCGGAGTTGATTGTCACGGCGCATCGCCTTCGCACCGGAATTGGAAACGACTGGGTACTCAACCGCGAGGCCGTTGAAGACCGCCTGTTGCGTGCAGGGTACGACCTCGACCTCCACGCCGATAAAATGCCAGCAGATGCGTGGGTCGATGACAACACCCTAAACGGCACCGCGCTGATGAGCATCCCGCCCAACACGGTGGCCAAGCACGAGCGGTTCTGGCCACTCCCGGACCCGGCACTGGTTCTGAGTTTCCAGCCGCACATGCACTTTCGCGGCGATCGGATGCTTCTCGAAGCGATCCACGTCGATGGTCGACGCGAGATCCTGATTGATGTGAATAAGTACGAACAGACCTGGCAACTTGTCTATCCATTCAAAGAGCCGCACCTGTTCCCGAAAGGCACGGTGCTCCACAACGTAACCTGGCACGACAACACCTCGAACAATCGACACAATCCCGATCCGTCGGCCTGGATAGGATGGGGTGGTCGAACTATGGACGAGATGGGGCACGGCTGGAGCGATATCGCTTTCATGACCGAGGAGCAGTACGAGGAGCGATTGAGCAAACAGCAGAAGGAACGGACCACTAATAACGACCAGTAACCGACTGAGGAATCGCAACGATTCGAACCGCCTGGGCGGATATCGCCTTCATATCTGAGGGGCAGCAAGAGGGGATCCGCGAGTGGCGCGTGCGAGAGCTGCATGTGCCGACAAACGACGGACAATAGCATGGCGACGGATCGGCGAGGTATGTGGAAACGGTGGGCGGTGTTTGGCGTGGGACTATGGCTGGCCGTCGGACAGCTCGGGACCCTGCCGTCACATGCCCAGAATCAGTTCTTTGACGCCGGGCAGGAGCGGCAAGCAATTTACCCGGCATATGAAGGGTTCAGACCGAACGAGGATGGGTCCCTCACGATCTCGTTCGCGTACTTCAGTCACAACCCCACCCCCGTCACCATTCCACTAGGGGCGGAAAACTTCTTCGCGCCTGGTCCTGGCGACGTCGGTCAACCAACCACGTTTCATCCTGGTCATCATCGGTGGAAGTGCGTGGTCGTCGTCGAACCTGAGTTCGATGGCAACCTTCGGTGGACACTGTCGCACGCCGATATCACGACCTCCACCAGCGAGTCGATGCTCCAGTACAGCTGGGAATTCAGTGCGAGTGACGATCGCAACGCGCTGCGATCGATTGAAGACCCGACTATCGTGCCGCGCGGTGTGTGCCTCAATCGCCCCCCGATTGTCCGGGTGCTGGGCTACGGCGGAAGTCGCGGTCCCGAGGAACTCCACGTTGCCGTCGGCGAAGAATTGAAGCTATTTGGTAGCGTCCAGGACGAGGGCCTGCCACGGGGTGGAGAGCTAACCTCGTCGTGGAGAATGGTCAATGGCCCCGGGGAGGTCTCCTTCGAGCAGGCGGACCAGCCTCGGACGCTTGCTGTCTTCACCCAACCCGGCACCTACGAGGTCGAGCTCAGCGGGAGCGACTCCGCACTCGACGGCGCCATCTCTGTTACCGTCATCGTCAGCGCGTTGTAGACCGTCATCCGGGGGGGATGATGCCAGAGACCCCAACCCTCCATCGATCCATCTCGGGCACGCTGCTCATCTTCTCCCTCGTGAACCTCGCGCTATGGCGGATCAAAACAGACTGACCCGCGCCGTCATGGTCGTGGCCGGCATCTTTGAGAGTGATTGCCCGTCAGCGATACTGTTTCATAGTTGGACACTCCTAGAGGGTCTGCGATAGCCTCTTCTCGCGCAATCATCAGCTATGTCAGCGCGTACTAGTGTGGGTATTGCGGCCTTTGGACGCCTTCTATGTGGCGCGGCGGTCTGCGTGGCTGGACTGGTCGCGGTGGTGCCGCACGAAACGTCGCTCATGTGGCAGTCGAGCATCATCCTGACCGAGTGGGGACACTGGTTTGGGCTGCTCAGCATGCTACTACTGCTCAGATGGAGGCGGTCGTGGCTTCACGGCACCGCAGCGACACTTACGGCGGTGGGAATCGTCCTGCTATTCACCCCGCTCATTCAGGCATATCTCGCTGCCGTATCGCTACCTTCGGCCCTTACTCAGGCGTTTGGCGTCCCGAGCACATTGTCTGTTACCGATGCGCCACCCCGTCCGCAGCCTCTGGTGGTTGCGGACCTGGTATTCGGAGTCTCGACCGGCGACATCCTGGTCGACGAACATGTCTATGACGTCGTCGATGGCCAAAACCTGACACTCGACCTGTATCGACCGACATTCGGAGTCGAAAGCCGCCCAATAGTGATCGTCATCCACGGTGGTGGCTGGACGAACGGAACCAAACGGGAGTTTCCACAGCTAAGTCGATATCTGGCGGCGCGAGGCTACATCGTCGCCAATGTCGACTATCGCCTAGCTCCACGGTGGCGATTCCCGGCACCCCTGGACGATCTGGCATCGGCCATCCGATATATCAAGGGTCTCGAGACGACCCACGCAGTCGACCCAACCCGCATCGCACTGCTGGGTCGTTCAGCCGGCGGACAGATCGCCTTGCTCGGCGCGTACACGTCGACCGACCCGGCAATTCGGGGTGTGGTGTCGATGCAGGGACCAGCGGCGCTGCGATGGAACTATCTCAACCCGACCAAGGAACGCGTATTCGACACCACGGCTGCACTGGAAAATTATCTTGGCGGATCGCCGACCACCCATGGCGCGCAGTATGACGCTGCCGAACCGGCGCGATTTGTGACACCCGACTCACCTCCGACACTAATTTTGCAAGGCCTCCGCGACGAGCACGTGGCAACGTTTCATGCTGATCTGGTCAGTGCCCACCTCATCGAGCAAGGCGTCCCCCACATGGTGCTGCGGATGCCGTGGGCCACACACGGATGCGACTACGTGTTCAGCGGTCCCTGTGGACAGATCAGCACGTTTGCGATCGAACAGTTCCTCGGAGCTGTGCTCCGCGTCTCATCGTGATCGCACCGCAACCTCGGCTATTCTCAGGTCGGGCATGATGAACCTTCACCTGATCGTACTGCTGTCGTATGCCATCACCCTGATGGGTGTCGGTCTGTTGATCGGGCGACATGTGCGAGACACTGGTGAATTCTTTGTAGCGGGGCGTCGACTCAGTCCATTCCTGGTGTTCTCGACAATGCTGGCCGCCAACATCGGCGCGGGCTCCACCGTGAATGCGGCAGCACTCGGATACAGAGACGGGCTCAGTGCCTGGTGGTGGGTTGGATCGGCCGGGCTCGGATCGATCGTTCTAGCTTGGTGGATCGGTCCACGGATCCGCGCCCTCTCGAAGCGACACGAACTACGGACCATCGGCGACTTTCTCGAACTTCGGTACGGACAGAGTGTCCGGGCCCTAATCGCGATCCTGCTGTGGATCGGGACGCTGGCTATTCTAGCGGGGCAACTGATTGCTATCGCCTGGGTGCTCAACGTCGTCACCGGCATCGACCGCTGGGTTGGATGTGTCGTTGGTGGCGTCGTCGTCACCGTGTACTTCTCGGCGGGTGGATTACTCGCGGCCGTCTGGGTCAACGTCCTCCAACTAGCGGTCCTCCTCACAGGGTTTATCGTCGCCTTCCCGCTCGCCCTGAGTGCAGTCGGCGGCTGGAGCCAAGTGGTCGCCTCCACCCAGGACATCCAGGGATACTGGAGCCCGTGGCAAGGCGGAGGATCAGGCTGGTTTTATCTCGCGATGCTGGGTCCAGCCTTTGTGGTGTCGCCAGGGCTTCTACAAAAAGTGTACGGTGCCAAAGACGATTCGGCCGTTCGCATCGGTGTCGGACTGAACGCTGTGGTGTTGCTCGTGTTCGCCGCCGTACCGCCTCTACTCGGGATGTTTGCACGCACCGCGTTTCCCGATCTCCCCGACCACGATCTCGCCCTTCCGACGTTGCTGATGGAAAGCCTTCCACCGCTTGTCGGTGCCCTTGGACTGGCGGCCCTGTTCTCGGCAGAGGTCAGCTCGTCAGATGCCATCCTCTTTATGCTCTCGACCTCCCTATCGCAGGACCTGTATTTACGATTCGTCCGTCCGTCGGCCACCGACGGCGACGTTCTTCGCGTCGCTCGTTGGACCGCTGTGTGCGGTGGCGTGCTCGGTACCAGCTTGGCGATCGTTTCGGAATCGATTGCCGGAGCCCTCTCGTTCTTTTACACACTATTGACGGTGAGCCTGTTCGTTCCCGTCATCGCCGGACTCTATCTACGAAATCTTTCCTCACCGGAAGCCCTCGCAGCGATCACAGGTGGGGTCACTCTGGCAACCGTCGTCCAGATCGCAAGCGCCGGAGAGGGTCTCGCTGGTCTGACACCGGCGATGTGTGGGCTAGGTGGCGCGCTGTTAGGTGGCGTGCTCGTCTTGGCTATCAAGATGCGATCTGCACCGTGAGCCTCCGAGCCGCTTTGCGAACCACCGACGGGATCTCCTGCACTCGAATGTCACCCGACTCAGCGTACCGCTCTAGCCGATCGATCTCCGCCACGAGACGTGCCGCGAACTCGGTTGGCTTCCGGTCGAGCGCCGTCATCACTCCACCATCCGGAGGGCAGGCGCACACTCGAATATCGCCAAACTGCCGGGCGAACGTCGCCACGCAGCGCCGCATAACAAACCCTTTTGCCACAAGGAGCGCCGTGGCGGGCATCCGACCGACTTGTCGGAGTGTTTCAACCCCAAACCGTACGTTTTCGAGGGTGTTCGTGGCTACCGGCTCGATCAGAATCGCCGACCGGGGGACACCAGACTTGACGAGGTGATCCCTGAAAATCAGCGCCTCGGGTTTGGAGAAGACATCACGGGTCATCCGTCCATAACTGCCGGTCACCAACACCAGCGGTGCATATCCCTCGTGGAACAGCTCGGCTGCCCAGGTCGGAACCGCTAGGTCGCGGCTACCGAATACAAAGACAACGTCGGCCGACCGCGGCGTCTCAGCTAGCGCCAGATACTCCCATAGCGGCTGGACAAGCGGCCAGAGGTCGGTGTCGATCTGAGGATCCGGACTCATCGATCTCGACGTGCTGCGATGGCCGTAATCGTCCTCCCATTCATGTCCATCATTGTACTCACCGTGGCGGGTCGAGTAACAACAAACACCGGTCGACGTTCCACTCCGGCTGTCCCCGACGCGGAAATGGTGCGAACGGTGCTATCATCGGTATCCAGTGCGGTCGATCCTGACCACGTGCGGTCGACGTGGACCCCTCCCGGTGGTGCGCCTGTTTCTGTGTTTGGTTGCACTCTGCTGCGCCCAACCTATCCCACCGTCGGCGCAGTCGCTCCAAGAGTCCCTGACGCTCGTCTCGTCCGACGGTCGGCAGACCGTCCGCACCGTGAGAACGCGCCAGCGCGACATGGTCGCGCTTGATGACCTGGCTGAAATCTTCGAACTCAAGATCGAAGAATTGGACGACCACACCGCCAATGTCACAGTCGGAGGTCAGGTCATCATCCTTACGGCAGACCAGCAGCTGGTATCCGTTGCCGGCCGTCTCGTCTCGCTCAGGGCGGCACCGCGGCGTGCGGACGGCCAGTGGCTGGTACCACTTGATTTCCTGAGCCGAGCACTGGATCCGGTACTCGATGCCTCGCTGGAACTACGGGAGCGCTCGCGGCTCGTGTTAATCGGTGACGTAGTCGTCCCGCGTGTCAGTGGGCGGTATCGGATCCTCGACAGTGGCGGAGAACTCGTCCTCGACGTGACACCCAGTACGCCCTATACGGTCGATGGAGAAGACGGCCAGCTTGTCGTCCGTTTCGAGGCCGATGCCCTCGACATCGAGCGGCTTCCGACGCTGCGTGAGGAACTGGTCACTGGAATTACCTCACATCCGTCGTTTGCCGGTCTTCTAATCGATCTGGGACCAGCGTTCGATACCTTCAGCCTATCGAGTCGCTCGACCAGAAACGCCGGAGTGGAAGTCGTCATCGAGGTCAGTGCCAGCGCCCGGACCCCTGAGTCGATCTCGTCCGCGCCGCCCGAGCTTGGCTCGTCGACCGGTGGCGACCCCCTTCAGGACCTCGCGTCTCCGCCGACCGTACGGGTCGTGGCCATCGACGCAGGGCACGGTGGTAACGATGAAGGTACTCGGGGTGCGAGCGGCACTCTTGAAAAGGACATCACGCTGAGCATCGCTCGCCGATTGCGGGAGCGGATCGAAGGACGACTCGGCCTTCGCGTCATTTTCACCCGCAATCGCGATGAGGACGTCCCACTCGATGCTCGCGCGGCCGTCGCCAATAACAATAAGGCCGATCTGTTTATCAGCCTGCATGTCAACGCCTCAGTTCGACGATCAGCCACGGGTGCCGAGGTCTCCTACTTGAGTATGGAGGAATACGGCGAGGAGGCCGTGGTGGGGAGCGAGGTGCGCCTGGTCCCCGTCATCGGCGGTGGTATGAGGCAGATCGACCTCGTCCAATGGGAAATGGCTCAGGTTCGGTATCTCGATCGATCAGCCCGACTCGCCAATATTGTGCACGAGGAGTTGAGCCGGAGGGTGCCGATGAGCACTCGCGGCGTACAGGAAGCCCCGTTCCGGGTCCTCGTGGGGGCGAACATGCCGGCTGTGCTGATCGAAATGGGATTCGTATCGAACGAAGGTGACGAGCAGCGACTCAGAAGTGTTCAGTTTCAGAATGCGGTCGTTGATACGCTCACTGACAGTATTTTGCGTTTCCGGAGCTACATCGAAACGGTCCGTGACCCGCTGTCAGAGGCCACGGACAGCAATCAAGATAGTGACCCAGAGGTACGCAACGAGTGACGGTGCAACAGGCTCCGCCTCAACCAACGCGCCGGTATCTAGCATACGCTGCCGCAGCGCTCTTTATTCTGATCGTTGGAATCAGTCTGTTCTTTCTTGGCCAGCGACGTGGGACGGTGGAGGCACCAGACGTGGCGACTCGGCTCGATGATCCTGGAATCGTCGACGTCAGAACCGGTGCGGCGATATTGTTTTTCGTGGCAGAAAACGGCATGGCCCTAGTCGAGCACCAGCAACAAGTAGAGATCGGTGCGGCCGACGACAAGCTGACGCGCGCGCGGGTTATTCTAGAGCACCAACTGGGCGACACACCAGCGCCACTCGAGTCGCCGTTCCCGGAGGGCACTGAGCTCCGTGCGGTCTATCTCACTCCAAATGGGAACGCGTTCGTCGATTTAAACCGAGAGGTGACACGGGAGCACCGTGGAGGCTCGCTTGACGAGCTGTTTACGGTCTACGCTCTGGTCAACGCGCTAACAACCAACATGCCAGAAATTTCGGCCGTGCAAATTCTTATCGAAGGACGGGAGGTCGACACGCTGGCAGGACACATCGATCTCCGCCGTCCGCTCCAGCGGAACATGAAATGGGTCGCGGAAACTAGTAGCAACACCGAATCTGAATCTTCTGCCGACGAGGAATGATGACAATTTCCAAAACCCTGACCAGCGGGCCCCGCCCCGACAAACGGGATCCTACCGAGCTTCGCCCCACCCGTTTGACCCCGAACTGGGCAATGCATGCAGAAGGATCTGTCCTGGTGGAAGCAGGCCACACGAAGGTCATCTGCACCGCCAGTATCGAAGACCGGGTGCCCCCGTTCCTGCGAGGTACCGGTAAGGGATGGGTCACATCGGAGTATGGAATGCTTCCACGTGCCACCTCGACGCGGACCACTCGTGAAGCATCCAGAGGGCGCGTGGGAGGGCGGACACAAGAGATTCAGCGGCTCATCGGGCGTTCGCTACGCGCCGTCACCCAGCTGGATAAGCTCGGTGAACGGACCGTGTGGATCGATTGTGATGTGCTGCAGGCCGACGGAGGGACACGTACCGCCTCGATCACCGGTGGTTTCGTGGCACTGGTGCTGGCACTCGAGAAAATACGCGAGACCGGGAAGATCGCGTCCCTGCCGATCGCCGACTACGTTGCCGCGATCAGTGTCGGGATCGTCGGTGGACAACCCGTGACCGACCTAGCGTACGAGGAAGACTCTCAGGCCGACGTCGACATGAACGTCGTTAAGACCGGCACTGGTCGTTTTATCGAGGTACAAGGCACGGCCGAGGGCGCCCCCTTCGGACAGGACGCACTGAGCCGACTTCTCGAGCTTGCGGACACCAGTATCACTCACCTCGTCAGTCTACAACGGGAGATCGTCGGTTCGTCTCTCGTTCATCTCGACCAACCGGTGTGAGACTACTGGTCGCGACCACAAACCCAGGCAAGCTGGTTGAAATTCGAGAGATCCTTGCCAGCCTACCAGTCAGCCTCGACTCGCTGGACAAATACCCAGCAGTCAAAGGAGCGGAAGAGAACGGTGCCACCTTCGCTGAAAATGCTCGATCCAAGGCCTGCCACTACAGCCATCACACCGGGCAGCTTGCCGTGGCCGACGACTCCGGTCTGGAAATCGAGGCACTTGGCGGCGCCCCAGGTGTAAAGTCCGCCCGGTTCAAAGGCACATCATATCGGGACAAATTCGCCGCTATCAATCGGTCCCTCGAGGCGACAGGCGTTACGACCAGCTCGGCACGATTCGTCTGTGCGCTCGCGGTCGCCGACGACCGTCGGGTGTTATTCGAAGCGACCGGCGTGGTTGAGGGACAAGTCGTACGGGAACCCAAAGGCACCGGCGGGTTCGGCTACGATCCGATCTTCTTGTATCCGCCATACGGTCGTACTCTCGCGGAAGTCTCACCCACAGAGAAGGCAGCGATCAGTCACCGGGGTCGAGCCTTCCGGGCGTTGCGGAAGTATCTCGAGAGTCTGCTCCGCCCCTGACCAGATTGACCCCACCTCAGCACCTTGGTTTGTACCTGGGCAACCGTGGTCGTCACGACCGAGTGAGTCTCTTGAAGAGTGAACGCAAACACCGTATCCGACTGAACGGTTCGCGGCCGAAATCGTGACAATCTGCAGACTGAACAGGTATTTCAAGATTGCTAGAACGAGCCCGGTTCAGCCTGGATCACTGACACGCGCCGGATCGACAGAATAGAACCGCTGGAACACCAAGGTCAGATCGGCACCTGGAATACCAAGACGGCGGTCGGCCGACAAATGTCAAGACCAACCGACCGTCAGACATTGGTATGGTCGTAACCTGCTGTATCCTCGACGCAACTCTTAAGCAAACTCTACGAAGATCTTCGCCTTCTCAGAGCGTGGACGTTTAGAACCGCGCAACAATCGCCACATGCAATCGTGCCAGTAGCTCGTTCGGAGTTTCGTCCGGAACCACCAGCCTTTTCGTCAAGTGCAAGGTGACATCGAAACTTAGCCCGTTCTTCGGGATATACGAGGCTTCGATCATGTGGAGACGAAGGTTCGTTCCAGGCATGTCGCTGAAGACATACGCAGATGGAGAGACGTCCTGCTCAATCCAGCCGTAGGTATAGGTCGCCCCCCAGGTGTGGACGGCACGCGGACGACCGTACTCCGCCTCAAGCCAGAACCCACTGTTACGGTCGCTGGCAGTGCGCGTATTGCGCGCAAAGTCCACGAGAATCCTCACCGGGTAGTCTGACCTGGCCGTCTGGAACGTTGCTTCGGCAATCACATCAATGACGTTGAATCCGGAGGCGAAACCGACGACCGATCCGGCTGCGTTTCTAATGACCTCGTTTGTCCGAGCGCTACTGAGCACGCCGTCGGTTTGACCCACTGCGATCAAGTTGGGGTTGACCCATGCGTAGTTCGCCGCTGACACGCTAAAGTCGGCTCGGCTCCCTTTAACGTTCAACTCCCCATAGCCGGCCAGCATGAACGCATCATCATCTCGTTTCACCTCAGTAACAGCCGTTTGTAACGCTACGAGGTTGATCCCAACTCCGTCGGCGAAATCCCAAGACACCTGTTCCCAACCACCCTCAACGTTAAGGTCATCGTCAAACACCATCTGTGTTCGGTTCTGAGGGAATCCGAATTTCCCCGCACCAAGTGTGAGCGCTGATGCAGCCTGAGGGTTGTAGGATAAGTAGGCGCGGTCGAGATTGAACGGTTTTGGCCGAAAGAAACTCGTAAAGCTCTGGTTCGTCGACACCGGTGTTCCGGAATCACCACTCGCGACCTGCAGTTGAAATCGCGCATCGTCGTTGATATCGGTATCGACTCGAAGCCGCAATCGAAATCGGCCCCGGTTCCGCGTTTCGCTATTCGCCTGATAGAACCCTTCATATCGTGACCTGAAATCACCACTGAATCTAATCCGGTCATACCATGGAGTCTCCGCGCTCGAATCAGATGTGCTTTGTTCCTGGGCTGTCCCCTCAGGCTTTTCCGTCGGTGCACTTAGAGCCGTCGACACCTCATCAGCACTCTGGGCGCAAGTCGTCTCACTTGTAAAAAACGCAATGAAAAGAACGACCAGAGCGCAGACCACTGACGGCCTAGGTCGTAGTGTTTTGCGATCTTGGATGTGCACTGTATGCATGTTGCAACGATACGCTCGCGGAATTTCACACCCGTTTCGAATAGGTCAAATATGTGTTACGAGTCCACGATTCGGCCGGAAGAATACAGCATCCACACACGGTTGACAGTGTGAAGTGTGACTGTCGTTAAGGAGCATCGTCTTAATTTTAAACGATTCGCGTTACGAATCAATCATCGTCGAAAGGCCATACGGTAAGCCATGCCCAGTAGTTGACCAGTCGTTCAGCAGACACTAGGCTCTTCAGCATGGGCCGCAAAAGTAACGCGAAAAATCAACTGCTTGACGCGGCCGACAGCCTCTTTCGGGACCGCGGATTCTCCGCAGTCGGGGTAGCAGAGCTTTGCTCCGCAGCCCAAGTCAACAAAGGAAGCTTCTACCACTATTTCCCGTCAAAGCAAGCGCTGCTCCTGGAGGTCATCGACGCCGCATGGGACGAAACGGGAATGCTCGTCGACTGGGAGAATCAGGTCCCCAATGATCCGATTGACCAGCTCCGCCATTTTTTGAAGGAGCTGTTTGCCTTTCACTATGCGGATAATGAGTCGGCAGGCAGAGTCCGAGGATCCCTTTTGTCTAATCTCGCCCACGAGCTCGGCACCCGTGACGCCAACATCTCGAAGAAACTCGGTCAGCTGTTTGAACGTGAAACAGCGGCTTTCGAATCACTGCTCGCCAAGGCGATCGATCGAGGCGATGTCTCACTTCAGAACCCCCGTCAGGCGGCTGAGTCACTGATCGCGTGCGTTCACGGCCTGCTGATGCTGGCAAAGGTTCGAAACAGCCTATCGGTGTTGCCGCAGTCTGAGAATGAGCTGCTTCGGCTTTGTGGCACTATTCACAGCTGATTTTATATTGTTGACCGGTCAACTATTATGAAGTCACAGCGACACAGCTTTTCCATTCCAACTAACATCCACTACTTGAACTGTGCCTATATGGCACCGATCTCTGATGCGGTCGCCGATTCCGCTGAGCAGGCCTTGAGCCGCCTTCGAGCTCCGAACACGTTACAGCCGTCAGACTTCTTTGAACGCAGCGACGCCGTACGACAGCTCTTTGCGCAGCTGATCGACGTTGATGACCCGAGCAGAATTGCAATTATCCCATCAGTCTCGTACGCCATAGCGGCGCTGGCTCGCAACACAGAGGTCCGACCCGGCGAGAACGTTGTGATCGTTCACGAACAGTTCCCGAGTAACGTCTATACCTGGAAACGAGTCTGTGACGAGACCGGGGCCGAACTGCGTATCGTCACCGCAAGTCTTACAAACGACGCCCGTGGCTTGGCGTGGAATGCGGCACTTCTAAGCGCTATCGACACCTCGACTGCTCTCGTTTCCATC
>Ga0310120_10000924_pt1 | contig 22458 bp, 13 predicted proteins | sample CB27_AW_983_MG_FD_203506 | JGI IMG/M metagenome (GOLD analysis project Ga0310120, IMG submission 203506) | Marine microbial communities from Western Arctic Ocean, Canada - CB27_AW_983 | ecosystem: Environmental > Aquatic > Marine > Oceanic | place: Canada: Western Arctic Ocean | collected...
CGTGATTCCGGTGATTAACGCTTTTTTCATAAAATCTGGCTGGGTCTGAAAGTCACCCCGTCCGCACCGACCCCGCTGCCCGTTCGGCCAGGAAACAGTCGTAGGTGATCCGGAGCCCCTCCTCCAGGGAGACGGTCGGTTCCCATCCGGTCTTCTTCATCCGGGAGACATCCATGAGCTTGCGAGGCGTCCCATCCGGCTTGGAAGGATCCGTGAGAATATCGCCCTTGAATCCCACCGTCCGCCCAATCGCGGTGGCAAGGTCAAGAATGCTCACCTCGCTCCCCGAGCCGACATTGACCCAGTCCGGCGGATCCTCCTCGTCGAGGAGGTGAAAGCAGGCCCGGGCGAGGTCGTCGACATGCAGAAACTCCCGCCGCGGCGTGCCCGTGCCCCAGATGACCACCTCCCTGGCATTCTCCTCCTTGGCCTCGTGGAAACGGCGGAGCAGGGCCGGGATCACATGCGAGTGCTCCGGGTGATAATTGTCGCCCGGCCCATAGAGATTGGTCGGCATGGCGGAATGATAGAGCACCCCATACTGGGCCCGGTAGTGCTGGCACAGTTTGAGCCCGGCAATCTTCGCCACTGCATACGCTTCGTTGGTAGGCTCCAGTGGACCACTGAGCAGACAGGATTCCGGCATGGGCTGGGGCGCCTGCTTCGGGTAGATGCACGAACTCCCCAGGAAGAGCACCCGCCTCACTCCCGCCTGGTAGGAGCCGTGGATCAGGTTGGCGGCAATGGCGAGGTTCTGGTAGACGAACTCCGCAGGGTAGGTGCTGTTAGCCACAATCCCGCCAACCTTCGCTGCCGCGATGATGACCTGGTCCGGTCGTTCCCTGCCGAGGAACTCAAAGACCGCCTGCTGGTCACAGAGGTCGAGTTCGGCCCGGGACCGGAGCAGGAGTTCGACCTCCCCCACCGCCGGGGTGGCCCGGACCAGCGCCGCCCCCACCATGCCCCGGTGACCAGTAATAAAGAGCTTCACCTTCTCTCTGAATAAGTTGTGGATAAGTTTGGGGCCCTCCACCAGCTGATCACGCTGCCGCCCTTGGTCGTTTGGACTCCAGCGAAGCCAAGACCTTCAAGAGATACCTGAAACGGTGTGAATAAGTTGCCCACCTGCCGCGTGTTGCAGGGGGAGAGACACCCAATTGGGCAATCAGTTCAAGAAAATTTGAACGAATTCAGAAAAAAATGAACTCTCCGGGATTCCCTAATTGATTTCTTCCTGCCGCGGGAGGGGCTTTCGCGGCAAAAGGAGCGAAAAAAGATCCACATTGACCGGCTGGTTCTGCCCGAGGAATTCGACAAAAATCCGCACTCTTTCTTCCGCTGGACGGACCTCGATCACCGTTCCGGTCATTCCTTTCAAGGGGCCCTCCACCAGTTCTACTTCGTCGCCCGGTTCTGCCACCGGCTGCAGGGTGATGAGCTCCTTTCGCTCCCCGTCCCGGACCAATTCAGCCCGGAGATCCTCAACAAAGCGGGCGGGCACGGTGGGGATGTGCTCACCAAACCGCAGGATCCGGCTCACTCCTTTGGCATAGCTGACAGCTCGTTCCTGTTCCCCCAGCACGAAACGGGCAAGCAGATAGCCTGGGAAGAGAGGCTCAATCCACCAGATCTTCCCACGGCGGGTTGCTTTCTTATAACGAAGCCGGGGGCAAACCACCTCGATCTCCCCCAACTCCCTCAAGGATGCCGCGGCAATATGCTCACGCTTGGTCTGCGTCCTGAGGCAGTACCACGCAGCTTCCTCTTGTTGTTCTCCGGCCATCGTTATTCTCCCAACACCCGCTGAACCAACGGCAGGAGGAGCTTGGCCTGCTTCAGCCAGCGCTCCAGTTTCTTGACCCGCTCCTCGTAGAAGGCCCGCCGGGCGGCATCGCCCTCGTTCATTACTTCCTTCTCAAGGGTCTTGATGCGATCCTTCCCGCTGTCGAAGTGCGGACGCAGCTGCTCGCGGATGAAACCGCCCACCAGTTTCTTCAATTTGATGTCCGCTTCAAAATACGTCCGCCGTGCATCCGGACCGTCAACTTCCCGAAAGGCCCCCAGCGTCCGCAGGAATTTGAGTCCCTGACTCGCAGACCCCTTGGAAATCCCAAGACGCTTTACCAGATCATCAAGAGAGAGAGGCTCCCGGGAAATAAACAGGAGCCCGTAGATCTCGCCGATGGAACGGGGCAACCCGGCCACCCGGACTCCATCCGCAAAAAGCGAGACCACCTCCTTCTCGATCTCCCCGAGGCTCTTGGGCTCATCGTCAGGCACGCCCCTATCTTGCACACAGATCGATCCATCGTTCAATTTTTTTTGAACTCAACGAGACGCCCAAAGGCTGGCCCCCAGAGCGGCCCCGATAACGAGGCGAATCATCGGTATCAGGCAAGGGAAGATGTAATGAGGACGGGGTAAAACAGCACGAGCGGGAACGGGAGGTCCAGGATTATCACCCTCCCGGGTGAGCCGCCGGGGAATTTCTATGGTTTATGCATATTTATTATAAGTTTTTATAGACATTCCGAGTTTTTTTGCAAAATTCCAAGACACCTCTTTCCATGATCGTGAACTGGGTCCCATTCCCCCCTCATCCCCATGTTCCCCCTCAAAAGATCCATCTGCACTATCCACGCCCTTGGTCTCCTGTCCTCTGTCGCGGCAGGGACTGACTTTCACGTTGCTCCCCCTCCCCTCGGCGACAATGCCAACCCGGGCACCCTGGCTCAACCATTCGCCACGATTACCCATGCCGAGCTACAGACGACGGCGGGAGACACCGTCCACCTGCACGAGGGAGTCTATCGTGAATTCGTTCTTTTCCGGAGTACCGGAACTCCTGCCGCCCCCATCACCTACCGACCGTACGACGACGGCTCGGGACCGGACAAGGTAACCATTTCCGGTTTCGATCCCATCAGGCCCGGTAACAACGGGGCCGGTCATTGGCAACTCCACGACGGCTCCATCTACAAGATCCAGCTCAACCCAAACTATGGTTTGATCCCCGGCGCATCCACGATCCTCATTGACGGGATTGTCCAGAAAATCGCCCGCTGGCCCAATGCTCCTTCCCCTTATGACTTCCACTGGAGCAACATGGCTTCTCCCCAAGGGGCAACTCACGACCCTTCTTCAGAAGGCCCCGAGCCTCCGTATTCAGGACCCTTCTTCACTGCCACCTACACTGACGCCGAGCTTCCCGGAGAGAGTCTCAACGAGTGGCTGGGAGCTCGTATTGACACCAGTCCGGGGACGGGAGTCTTTCGAGATACCGGCCTTGTGATTGGCTCCGATGCCGGAGGGCTCACCTTCCGTTACCGACCCTACCTTCAGTCGACCGCGTTCGTTTCTGAAGCGGATCCCTATTTTCTCTGGAATCACCTGAAGGCCCTGGATCAGGAAGGGGAGTATTTCTACGACATTGAGGGAGTGAGCGGCCCCCCTCACACTCTCTATCTCTACGCACCCGGCGGGACTTCTCCCGCCGAGCACCGAGTCGAAATCAAGAGCCGCGAATACTCCTTCGATCTGAACTGGTCCAGTAACGTTCACCTCAGGGAACTCGAGTTCCTGGGGGGAGGGATCAGGTGCCCTGTCTCCAGTTCCCATATCTCCATGGATGACCTCGTGCTGCGCTATTGTGGATCGGGGCTGAACTCCCTGTGGACAGGCCGGGCGGCGATCTGGATCAAGGGAGACGGGCACAAGGTCCTCAACAGCTGCATCGAGTTCTCATACGGAGGGGGACTGATCACCCTGGGAACCACTACGGAACTTAGAAACAACGTTATCCGGGATTGCCTGCTTTACGGGATTGCTTCCTGGGAAAGTTCCAATGCCAACGTGCACCACAACACGATCTTCGGAATCGGCAGTGAAAACATCCACATGTATTCCCCCGCCGGGAGGTTCAACTACAACCATTGCTACCATGGCGGCAAGCGGGTGACGGACTCCGCGAGCATGAACTCAAATTACAACGGTGACCTGCAGGGGATGGAAGTCGCCTACAACTGGGTGCACACAAACGTGGCCCGCCGCAATGACAACCATCAATGGGGCGGGGGGCGTGGAATCCGGATGGATACCAGCCCCTCCAACGTCTTCATCCATCATAATCTGATCTGGGGGATCTCTGCCCCCACTCTCAGCCTCATGCTCTGGGCCCTTGATTCCAACCAAGTCAACTACCAGAACAGCATGCAGCGGGTCTACAACAATACCATCGACGGCCAGATCCACATCGCCGGGAACGGGAGTATCGGCGGTATCGACGTACGGAACAACATCTGCAGTGAAATCAGGGAATTCGGGACTGACCCCGACCCCCATATCGTCCGGAACAACTTCCTCACCATTGGAAAGTTCGAAGACCGCTGGCCCGGAAACACCACCGACAGCTCCTTGTTTGTCTCCGCTCCCACCGGGAATTTCGAACTACTGGAAGACTCCGGAGCCATCGACGCCGGCGAAAACATCCCGGGAGTTACTTACGGAACGGTTCATGGCATCGCGCCTGACATTGGAGCTCTCGAGTACGATGGAGACTCCAACCCTCATTGGAGTGCCGGCGCCATTATTCGCCCCGGAGATGCCGGAAACCTCATGTTTTCCCTGCTCAAGAAACCCAATGGCGACCGTTATCTTGTCGCTTCAGGCATGCCCGAAGGACGAATCCCTCCCAGGGAATTCACGGCCCGGCTGGGGGGCGCCGTGACCCTTGCCGACCACCGGTTGATCTACTCCACTCAGTCTCACACCGGCGAAGCCTACTTCAGGATCGAAGAAGAAAGTCTCTCCGGAGTGGTGCCCGTAGAGTTCTCCCTCGATGGAATCACATACCAGAATCACGGCGATACCGTTGAATTCAGCGGTCTCTCCCTTTCGATCGATTCTCTCGACATTACATCCTCCACTCCCTCGGGCGGATCTCTCCATACCATTTCGGGACAGGGTTTCGGATCAACGCGTTGGACCATCCCGCTACGGATGGAGAATATCGTTGGAGATGACCTGAGCAGTGCTCCCGTGCCCATCGTTTTCAACACCAGGGAGCACATCGAGAAGAATCGTATGAATCCCGATTGTTCTGATTTGCGGGTAGTGCACTGGGAAACCGGCAGGGAACTGAGTTACTGGGTGGAATCAGGAGCAAATTCCGAGAACACCCTGCTCTGGGTGAAGTTCGGGGAAGATTCTGCCCTGTCCGACAGATTCAGTCACATCGATGAATCGGGCTACTATCTGTCCTTCGGGGATCCTGCCCGGCAATCAGCGTCCGATCCTTCAATCATCTACGATTACTTCCCGGAGTTCCTCGACGGCGAACTACGGGTCTGGGCCTCCGCCAACCGCCTGGCTGAACAACTCAAACACGGTGACCCCATCGCTTCCTGGAGCTGCAGTGATCAGGCCACTACGCTTACTCAACCCGACCCCACCTCCCAGCCATTCCTGAAACTTGATCAACTCAACGGTCTGCCTGCCGCCTGTTTCAACGGCGCTGACTATCTTCACATCAACGACTTCCCCGCCACCGTGCGCGGGGGATTGACCGTCTTTGCCGTGACCAAGGCTCATCCCTCTCATGATCCCCAGGGACGACTTCTCAGCATCGGAGACGGAATCAGGGAAACCAACAACGTCAGGCAGATCCGGGATTCCAGATGGAGCGTCTACGGCGTGAAGCGGGCCTACGACGGCAACATCACCGCTATCGGCACCGGTCGCCGGTTTGAGGGATCCACCCATTACATGACCGCAGATATCGCCGAATTGATAGTCTTCTCCAATCTTCAGAGCAATTCGACCGGAGTGGGCATGGATCGGATCCGGAAATACCTGGAACGAAAATACGCTATCGGCGACACGCCGCGCGGAGTGGTCGATGAGGCCAACCTTCAGGAACCCACCAGGTTCTATCTTGACGGGCGGCTCATCGAGTCGGTCACCATCCTGAACGAACGAACGGCTACCTTTTCCGCGCCCGCCATCGACCTTCCATCATCGGGGCCATTGTCTCTCACTCTTTCTGTCAACCGGGGCACGGAGAGCAGCACCACCCCGGAGAGGTTCCTGTATTACCTTCCCGCCTACGACCAATGGGCAACCAGCAATCTGCCTTCCGAAAGTCGTGGCGCACTTGAGGATCACGATCACGATGGCATCGCGAATCTGTTGGAATTCGCGACTTCTTCCATTCCGGTCGGCTCAACCGGAACTCCGCTTTTCCCCGTTTCCCATGAGGGGTCAGCACTGCCGTCCATGCGGTTCTACCGCAATACTGACGCAACTGATGTATTCCTCACCGTTGAGTATTCCCATGACATGCGATCCTGGACCGCACTTCCCGCGGATGATCCGGGAATATCCGTGGCGAATCCTGATCCCTTCGGGGACGGAAGCGCAATCCTGATGGAGGTGGGGCCCGCCCCCGGCAAGTCCCGACTGTTCTACCGGCTACGGGCAGAGAGGTTGGGTCTCTAAACGGGATCTAGGGCTCTATCGCAAGCCGGTAAAACACCTTTTCAGCTGCACTGGAATCATCCGTCCATTCGAGAAGACCGGATCCTCCCAGCTCGGGAATCCCCGGCAGGTTGTCCCACGAAAACAGATCGAAGGACCGCTGCAACCGTAACGGGTAATCATGTGAAGCATTAAACTCTCCGGGAATGACGGGCAACCCTGCGAGACTGATCCTGACACTCTCCGGGGACCTCTCAACACGCACCCCGCCATGCCGGAAGCGATCCACTGCGTCACCGTCATTCAGGAAGGGACTGAACCCGAGTAACCTGAGATCAAGTTCCTGTTCATCGGAAAGACCATCTTCATCACGGTCTGCAGTGCCGAGTGCAGGCTTTTTCACATAGAAGACATCGTCCTGGAACGGTATTCCGGACAGGGCCTCTTCAAGTTCCTCAAGCGCCCCCGGGTCGATCCCGTTCGGAAACGTCCCGAAATGCTCCCCCGGATCAGCGGCATGATCCATGACTCTTCTGTAACTGCCGGAAAACGGTCCCTCGACCAGCTTCCACGTTCCCAGCTGGCCAATACGAAAACGGGGCTTCGAATTTTTCGGATAGGTCGTACACGACAAGGCTGGTGTATTCCACTCACGATCCGGATTCTCCTGCAGGGGGGCAAGAGACTGGCCGTCGATGGGCTTTGGATAGGGCGAGACTCCTGCAAGTTCCAACGTGGTGGGAAGAACATCGATCAATCCCACCTGGCGGTCACAGACCCGCCCTTCCGTAGCCATTCCCGGATGATGGATCATCATTGGCACGTGAATGCTTTCCCTCGAATAATTCCGCTTGGAGTAGAGGTGCAGGTGCTCCATCAAGCTGAAACCGTTGTCACTTGCGAAAACAATGACCGTGTTGTCCCAGAGGTTGTTAGCGTCGGCGAAGTCAAGCAGACGTCCCAGATTATGATCCATGAGGGTCACGGCACTGTAGTAGGCGTGAAAAAGCTCACGCAGGTCTCCCTCGGAAAGCAAAGGCCGTTCATCCGCAGCCTTTCCGTAGGGATAGGCATAAGGCGGCCAATAAGCGTTATCATATGATTCCGGAAGGAACTCCGGCAACGTGAAGGTCGCCGGATCATAGAGATCAGAGATCGCCTTCGGAACAATCCATGGAGTGTGGGGCATGAAAAAGCCGACCGCTACGAAGAACTGCTGGTCCGCCTCCAGGCATTTTCCCATGGCGGCCATCGCCCCCGTTGCCGTCACTCCGTCCGCAAATTTCGCCGGGTCTCCACCATCGTATACAATGAAACTCGTATCTCCGCTGATCCCCTTGTGGGCACTGAAATCACGTATCGAAGAAAAACTCCCATCAATAGAAAACGTCCGGGGAATCAACTCATCCCACCGCTCGCTGCGATCGTAGTGTTCCACTTTGCCATAGCTCCCGGCCCAATAGCCCTCGGACCTGAAATACTGCGACATCCACATGCGGCCCGGCACCACGTTCTCACCATTGGCCGTCTGTCCACCTGCGGCATGAATCCCAAGGTTCCAAGGAAAGAGCCCGGTGAGGAACGAACCCCTGGAGGGAGCGCAGAAAGGATACTGGCTCAGGCAGTTCCGGTAGTTCACGGTCCGTGCCGCCAGACGCGTCAGGTTCGGCGTGATCGCATCCACGTCCCCCAGCGGGGCAATCCGGCTGTTCAGGTCATCGGATATGATCAGGAGCACATTATGCGGCTCATCCGTCCCGGCCTGCACGTTGCCAAACAGAATGCCTGCGAAGAGAAGGCTGATCGCCGTGCCCAGATTTCCCATGAACTTCCTTATCATTGTCACTACCATTAGTCCATCCAGCGACCGAGGGCCGCGGTGAGAGATTCTGACTTATGGACCCGGAACTGCTCGCCACATTCAATGGTGGCTCGCTTCCCGGTTCCGCTCTGCATGTGGAGCAGAACCGGCGTTTCCCCGGGATAAGATGCCAGCACGCTCTGGATCTCCTCGAGATCCTCCACCTCGCTGCGCGAGACCCAGAGCGAGAGCTCGAGCGGTCCGCCGCCATTCTGGCCGTTACGACCCTGACGAAGCTTCAGCTCCTTCAGACTGCTCCCCATGATCTTGCGACTCTCGGTCCGGTCATCGATCGAAACCTCTCCCTTCAAGGCGATGACCCTGCCCTCTTCCAGGATACCAGCATCGCGCGCCGGGATGTAGGACTCCCCCCAGCAAAGCACCTCCTGGCTGCCCGTGAAGTCCTCGATGACAAGAATTCCGAAGGGTTTGCCCTTCCTGGTCACGCGCTGCTCGATTTTCCGTATCATTCCGGCAAATGGGAAGCGTGCCCGCCGGTCACTCAGATTAAGGTCATCCAACAGGCCAAGCTTGCAGAAGCTATCCGAGCTCAGCAGGACGCGATATTTGTCAAGGGGGTGACCCGTCACGTAGTAGCCCAGCAGTTCCTTTTCCTTTTCCAGGCGTTCGTCCTTGGGCCACTCCGGCATTTCATGTCGCGCGGCCGGGGCCGCCAGTTCCTCGTCGCCAAAAAGTGCTTCCTGCCCGCTCTCTCTGTCGCGCTGTGCTGCCCCGGCTGCCGCGCAGACTTCCTCCAGTCGATCACACATCCCGGCCCGTGTTTCGCGCGTCCAATCCATCGCCCCCGAAAGAACCAGGTTTTCCAGAATGCGCTTGTTGACCACCCTGGAGTCCTGCCGCTTGGCAAAATCATCCATCGCCTGGAAGGCGCCATTCCCCTCACGCTCCGCGATAGCCTGCGCCATGGCCCCCTCCCCCACATTCTTGATGGCCGCCAGTCCATAGCGGATGGCCATCTTGCCGCTACGGATCTTCTCCGGAGCGAAGCGCAGCTGGGAACGGTTCACGTCGGGCGGCAGGATCTCGATATCCATGCGGTGACACTCGGAAACGAAGACGCCAACCTTATCCGTGTTGCTGAACTCGTTCGAGAGGAGCCCCGCCATGAACTCGACCGGAAAATTCGCCTTCAGGTAGGCCGTCCAGTAGGAAATGTGTGCGTAGCAGGCCGAGTGCGACTTGTTGAACCCGTAGCCCGCGAAGCTCGCAATCTTGTCGAAGATCCGGTTGGCCAGGTGCTTGTCGATGTTGTTCTCAGACTTGCACCCCGTCACAAAGGCCGCGCGCTGTTTATCCATCTCGGACTGCTTCTTCTTGCTCATCGCGCGGCGCAGAATGTCCGCCCCTCCCAGCGTGTAGCCGGCCAGGAGCTTGGCTGCATTCTGCACCTGCTCCTGGTAGATCATCACCCCGTAGGTGTCTCCGCACACCTGTTCAAGCAGCGGATGTTCATATTTCACCTCCTTGCGGCCTTCCTTCACCTCGATCATCTCGTTGATGAACTGCATGGCACCGGGACGGTAAAGCGCAAGAAGGTCGATGATGTCGTCGATTCGCCGGATGCCGTAACGCCGGCAGGTCTCTGTCATCCCGCCTGACTCAAGCTGGAAAACCCCCATCGTCTCTCCGCGATTGAGCAGGTCGAACGTGGGTTGGTCATCGAGCGGAACCTTGTGAATCTCGAAGTCGGGATCCTGCCCCCGGATGAAGTCCGTGGCCTCCTGGATCACGGTCAGGTTCTTGAGTCCGAGAAAGTCCATCTTGAGGAGACCCACTTCCGTGATGGCCCCCATGTCGTACTGGGTTACCACCTCCCCTTCGTTGCCCCGGCTGAGAGGAACGTGCTGATCCAGCGGCCGGTCTCCGATCACCACTCCAGCGGCATGCACCCCGGTGTTGCGGGTCAGGCCTTCCAGCTTGACCGCGTAGTCCCATAGCTCGCGATAGGTAGTGCTGCTCTCGATGGTCTCCCGCAGTTCGGGCTTGTTCTCGAATTCCTCCTTTAGCTTCACCCCGGGACGGGCCTCGATCATCTTGGCAATCCGATCGGCCTCCCCGTAGCTCACGCCCATCACCCGGGCCACGTCGCGAATCACGCTCTTGGCCCCCATGCTGCCGTAGGTGATGATGTGCGAGACGCAGCGCTCCCCGTATTTTTGCCGCACATAGTCGATAACCTCACTACGGCGGGTCTGACAGAAGTCGATATCGACATCGGGAGGGCTCACCCGCTCGGGATTGAGGAAGCGCTCGAACAGAAGCCCGAAGCGCTTCGGACAGATGTTCGTAATCCCGAGGGTATAGGCCACCAGCGAACCGGCCGCCGACCCCCGGCCCGGGCCCACCGGGATACCATGCTCCTTGGCCCAGTTGATGAAGTCCGCCGTGATCAGAAAGTAGCTGTTGAAGCCCAGGTCGTTGATGGTCTTGATCTCGTATTCCAGGCGCTCCCGCAGATCCTGGTCGCTTTCCGCCCTCTCCTTCCCATAACGCTCCTCGAGACCCTCAAAGCACTGCTGCCGGATGTAGGCCTCCCGGCACATCCCCCCCGGCGCTTCGAAGTTGGGATACTTCTCCGAGCTGGTAGCATCCAGACTGAGCGTCACATTGCAGCGCTCTGCAATCTCTAGGGTGTTGTCGCAGGCTTCCGGGATATCCTGGAAAACCTCCCGCATCTCCTCCGCGCTCTTGAAGTAGACTTCCGCCGGGTAGCGCATGCGTTTCTCATCAAAGACGAGCTTGCCCGTCCCGATGCAAATCATCACGTCGTGGGCCTCATGATCGTCCCGTGACAAAAAGTGCACATCGTTGGCCGCCACCAGCCCGAGGTCGAGCTCCCGGGCGAGTTTGATCAACTGGGGTTTGACCTCGTGCTGTGCTTCCAGACCGTGGTCGTGAATCTCCACGTAAAGGTTGTCGCGACCGAAGATCTCGCGCAGCTCCTCCAGCATCTCACGCGCCTTGTCGGACTGCCGCTGCAGGAGCCATTCGTTGACCGGTCCCGCGATGCAGCCGCTCAGGCAGATAATCCCCTCGGCATGCGCTCGCAGCTCCTGCCGGTCCACCCGCGGTTTTCCGTAATAGCTCCCCTCCAGGTGGCCCTTGGTGACGAGCTGGACGAGATTTTCCCAGCCCGTATTGTTCTCGGCGAGGAGAGTGAGATGGGTGGCGCGCCGACGGCCGGGAATCTCCTGCCGGTGCTCCATGGACTCCGGGGCAAGATAGATTTCGCATCCCAAGATCGGTTTTACCCCCTTCTCGCGGACCGCCTCGTAGAATTCGATCGCACCATAGAGATTGCCATGGTCCGTCATTGCCACCGCCGGCATTCCCAACTCCGCCGCCCTTGCCGCGACCTCCTTGCAGCGCACCGCGCCATCCAGCGTCGAGTACTCGGTGTGCAGGTGAAGATGGACAAACGACCCGGTCATATCATGCGCTCTTTCTTCAGCATAGCGCCAGCACCGGCCCTCGCAATTCCGAAGCGTCCCGCCCGCGAAGATTTCATTTTAGAATTTCGCAGGAGGGTTTGCTTGGAATCCTTGAAAGTCATGGCAGCGGATCTCCCCGATTGCGTTTATCATTCTGAAGAACCTGTGCTACCAGTGCTCCGTAGATCGTAGCAGTTTCCACCGTATTTTTTAACTGGCCCTCGCGCCGGGCAACCTCACCATTAGCGATCATGCAGACCTCCCTCTTCCGCTCTCTGGCCGTCCTCCTGCTCCTTGCCTGGATGGCCACGCCCACCCCCGCCGCCGACAAGGAGGAGGATGCCACAGAAGAGAAGAAAGGGGAGGCCACGGAAGAGAAGAGCGATCCCGCGGAGTTCCGCACCTTCACCTCCACCCGGGGCGACAAGACTCTCAAGCTGAAGGTCGTCGCTCGTATCGACGACGAGACCTACAAGGTCGAGAACCCCGAGGGAAAGGTCTTCAACATCAGGCCCGCCAACCTCAGCCGCTCCGACCAGCGATTCCTCGATTTCTGGGAGCCCGATGCCATCTTGAACCTCAAGACCGCCAAGCTGCCCGAAGTTCTCGACCAGATGGGATACAGCGCCCTCGATCTCACGGTGGCGGGAAACACCTTCTTCGTCAATGTGACCGTTGATGGGAAAAGCGGCAAGTTCCTGCTCGATCCCGGCCGTGGGTGGTCCACCTTCGACCCCGCCGCCGCCAAGGAAATCGGCATGAACCTCGGCGAGGGCCGCATCAACTTCACCGACAACACGGGGAAAACCAGCCGCTCCAAGCGCGGTACAGTGAAAGAGTTCAAGGCTGGTCAGGTCACCATTACTGCCCACGAGTTCGAGGTCATCGAAGTGGCCAAGATGTTCCGCGCAGTTCCGGCCAACACCATCGGCGCGATCGGCGGAGACCTCCTCAAGCGCCTCAACGCAATGATTGACTACAGTGGCAATCGTCTCTTCGTGAAAAAGGACAAGTAGCCGGAGAGATCGACGCTTCTCCAGTTCCCTCGGGGATCCCTCCCCGACCCGGCACCCCCGGGGGGTGGACGCACCATTCGCTCCAGGCATGCTCTCTCCGATGTAACCAGCGGGCATAAACCCGCGTCGAACATAGTGGCTACTCTCTGAAGCCCATGCCGTAATCCGGCGCGCTCCTGAAGCGCCCTCCAAGCCGCCTCCTGAACTCTTTTCCCGGTCCCCGATGCGCCGTCTCCTTCGCCTCTCCATCATCACCGGGCTGATCGTCTGGACTCTCCAGCCGGTCACCCGGGCGGAGACACGTGCCAATGATCCATGGAAGCCCATCCTCAGGGGCTCCTCCCTGAGCAACCGGGACCGCGCTATCGTCGGACACCTGCGCCCCTGGCTCGCTCCCGCCGACTATCTCGCCCTCGATACGGACCGGCGGAACCAACTCCTGCGCTATGCCGACAACCGTCTCTTCAGCGATACCCCACTCGCCCGTTGCTGGTCACCCGACACCCCGCTTCACGTTCTCTTCGCCTATCACGCCGTGGAGGAGGCCGCGCACGCAATCAAGAACCACCGCAAGGCCAACCAGTTTTTCGACCGCTGGAGCCGCACCGCCACCAACGGCCCCGGACAGAACGTGCAGGGAAGGCCGATCACACTCACCTGGAGTATCGTTCCCGACGGCACCCCCATTGCGAGTGATCCCGGCATCGGCGACAGTGACGATCCGAGTTCCCTGCGGGGCCGCCTGGCCGATCTCTACGGGGGCAATGGCGGCGCCCCTGAAGATCAACCGTGGTTTCCCCTCTTCCGCAATCTCTTCGAGGCGATCGGATCCCAGACCGGCATCACCTATCTCTACGAACCCAGCGACGACGGCCGGCCAATCAGTACTCTCAATCCAGGGCAGCCCGGCGTGCGCGGAGACCTGCGACTGTGCGGACATCCTATCGATGGAGATGGCGACACTCTTGCCTACAATTTCTTTCCAGACCATGGCGACACGGTGATCGATACCAGTGACGACTGGTTCGAGGATCTCTCCAGCAATTCCCGGCGCCTCGTAAACACGATCTCCCACGAACATGGACACGGAATCGGCCTGGAGCACGTGTGTCCGATCGACCAGACCAAGCTCCTCGAGCCCTTTATCAACACGGGGTTTCGCGGCATGCAGTTCGATGAGATCTACACCCTGCAGCGCTGGTATGGCGATCCCTTCGAGCAACACGACACCGGACGCGATAACGATTCCATCCAACGCGGCCGCAGTCTGGACGTGTCCCCCGGCTCTCCCTTCGCCTTCCAGTGGCTCAGCATCGACGACAATTCCGACGTGGACTACTACCTCATCCCCCTGCCCGCCGGGGCCCGCCTGACTGCACGGGTCATCCCGAGCGACCAAGTCTATCTTGAAGGAGAGGAACAGGAGCAGGGATGTGAGGCCGGCACCACCTTCGACTCATCCAGTGTTCACGATCTCTCCCTCACCCTGCTCGACCGCTCCGGGCGCGTCCTGGCCACCGCTGATGACGCCCCCGCGGGAGAACCCGAAGGATTCAATCAGCTCACCGTTCCCGGAGCCGGGCAGCGCTTCCTGCGAATCGCAGGCGACAACACCGATGCGGCTCAGCTCTACCGCCTGGAAGTGGAAATCCTCGCCCCCGCCGTGGCCATCGCTCCCGGCCAAATCCGCATCGTCACCGAATCGCACGCTCCCGCCAATGGCCAGATCGAACCGGGCGAAACCATCGAACTTGAGATCGAGCTTTCCAACTCCGGCAGCGTCACCGCCCAAAACGTGAACGCTACCCTCTCGGCCCCTGACCGCCCCGCCAGCTTCACCGGTTTCACCACCAGCCGTGACTACGGCACCCTCACTCACCAGGCCACGGCCACCCGCACCTTCACCCTCGCTCTCCACGGAGACTGCGGTGACCTCTTTGATCTCGAACTCACCGTCACTGCCGACGACGGATTCTCACGCTCTTCTCCCCTCCGGCTGGGACTCGGCGAAATTACCCGACGTCTCGGTGAAGATTTCGACGCAGCGGCCGTTGCTCCCCTGCCATCCAGGTGGTCCTCCACTGCTTCGCGGGCCGGAAGCGGTTGGGCGCGCTCCAGCGCCCGGCATGATTCAGCGGAGTTCTCCGTCTTTGCCTGGAGCCCCCCGAGTCGGGGCGCTTCCACTCTCACCTCCCCCCCCGTGAGAATCGATTCACAGGGCGGCACCCTGCGCTTTCGTCACTTTGTGGATACGGAAGCCAGTTTCTTCAGCCCCACCGTGGGATTCGACGGCGGCGTCCTGGAGGTCTCCCGCGACGGGGGCCGGTGGGAGGACATCGAAGAAGCCGGCGGAGTATTTGCCCAGGGACCCTACAACCGCACACTCAGCGAGGCCTACCAGAATCCCCTCTCCAATCGCCGTGCCTGGTCGGGATCCCTTGGCTGGATCACCACCGTGGTCAGGATCCCCCCCCACCTCGCCTCCGAAGCGCTTCAATTCCGCTGGACGCTGGGTCACGACACTTCCGACGCGGAAGAGGGATGGTATCTCGACGATATAGTGGTGAGCAGCGCAACCTGCGCCGACACCAGGCCCATCGTCCGCCTTACAGTTGGCAATGACTCCGCCTCCGAGTTCCTGCCCACGGGCATTGCGCGGCTCACCTTCTCAACCCCGCTGCCTCTCGCCAGCGACTTCACCATCCCCCTCCTGACCGGGGGAAGCGCCACTCCCGGGGTGGACACCCGTCCCTTCGACAACGTCGTGCTGCCAGCCGGCCAGAGGCTGTTGGAATTGACCTTCCGCCCCCTGCGGGACAACGAGGCCGAAGGCCCCGAAACCCTTGAGCTGTCTCTCAATCCGGATCTCGTCGTCCCCGAAGGGGTGTCCTCTGCAGTGATCACCATCGCGGACACGCCCTACGGGCAATGGGCGGTCACCCATCTCGGCCCGAACTCCGCCAATGGCCCCGATGACGACTTTGATCACGACGGATCCGTCAATTCAGAAGAGTATGCCTGGCAGAGCGATCCGGCCTCTGCTCACTCCCGCCCAGTGCCAAACTACCGGCGGGAGGGACGGTTCCTGCGCGTCGACTTTCCACACCACACGTTGCCAGCCTTTACAGGTGTGCATGCCGAGACTTCCCCGGATCTCCGCAGGTGGACCAGGCAGGGAGTGGAAACCCTCCCCAACGGATTCCGCGTCCCGCTCAACCTCCCGCAACGCTATCTTCGCCTCGTTTACAGGGAGCTATCCCCCCCCTGACTCGCCAGATTTCCATCCGGGGATCTTCCGCTGGTCAACTGGCACGGGAATTGCTAACAACATTGGCCAACCACGAACCAACCACGAACCAAGTGCGTCCATGAAGAAAGTTGAAGCGATTATCAAGCCATTCAAACTAGAAGAGGTCAAAGAGGCTCTGGCCGAGATCGGAGTGCAGGGCATGACCGTCACCGAAGTAAAAGGTTTCGGGCGCCAGAAAGGTCACACGGAAATCTACCGCGGCAGTGAGTACACCGTGGATTTCCTTCCCAAGGTCAAAATTGAGGTCGTCGTCGACGACGGGGAGGCCAACACGGTCGTGGAAGCCATCGTCAAGAGCGCCAATACCGGCAAGATCGGCGACGGCAAGGTCTTCATTTCCAGCGTGGAAGAAGCGATCCGAATCCGTACCGGCGAAACCGGCGCGGAGGCCGTCTCGGTCAACTGACCACGGCTCCCCCACTTCTGAACCGGTATTCTTCTGAGGGCCGGGCCTGCGTTCTGCAGGCTCGGCTTTTCCTTCGCTACGGGTTTACGGCTCCTCCCTGCCATGGGCGGCGAACTCGATCGAGAACCCCTTGGGCCTGACTCACCGAGTGGAGATTGATTCGCCCCTCGTGCTCAGGGTCGGAGGCTTTGTCCCTGTTTGCGTCGATCGTGATACCGACTGGCTGCCCGGGCGCTGGCGATCAGGCCGGCAAAGGCAGCCGTGGCCAGAACGGGCCGCAGGATCCGGCTCAGGGAAGAGGTCGCAGATTTCATTCTCGTTTCGGAGTCAGTGGTTGTGATTCCTGTCCGCACACCACGCGGTCTTCCCCCCTTCAATCGGAACGCCTGCTCCCCGTTTCCAGAAATAGCGAAAGAACGTCCCTACCCGATTTCCCCTGGAGAAGGAGACTCCTCCTGTCGATTCTCGCCATGACGGAAGAACCCCCTTCGCCCGCTGGAATTCTTGTGGCCATCCTTTACAATCAGAATACAAAGAAATCATCAGCTCCCGGTTCACACAGGCATGAAAATCATGAAAAACCCGATCTCCCTCAGTATCGTCCTGCTCGCCACTCCCCTCATGGGGCAACAGGTTCCCTTCGCGGCCACGGCCAATAACAGGTTCGGTCTCGATCTCTACCGCGAGATGGCGGCCCGCGAAGGCAATCTCTGCCTCTCCCCGCTCTCCATCATGACCGCCCTCGCCATGACCGCCAACGGAGCCGCGGGTGATACCCTCGCCGAGATGGAAAAAACCCTCCATTGCTCCGGAAACCTTTCCCAGCTCAATGCCTCCATGCGCGATCTCCTTGAGGACTTCAGGAAACGGAAGGAACAAGCCGCGGCCTTGGCCGAAAAAAACCCGGCCCGGAAGGCCGGAGGGCCCTCCTTTGACTTTACGGTCACCAACTCCCTCTTCGGGCAGGAGGGCTATCCGTTCCGCAGGGAATTCCTCGCGACCCTGGAAAAAAGCTACCGGGCGCCCCTCCGGTTCGCCGACTTCAGAAAAAGGGCCGAGGCCGAGAGGGTGAGGATCAATGAATGGGTCTCGGCCCGGACAAACAAGAAGATCGAGGATCTCCTACCGGGAGAATCCCTGGACAGTTCGACTCGTCTCGTGCTGGTCAATGCCCTCTACTTCAAGGCCGGCTGGCTTTACGCTTTCCAAAAATCCGCTACTAGGTCCGCCCCCTTCCACCTCGCCCCGGGCAGCACCATCAAAACGCCCACCATGCAAACCACCAAGCGTTTCGGATACTCCAGGGAGGACGGTTACACCGCAGTCAGCCTGCCCTACTCACACGGCTTTTCCATGCTCGCCCTCGTCCCCGACGAGATTGACGGCCTGCCTGCACTGGAGAAAGCCCTGAGCGCCGGGAGGCTGACCGCCCTCAGCCGCCTGCCCTCGCGCAAGGTTGCCCTTCATCTCCCGAAATTCCGGATCGAGGGGGCCACCGTTGCGCTCAAGAATCCGCTCCGCAAACTCGGCATGACCCTGGCCTTTGCGAGGAGCGCTGACTTCAGCCGCATGACGTCCAATCCTGAGGGGCTCGCCATCGACGGGGCCTATCACAAGACCTTCATCGCAGTGGACGAAAAGGGAACCGAAGCGGCCGCCGCTACCGCGGTCGTCATGACATTCCGCTCCCTGCCCCGTCCCGAAAAGCCCATCGAGGTCCGTCTCGACCGACCCTTCCTCTACGCCATCGTGGACACCCGCACCCAGACCGCCCTGTTCCTCGGGCGGATTGTGGACCCTCGTTGAATCAAAAGCGGAGGCCCCTCACGGCACAATCACCACCCGGTCCCCGGGTTTGGTGATCTTCCAGAGCTCGGAGGCATTGCCACGAGGCACCCGGAGACAGCCGTGTGACGCCGGATAGTCCGGGCAGTAGCCTTCGTGAAATCCGATCGCACCGCAACTGAGCCGCTGGAAATAGGGCATCCGGATGCCCTTGTAGATGTTGGAGACATGATGACGGTTCTTGTTGGTGATAACAAACTCTCCCACCTCGGTGCGGTAGCCCTTCCTGCCGGTGGACACTCTCGTGGAAAACAATTCCTTGTTGTCCTTGTCGTAAACCCAGGCCTTCTGCTCGGAAAGATCCACCTTGAGCCAGCGTTCCTCGTTCCCTGGGTCCACTCCCAGCAGCAGTTGCATCATCTTCACGTCATTACGGCGGGAGGCGAACCCAATCGGGTAGTAGGACTTGCGACTGGTCCAGATAAAGCGCTTGGCCCCATGCTCCATGAGAAGCTTGGCCAGTTCCAGATTGCCGCAGTCCGCGGCCGCCATCAGGGGCGTCACCCGCGAATCGTATTTCAGGTGGGTCTTGAGATACCCCACCGGACGTACCCGCGCGAGGAAGTCGCCGGTTGCCGGGCGGGAGAAGGAGGCATTGGGATCCGCCCCCGCTTCGAGGAGAAGCCTGCACAGATCCAGCCGATTCATGACCACCGCGAGATGCAGCGCGCTCTGTCCCTCCCGTCCGCGCCTGGCCAGCCCTGCCGCCTGCATGGCTCCCGATTGGAGAAGGTGCTCCACGAGTTCGGCCTGCCCCTCACGAACCGCCGCCACGAGGACAGGATCCTTCGATCCGGGCTCGGACCGGACTCCCTGCCCCACAAGAAAGCTGAAGATCTCGCGATCACCTTCCACCACCGCATTGTAGAGCGCCGACCCGGCCTTGCCTCCATGCCGCAGGAGGGCCCCGGTTCGCTCAAAGTCGCGGGCCGCCAGCAGAACCTGAACCGCCGTCCGACCGTCGGGCCCTCTCTGGTTGGGATCGGCACCGCCCTCGACGAGGAGTTCGAGTTCAGCGGGGGATGATTCCAGGGCCAGGGCGAGATCGAGGGACGTCCGTTCGCCCGCCCCCTTCACACGAGGGTCCGCCCCGTGCGCCAACAAGATCTTCATCACCCCCAGGTCACCCCGCTGCAGGGCCAGTTGCAACGGGTTCCAGCCACTGGGATGCTTGTCGGCGGGTGAACCGCCAGCCGCCAGGAGGTGGGACAGGACATCTGCCCGGCCCTCCAGAACGGCCACATGCACGGCCGACTCTTCCCGTTTCTCGCGGGCAGGCAGGTGCAGCGACCCGCCGTGCAGGGACAACATCAAGGAGCCGGGCCCACCTTTCTCCCCGGCATCGGAATCCACTCCCGCCTGCAGAAGCAGAGAGAGAATCCCGCTCCGTCCGTGCCCCAGCGCCTCGGGGAGGGAGGGAGGCCGGACCGGAATGGCCTTTCGTGAAGGAGTGGCCCGCATGGAGATCCCGTCATCGCGCTCAATCCCGGGCAGGAACCCCATCGTCGAGACGAGCAAGGCACAAAACACCGGGATGAGGGCAACTTGGCGCATTTGGGACCACCCCGACAGGGGGAAGGGAGCAGCGAGCCTAACGTCTTGTTCCACTCGCTCGCAACATCCCGCCTTCTCGTTAAGTTATCCTGGAAGACCGGACAAGTTTCATAAATCCGGGGAGCCATTCCCCGGCCAGACTCCTGCAACCGCCGAAACGCAAACGCTATCCAAGCACCTTCGCGATACGGGCGCAGACTTCCTTCACGTTCTCCCGCGAGTTAAAGGCGGAAATCCGGAAGAAGCCCTCGCCCGCGGCACCGAAACCAGCCCCCGGAGTCACCACCACCTGGGCTTCCTGCAGCATCCTGTCAAACATCCCCCAGCTGTCCATGCCCTCCGGACACCGCACCCAGACGTAGGGCGAGTGCTCGCCTCCGTAAACTGCCAGGCCGCACTTTTCGCAGGCCTCCTTTAATAGCGCGGCGTTCCCCATGTAGTGCTCCACCAGTTTCCTGATCTGGTTCTTGCCCTCCACTGAGAAAAGAGCCTCCGCTGCCCGCTGGACCGGGTAGCTCACCCCGTTGAACTTGGTCGAGTGCCGGCGTGCCCACAATCCGTGCAATGTCACCCGCTCACCATCTGCAGTCGAACCGGTGAGCTCCTTCGGGATCACGATGAAGGCGCAACGGATCCCGGTAAAACCACCATTCTTGGAGAAGGAACGGAATTCGATCGCACACTCGCGCGCTCCCTCGATCTCGTAAATCGAGCGCGGCAACTCGGCGTCCTGGACGTAGGCCTCGTAAGCCGCGTCATAGAGAATTACGGCATCGTTCGCGCGCGCATAGTCGACCCACTTCTGCAGCTGCTCCCCGGTCGCCACCGTCCCGGTCGGGTTATTCGGATAGCACAGGTAGATGAGATCCACCTTTTCCTCTGGAAGCGCGGGGGTGAAATCGTTTTCAGCCGTACAGGGCAGGTAGACCAGGCCCGCAAACTGGCCGCTTTCGTCGCCCTCTCCGGTGTTGCCTGCCATCACATTGGTGTCCACGTAGACCGGGTAGACCGGATCGGTAATCGCAATCTTCTGCCCACCTCCGAAGATATCGAGGATGTTGCCCGTGTCACATTTCGAACCGTCTGAGACGAATATTTCGTCCGCATCAACTCCCAATCCTGGGTAGGCATTCTCTGCCACGGCCTTCCGCAGGAACTCGTAGCCCTGCTCCGGTCCATACCCACGGAAGCTCTCCCGTTCACCCAGCTCATCCACCGCCTCCTTCATGGCGGTGCGCGCCGCCAGGGGCAGCGGTTCGGTCACGTCCCCGATTCCACAACGAATCAAATGCGTGGCCTTCTCCGGCTCCGCATCCGAAAAGGCGTTCACCCGCCGGGCAATCTCCGGGAAGAGATAGCCCGCCTTAAGTTTCAGGAAGTTCTCGTTGATTCGAGCCATGGCGGGCACCCTGTAGCGGGCTTCCCGCCAACTCGCAAGCGTTGGAGTTCCATCTCCACGTTTCGCAGGGGAAAGCAATCAGTCGTACCCGCAGGTCCGGCTGAGTCAAAACGGCTACCCCCCGGGAGCGGCTACTATCCCGCAGCCTTCTGCAGGCCGTCCGCCACCGTGTCCCAGTTAATGATGTTGAAGAAGGCTGCCACGTAATCGGGCCTGCGATTCTGGTAGTTCAGGTAGTAGGCGTGCTCCCAGACATCGAGCCCCAAGATAGGCGCACAGCCAGCGCAGCCGGAAATTTCGCCCATTAACGGGTTATCCTGGTTGGCGGTCGAACACACGCTGAGCTTTCCGCCCTTATCCGCGCAGAGCCAGGCCCATCCCGATCCGAACCGGGTCATGGCCGCCTTGGTAAAGGCCTCCTTGAAACCGTCCAGGGATCCGAAGGCGGCGTTGATCCCGGCCGCCACTTCACTACCCGGCTCGCTGGCGCCACCCGGCTTGATGCAGTTCCAGAAGTGGCTGTGATTGAAATGACCGCCCCCGTTGTTGCGTACCGCACCCCGGATGTCCTCCGGAACATCTCCCATGTTCATCACCAGTTCACAGATGGACTTGTCGGCAAAACCCGTTCCTTCAATCGCGGCGTTCAGATTTGTAACGTAGGCGTTGTGGTGTTTGCTGTGATGGATCTCCATCGTCCGCGCGTCGACATGTGGTTCAAGCGCATCATAAGCGTATCCGAGATCAGGAAGTTCGTGAGCCATAGGAATAGTGTGTGAATAGATGTTGGTATGTTTGCTTTGCGTGCTTGCGAGAGTTGCGTCTATAAGCGAGGGCTGGCAATTGCTTCCGTAGCAAACCAGCTTTAACCCAATCTGCAAGCGCAACTTTACCATGGATCTCGAACCTTGGCTCCCTCATCTCGTCGGCACCGTGGGCACTGTAATCGGTGCTGCCCTCACCTGGTTCCTGTGCCGTAACAAGGCGCACACCCTGCGCGCGCGCTACGAGGAGCGGGACAGGGCTGCCCGGAAATCCGTGGCCGACCTGGAAGCCGGTTGTGCCAACCTTGAAGCGGAAGTGCGCCAGCTCCGTCACAGCGAGGCGGTGGCCCTCAAGCGTCAGTCTGAACTCGAGCTCC
>Ga0310120_10000929_pt1 | contig 22427 bp, 25 predicted proteins | sample CB27_AW_983_MG_FD_203506 | JGI IMG/M metagenome (GOLD analysis project Ga0310120, IMG submission 203506) | Marine microbial communities from Western Arctic Ocean, Canada - CB27_AW_983 | ecosystem: Environmental > Aquatic > Marine > Oceanic | place: Canada: Western Arctic Ocean | collected...
TTTCTCATGGCTGGAGCTCCGGTTTTGTCGTAAGTCCTTTTGTTAGAGTTGTTTGGTCGATTTATTCTAGCAACCGGACCTGACAAAAAAGGAGCTTCACAATCTTCTCTTTCTCTTTTATTTCCAGCCATTTACAATCGGACGGACGAGAACTAACTAGCGCCTGCCCTTCCAGGAGTGTCACCAGTACTGCCAGGAACAGCGGGCGAAAGACAGGTCTCGAGATACTTCCTGCCGACCTTTGTAGAAACATCCAGATTCTCCTTCGGGATGGACTGATGAGGTCAGAAGTTATTGGAGATCGAAGTCCACTAAGGACGGTGGCAAGTCCTGCTTTTGGATCTACTGCACACCAATGTTGAAGGCCGAAAAGCTTTCACACAGAAGCTCGCCCGTCTCTGGGCTCAGTAGGCGTACTCCCAAAACGGCGGTAACGCAGAGCGAATAAAGTACTTGCTGATCTACTTGAAAGAGCTCCCCTAGCCCTGCCTCCACCAGATCCCAGTAGAAGTGGCCTGGCATTTCAACACTGCCATCCGAACCATCATTGATCACCGATGCTGGGGGGAGATTCGAAGAAGAGGAAAACCCCAACAACACCTTCCACTCGGTGGCGAGTTGATCCTCTCCTTGATTCTCAACGACAAAGGTTTGGAGATCCACTGTATCTCCGAGCTGGTAGCTCTCCTGTGCCATCTGGTTCTGACAGGTGATCGAGGGGCTGTCCTCAGCTCCCTGTAGAGAGGAGCCCGAAAACAGGAGTCTCAATCCCAGCACCCAAACCAAGCTAGCGAGGCGTTGGGATAACGTCTTAGCACAGTTTTCCTGAAACATAGACCGATCGTGGTGTTTGGTCCGAAGACCTGAACTCTAAATTCCTTCCTCACGGAACTTGATCGGTTCGACTTGGCATTGAGTGTGTGACGAGAGACACAGAACGCGGAACACAGGCGAGATTAGTCCAGGACTAGTGGAGGCTAAGGCCTACCCTCGGCTCCAAGCCGAGGGGTTCGATCGGATGTCAAATCGAATTCGACTCATCTCTGCTGACCTTCGTCGTGGCGGTGGTCTCCAGGCCGCCGTTGGTCGAGCTAGGCTCGACCGCTACACTTCGGCCTGGAGACCGAAGCCACGTCAGAGACCGCCTCTACCACTTTCAACTTCACTCGAAGATGACCCTATCGTCCCTGCAGGACTTCGGGGACCTTCTTTTCGCCTGAAGGCGAGCGGTTTCACCATCCCCGATGGGGACACTAATGGATGATTCGAGGCGGGGACGCTACAAATTCGTTGGGTGAGAGTTGAGCTGGACCGGACCATCGGCTGAAAGCCAGTAGGTGTTTTCGATTCGTAGACCGCCCTGGAGCTCGGGATTGTAGAGCGCCGGCTCAACCGAGATCACATCGCCCAGGCGGAGAACGTGATCGCTCTCGGGTATGAGACGGGGATTCTCGTGGCCACCCATGCCGACGCCGTGTCCCAGATGATGCCAGAAGGTACCCGCGGAGAGGGGATCCTTTTCCAGAAAGTCTCGGACCAACTGATAGGCTTCACGCGCTGGACGGCCCGGTTCGAGCAAGGTTGCCGCCAACTCCAGTGCCTCGCAAACAATTTCGCGGCCTCTTTCCTGTACTGGCGTAGGAGGACCTACTGCCATGACCCGACAGAGATCAGCTCCATAGCCCCAGCATTGGGGGAAAAGGTCATAGACACACAGATCACCCGACTCGATGCGGCGATCGACTGGAACGCCCCCCTGAGTTAGACTCCTGGGGCCGGTTGCGAAATCACCACCGATCTCGACCGGGCCACCTGCCTGAGCGACCATGGCTCCTGAGATCTCGATGTAGAGCTCAATCTCCGACACCCCTGGTTGAATCACTTCGCGAGCACGGCTGAATCCAGCTTCGGCCACCGCAGAAACCTGACGAATGACATCGACCTCATCCGGATCTCGGCTCCGACGTAAATCAGCGAGCACGGCGGACACATCGACGATCTCGCACTGGGGCAGACAGTCACCCAACAGATCGATGGCCATGCCGTTGACCGAATCCTTTTCGACGCCGACCCGCTTCGCTGAATGTCCCTTCAGCCTAGGTGCCAGCGCCAGAATGGCCTCATGCCAGGGCTGGTCCAGAACCCGGCGCGGAGAATAGGATTCGAAGGGGAGCACTTCGGCACTGATCGGAGGAGTGGTCGAATCGGTTGCAAGCAGCGGCGCGGACTCTCCACCGATCCACAAAAAAACTGGAGCCCCCGGCTTGAGCACCACCGCCTCCAGGTAGCACACACTCCGGCTGTCAGTGAGCAGGAGTGCATCCCATCGCTTCTCCCGCATCAGGTTCCGCACTCTATTCAACCGCCCCTTGCACCCCTCCGGTGTCAACATCGCAGTCTTCTCCTTAGATTGATTCGGCTCGTGACTGGGTATTCAAGCACATTCAAGCTGATTCCCGATCAGCGGCCGCAGGCGGTGCTGAATCGTGAATCTCGAGGCGGCTCCAGGTCGCGCGCTGCGACCGGATTGTATCCGGATTCGGCCACTGAAGTGGATGGGTCAGTTCGACGCGCTGCCCCCCCTTCCAAACGGCCCGAGCTTCAAGGCGGTGCCGAATACGCCGCATCTGGGACTGGCAGTCCTCGAGGTCCAGGTCAACCGGCTGCAGCGAGAACACCGAAATGTCGGCCTCACGTCCAATTTCGAGCGTTCCGATTCGATCCCCCCAACCGATCGCTCGGGCGGGTGTGGTGGTTGAAGCTCTGACTATTTCTGGAAGAGAGAGACCCAGATGCAGCAGGCGTGTCATCACGGTCGCCATGTCATAGGCGGGTCCCTCGCAGGTTAAACTGTGCATATCGGTGCTAATGATGTCTGGCCAGAACTCCTCCCTGGCACAGAGTTCACCTACGGTCCAGCTGAAGGCTCCCACGCCATGTCCCAGGTCGAATAGGACTCCGTTTTCACGTGCCGCTTTCACCGCCGGAGAAACCTTCCTGGTGGTCGGATCGATTACGCTACTAGGGTATCCATGATAGCAGTGGGTATAAATATCGCCCGGCAGCATCTTTCCGGGGCAATCCTCCAGAGGAACCGAAGACGAGGTGTGGTGTACCATCAGCGGCATTCTAACGACCCGAGCCGCCTCCATAGCGCGGCGAAAAGCCTCCGCTTCATTGCGACCCTGGTTCGCAAGGTTACTGGACAGACGCACCTTGACACCGACAATCACCTCTCGATCAGCTTCAATGCAAGCGACACACCCCTGGGTGTCGAGCAGCTTAAGCGATTCGAGTTCTCCGGGGATGCGGGGATGTCCCCCCAAGGTGCTGAAGGAGAGTCCCGTGCAGGAGATGTTCAGAAAGGCCAGGAGACGAGTTCTGAAATGATCGATCGCATAGCCGCGAAGCCCGGGATAGGTGGAAAAGCCGGCGCTGCCGGCGTCCACCGCGGTCGTCACCCCTCGTCCCAGGCAATAGCGATCCACCGGAACCCCGAGCGGAGTCGCCAGATGGTATCCGTGCACATGCAGATCCACCAGCCCAGGAGTCACGATATGGCCCGCGGCATCGAAGCTCGCATCCGCCTCAGACGGGTCCAGACGAGGAGCAATGGACGAGATTCGGCCGTCTTTGACGGCAATGTCAGACAACTCGTCTCGATCCTGGGCGGGATCGAGCACTCTGCCACCGTGGATGATCCAATCATACTTTCTCATGTCAATCTCGCATCTTCAGATTGTGACCATGTCTGGGATCAAACTGGTTGGCATGGCTGGTTCCCTTGCCAATTCCTCGGAACCGAAGCGGCCTGCTCCTTCCCCGCCTATTCTATAGAAATGTTCTACAGACCTGAAACTTCATCTGGTTAGGATCTCAGGTTATAGAACAGGCGCCCGAAGTTGACAGCCAGGAATGCCCTGGATAGACTCGCGACGCAGCTCGCCCGTACGGGTATAGAGCCCCATATTGGAAGGGATAGATTGCATGCCTGAACGGATGACGGCCATCCGAAAAATGAGACCGGAAAGAGGGCTCGACGTAGTCGAGATACCTATACCCGAGGTGGGAGAGGATGAGGTTCTGGTCGCAGTTGAGGCCGCCAGTATCTGCGGCACCGACTTGCATATCTGGAACTGGAATGAATGGAGCTCGCAGCGGATCAAACCTCCTCTGACTTTGGGACACGAGCTCGCCGGGACCGTCGTCGACGTGGGGAAAAACGTCGGCCATACCAAGACGGGAGACTATGTCTCGGCCGAGAGCCACATCACTTGCGGAATGTGCTTTCAGTGCCGCACCGGCCAGGCTCATATGTGTCCTTCCACCCGGATTCTGGGCATCGATCTTGACGGGGCCTTTGCAGAGTACGTCGCGGTCCCGGAAAAGGTGATCTGGCAGAATGACAGGGCCAAGATACCTCCGGAGATCGCCACTTTACAGGAACCCTTCGGCAATGCCGTCTTTGCTACCATGGCTCACGACCTGGCGGGTCAAACCGTGGCAGTGCTGGGGTGTGGCCCAATTGGCTTGTTCTCTATCGGCATCGCTCGGGCCTCCGGAGCGGCGCGGGTACTGGGCGTCGACCTCAACCAATACCGGCTGGGAAGGGCCACGGCCATGGGAGCCCATAATGTCTTCAAGCCAAATCCGGAAAGCCAGTCTGTCGACATTGCCAACTGGTTGGTAGAGGCCAATGAAGGTTTTGGCGTCGACATCGTCCTGGAGATGAGCGGAGCTGGCTCGGCTATTGATGCTGCTTTTCGCGGTGTGCGCAACGGGGGACGCGTGACACTTTTCGGCATCCCCTCAAAGCCCGTGTCCATTGATGTCGCAGAAAACATGATTTTCAAGAATCTGACCGTCCTGGCACTGAATGGCCGCAGGATCTTCGATACCTGGTATCGAACCCGCTGGCTACTGGAGAACGCAGTCGTAGATCTGCGTCCGCTGATCACCAGGGAGATGGGGCTCGAGGACATCGACGAAGCCCTGAGCACTCTCGCCGCCGGACAGGCATGCAAGATCATTCTCCGCCCGAAACAGGCCGAAGAGACCGATAGCCTTCGGGCCAGTCGCAGAGAAGAGTCTGATGCCAACATGCGGGGTCTGGCCGTTCATCCCTAGGCTGAGACTTGAACGATTCGTCGGAACGTCTGAACGTCTGAACGTCGCACGTCTCTGCTCCCGAGAAAGTGCGGCGAACGGTTCCAACAGAAACTTCGAATGGCGAGACAATTATGAAGAATCGCCAGATGACAGAGTCGTGGCTGTGAGGGAGCGGGCCCTGATCAAGGGCCCAACCTTTCAGATCCTCCTCGGAAGTTTCCACCTGAAATGATCCAGCGCTCCTGGAAGCGAGACAAACTTGTCACTTGAAGCTGCGTTGCAGGGAGAACCAAGGTCATGAGCTACACCAAGATGAAGGCTTGGCTGCAGGAGGAGTTGGTGAACATGCGGAAGGCCGGATTGTTCAAAGAAGAGAAGAGCATCCTGACTCCCCAACAGCCTCAGATCGAGACGTCCCAGGGTTCTAAGATCAACTTCTGTGCCAACAACTACCTGGGGTTGGCAGATCATCCCGAGGTCCTCGGGGCGGCAGAGCAAGGGCTGCGAGAGCGAGGCTTTGGGATGGCTTCGGTGCGATTCATTTGTGGCACCCAGGACATTCACAAGAAGCTGGAGCAGCGGCTCTCCGAGTTTCTTGGAACAGAAGATACGATTCTCTACACCTCTTGCTTCGACGCCAACGCCGGGCTTTTCGAAACCCTGCTCGGTCCCGAAGATGCCATCATCAGCGACGCGCTCAACCATGCCAGCATCATTGACGGCATCCGTCTTTGCCGAGCTCAGCGCAAGGTTTTCGCTCACGGCGACATGGAAGACTTGAGGGCCAAGCTTGAGGAAACTCAGTCAGCCCGATTTCGTCTGGTCGCCACCGATGGAGTCTTCAGCATGCAGGGAGATCTGGCTTCGCTGCCAGAGATCTGCCACTTGGCTGAGGAGCACGACGCCCTGGTGATGGTGGACGACTCCCACGCCACCGGCTTCCTCGGTCCCAATGGCCGTGGAACTGCAGAGGAATTGGGTGTGAGCGAGCGCATTGATATCACGACGAGCACGATGGGAAAGGCCCTGGGAGGGGCATCTGGAGGGTTCACGACGGGCCGCAGTGAGATTATCGAGTACCTCCGTCAGCGTTCCCGACCCTATCTTTTCTCCAATACCGTGGCTCCCCCTATTGTCAGCGGCACGCTGAAGGCGCTGGAACTGGTTCAGCAGAATCCGGCTTTGAGGGAGACCTTATGGGAGAACACCCGCCATTTTCGGACTGGATTGGAGGAGCTGGGATTCGAGATTATCAAAGGCAGGCATCCTATCGTCCCCATCATGCTGAGAGACGAACTGAGAACGGTCGAGCTGGCGCGGTCGATGAATCAGAGAGGCATCTTTGTGGTGGGCTTTAGCTTCCCTGTGGTACCGAGGGGCGAAGCACGAATTCGAGTTCAGCTCTCGGCAGCGCATACTCGGGCTGAGTTGGATCGTGCACTCTCGATCTTCGGGGAGGCGGGAAAAGAGCTCGGCGTAATTTGAATCGGATCTTGAAGATGAGGGAATTCGAAGGGAAAGTGGCGTTGGTAACCGGTGCCGGTCAGGGCATGGGGCGCGCTGTGTCAGAGAGGCTGGCCTCCGGAGGAGCGCGCCTCGTCATCAACGACGTCGATGCCAACGCAGCGGCAGGCACTACGGCGGCACTGGTAGGGCACGGGGAGGACGCGGTAGCGATTGCGGGTGATGTGTCCTCCGGCAACGACGTTAGCCGAATGGTGGAGAAGACTCTCGGCCGATTCGGCAGTCTCGACATTCTTGTCAACAATGCCGGTGTGCTGAGACCCACGGCGGTGATCGATATTGAGGAGAAGGAGTGGGATTGGGTCCTCAATGTCAATCTCAAAGGGACCTATCTTTGCTCGCGGGCGGTATTGCCGAGCATGCGGGAGCGGGGCTGGGGCCGGATTATCAATTTCTCCTCCACAGCCGGGAAAAGCGTCAGCACGGTTGGAGGTGCCCACTATACGGCGGCGAAGGCTGGCATCCTGGGTTTTACTCGACACCTGGCCAAAGAGGCCGCTGCCTTCGGCATCACCGTCAACTCGATCTGTCCCGGACTGATCAACACCGAAATGGTGCGCTCAACCATCGATAAGAAGCAGACCGAGGCTTATGCGCAGTCCTTCCCGATTACCCGGCTGGGAGAGCCTTCGGAAGTAGCAGAATTGGTTGCTTTCTTGGCCTCCGACAAGGCCGCTTACATAACCGGGGCCTCCCTGGACATCAATGGCGGCGACCTGATGATCTAACGTCGTCGCCCACACGGCGGCAGACAAGCGGCAGGAGTTCCAGACTACTAGGGTAGGTGAGTCGACGCACGGGAACCTTCGACGTGAGGCCTGAGAAGAAATCTATCCGTTGTTGTTGTCGGTCCAAGGCTTCTACCAGGGCGGGTGCAAACGACTCCTTCAACAGCTCGATAACAGCCTCTCGGGGTGCGATCGACTCAATCTCTAGCTCGGGTACTTCTTGGGTCTTCTCGCGCCGGTCGAGTAGATACAGACCCGCCAAGGCAGTGACTCCGGGACAAAAAGATCCGAACCCACCTGCTCCGACCGGAACACGGAGATTCTGTTGGTCCGGAGCCACAGGCTCCAGGTCAAGACGACCACCCAGGAAGTGTTCTGCCTCTTGAGGCCACAACCGCATCTGCGGATAGCCACTCCGGACGAAGACTTGGCTGCCCCGACGTTCCAAGGGCAGCATCCCATCACTGAGCAGGGGCCAGCCCAGCCTCAGAAGACTGGCAGTCAGGCAGCTCTTTCCACCACCGCTGGCAGAAAGGAACCCCACCGCACCTTCTCTCAGGACGACGCCCGACCCGTGCAGCACCGCCATACCCCTACTTTCCAACCACAGAGATAGGACCGCGCCCAGGAGATATGTCTCGACCAGATGATCCCTATCGAGATTCCGCGGATGGAGGACGATTTGATGGGGAAACAGGTAAAAAAACACCCACTTCAGTGAAGTCGAAAAGCAGATAACCCTCGAGTCGATACAGACTGGCTACGCTGTGCCCTTATCGGTGAGGAATCGACTCACATAGATGGGGTCACCCCTGTCAATCTCCTCGAAGGGAGCCTCACGAACCAGGCGGAAGCTTAAATCGGGTGGATTCTCGGTCGGCGTCAGTCGAGCCTTGAAAGGAAAGTCACTCGCCAGGGAAAGGCCGAAGAGCTGGTAGGTCGGCCATCGCCTACCGGGGCCATCGATTCGGCGATCAGGGGACCAGGCGGGGGTCAGGGTCATGACTTGCTCGATGGAAACATTGCCAGGAACGGAGCACTTAGGCGGTCTCCGGGCCCGAAGCATCGACCTCTACCAATCCCTGGCCCTGGAGATCAATGATAAGAGCCACCAAATCGGTCCACTGCTCCGGGGAAGCATCGTATTGTTCGACCAGCTGCTCCTGAAGGGCTCCTAACGTGATACTTTCCTTGAGTGAGGTCCAAATGTTGGTGCCCACCTGATTCAAGCCAAAGTAGATTCCCGTCTTCACATTCAAAAGGACGGCCTCGCCCTGGACTTCACTGAACAAAACATCGGGGGCGACCTTTACCGCTGAGTCGGGAGTCAGCGGCGGGTCTCCAGGTTTCGCCGACTTCTTGTGGTCCACGGAACTTACCTCCTCTTCGTCACACTCACCGAACTTACTCGTTGCCTGGTGGCTCTTGTAACCCAGGAGATCCCGCAGGGTCAAACGGACATGGATCTCACGATTGAGCTGCCACAGCGCCGGACTTCCTTTTCAGGGGCACCAGGCGAGCGGCCCACAAGATTGCCTCAGTCATGCTTCTGGGAGAGGCACGCCCCGTCCAGGCAATGTCGAATGCCGTGCCGTGGTCAACCGAGGTTCGGATGATGGGCAGTCCCAGGGTAAGATGGACACCTCTATCGAAGGCAAGCATCTTAAAGGGTATGAGTCCCTGATCATGGTACATGCAGACGATGGCATCGAAGCGAGACATGAGCTCCGGAAGAAAGGCAGTATCAGGCGCCAGGGGACCCGTCACAGACATTCCCTCCGCTCGGGCCTTAGCAATGGCAGGTTCGATGAACTCTGCCTCCTCACCTCGACCCAGCATACCGCCCTCTCCCGAGTGGGGGTTCAGTCCGCAGACTCCGATGCGGGGCGCGGCATTCCCAAGGGTCTTGAAGAAATCGGAGGTCAAGCGTATGACATTCACGATAAGCTCGGGAGTCAGCTGTCCCGGGACATCTGCAAAACCGGTGTGAGAAGTCACCATGCTTACGGAGAGCACATCCGAGGTGAGCATCATGCAGATCTGATCTGCCCCGGTCAGCGTCGCCAAGATTTCGGTGTGGCCCGGGAAGGGGATATGGGCCCTCGTCAGGGCCTGCTTGTGAATCGGCCCGGTGACGAGACCCGCAAAATCTGCAGCGATGGTCTTCTCGATCGCCACCCGGATATACTTAAAGGCGGCCCGTCCACAGCTAGCTTGAATTTCGCCGGGGCGCAAAAGGCCGGCGTCGATGGCCTGGCAATCGAGCACTATCGGGGTGTTCCCGTCCAGAAGCCTCGAATTCCACTCCCTAAGCATCACCACGCGTTCGGGAACGCTTAGATCGCAAGTCCGAGCCACTCTGAGAAGGACTTCTAAATCTCCCACGATCACGGGAAGACAGCAGGAAAGAACCGAAGGATCCTGAACGACCCTGAGACACAGTTCAGGACCGATGCCCGCCGGATCCCCCATGGTGATTGCGAGCGGCGGAAGCTGGTCGACCGCGACCAGCTGTCCCGCTGTCTCCCGCCCTTCATTCACTAAGCCAATCCTCTTCTCTATCTCCCGGGCGTCCCGCCGCGGAGTCATCCTTCAAAGCCTACGTCACAACTATAACCCAAATGGGAGTTACCGCAGAATAGGAGAGGTCTCTGATACACTGGGATTCGTGAGCAGCGGCCTGTGGAGTTCCGGCGTTGGCAACCGCTATCTCTCTGCTCTTCTTCTGCTAATCATGAACAGGTATCGCCTTCGCTATGGGATGGTGTTGGGAGTAATCCTAGCATTTCAAACGGCAGCTTCCCTTGCTCAGCAAAGCGGTGAGGACAAACAGTTTCAAGACTATGTCGAAGTCCTTCCTGACACCTCCATTCAATTCAAGATGATTGCGATAGGCGGTGGGACGCTCCCGAGGTCGGGACCTGACGAAGGATCCGATTCCGATCCTCCCCAGACTTCAGATCAGGACCTATCGGTCAAAGCGTTCTGGCTGGGACAAACTGAAGTGACCTGGAACGAGTATGAAGAATTCTACTTCGGGGGAGTGCGCCCCGACCTGACAGTTGAGGTCAAAGGGAGGGTTGATTCAGTGAGCCGTCCCACCCCTCCTTACGGAGCTCCCGACCGCGGCTGGGGAACCGGCAAACGACCCGCGATGAGCATGACATTCTATGCGGCAACCCAGTACTGCGAGTGGCTGTCGGCCCTGACCGGAAGGAAGTACCGACTACCCACCGAAAAAGAATGGCAATACGCTTGCCTTGCGGATTCAGGCGGGGCCCCTCCGAGCCCTCCAGCCCCCGATCAATACTCCTGGAATCAGTCAAATAGCCGTGGACGCACAAACGAGGTGGGACAGAAGTTGGCCAACCCCTGGGGTCTGTTTGACATGCTGGGTAACGTCGCAGAGTTTGGACGCAGGAGATATGCTCAGGTCGACCACGGGGAAACTGAGGGCACGTCGGGTCCCCATCCGTCGATCTTCGGCGGCTCCTTTCGGGACGACATTGAAACCCTCAAATGCACGGTCCCTGGCCACGTCGACGAGAAGGCCTGCCTCAGAACCGACCCCAACGCACCCAAGAGCCAATGGTGGTACTCGGATTGCTTCAATATAGGGCTTCGCGTCGCTCGCTCAACTGAGTAGCCGACCGGTGACTGCTTGCCGAGTCTGTCCAGCAGCAAATCGATGAGGATATTCAGGCGATCTCTGAGCGGGCGACTACCCACGGAGTCCGCAACCCTCCTGCTGGCGGTGCTCTTCTTCACCTCTGCCACGACTGCATCCACCGGAGCAGAGCAACGGTTCGAGTTTCGTCGAAGACAGATGGGAAGTGCGGTTCGCATAGTCCTGTATGCACCAGAGCAGGCAGCACAGACTGCTGCCGCCACAGCCTTCAAGCGCATCCGAGACCTAGACGCCATCTTCAGCAACTACCGCCAGGACAGTGAATTGGCAGGCCTGTGTCGTCAGGCTGGTCTGGGCCCTCAAAAAGTTAGCACCGAGCTCTTTTCGGTACTGCAGGAATCGATGCGGTTCTCCAGGATTTCTGGAGGTGTCTTCGATGTAACGGTGGGTCCCTACGTCGATCTCTGGCGAGACGCCCGACAACAAGGAAGGTTGCCGGATCCCACCGAGCTGGCCCACGCAAAGGCCCTCCTAGGTTATCGAAAGGTCGTTCTCAAGCCCAGGAGTCGGACGGTGAAGCTTCAACAGCAGGGCATGAAGCTGGATCTGGGTGGGATCGCCAAAGGATTCATCGCGGCCGAGGCTCTCAGAGTGATCCAGAACCACGGCATCCCACGAGCACTCGTGGATGCCGGCGGAGACATCGTGATGGGCAGTCCTCCTCCCGGGCGAGAGGGTTGGCAAATTGCTATCGAGGGAGTGAGCGGCCACAAGAATCCGGTTGCCAAGGTTCCCCTGAAAAACGTGGCGATTGCCACTTCCGGCGATATTCATCGAGGTGTCGAAATCGATGGTATTCGCTACTCTCACATCCTCGACCCACGTACTGGGCTGGGTCTGACGAACAGCTCCCTGGTCACGGTGGTCGCCCCTGATGGTCTCACTGCGGACGCTCTCGCAACCGTACTGAGCCTGCTTCCACCGGAGCAGGGACTCAAGCTACTGCAGTCGATGCCGGAGGTATCGGCACTGATCGTTCGGCCCCAGGGCCCGCGCTCGCAGAAATGGGCAACCGGACTGTTCTTGGCGTTCGTGCAAGAATAGCAGCACCGACCGATGGCCAAACTGCTTTTTCTCTTCATCCTGATTCCCGCCCTGGAGCTGGCGCTACTCATAGAAGTAGGGCAACACATCGGAACCCTCAACACCCTCCTGCTGATTGCGGTTACGGGTGTGGTTGGAGCCTCTCTGGCTCGCCGCCAGGGGCTGGAGGTCCTTCGTCGAATGCAGGCAGAGTTCGACCAGGGCCGAATCCCCTCAGGCTCCATCGTGGACGGCGTCATCATCCTGCTATCGGGCGCACTGCTGATTACGCCCGGACTTCTTACGGATACGGTAGGATTTCTCTGCCTGGTGCCAACTACCCGAGCCATGATCAGGTCATTGCTCTGGCGCTGGATTCAACGCCACCTTCGAGTGGATTGGGTCAACTTCCCCACCCAGGTCTAGCGTGCAGTCCTGTCGATGGCCCGTGCCTTTGACGGGTGCTGGATCATTCCGAAGTTTTGCTTGAGGATGGGGGAGACTGTGCGTCACTGCGTGGGGAAGAGTTGTCCAGCTCTCTCCTCGGAGCTTGGCCTCATGTTGCTAACGGGTCAAGTCGTGCGCGGCTCTGCCGGACTTGGCCTCGTAAATACTGGTAGTTATACCCGTCCGTAGAACTGCTCACTGCTCAAGTTCCAGCCTAGCGCACTGGGGTTTGCGTTTGGTTTCCCGGCACCGGCAACCGCGGACCTTGTCGATGCCACAGCTCCGGGATAGCCGGATTGGTTTCATAGATCCAGGTGAGCAGTTTCGCGATCGAAGCGCTTGACAGAGTGTCAGCCAGGTTCGGGTTTTCGGCGGGAGCTGGCTCCAGATATTGGGCCAGGCTGGCAGCGATGTCGGCACTGAAATACACCGCACCCAGGTGTGAGAGGTGATGGCCATCCACAAAGAGTTCGTCGGCGCGGTAGTCCCCTTGTGGATGGAGAAGCCCAACCCCTTCCCGACCAGCTATCTGTTCCAATAGGGTCTGATTCCGTGCCATGGCATCTGCATGGGCCTCACGAAATGACGGGTGCACGGGCATGATCAGGAGGAGAGGCTTGATGCCTGACTTTCGCATCTCGGAGAACAACCCCAGAAGGTTCTCTTGATCAACAGGCATCGCCTTAGAGAATCGAGTTTTCGACGCGAAGCGCCCGCGGGTGTGTCCGTCGTACGGCTGAGGCCCCCAACCAGCCCCTGTCTTGAAACCTGAACGTCGTTCCAGATCCCTGAAATGAAGCGGCCTGTCCTCCCGCCAATCCCCGGCAGGACGATTGCAATCTCCCAGAAACCAGCAGCCTAGACTCGGAATCAGCTCTTGATGGATCAAGTCGGCACGATAGCGAAAGAGGGCAAGGCGAAGGTCCAGAAACCGAGAAATTCGTACCTCAATTGAATCAGGATCATCCCGGCGGCTCCGGTTGGCGATGCGATAGGCCAAGGAATCTCGATACCGGTCGATCAGAGCCCACAATCGCTCCTTCCTCAGGGGCCAGTCAGGACTCACTCCGAATACCACGTAAGCAGGACGGACACCGATCTGCAAAAGATGAGGAACAAAGACCTCTCGGGCAAACTTGACGACTTGCGAACCCGTTCCAAAGTTGAAAAAGGTGGTCCTGGGAACTCCCAGAACCCTGGAAATCACCTCGGGCACAATGCCGTTCTTAGTCCGCGAGTCCCCAGTGAAAATAATCTGGGGTGGCTCCTGGTATTCCCTCAGCAGGGCATGTCGCCTGGTAACCCTGGGGTCATGGTAGGGGATGAGCGTGAGGTCGAACTGAGGAAGCACCACGCCCCTGCGATTCAACTCCACCAATCCAAGATCCAGTAGCTTTCCCAGCCCGGCCGCAGTCAGAAGCAGTATCGATATTCGCAACGTGACACGATACTCGTGCCAGAACTGCGTCCGTGACTGTCCTCTGCTCATCAATCCCCCTTGGCCTGCCAATATTGGATAACACAGGTCGCTAGAACTGGAAATAGATGAAACTTTGCTGTCCCGCAGCCAATAGATACAGAATCATAAGACAAACAAAGACACCTGCAGCCCACAGCGCTAACCCCAGCTGAGAGAAGATCCGGGAAAGGCCATCCACCAGGTAGCTGATCGTGTGGACGACAAAAAAGACACCCATCAAGAAAAGAACAAACGGTTGCCTGTGGATGAGGTCTGCGACGCCTGTGGTGGTGAAGTCCAGGAAACACACCTTTCTGAGGTAGAGCGACAGATTCTGGAGATCTGGAGTGATGAAGATCAGCCAGCCGATGCAGGTCAGATAGAACGTGATCAAAACTTTCAGCGGAAGCCACCAGGAGTGTGCGAGGAACCGTCTGTCGGCGACCACGAACTTGTGCACACACAGCAGGACACCCTGATAGAGACCCCAGAGTACAAAGTGCCAGGCAGCACCGTGCCAGAGTCCTCCCAGCAGCATAGTGACCATCAGGTTGAGTAACTGGCGCCCTTTGCCCTTCTGATTCCCTCCCAGCGGAATGTACAGATAGTCCCGAAGCCAGGTCGATAGACTGATGTGCCAACGCTTCCAGAACTCGGAGATGCTACTGGCAAAGTACGGGTGGGCGAAGTTGTTCGGAAACTTGAAACCGAGGATTCGGGCAGATCCGATCGCGATGTCGGAGTAACCGGAAAAGTCACAATAAATCTGAATCGCAAAAGCGACGGCTCCAACGAAGACCAGCAGTGAGTCGCTGGTGAGTTCTCCGCCGAAGATGGATTGGACAAAGGCGGAGAGGTTGTCCGCAATGCAGACCTTCTTGATCAGTCCGTAGAGGATCAGAGTCAACCCTAACTTCAGATTCTCCCAATGGATGACTACTGGATTCAGCAGCTGCGGGAGGAATTGTCGCGCCCTCACAATGGGTCCAGCGACCAACTGGGGGAAAAAGGAGACGTAGAGTGCAAACTGTCGCAAAGAAGAGACCGGGAGCAGCTTTCCGAAATAGATGTCCAAGCTGTAGCTCATGCTCTGGAAGGTGTAGAACGAGATTCCGATCGGAAGGCAGATCTCCAGGGGGCCGAGGCGAGACTTCCAGCCTATCGCATTGAAGAGAGCCCGAAAGCTGCCGAGGGCGAAGTTGGTGTACTTGAAGTAGGCCAGGACACCCAGGTTCCCTATCAGGCTAAAGCAAAGGTACATCCTCTTCTGGCGCGGATTCTGGGCTCGGTGGATGGCGCGTCCGCAAAAAAAGTCGAGGTAGCTCGAGTAGAGCAAGAGAAGGACAAGAGAGGCGGACGAGGTCCAGTAGAAATAGTAGCTGGCCAGAAGCAGTACCAGATGCTGGCCGTTTCTCCGCCTTAGGGCCTCGACGATAAAGATGACGAAAAGAAGGAACAGCAGGTAGTGAAAGCTATTGAAGAGCATCTGGGCTCAAAGTCGAGGAGGAGAACCGGCTCATAGCGGCACATCCGGCCAGTTTTCGACGGGGTCAGTGGAGCAGACCCGATGCATCCCGGCGTCCGCGAATCTGGCGAAGGCTACCTCGGCTTCGTCCGTGTAATCGATAACCTCAGGCACCACTACCGCGGAGGTACAGTCCTCTAGAAGATAAACTCTTTCGGCGAAGCCCGCGCCACCAAAGAGGGGATCCTCCAGGAGGTGAGCGATCGTCCAAGCCACGCAGTGGCTCTTGGCCTGCCCGGCGATGATGATCACATCGAAGCCTACCAAGGCCTGGAGAAAAGCTGTATTGCTCGCTCCAAGACGCCTGCCATCGGGACCGTTTAGTACCTCGGGACTCAGCGCCGAGTAATGCTCGGTCAAAGGATAGTTGCCTTTGATCTGGAAAGTCGGCTGACTCTGCCGAGCTTGACCGTGGAAGAAGATGGCTTCTTCGACCGATGAGACGAGCGCATGGCCGATACCACCCAGCAGACCGTGATAGGGCCAGACTGTCAGCTCGTATTTCTCGCTCTCTCGCAGGGCCTTCACGTAGTGAAGCAAGTGTTCGTATCCCTCTTCCTCACTCATCCCAAGCTGGCCGCAGACGGATGGATTCACCTTCCAAACACCCTGTTGGACATCCTCCAGGGACACTTGAGTAAAGGGAGCCGGATGCTGTCCGTCGCAGTCCAAGAGAAAGATGGGATGAAAGATCTGTATCGCCTGATGTGTGTCCAGGGTGGGGTACACCTGGGTAACCACTCCCAGATTGCGGTAGATGAACTCACACAGGCGCCGATTGTCGTCCACGGCCCCGGTTCCCGATCGACCTGCCACAAACAGTTCGAAGTCGGGCAGGCAGAATGTGTTTTGCAGGTCTATAGCGACCAGGCAAACCTTTACCGTGTCCTTGCTTGCAAGTTGGATCCCGTGCCTCCTTCTCCAATCCTGTGCCTGATAGGAGCGCTCCTGGTACGGAACACGCCAGACTGATGCCACGCTGCCAGGTTCGAAGTGAGAGGGAATCGGAAGTTGATTGGGTCGCATGTCTCGAAAGCGGCCTGCCCAGACCGATTCTAGCAGACCGAAGGGCAGACGTCCCATAGCGGAGCTGTCAGGTTCGGCCCCTGATCAGGGCCCGCTCCCTCACGGTCACGGCTCTGCCAACCGGAGATTCTTCATGATTGCCTCGCCATTCGACGTTCAGGTCAGTCCCACCCCCAGGAAGCCCTGTCCCCATTCAAGAAGGAAACTTGGAGTCCCGGCCGTGGGTTCGCCGTGTATCGAGCCATAGGCTCGAAAAGATGCATACTTCGGCCTGGAGACCGAACCCACGTCGATCCGCCGGAGCCAAATGAAGTTTCAGGTTTGTCCCGCCCCCGCTGCGCTGCCCCATTCGAGAGCGAAACTTCCCGAGCCATGGAAGCCTGAAGCGCAAGCGAGGGGTTGGGGAACACCCCGAATCCCCCCGGCTGGGCTGCTTGTCGCGCCGCAGGCCCCTTCGTCCCCCCATTGCGCTGCCCTCCACCCCCTCGCTCGCGCTTCAGGCTTCCTCACGTTTCGCATTGTTGGGCGACCTGGAGGTGCGAGTTCCGAATGAAGCTGCAGCTTAGAAGTAAAGACACCGGGGTTCTGATAAAATCAGTGAATGATTTGCGGGTTCGACTTTTCCAATCGACCCTGCATCCTAATGTTTCTAGTTAATGTTTCCCGGTCGGAAGTGCGATGAGAATGGTGGTGATTTCGAGCGACAACAATTCTGCATCGTTCTGCTTTCTGGCGCTTCGTCTGCACCAGGTAAGGCTTATTTTTCGATGACATCGTATTTCAGGATGGAGCACGCAACCAAAACCGTCCCAAGGGAGGATTCCAGATGAGGAGGAGAACCGGTCTGCTTCTGTTACTGTGCCTATGTTCCCCGATCGCGCTCGGGCAAAATGTGGGAGATCAGTATACGGCTGGCTACAACAACTCAAGAACCTACCTCAACTCGGACATGGGAAATTTCAAACCACCCCTGGAGTTGTTCCACACGATTGAGCTGAACGAGGTCAACAGCGCAAGATCTCTCATTGTAACTGAGGAGTCTTTCCTGGTAGGAGAACCTGGGGTACTTACTCAGTATCATCTCTACGACCTAGCCGGGACTCGGCAGTGGCTGCGCGGATTCCTAAGTGGGGGTGAAGAATTATCCTATGTTCCGGCCTATGCGGACGGCGTGGTGCTGCTGGGCGGACCGGCAACGACCACGGTCAAGGGGATTGTCCTGTCCACGGGTGCGCAGCTGTGGGAAGACACTTCAGTAGGTAGCACCACCGGGCGATTCCCCATCGTGAACGACGACCTCGCGCTATACCACGGGCAGAGCAAAGTGGTCGCTCGAGACAGCATGGATGGAACCATTTTCTGGCAGTGGAACTTCACTACTGCCAAGGCTCCGATCACGACGTTTGGCGAACGAGCCTACGTGCTGCGGTCGGAGGGAACGTTGTACGCTCTGAATCTAATGACAGGCGCCGAAGTCTGGAGCACACCTGCCGTAGGAGGCGATCATTCCAACATTATCGCGACTGAAAAATTCGTCTTCGTGAGCGATCGGGAGACCTCAACCGTCAGCACGCTGGACGCCCAGACTGGGGCCATTCTCAGACAAAACTACGAAGATAGCCTGACGGAAACTGGCTTCCAGGGTACCTTGGCAGAGTTTTCGCATTCGCCCAGCATAGCCCTCGCCTACGGTCAATTATTTGTGTTCCTATCTGATGATGGTCGCGGCAACGGAACGATAAGGGTCTACGACCCCAATACCGGTGACCCCCTCTGGGAGGTCTCCGAGTCTTCACCAGGGATCGAACACGGACTCCTTGCCAACAACGTAGTCTACTACTATCACGCGCCCACCGATCGCATCAGGGCGCGCGATGCGTTGACGGGTGCCCTGCTCTGGAGCATCAACCGTCCCGGCGTAGAATCATTGGTAGCAGCCAACGGCTTTCTGTTTATCCTCTTCGAAGACACCATTGAGGTTTACTCTGCCTCACTGGGAGTCTTCTTTCCGTTCATTGCCGATGGCGTTGATCCAGCTACCGGATCTCAGACCACACTTCTTACCCTTGTCAACACCTCTGATGAGACTGCGACCGGAAATCTTTTCTTCCTGGGTCGGGATGGGAGCCCTCTCGAGCTTCCAGTAGAAGACTTCGCAGGAGACACTTCGACCGTCCCCTTCTCCATCCCCCCGAGAGCCTCTATCAAGGTCCAGACCCTGGGTGGACCCGTGATAAAGACCGGGTGGGCCCGTGCCGAGACCAGCCACCCCGTTCGGGGGAGCGCGATCTTTCAGTTCTCACAGGGCGGAGACATTCTGTTTGAGGCGGGCATTGGGGATGCGGCCCCAACCGCGGAGGCCAATACGTTCGTTTCTCGGGTTGGAGGTGACGCAGGTTTCAACACCGCTGTCGCAATTTCGGCGCCCCTCGATGAAACCGCTAGAGTTTCACTGGGCCTCTTGAATCAAGCGGGTGCTGAGATCGCAACAAAAAACATTTTTCTGGCATCGGGGGCACAGATCGCTGAGTTTATCCAGGAGTATTTTCCGTTAGATGTGGGAGAGGACTTTACTGGAACCGTGGTGATCAGTTCCGACATACCTGTCGTGATCGCTGCGCTGCGAACCCAGTTGGGGCTGCAGATGTCGAGCATACCGGTGGGCCAGGCGAACAAATAAGTCTTCAGCAGAGCCGCTCTCCAGGTCAGGTCAGGCCTTCTACCCAGCCGACTTGGAGACCGGTTCTACTCGACTTCAGACGAAGGCCTCTATTTCCAACCTGGACAGGAGTCCTTATTCCCTACCCTCGTACCAGGCACGGTTGATCTCGATATATTCTTCCCACTGTTCAGGGACTTCGTCTTCTGGAAAAATCGCCTCCACGGGGCATTCCGGGACGCAGGCCCCGCAGTCGATACATTCCACTGGATCGATATACAACTGGGTTTCCGGATCGAAGTCCGATTCGTCGGTTCGCGGATGAATGCAGTCGACCGGACAAGCGTCTACACATGCCGAATCTTTCGTCCCGATGCAGGGTTCACAAATGATAAAAGTCATTCTCGGACCTCCGCTTTACTGTGCCCCCCCCAATGTAGTCAAAAAATTCGATCGGTCAACCCTTAGAGTTCGTTCAAGAATAAACTTTGCAGAGTTGGCGCTCAGCTTTGCGCCAGATTCGGCCGCTCCTCAATCGCGAAATCCTCAACGTAGGCCTGGCTACGCCTGCGGTTTCGCTCAATCGTTCGCGACCAAATCTGGCGCAAAGCTGAGCGCCAACTCTGCAAAGTTTATTCTTGAACGAACCCTAAAAGCTGAACTCGATCGTCAAGGTGGGCAGCTCAAAGCGTTCGTTGCGTCCGTGCTGGAGAAAAGCAGGGGAGGACTCAAGCCACCCTCGAAGCAGCCCATCCCGCGGTTGAATTCTCGACTCTGCTTCTCATAAACTAGGCCAGTGAATCGTACCGAGCGGCTCCTCGATCTTATCGCCTACCTTCTCAACGCAAAAGAGCCGGTTTCCTGGCACGAGATCAAGAACCACTTCCCGGAGGACTACGCGCATGGCGTGGAGGAATCCAACCAGAGAAAGTTTGAGAGGGACAAGGCAGAGCTGATCTCCCTTGGAATCCCAATTGACTACCAGAGTGGCTCCGAGAACACCAAGGAAGGCTACCTGATTCGCGAGGAGAAGCTCTTCCTACCCGAAGTAAAGTTCACAGCTGAGGAGTCCTCCCTACTGATGCTCTCGGCGGGAGCGGTTCTGGAGAACACCAACTTCCCCTACCGGGATCAGTTGGAGTCTGCCCTCCACAAAATCACCAGCATCAACACTCATGTCAATCCTCCATCGCCAGCGATGACTATCACCCTTCCAACCCACGCGAAGTCCTCGGGGCGGTCCAGGTTGGTGCATCAGATCCAAGACGCTCTGGACCGTCGCAAGCAGATCGAGATTCAATATCATGCCTTCTCCACCGGCAGGATTACACGGCGCAAGCTGAATCCCTACGGATTGATCTTCAGAAGGGGAAACTGGACACTCGTAAGCTGGGACCATCTAAGGCAAGGGCTTCGCTGTTTCGTCCTGACTCGAATCAGTTCGCTCAGGGTGAACCCCAGAAAACCCGGCAGTCCAGATTATGAGATTCCTGCCGACTTCTCCCTGAAACCCTATCAGAATCAGCAACCTTGGGAACTAGAGGTCCATGAACCCATCAGTGTTGCAATTGAGGTTTCGGATCACCGCCTTCCCGAACTGCGTTCGCAGTTGATGCGGGCGAAACAGACGGGAGAGCGGACCTTTGAGGTGAGCGTCACAAACCGATCTGGCTTCGTATCCTGGATTCTGTCCCAGAAAACGGATAGTCGAGTACTGGCCCCCCCTGAGATGATTAGCGAGATCCAGCATGCGATGAAAAACCTGCTATGAACATCGCCGACAGGATCAATCGAATTCTCCTTATTCTGAGCTATGTGTCCCAGAACCAAGGAATCATCGTCGAGGAACTGGCGAAACGGGTCGGAATGCGGCCCAAACAGCTGCTGAAAGAACTGGAGTTCATGCTCCTGATCGGCAAGCCTCCTTTCCGCCCCGATGATTACGTGGACATCTATGTCGAGAATCAGAGGGTCTATGTCGAATATGACCAGATGCTGAATCGGCCACTTAGGTTCACGCGGCCGGAAGCAATGTCGCTGCTGGTATCACTGCAGTTGCTCGATTCGGAAGTGGATCCGGACAGCGTGAAATCTCTCAAGAAGAAAATCAAAGAAGTCATCTCCAAATCGGTCGATCCCAAAGCTCGGGTGGAGGACCGCATCCTACTGGAACGTCCCTCACGCCCGATCTCTGAGCATTTTTCTCGACTACGTCAGGCGGTCGAGAACCACGAGAAGGTGAGAATCGACTACTATTCCCTGACCCGCGACAAAACCTCCGTACGAGTCGTACATCCCTACCTCCTGATGAAGCATTTGGGCTACTGGTATCTGACCGCCTACTGTGAACTGCGTCAGGACCTTCGAACCTTCAAGTTTGAACGAGTCCTTTCGGTAGATTCTCTGAGCGAAACCTTTCCTCTGCTTCAAGATTTCGACGTCGACAAGTATAAAGAGAACTTTCTGAGCTCATTGGGAAACCGAAAGATCCAGGTCTTCTTCGATGGTGAGGTGGCTCCTTGGATCGAGGAGCAATGGGGGTCGTCGGCCTGCCAACCACAGGACGGAGGCGTCGTGCTTACATTTGTCAGTGAAACCCTGGAATTCCCTTCTCGGCTGGTTCTGAGTTTCGCACCCCATGCCCGCCCGGTTAGCCCACCTGAATTCATTGAAAAGCTCCGCCACGACACTAGGAAGATCGCCCAGCTCTACGAGAACGATCTCCCAGCTCAGGGAGTCGGTGAGTAGTGAGCAGTGTGAATCATGAAGATCGGGATGGGATGGAAGACAGTATTTCCCTTGCTGCTCTTTGCGGTCTGTACACCTTCGTCCAATCAACTGCCGAAGAACGAAGAGTCTGGCGGTCAACAAGAAAACAGGGTATAGGCTTTTGGCCTGGAGGCAGTTTCACAGCTTAAGCCCGCGCCTGGGGGCGCGGTCGAAGGAATCGTCAGTCTTAGAGAAACGGATGGCGAGCTCCAGATCATCGCTCACGTGGCCGGGCTTCTGGCTGGGAGGCCACGGCCTGCATATTCACGAGAACGTCGACTGCAGCTCGCCTGACCCCGGAGAGCACTTCAACCCTCACCAGAGCGGACATGGCGAACCCGCCTCGCCCAAACGCAGCATCCGGAGTGCAACCGGCAATTCGAACTGATCGAGGACTTCCGCAAACAATTCGAGGGTGCCGACGCTCCCATCTTAAGCTTGGACACGAAAAAGAAGGAACTCATTGGCAA
>Ga0310120_10000930_pt1 | contig 22396 bp, 21 predicted proteins | sample CB27_AW_983_MG_FD_203506 | JGI IMG/M metagenome (GOLD analysis project Ga0310120, IMG submission 203506) | Marine microbial communities from Western Arctic Ocean, Canada - CB27_AW_983 | ecosystem: Environmental > Aquatic > Marine > Oceanic | place: Canada: Western Arctic Ocean | collected...
ACGGCCGAGCAGCTAAATTTCCGGCCGCAGGAAGGCGGGGTGTCGGGCTTCTTCAGCCTCTGGCACTTCGTGCGGACCGAGGACAACGTGATCAATTGGGTGCTGCAGCAGCAGCCGACGGTCTGGCTGAACGGCGATTACGACGAGTACTTCGCGCTGCCACGCACGTCGCAGGGGACGGGGATGACCGAGGACGAGGCGAACGCGGTGACTATCCGCGACGTACCCCGGTTCCTGCAATATCAGCAGGAGGTCTGGGCGGCGACGGAGACGTATCTGGCGTCGATGTCGGAGGACGAGTTCGAGTCGCGGCAGGTGACGGTAAAGCCGCTGGGGGAGATGTCGGTCTGGAACGCAATATACGGGTTGTGCTTGAGCCACGGCTACCGGCACATCGGGGAGATCGAGTATCAGCGCGGGGTGCAGGGTTTGGGTGGGCTGACGATCTAGCTCTGCCGCGAAGGAGCGTGGAAGCGACGCGCGGACTATCCTCCCGGCTGATCGAGAAGAGATCGACCGGAGTCGATCCGGCGACGAGAGGACGAACCGATGGCCGATCCGACTGAGGCGGAACTGCGCGCGAACCTGACGGAGCGCAACAACTGGGGACGCTGGGGCGACGACGACGAGGCGGGGGCGTTCAATCTGATCACGGCGCAGAAGCGGATCGAGGCAGCGGCGCTGGTGCAGAACGGGCGCACGGTTTCGCTGAGCCGCTTCTGGCCGAAGCGGCCGGGTCCGCTGAACCCGCAGCCGGCGCAGCACTTCACGCAGTGGTCCGACCGCGGCGAGAGCGGCGGCGCCGTCGACTACTACGGGATCATGTACCACGGCTATTCGACGACGCACGTCGATGCGCTGTGCCACGTATGGGACTCGAACGGCGGCTGGCAGGGCAAGTCGCCGGAGGAGCTGGTGGGGCCGCAGGGGGCGAAGTTCGGCGACATCACGGCCTGGCAGTCGGGGATCATTACGCGCGGGGTGCTGCTGGACGTGCCGGCGCATCGTGGCGAGCCCTATGTGACCGAGGGCAAGCCGGTGACAGGTGCCGAGCTGGAGGCGATCGCGGAGGCGCAGGGCACTCCGCTGACGCCCGGCGACGCCCTGATCGTTTACAGCGGGCGCGAAGCCTGGCAGAACGACAATCCAGAAAACTACATGGGGACAGCGCCCAGCCCAGGGCTGGACGGCTCTTGCTCGGTCTTCATCCGTGACAAAGATGTCTCGCTGTTGGGCTGGGACATGATGGATGCGCGGCCGGACCGGAACAATCTGCCCTGGCCGGTGCACTCGGTGCTGTACTCGTTCGGGGTGACACTGCTGGACAACTCGCTGCTACAGCCGCTGGCCGAAGCCTGCGCGGAAGAGGGGCGGAACGAGTTCCTGCTGATGGTGCTGCCGCTGCCCGTCGAGGGTGGAACCGGCAGTCCGGTCAATCCCGTAGCGATGTTCTAGGGCGCAAGCAAGAGTCGAGGGCGCCCAGCGCGCCCGCCAATTCTGGATACACCGATTCGACGATCGAGAAGGAGTGCACGACGATGACGAACTTTGGCGTTTCGATGTTCCCGACGGACTACGCGATCCAGCCGATCGAGCTGGCCAAGGAGGCGGAGGCGCGCGGCTTCGAGTCGCTCTTCTTCCCGGAGCACACGCATATCCCCACCAGCCGGCGCACGGCGTGGCCCGGGGGTGGTGATCTGCCGCTGGAGTACTCGCACACGCATGACCCGTTCGTGGGTCTAATGGCGGCTGCGGCGGTGACTGAGAAGCTGAAGGTGGGGACGGGGATCCTGCTGGTGCCGGAGCGCGACCCGATCGTGACGGCCAAGCAGATCGCGTCGCTGGACATGATCTCGGGAGGCCGGGCGCTGATCGGGATCGGGGCGGGCTGGAACGTGGAAGAGCTGGAGAGCCACGGGGTGGCGTTCAAGGATCGCTGGAACGTGACCCGCGAGTCGGTGCTGGCCTGGCGCGAGCTGTGGACGCAAGAGGAGGCCGAGTACCACGGCGAGTTCATCAACTTCGAGAAGTCGTGGTCGTACCCGAAGCCGATCAGCCCGGGCGGGCCTCCGATCTTGCTGGGGGCGGAGTCGAAGTGGGCATACGACCGGGTGGTTGACTACTGCGACGGCTGGATGCCGATCAACGGACGGGGCGACCTGGGGGCCGGAATCGAGCAGTTGAAGGGGGCCTGTGACCGCGCGGAGCGCGACTTCGGCGAACTGGACCTGACGGTGTTCGGCATGGGGCCGCAGGAGGAACGGGCGACCGAGGTGATTGAACTGGGCTTCCAGCGGGTGATCTTCAACCTGCCGCCGGCAGCGCCCGACGTGGTGCTGCCGCTGATGGACCGTTACGCGGAGCTGGCCGAGAAGCTGTCCTAACGGCTTCTGAAACCGAGATCGGGTGACGTGATGGCTTCGGAGAAGTTCGAGCAGGGCCTGTCGGTGCGGCGTGAGGTGCTGGGCGACGAATATGTCGACAAGGCGCTGGCGACGATGGACGACTTCGGCCGCGACTTTCAGGAGTGGGTGACGGAGTCGGCCTGGGGCACCTGGGCGCGGGACGGGCTGGAGCGCAAGCAGCGCAGCTTGAACGTGCTCTGCCTGCTGGCGGCGCTGAACCGGCCGACGGAGTTTGAGCTGCACCTGCGCGGGGCGCTGCGCAACGGCTGCGCCGTGGAGGAGCTGCGCGAGACGTTCATTCAGATCGCGGCCTATGCGGGAGCACCGGCCGGGGTGGAGTCGTTCCGCATCGCGCGGCGGGTGTTGAAGGAAGAGGGCGCAATCGAGTGAGCCCGCAGGCAAGCGGTACGCAGTCCGGCAGGGGCGACCCGCTAACGATCGGCTTCATCGGGTTGGGCAACATGGGCGGGCCGATGGCGGCCAACATCGCCAAGTCGGGGCTGCCGATGGTGGCTTTCGACGCGGCGGGTACGGCCGAGCGCGCACCGGACGGGGCGGCGCTGGCGGAGTCGGCGGCGGAAGTGGCGCAGCGATCCGACGTCGTGATGCTGAGCCTGCCCGACGGCAAGATCGTGTTGGCGGTAGCGGGCCAGGTTTGCGGCGCCGACGAGCGCCGGGCGGACACGCTGATCGACCTGTCGACGATCGGCGTCGCGGCAGGGCGCGATCTGGCGGCGCTGGTCGAGGCGGCCGGCATGTCGTATCTCGAGGCGCCGGTCAGCGGCGGCGTGAACGGGGCGGCGGCGGCCACACTGGCAGTGATGGCGTCGGGCGAGGCGACGGTCTGGGAGCAAGTCGAGCCGTTGCTGGAACCGATTTCGGCGAATCGCTTTCCGGTGGGGGCGAAGGCGGGCCAGGCCCAGGCGATGAAGCTGCTGAACAACTTCCTCTCGGCGACGGCGATGACGGCGACGAGCGAGGCGCTGGTCTTCGGCGAGCGCGAGGGCCTCAATCCGGCGCAGATAATCGACGTGCTAAACGCATCCAGCGGGCGCAACACGGCGACGAGCGATAAGTTTCCGCGCATGCTGGCCGGCGCAGAGGAGTTGGGCTTCCAAGCCTGGCTGATGGCGAAGGACGTGGGGCTGTTCATCGAGAACGCCAGAGCCAACTCGACGGTAGGCGACATCGGCAAGGCGGTGGCGCAGGTGACGGAGGCGCTGCGAGACGAACAGCCGGAGGCCGACTTCTCAGCGATCTGGGACTTCACGCGTCGGTTGTCGGAGTAGGGCGCCACTGGCGCTGATTGAGACTGCATCGGGCACGGGATAGCCTCGGGCATGGAGGCCGCGATGCGAATCACGACGTGGAACGTGAACTCGATCCGGGCGCGCGAGAACCGCGTGCTCAATTGGATCGACCAGCACCAGCCTGACGTGCTGTGCCTGCAAGAACTCAAGTGCGAAGAGGAGCAGTTCCCCTTCGACGGCTTCGACCAGCTCGGCTACGAGGTCAGCCTGTTGGGGCAGAAGAGCTACAACGGCGTGGCGATCGCGTCGCCCAGCTTCCCCGACAGCGTGGAGGAGCGGATCCCCTGGCCGGACGATGCGGACGCGCGCGGGATCGCGTCGACGTTCGACGATCTGACTGTGGCGACGGTCTACGTGCCGAACGGCCGCCAGGTGGGCCACGATCACTACCACTACAAGCTGGAATGGCTGGAGCGACTGCTGGGCTGGCTGGAGAGATCGGCGTCGCCGGATCAGCCGCTGGTGATCTGCGGCGACTTCAACGTCGCGCCGGACGACCGGGATCTGTTCGACCCCGGCGCCTGGCACGAGCAGAACCTGGCCACGACGGCGGAGAGGGAGCGACTGCAGGCCCTGCTGGACTGGGGGCTGCATGACGCGCTGCGCGTGCTGACCGATGAGGCGGAGCAGTACACCTGGTGGGACTTCCTGACCGACGGATTCCTGCACAACCGCGGCCTGCGGATTGACCTGCATCTGATCACGCAACCGCTGGTCGAACGGCTGGAGGCGGTGGAGATCGACACGGAGGAGAGGGCGGGCGAGAAACCGTCCGATCACGCACCGGTGACGCTGGTGCTGAGAGACTGACGCATGGCTAACGACAGGGCTGCCGACGAGCACAACCCGGACCCCGAGGCGCTGATCGAGTCGACGATCGATCGGATCGCGCCGCTGGATCGCGTCTCGATGAAGGCCGCCTCGGAGCGCCTGGACCGGCTGACCAAGCCGCAAGGGTCGCTGGGCTGGCTGGAGGACCTGGCGATCTGGCTGGCCGGGGCGAGCGGGCAGCCGATGCCGCTGCTGCCGCGCAAGGCGGTGGTCGTGGCCGCCGCCGACCACGGCGTGGCTCGTGGTGGGATCAGCGCCTATCCGCCTGAGGTGACGGCAGCGATGGTGCAAAACTTCCTGGCCGGCGGGGCGGCGATCAACGTGATGGCGCGGGCGCAAGGGGCGACGGTGACGATCATCGACGCGGGGGTGGCGACGGAGGTTGTGCCGCCGCCCAAGACCTCGCGCTTGCGTTTCCAGAGCCGGCGCGTGGGACCGGGCACGCAGGACATGACGACGTCGGCGGCGATGAGCGAGGAGCAGGCGCGGGCCTGCGTGGCGCATGGGATTGAGGTCGTCGAGGAGCTACGGGAGGCCGGGTTGGACCTGGTGGCGACGGGCGACATGGGGATCGGCAACACGACGGCGGCCGCAGCGATTACAGCGGTCCGCGCCGAGGCAGAGGTGGCTGACGTGACGGGGCGCGGGACCGGAGTCGATGATGCGGGGCTGGAACGCAAAACGGCGGCAGTGCAGGCAGCGATCACACGCAACCAGCCTGACGCGACTGACGGGATCGATGTGCTGCGCTGCGTGGGCGGCTTCGAGATCGGGGTGCTGACGGGAGTGATTCTCGGAGCGGCGGTGAATCAAGTGCCGGTGGCGCTCGATGGCTACGTGAGCGGCGCGGCGGCCCTGATCGCGCAGGCGATCGCGCCCCAGGCCATCGACTATTGTGCGGCGGCCCATCTCTCGGCCGAGCCGGGACACGCGATCGCGCTGGAGCGCTTGGGGCTGACGCCGTACATCGAACTGGAAATGCGGCTGGGCGAGGGGACCGGGGCGACGCTCTTCCTGGGGCACGTGGAAGCAGCGACGCGGGTGCTGTCGGAGATGGCGACGTTCGACGAGGCCGGCGTGCCCGAGCAGGACGATTGATGTTGCGCTCGCTCAGGCGCGGGATCGGATCGCCACTGCCGGCGATCGAGTTCCTGACGACGATGCGCTGGCATGCGGTGCCGGTGCGCATGTCGGGCGAGGTGGCGTCGTCGTTGTGGGCGTTTCCGCTGGCGGGGCTTCTGATCGGGCTGGCCTTGTTCGGGCTGGAGCGAGGCGGGCGCGAGATCGCGCCCGAGGCGGCGGTGGCGGCGGTGCTTGTGCTGGCCTGGGTTCTCCTGACCGGGGGGCTGCACCTGGACGGGCTGAGCGACACCTGCGACGGGCTGTTCGGCGGGCGCAACCGCGAACAGCGGCTGGCGATCATGCATGATAAGTCGACGGGGTCGTGGGGCACGATCGGGCTGGTGGTGGTACTGCTGCTGAAGTTCGCGCTGCTGGTCAGCCTGCTCGAGGGCGGGCGCTTCGCGGCGCTGCTGCTGGCGCCGATCGTGGCGCGGGGAGTGATCGTGGGGCTGATGGGAGCCTGGCCGTACGCCCGCCCGGAAGGCTTCGGGCGCGCGCTGCACGCCTCGGCCTGGGGCGCGCCCGCGGTTATCGCCGCTGCGCTGACCCTGTTGGCAGCGGGGCTGCTGTGGAGCGGCGAGGGGTTGCTGATCGTCGTGTTCGTGGGTGCGGTGGGCGGGGGACTGGCCTGGTACGCCCGGAGCCGGTTGGGCGGGCTGACGGGGGATGTCGACGGGGCGCTGATCGAACTGCTGGAGGTGGCGACGTTGCTTGCCATCGTGGTGGGGCTGGAACAAGACTGGCTGGACCCGCTGCTGTGGAATGGGAGCTGAATCATCGCCCGAACGACGATCTATGTGGTGCGGCACGCGGAGAGCGAAGCGAACAAGGCACGCGTCTTCAGCGGCCACGACGACCCGGATTTGACGGAGCTAGGGCGGCGACAGGCGACTGCCGTAGGCAAACGGCTGGCAGGGGAGGCGGTGCTGCGGGTGGTGTCGTCCGACCTGCGGCGGGCGGCGCAGACCGGCGCGGCGATCGCGCGAGTGCTGGACGTGCCACAAGAGGAGGATCCACGGCTGCGGGAAATGTTCTACGGCGAATGGGAGGGCAAGACCCAGGAGGAGATCGTGGAGCGCGACCGCGATACCTGGGAGCGCCTGGCGAGGCCGAGCGCTGACTTTCGGGCGCCGGGGGGCGAGTCGTTGGCGGAGGTGCGGGAACGTGTGCACGCGGCCTACCTGGAGATCGTCGCGGCCCACCGCGACGGGGAAGCGGTGCTGGTCGGCCATGGCAACGCGATCGGAATGCTGCTGTCGGCGCTGCTCGACCTGCCCTACGAGAATTCGTGGCGCTTCCAGTTGCAAAACACCGGGGTGACTGTGATCCACGACTTCGACGGGACGCCGGTCGTGGCGTCGGTGAATGAGACGGCTCATCTGACCGGGATCGAGTGATGGGCGAGATCTGGCTGATCACGGGCGGGGTACGGGCGGGCAAAAGCCGGCTGGCGGGAGAGCTGGCGTCGGGCTGGGCGGCGGAGTCGGGCGAGGGCGTGACCTATCTGGCGACGGCGGAGGCTGGCGATGAAGAGATGACAGCGCGGATCGCGTCGCACCAGGCGGCGCGACCGGCGGACTGGGGGCTCGTCGAGGAGCCGCTGGCCCTCGCCGATGCGGTCGCGCAGGCGGGCGAGGGCTGCCTGATCGTGGACTGCCTGACGCTCTGGGTGTCGAACCGGGCCTTTCCCGAATTGAGATCCGAAGGGGCACCGTCGCCGCAGGAGGTGGCGTCGATGCAGGACGAACTGCTGGCGGAGTTAGAGGCGGCGATGGCCGCGATGCGGAAGCGGCAGGCGCCATCGATTGTGGTGACGAATGAAGTGGGCTTGGGCGTGATCGCGGAGGACGCGGCGGTGCGAGCGTACGGGGATCTGTTGGGGGCGGTCAACGCGTCGATGGCGGGCGTGGCGGAGCGGGTCTATCTGTGCGTGGCGGGGTTGGCGATGGAGTTAAAATCGATGGGCGCGCGCGGGGTGGGGGAGTAGGGGCGGGGTCGTGCTTCCGCGTCAAGCGCCGGCTAACGCGCCGATCAGTCGGGCAGGTTGTCGATCGGGAGAGGCTCGATCTCGTCGGCGAGGGGGAAGCCGAAGACGCGGCCGTAGAAATAGAGTTCGCCCTCGAGAGCGCGCTTGATATTGGCGGCGCGCCGGAAGCCATGCTGTTCGCCTTCGAAGGCGGTGTAGGCGACGGGCAGCCCCTTCTCGCGCAGCCCGTCGGCCATGCGCTGCGACTGGTCGGGCAGAACGATCTTGTCCTCCAGACCCTGGAAGAAGGCGACGGGGCAGTTGAGCAGGTCGGTGTGGTGGATCGGAGAGCGCTCGTCGTAGAGGTCCTTGCGCTCGGGGTAGGGGCCGATCATGGAATCGAGATAGCGCGACTCGAACTTGTGCGTGTCGGTGGCCAGGCCGCTGGCGTCGCTGACGCCGAAGTGGGAAGTGCCGGCGGCGAAGAAGTCGCGGAAGGTGAGCGCGCAGAGCGTGGTCCAGCCGCCAGCGCTGCCGCCCGTGATGGCGCAGCGCGCGGGGTCGACGTCGCCACGCTCGATCAGGAACTTGGCGCCGTTGATGCAGTCGTCGACGTCGAGGATGCCCCAGTTACCGTTGAGCCGGCGTCGATAGGCGGTGCCGTAGCCGGTGCTGCCGCCGTAGTTGACGTCGAGCACGGCGATGCCCCTGCTGGTCCAATATTGCGTGCCGAGACGGAGCGTATCGGAGGTGGCGCCGGTGGGGCCGCCGTGGCTCATGACGAGCAGCGGCGGGCGCTCGTCGTCGGGGGCGGTGAAATCGGCGTTGGCGGGCGGGTAGTAGTAGGCGTAGGCGGTCAGGCCAGCCTCGGTCGGGAACTCGATCGCTTCGGGCGCTGAGAAGTAGCCCTCATCGATCTCTAACGAGCTCGACGTCTGGAGTTCGGTGCAGGTCTGCGTTTCGGGGTCGAAGAGGACCGCGGCGGCGAGGCGGGTGGGGCTGGCGGCGACGAACGTGACCCGGCCCGCGGCGGAGTCGTAGTTGCCGAAGCTGGTGTAGGGCGTCTCGATCTCGGTCAGATCGCCGCTCTCAAGGTCGATGGTGTGGAGCCGCGAGCGCCCGTCGCGGGCGATGTCGGCAACGGCCGTCCGCTTGTCGAGGATGGCGTAGCCGTTGTTGTCGAAGACCCACATGGGGCGGCCCATCTCGGCCTCGATCGAGACGACTTGCTCGACGCCGCTCCCGTTGTAGCGGTAGAGGTTCCACCACCCGCTGCGATCGGAGACGAAGTAGAGCTGACCGTCGGGCGCCCATTCGGGCTGGCAGATCGATTCGTCGACGGCGCCCGCCACGGACTCGACGGAGACGGGCACGCCGCCGGCGTCGAGCGTCGCGACCTGCAAGTCGCAACCGTCCCAAGGCATGTTGGGGTGGTCCCACTGCAGCCAGGCGAGGCGACTGCCGTCGGGGCTGAGGCGAGGGTTGGCGTAGAAGTCATGGCCCGTGGCGAGGGCGGCCGGGTCTTGCATGGCGCCGGCGGTCGTGGGGTCGAGAGAGACGAGATAGTTGCGGGCCTCCTCGCCGGAGCGCGTGTGGTCTTCGCAGACGGCGACCAGGCGGTCGCGACGGGCGTCGTAGATCATGTCGGCGAAGCGCAGTTCGCCGTCGTTGCCGCGGGCTGGGGGCGTGATCGGAGTGGGCTCGGGTGCGTCGTCGGAGCGGCGGTAGAGGCGCTGGTCGGCGAAGTTGGCGAAGTAGGTGACGCCTTGGTGGACGAGGACGGCCGCGCCGCCGTATTCGTGGACGCGCGTGCGGGCGTTGAAGCTGGGCGGGATGAGGCCGGTCGACGAGCCGTCGGGCTCGCGGCGAACGAGGACGTTGCGGCCCTCTTCGGCAGGGCGGCCTTCGAGCCAGTGGGTGGTCTCGCCGTCGAGGGCTGTGCCGTTCAAGCGGATCGTGGCGGCGTTCATTAGGTCCGCCGTGATGGGGGATTTCCAGGCACCGTACGGGGCGGTCTGTGGGGGGGAGTCGGACATCAGTACACCTCTCGCCGGCGGATCGTAGAGCAGGACGCGCCAGGGAGGGGAGCGGGCGGGTAGCCTGTGCCGCGACCGATGGGGGGAGCCAGTGACGACACGATCGGACGCGACGTCGAACGCGGGGGGAATCCCGCCGCGGCGGCCGGAGGACCAGCCGCTGGCCGACGACGTGCGTCGTCTGGGGGCGCGGCTGGGGCAGACGATCGCGGATCTGCAAGGCGACGACGTGCTGGCGGACGTGGAGCGCCTGCGCGAGTTGACGCGTCGACGGCGGGGCACGGCGGGCGAGGCAGCAGAGCCGGAGCTGCTGGGCGAGATCGCGTCGCTGATCGAGGGCTGGGATCTGGAGCGAGCGGAGGCGATGGTACGCGCGTTCGCGATCTACTTCCAGTTGGTCAACACGGCGGAGGAGACGCATCGCGTGCGGCGGCGGCGAGCGTACGAGCGAGTCGCGGACGCTCCACCCGCACCGCGCTCCTTGGCCGCGACCCTGGTCGAACTGCGCGAGGCGGGTGCGGAACCGGCGGCCTTGGGCGAGGCGATCGCCCAGATGTCGTTGCGGCCGGTGATGACAGCGCATCCGACCGAATCGACGCGACGCACGACGCAGGCCAAGCTGCGCGCGATCCATGACGCGCTGCTGCGGCGAGACGATTCGGCGGCTTCGCAGCGTGACGCGATAGACGACGCAATCGGAATGCAGATCGAGGCGTTGTGGCAGTCGGACCAGTTGCGTCATCGACGGCCGACGGTGCTAGAAGAGGTGCGACTGATCCTGGACGTGTTCGACGGGACGCTGTGGGACGCCGTACCGGGCGTGATAGGGGAGCTGCGTCGCGCGTCGGCGGCGGCGGGTGTTGAGTTGCCGGAGGGCGTCCATCCGCTTGGGTTGGGCTCGTGGATGGGCGGCGACCGCGACGGCAATCCCAACGTGACGCCGCTGGTGACGCGGCAGACCGTGCTGGTGATGAAGGAGCGGGCGCTGCTGCGCTACCTGGGGGCGATGCGTGAACTGGTACCGCTGCTGTCGCACTCGGCGCGGCGGGTGGCGATCCTGCCAGCGCTGCTGGCGTCCGTGGAGGTGGATGGGACGTCGATGCCGCTGGTCGCCGATCGAAACGCGGAGACCTATCGCTACGAGCCGTATCGGCTCAAGTTGACGTACATGGCGGCGCGGCTGCAGGCGAACCTGGCCGAGACGCACTCCGCCCTGGAGGTCGACGAGTTGCGGGCTCTGCCGGGCCAGCTCGACGCGCGGGCGGCGGAACGGGAGGCGGCGGAAGACGGCGAAGCCTACCTCGGGGCCAAGCAGTTGGAGACGGACCTGCAGCTGATCGTCGCGAGTTTGCGCGGTCACGGCGCGGAGGCGGCGGTGCGGACGGTGCAGGTGCTGATCGACCGGGTGCGGGCGTTCGGCTTCGTGCTGGCGACGCTGGACGTACGCCAGCACGCGGAGCGCTTCGCGGCGGCGGTCGATGAGATTGCCGGGGCGGTGGAGGCGATCGACGGCGGGCGTCGCTACGGGGAGCTGTCGGACGCGGAGCGCGTGGCCTGGCTGGGCGCGGAGCTGATGGGGCGGAGACCCCTGATACCGCCCGGCGCGACTTTCTCCGACGAGACGCAGGAGATGTTGGACACGTTTGAGGCGATCCGCTTCGCGCGGGCGCACAACGGACCGGGTGGGGTGGAGTCGTGCATCGTCTCGATGACGGAGGGCGTGGCCGACGTTCTGGCGCCGATGGTGCTGGCGCGCGAGGCGCAGTTGCTGGGCTGGGAAGGGGAGGAGTTCGTCTCGTCGATTGGGATCGTGCCGCTGTTCGAGCGGTTGCAGGACCTGCGCCAGGCGCCGGCGGTAATGCGTGAGCTGTTCGCCGACCCGCTTTATCGACGGCAACTGGCGGCACACGGCGACGTGCAGGAGATCATGATCGGCTACTCCGACTCCGCCAAGCAGGTGGGGATCCTGCCCGCCGCCTGGGGGCTGTACCGCGCGCAAGAGGAGTTGCTGGAGGTGGCGGCGGCGGCAGACGTGCGGCTGGTCCTGTTCCACGGCCGCGGGGGAACGGTGAGCCGGGGCGGGGGGCCGTCGCACGACGCGATCCTGGCGCAGCCGCCGGGCGCCGTGGCGGGAGGGATCAAGTACACGGAGCAGGGCGAGATGATCCAGTTCACCTACGGCTTGCCAGCGATCGCGGCGTGGAATCTGGAGCAGGCGACGGCGGCGGTGCTGGCACACTGCTTCCAGGACTGGCGCGACGACGTGAGCGAAGCCGACCAAGGTCGCTTCCGAGCGGCGATGGACGAGCTGGCGGAGTCGGCGCAGGAAGCGTACCGAGTCCAGATCCACGAATCGCCGGCGCTGTTCGAGTATTTCCATCGCGTCACGCCGCTGGCGGAGTTGGGCATGATGCCGATCGGGTCGCGGCCCGCCTACCGGCCGCAGGTCGGTGGCGCTCAGTCGATCGACTCGCTGCGCGCGATCCCCTGGGTCTTCGGCTGGATGCAGTCGCGGCACGTGCTGACGGGCTGGATGGGGGTGGGCACAGCGCTGGAGTCGTACATCGAGGCGCACGGCGAAGAGGGGCTGGCCTTGCTGCGCGACATGCGCACGCGCTGGCCGTTCTTTGCGTCGTTCATCTCGAATGTGGAGATGGTCTGCGCCAAGGCCGACCTCGATGTCGCGGAGCACTACGTGCGGATCTTGGGCGACAGCGAGACGGCGCCCGCGATCTTCGCCTCGCTGCGGACCGAGTTCGAGCGCACGGTGGCGGGGATCGGGCGGGTGGCCGGGATCGAGCGGCTGCTGGAGGGGAATCCGGTCCTGCGGCGCTCGGTGGACCTGCGCAATCCGTACGTCGATGCGCTGTCGTTCTTGCAGGTGGCGCTGCTTCAGCGTCGGCGGGCGGGGACGGAGGAGGCGGACAGCGAGCAGTTGCTGGAGGCGATTCTGCGCTCGATCAACGGAGTGGCGGCAGGGCTCCGCAACACGGGGTGAGCGGCACGACCGAGAGACGGCGCTGCGGCGCGGTCAAACGGTTTATCCGGCTGCGACAGCTTCTCGGACGCGGGGCAGGACCTCTTCGGTCATGCGCTGATACTGGCCGCGTTGGTCCCAGCCGGTAACGCGCAGGGTGATCGACTTGGCACCGTCGGCGACCAGCGCGCGGAGATGCGCGACGACTTCGTCGGGCGTGCCGGCGGCGGTCCAGTTGGCGACCATCTCGGCGGAGAAGACGGGGCCGTAGTAATCGTCGAGGAAGCGCTTCGACTCTTCGAGGCAGGTGTCGCGGTCGGGGCCGATCAGGATGTTGTGATAGGCCATGTTGGGGAAGGACGCATCGTCGCGGCCTTCCTCGGCCAGGAAAGCCTGAATCTTGGTCCAGTTGGTCTTAAACATTTCGGGGAACATCTGCACGGTCATCCAGCCGTCGGCCATACGCCCGACGCGGTGCAGCGCCCGCTCCCAGACGTGCTCGCGATCCGTGGCCGGGGAGGGGTTCGAGGCGATCCAGATCGGGCAGGGATCCTGCATAGGCTTGGGCTCGATGAAGGCGTCCTCGTAGCTGTGCCACTTGCCCTCGACGCTGACCCGGTCCTCGCTCCAGAGACGACGCACGATGTCGATGTTCTCCTCCAGGCGGGCGGCGCGTTCCTTGTCGAGGACGCCCCAGTTGGCACCCTCGGCGGCGCTGGCGCCGCCTTGGACGATGCCGGTGCATGCGGGCGAGCAGCATGCGGCCCTGCGAGAGGAAGTCGAGGTTGGCCCACTGGTAGGCGAAGACGAAGGGATCGCGCACGGGGAAGGAGGCCATGCAGCCGACGCCCAGCGTGACGCGATCCGTGACACCGACCAGCGCGCCGAGCAGCGTGAGCGCCTCGGGGCGGGGCTTGGCCATCAAGCTGTCGCCGACCCAGATCGAGTCGAAGAGGGGGTCGGCGTCGGCCTGGCGGGCGAGGTCGAGCATCTCGGGCACGGAAGTCGCGCCGAAAAGGGCGCCGCGTTGGGGCAGGGTGAGGCCGAAGCTGAGGTCGGGCATGGGGGCTCCTTCGGGGTGGGCAGGATAGGTGTTTTCGTGGCCGGGCTGTATCGAGGCCGTTGGGGCACAGGAGAGGGACGTTCGCAACCCTGCTGAAGTCGCAGATCGATGGGGCGTAGGGGGCTCAGCGGTCGGCGCAGGGGCCGGCTGCGTCTGAGAGGAACGCCGGGGAGCGCAAATATGCAATGCTCAGCGCTGAAGCGCGGGCCTGAAAGAGTTGATCACGATGACACGGATCTACCGCTCGCAGCAGGAGTGCCCGGTGGCGCGCACGCTGAACATCGTGGGCGACCGCTGGACGGTGCTCGTGCTGCGTGACCTGGCCAACGGGCAGCGTCGGTTCAATGACTTGCTCGCTTCGCTGGAGGGGATCTCGCCGAACCTGCTGGCGGACCGGCTCAAGCGGCTGGAAGAGCACGGCATGGTGGAGCGGGTCTTCTACAGCCAGCATCCGCCACGGGCCGAGTACCACCTGACGGAGAAAGGCTCCGACTTCGGTGGGGTGCTGGATGCGATGTTCTCGTGGGGCCGGAAACACGCGGGGGTCGGAACCGGGTCCTAGCCCGCGCCACGGTCCCGTTCCTAACCGGCACGACCGGCGCTCTCCGTCCACCCACGCAGTCTCACTAGCCCTCGACACGCTGCCACTGGACGAGGGTGTAGGGCGGGTCCTCGTCGTTGTGGTGCTCGAAGACCGCCTCGACTTCGTCGCCGATGGTGATTGGGTCGCGCGGCTCGCCGAGCAGGTTGCCGACCATGCGGATATCGCCCGCGTGGGGCAGTTCGATCAGGACAACCATGTAGGGGCAGCCGTCGGCCAAGGCAGGGTGAACCGGGTGCCAGACGCGTTCCCAGGAGTAGACCTTGCCGCGCGGTGCGACGTCGATCCAGTTGAGGTCGAAGGAGTGGCAGGCGTGGCAGATCCACTCGGGGCCCCAGAGGTGCTGGCCACAACCGTTGCACTGCTGGATACGGAGGATGCCCTCGCGCGCGCCCTCCCAGTAGGGGGCGTCGAGGCCGTCGCCCTGGGGGGAGGGGCCGGGCATGCCGGAGGGCAGATAGCTTTGGTCGGTGCTCTTGGCGGGTGTCACAAGGTCGCCTCCGAGCCTAGCAAGAGATCGCTGACCGGCTCGACCATGGGCCCGGACGCGACGAGCGAGACGTCGACGTTGGGCACCTGGTTGGGCGACTGGCCGCGAATCTGGCGGACCGCTTCGATCTGCAGTTCCAGGCCGTGCATGTAGCACTCGGCCAGGTTGCCGCCGCTGGTGTTGACGGGCATCTTGCCGTCCGGCGCGCGCATGTTTTCGAAGGTGATGAATTCGTTGGCGGTCTCGTAGGTGCAGAGGCCGTGCTCGATGATGCTCATCACGACGCCGCCAGTGAAGTTCTCGTAAACCTGGGCGACCTGAACGTCTTGCGGGCCCATCTTGGCCATCTCGTACATGTGCGGGGCGACGGTCTTGAAGTTGGAGGTGGCGTAATCGGGAGCGTTGTGGACGCCGGCGGCGGCACGACTGGGGACACCGGTGGCGACGCCCATGATGTAGGCCGGTGTCTGCTTGAGGTCCTTGGCGCGATCGGCGGGCATCAGCACCAGCGCGGCGGCGCCGTCGTTCTCCTGGCAGCAATCGAAGAGATGGAAGGGCTCCACGATCCAGCGCGAGTTGTCGTAGTCCTCGGAGCTGAGCGGGCGGCCGTACATGACGGCGCGCGGGTTCTGTTGCGCGTGGTGATAGGAGGCGAGCGAGCAGGCCTTCAGCGTCTCCGCGCTGACGCCCTCGTCGCGGAAGAGGCGCTGCACGCGCATGGCGAACGACTGCGCGGGCGACATCAGGCCGTACGGGGCCGTGAACGCGCCCCGACCTTGGATGCGCGGCACCTGCGCGCCCTGGCCGAAGCGACCGAATTGGCCTTGCGCCAGCGCGCGGAAGACGACGACGCAGTCGGCGTAGCCGGAGGCCACGGCGGCAGCGGCGTTGCCAACCGCTCCGGAGCCACCGCCACCGCCACCACCCCACTGCATGTTGGAGAAGCGCAGCTCGGGGATGCCGAGCGCGGCCGCCAAGCGCGGTGGGTCGTTGCGGTCGTTGGAGTAAGAGGCGAAGCCGTCGACCTCGCTGGGCGAGATACCGGCGTCTTCGCAGGCCTTGAGGATGGCTTCGAGGCCGAGCTTGAACTCGGCGTCGGGAGCCTGACCTCGCTTGTAGTAGGTCGTCTCGCCGATGCCGACGATCGCGACCTGGCCGCGCATAGAACGCTCACTCATACGGAATTCCCTTCCCCCAAGCGGAACTTTCGGGTCGGAGCGTAGGGTACCGGGACTGACGAAGAGGCGAAAGCGCCCTCGGAAAGGGCGGTGGCACCCAGTGCAGGATCTGACCGGCCAGACGAAGTCCGAGGCGCTCCATGTTGTGCTGTGAGCCGGTGGAGACGCCTGTACGGCTGACGAGCAATTCGCTGCCCATGGCAGCGGCGACGGCGCTGCCATGGTGGAGCAAACGCGGTCTGACAGCCGCAGTTGCGCTGCGCGCGCAGTGTGGCGCCACCCGCCAGGTAGGCGATGCGGTCGTGGACCCAGAGCAGGCCCATGGCGACCGGGGCGCCGTCCAGTTCGGCGACGAACATGTGGTTGTTGGGGTTGTCGACCTGGCAGGGGAGGTAGTCGCGTGCGAAGTCGCGGTCGCCGGGAGGGAACTCAAATCCGTCGACGTAGAGCGACTCGCACCTGCCCAGCTTCGGCTGCGCCAACCTCCCTGACGATTGGGTGGTCACCGCTGGACGCTTCCGGCTGAGCGTCGGCGGCTCCCGGTATGCCGTAGAGGATGGTGTCCATGCGCTCGGGCCGCAGGCCTCAACTCGTGAGCAGATCGGCAAGCACGGGGGTGAGTTCGCTGGCGATGGTTTCCGCGAAGAAGGGAGCGCCCTGAAAGTAGACGGGGATGGGCGCGAGGGCTTCCAGGTCATCGGCGCGGATGGTGCGGACGATGTTCATCCAGGGGAAGGGCACGTTGATGCTGCGTCGGACGCGGGCTTCGCCGAAGCGGGCGAGCTCGATGCCGCCGGGGTTGCCTGGGAGGGTGCTGGCGGCGGCCGCACGGAGGCGCGTGTGTTCCAACGATCGCGACGTCGATCCGTCGCGCGATCTCGGCGCTGATGGGGGGTGGCGCGGGAGTCACGAGATCGCGGCGGCGGCGGCGAGTTGGGCGATCTCGTCGTCGGGCAGGGCGAGGATGTCGCGCAGGACGTGATCGGTGTCTTCGCCCAGGGCGGGGGCGGCTTTGCGCAGGCGGCCGGGGGTCTCCGAGAAGCGCGTGACGAGGCCGTCGTAGGGGGTGGAGCCCATCACGCTGTGCTCAAGCTCGACGAAGAACTCGCGATGCTTGAGCTGGCGGTCGTCGTAGAGATCGCTGGGCCAGAGCACGACCGAGGCCGGCACGCCGCAGGCGCGCAGCTGCCCGGCCAGTTCGAAACCGTCCTGATCGGCTGTCCAGACGCGCAGTACCTCATCGATGGCTGCGTGTTGCCCGAACCGGGCGTCGAGCGCGTCCAGCGCGGAATCGGCGAACGCGTCGAGCGGGGCGAGGCTGCGCAGCGCACGCCACTGGTCGGCGGTTTCGACGGCGATCGCGATCCAGCGTTCGTCGCCGGCGGCGGGGTAGACGCCGTGTGGCGCCGCGTAGAGCGAGTCGTGCCCAGCCGCGGGGGCGATACGACCGTTGACGGTGTAGTCGAGCAGGAGCGGCTCCATGAAGTGGATCGCGGCCTCGACCTGCGAGTGATCGATGTACTGGCCTTCGCCCGTGCGCGCGCGATGGATCAGCGCGGCGCTGAGGGCGGCGACGCCGAAGCGCGGGTTGATGAAGTCGGTGTAAGCGCCCCAGGGGCCACAAGGCGCACGGTCGGGCCAGCCGGTGATGTACATGAGTCCAGCCAAGGAGGCGCCCTGATTGCCGAAGCCGGTGTAGCCGGCCTCGGGGCCGGTCTGGCCACGCAGGCAAGTGCTGAGCATGACCAGATCGGGGCGGTCCTTGCTGAGGCTGGCGTAGTCTAGTCCGAATTTCGCCATGGTGCCGGGAGTGAACGACTCGACGACGACGTCGGCCCAGTCGACCAAACGCCGGGCGAGCCGCCGGCCCTCCTCCGTCGCAAGGTTGGTGGCCAGTCCGAGCTTGGAGCTGTTGAAGTTGGCCATGAACTGGGCGTTGTCGAGGCCTGCCTCGCCACGCTTGTAGGGCGGCACGAGGCGGAGGATGTCGGGGCGGGTGAGCGACTCGACGTGGACGACGGTCGCTCCGTGGTCGGCGAGGGCTTTGGAGATGATCGGGCCGACGCCGACCCAAGCGAAGTCGGCAACCTTCAAGCCATCGAACGCGCCGCGACGGTCGCCGCTGGCCTGGAGCAGGTCGCTGGGCATCGCCCGCGGCGGGCGGGGCGCCTCGACCAGGTCCTGGTCCTGAGCGAGGCTGGGAGCCGGTCGATCGAGGCTGATCGGGGTGGCGGAGAGCTTGGCGAAGGGGCCAGGGTGGAGCCGGCCGTCGATCGGCGTCCAGTAGTCGCGCGCGGCGAGCTGGGGGTCGTTGAGGAGATGCTCGGCGTTGTAGATCGCGCCCATGAGCATACGGTTGGGGACTGCGAAGGCCTGGATCTCGGCCAGCGTCTTGGTCTTGATGAAGGCGGCCACGACGTCGATCGACTCGGCCACCGCCTGGGGCGTGAGCTCCTTCTGGACGACCAGGGAGATCCAGTTGGCCCAGTCGATCCCTTGGAGATGTGCGGGCAAGGGGCTGGTCTGCTGGACCCAATCGAGGGCGGCGGCATGCGTACGACCGCCAACCAGCGGCAGCGCGATGCCGTAGGTGATCTGGCCGTCGGCGCAGTCCAGCACCGGCGGTATGAGCAGACCGGGGAAGAGTTCGGCGGGCGGGTCGCCGCGATGGCTGCCGCCCTGGGGCGGGTCGTCGTCGTGGTTGGGCGGGTAGCCGGTGGCGTTCATCAGGGTCCAGACGATGGCCGCCTGCATGGAGACGTCGAGCTGTTGTCCGAGACCGGAGCGCTGGCGCTCGTACAGCGCGACGACGACGTCGGCCGCGGCCTGGGCCCCGGCGTGGAAGCCGGCCTGCGGGTAGCCGACAGGCAGCGGCGGGCGGTCATGGTCGCCCTGCATCGAGAGCAGGCCGCCTGCCGCTTCGAGAGTGAGATCGGTGGCGGGGTCGCCGGCCTGCGGGCCGGTCTGGCCGTAGGGCGTGATCGAGACGTAGATCAGGCTGGGATTGAGCACGCCGATCATGCTGTAGTCGAGGCCGTAGCTTTCGAGCTGGCCGGGATCGCCGGACTCGATGAAGACGTCGGCTTCGAGCAGGAGACGGCGCAACTGGGCGCGCTGGGCGCCGTTGTCGATGTCGAGCACGACGCTGCGCTTGCCGAGGCCGAGGGCGGCCCAGAAGAGTGAGTCACCGGGCTCGGCATTGGTTTCGGGGTCGCCGGAGGGGCTTTCAGGGCCGCGGGAGGGCCCCCGGGGGCCGAACGGCGGCAGGCGGCGGGAGTCGACGCCTTGTGGCGGCTCGACTTTGATCACTTCGGCGCCGAGGTCGGCCAGGATGCGCCCGGCCATCTCGCCACGGGGCGTGGCGAAGTCGATCACGCGTATGTGGTTGAGCGGGCCCGTCATGGCTAAGCTGTGCCTCGTCCCCAACGCTCACATCTTGGCGATGATCTGGGTGCTGAACTCTTCGATCAACTCACGCGCACTGCCCTGCACGGTCTGGATGGCGAGGTTGTCGACGCCGGCCGCCTCCAGCCCCTTGAGCCGCTCGATGATCTCGTCGGGCGTGCCGGTGAAGGTGCGGGCCAGCGTCTGCTCGTTGACGAACTGCTCTTCGCCGGGCTTGAGGTAGGCAAGATGCCCTTCGTGAACGTCGAGGTAGCGGCGGTCCTCGGGCGAGCCGGTCTCGGCGGTGTAGCCGTCGATGTAGGTCTTGTAGACGTTGGCCAATTCGGGGGCGTTGAGACCCAGGTTGGAGCCGGGGCCATGCTCCGCTTCCCAGGCGGCGTGCAGGCCGGGCATGACCGCCCAGCCAAGCCGGTCAACGACGCGCTGTGAGTCGCGCGCCTCGCCGGGCTGGAGCACGCAGCCCATGCCGAGAATAACTGTGTAGGGTTTCGTGCCACCGTCGAAGGGGGCGTCGCGTCCCGCGTCCTGCGCGGCCTGCGCGATTCGGTCGTAGCCCGCGGCGAAGGCGTCGGGCGGTTGGCTGGTCGTGATCCAGCCGTCGCCGACTTCGCCGGTCACGGCCTGCGCCTTGGGACCGTTGGCGGCGACGTAGATCGGGATGTGATCCTCGATGTTGAGGAAGCCACGCTCGGTGTCGGGGTGTAGGAGGCGGATCCAGCGCTCGCGCTCACCCTCGCGGAAGAGCACGTCGTCGCCGTCGAGCAGGCCGCGGACTTGGGCGATGTAGTCCCGCATCGACTGCGCACTCATCGCGGGCAAGCCCATCGTGTTGCGGCCGGTGAAGCCGGTACCGACGCCGAGGATGGCACGGCCAGGGGCGAGGTAGTTGATCGTGGCGATGGCGGAGGCGGTGACGGGGGCGATGCGGTTGGAGGGGATGGCGACGAGCGTGCCCAGCTTGAGCCGGCTGGTGTGCTCGGCGGCGAGCGCCATGGTGGCGTAGACGTCGCTGTAGAGCAGTTGGGAGTCGTAGAACCAGGCGTGCGTGAAACCGCTGTCCTCGGCCAGTTGGGCGTCTTTCCAGGCCTCGATGTAACTGGGAAAGGTGATGCCGAAGTCCACGGTGGTACGCTCCAGACTTCTTTTCGCCCGGTCAGGGGCGCGGGTCGATCGGGGCAAGGGTGCCGAGTCGTTGTTCGACGGCTTCCGCGGCGTCGAGGCAGAGATCCTCGCGGTAGCGGGGGCCGATGCTCTGGACGCCCTGGGGGAACTCGCGGCCGTCGATCGCGGCGGTGCCGGTGGGAAGCGCGACGGATGGGAGGCCGAGGACGTTGGCGGCGAGCGTGAGGCGGATGTCGTTCACGTGCTTGGCAGCCTCATCTGAGCCGGCGACGTCGACGCCGACCTTGAACGGTTGCGTCTGATAGACGGGGCCGAGGATGAGTGGCTGCTGCGCTTGGAAGAGTGACCAAGCCTTGGCCAGCTCGGTGCGGCGGCTGAGGGCGCGCATGTAGCTCAGCTCGTCGAGGGCGTTGACGTCGCCGATCGCGAGGTGGAGGAAGTGCATGGCGTCCTGACTGGCGACACCCTCCATGAGCGACAGGAAGACCCGCTTGGTCTCGTGCCAGACGAGATCGGTCCAGTTCTCGACGAGATCGGCCATCTCGGGCGGCTCGGCCGCTTCGACGACGTAGCCGACGTCGGAGAGGGCAGCGGCGGCGGAGCGGACGGATTCGGCGGTGGCATCGTCGACGTTGTCGCCGCCAGCAGTCTTGGTCACGGCGACACGGATCGGGCCGTTGGAGCGGCCCTGCAGGGGGGCGGGGATCCAGCCCGGGTCACGCGGGTCGGGTTGGCTCATGATGCTCAGGGCGAGGCGCAAGTCGGCGACCGTGCGGGCCATCGGGCCCTGCACCGCCATGAGTTGGACGGCCTGTGGGGCAGCGGTGGGGGCGAGGTCGGAGGCGGAGGGGACGCGACCCTGCGTGGGGCGGATGGCGGTGGTGCCGCAACAGCGCGAAGGCCAGCGCAGCGAGCCGCCCAGGTCGTTGCCGTTGCCGAGCGGGGTCATGCCCGCCGCGAGCGCAGCGGCGCCGCCGCCGCTGGAGCCACCGGGAGTGCGCGTGGAATCCCAGGGGTTCAGCGTGGGCCCTCGCAGGTCGTTGTCGGTGTGCCAGCGCATGCCAAAGTCGGGCAGGTTGGTGCGGCCGATCGGGATCGCGCCGGCATTCTTGAGGTGGGCGATGCTGGGGGCGTCCTTGAACGGAACGGCGTCAGCGAATGCGGCGATGCCGTTGGTCGTGGGGCTGCCGGCCAGATCGACGTTCTCTTTGATCGTCATCGGCACGCCGTGCAGCGGGCCCACCTCGTCGCCGGCGGCGAGGGCGGCGTCGGCCGTGTCGGCGGCCTCGCGAGCCTCGTCGGCGAGGACGACTGTGACGGCGTTGAGTGCGCCGTTGACGGCGTCGATGCGGTCGAGGTGGGCGTCGATCACCGCGCGGGCGCTGACGTCCTTCGAGCGGATCTTGGTGGCAAGGTCGATGGCGCTGAGCCGCCAGAGGTCCGTTGGCATCGTGGGGTCTCCTGGGGCGGGAGGCTAACGGATGGGAGCGACGATCGGGCTGAAGTCAGCGGATGGAGTCGTCGAAGTCGAGGCCGGCTTGGCCGGATTCGAGTAAGGCGTCGTACTCGGCGTCGCTGAGGCCGATCACCTCTTTGTAGACGTACTCGTTGTCCTCACCCAGCGCGACGGGCGGCTTGTCGGCGCCGACCGGGGTCTCCGAGAAGCGGTAGAAGGGCACGTTGAAGAGGAAGCTGCCGACGTCGTCGTGCAGCGTCTGCGGCTGATTCAGCCCGCGCGCCTGGACGTGCGCATCCTCGAAGAGGCGGGAGGCCTCCAGCACGGGGGCGGCAGCGATGCCGGCGTTCTGCAGCAGGTGGAAGAGGTCGTAGTCGTCCTCGGTGCGGGTCCAGGCTGAGACGCCGTCATCGAGCGCGTCCTCGTTGGCGACG
>Ga0310120_10000934_pt1 | contig 22322 bp, 20 predicted proteins | sample CB27_AW_983_MG_FD_203506 | JGI IMG/M metagenome (GOLD analysis project Ga0310120, IMG submission 203506) | Marine microbial communities from Western Arctic Ocean, Canada - CB27_AW_983 | ecosystem: Environmental > Aquatic > Marine > Oceanic | place: Canada: Western Arctic Ocean | collected...
ATGTTCCTCTTCTGCTCGAAGCTTACGGCATATTGACCAGTCGTCGAGGAAACGTTCCGGATTTGGTCCTAGCCGGCCTCTCATCTTCCAATCAAGAATCAGGATGGCTTGATGCCATCTACAAGCCCCCTTTGGCAGGAAAAGTCCACATTACCGGTTATGTAGAGAAAGCGGCCCTGCAAGAGTTCTATGCTAATGCTCGTGTGGTGGTGTTACCATCACTAGACGAGGGTTTTGGGCTGCCTGCCCTTGAGGCGATGACTCTCGGAATCCCTGTTGTTGCTTCAAACCGTGGAGCACTTCCTGAAGTTGTTGGTGACGCTGGAATTTTGGCCGACCCGACCGATCCCTTAGCTTTCGTGAATGCAATTGAGCGTTTACTTGACGATCAAGGCCTAGTGACCAACTGTGTTAAAAAGGGATTTGTACGCGCCCAATCGTTTAGTTGGAAAGCATCGGCGGACTCTCTGAGACGCGTTTACTTTGAAGCCTTCCACAAACACAAGAACATCACGCGGGCAGAGAGACCAGCCTAATGAGGATAGGGATCGATATCCGTGAGTTAGGTGGAGTCAGAACTGGCGTCGGCAACTATCTCTCAAGCCTTTGCCAACAGTGGATTCACGGGCCGACGGCGACTAACCATGAATTGTTCCTTTACGGACCATCGACCCTCGAGACACAAGCGTTGAACACCGCGTCCCTTAAAATACGACAAAGAGTAAAACACCGCATCGTCCCAGGAAAATACGGAATCTGGTGGGAACAAACTCAACTCCCTAAGGCAGTAGAAGCTGATTCCGTAGATGTCTTCTTTGGCCCAGCGTACTCGATACCGCTACGACTTAATTCGCCCTCAGTCGTCACACTTCATGACATTTCTTTCTCTGCCCATCCTGAATGGTACGGCTGGCGTGAAGGTCCACGACGCCGTTGGCTCGCCAAGCAAGCCGCAATGAGAGCTTCGAGAGTCCTAACCGTGTCAGAATTCTCGCGGTCAGAAATCGCTAATCATTATGACATTGACGTTTCACGAATCTCCGTCGTACACAACGGTATCGACATTCCTCGAAATCCGAAACGTATCGATGGCCCTCCATTAGTACTTTTTGTTGGCTCGCTCTTCAATCGACGCCATCTTCCCATACTGATCGAGGCATTTGCCCAAGTGGTTCGACATTTGCCAGACGCAAGATTGGCCCTCATAGGAGATAACAGAACTTACCCGCGACAAAACCTTCAGGCGTACGCGGAAGGCTTTGGAGTTTCCGATTGCATCAGTTTCTATGGGCACCTACCTGAACCAGAACTCTACAATTCTTATAGGAGAGCGAAGGCCTTTGTCTTCCTTTCGGAGTACGAAGGCTTTGGCCTGACCCCTCTCGAGGCACTCTCGTATGGAGTGCCTCTTGTTCTCGGAGACACTAAAGTGGCGCGTGAAATTTACCAGACGGCTGCGCGCTATGTTCCCATCAATAACCCTTCGATTGTTGCACTCGAAATTCTTGCCGTCGTCCAGAACAGATCGATCCGAACCAAGTTGCTCGCTGATGCCAAGCCTCTACTCGATCATTACAGTTGGGCACGGGCTGCATCTGAGACAATGGTCTTGCTCGAACAAGCGGCCGGACAACAACCATGCCAAAAATCAGCATCATCATTGTGAGTTTTAATACTCGTTCTTCTTTGATAACGTGTCTCAAGTCGCTACAAGAGACTCCTCCGGAAATTTCGCACGAAATCATCGTCGTCGATAATGCTTCCAGCGACGGCACTCCCGAAGCTCTCACAAACAACTGGCCGGATATTCGCCTGCTGAGATTGAACAAAAATTTTGGATTCGCAGCCGCGACCAATAAAGGAATCAGGAGAACAAGTGGAGAACTTGTTCTCCTTTTGAATAGCGACACGATTGTGCCTAGGGGAAGCATTGACAACTTAGTCGCTGCGCTCACTGCCAATCCTGAGGTAGCTATTGCAGGACCGCGCTTGCTCTCACGAGACGGTCGATTGGAGTTATCTTTCGGATCGATGATCTCCCCAGTTAGCGAAGTCCGACAAAAACTCCTAAACTGGTCGCTCAACAACAACTTTCGACTTCTATCTAATTGGGTAGAAAAACGGGCTCGACATCCCCATCACCCTGATTGGGTGAGTGGGGCATGTCTGCTTGTTCGACGTCACGACGCCGAAGCTGTTGGACTACTAGATGAACGCTTCTTTCTATATACCGAAGATGTCGACTTCTGCTGGGCCGTGCGCCGCAAAAATCGCCTCGTACTATTCACACCGAACAGTGAAATTGTCCATGACCGTGGGTGTTCCCGAGAGTTTGACCCAAAAACCTCGCACTCCGCTTATCGCCGAAGCCACTTTGCCTTCTACAAAAAGCACCACCCTTTCTGGGTTCCTATACTAAGACTTTACTTGAGACTTCGAGGCACATTAATCGAATCGAACTAGGCAATACCACAATATCCCAAACTCCAATAGCAACTAGACTGCTATAGTAAAACGGAGTGCGGGTAGCGATCGACACGCGAAAACTCCGAGATTTTGGGATAGGCACTTACGTCAGAAACCTCGTTCAGCAGTTGTCCTCAATCGACGCCAATACAGAATATCTCCTGCTTTGTCGTCCTACTGATAAACAATGGCCTATTCCTCTGGGCAACAACTTCCGAACCATCGCTCAACGATCGCCAAACTATTCGTTAAGAGAGCAGTTCTCTCTCCCACTCACATTAAAGCGTATGGGCGTCGAACTTTTCCACGCACCGCACTATGTACTCCCTGCGTTAACCCCATGTCGTTCGATCGTTACGATTCATGACTGCATCCATCTTCGTTTCCCTCAATATCTTCCGAGCAGTTTCGCGTACACCTACGCGAAAACACAGATCTGGACAGCCATTCGACGATCGAACAGAATTCTTACGGTGTCTGAAAGCTCAAAACAGGACATCCTGCATTTCTTCGACGTGGACGAAGACAAAATCACCGTAATCCACAACGCAATCGACGATCGTTTACGCATTTCACCATCAGAGGAAGCCATGGTGCGCGTCCGCGAGCGCTATCAACTCCCGAGTCGTTTTTTGATGTACTCCGGAAATGTGAAGCCACACAAGAACCTCGAGCGCCTCATTGAGGCTTTTAAGTTAATTCACGACGACGGTGACAAAGAATTAGGCCTACTGATAACCGGAAGTGAGGTTTCAAAATATGCCACACTTCGGAGAGCAATTCATCGTTACCGATTACACAAACATGTTCGGTTCCTCGGCTATCAGTCTACTGAAACACTTTCCGCGCTTTACCGATTGGCTGACGTTTTTGTATTCCCATCTCTGTACGAAGGCTTCGGACTCCCCCCGCTGGAAGCGCTCGCATGCGGCACGCCAGTAGTCGCATCAAACGTTTCGTCATTGCCGGAAGTTCTCGGCAACGCTGCTTTATTAGTTGATCCGTATTCTCCACAGTCGATTCGACAGGGCATCAGGAGTATCCTCGACAACAAGTCGCTCCGGGCAGATCTTCGAAAAAAGGGTTTGGCTCGTGCGCGGTTGTTTTCTTGGGAACAGTCAATCAGGCGAGTCTTAAAGATTTACAACGAAGTTATCTCTAATGGTTAAGAATTCGGACTTTTATGAGTTCAACACCCAGACCGAGTAGTGCAGCGAATACCGGTAAAGCTCGTGTCGCACTCGTTCATGATTGGTTGACCGGAATGAGGGGTGGAGAGCGTGTACTAGAAGCACTCTGCGAATTGCTTCCGCGGGCTGAAATCTTTACTCTCCTACACAACCGCGGCAGTGTCAGTTCTCGTATTGAGGCCTTTGACCCCCACACGTCGTTTCTTCAACATCTTCCACTCTCTCGCACACATTATCGATATTATCTACCTTTGTACCCCATCGCTATAGAACAATTTAATCTCGATGGATTTGACCTTGTTTTAAGCACGAGCCATTGCGCGGCTAAATCCGCTATTCCAGTCGGCCGCGCCAAACATCTTTGTTACTGTTTTACTCCGATGCGATACGCTTGGGATCAGCTTGACGCCTATTTTGGTCCGAAGCGTGTGGGATCGATGAAACATCGTCTTTACCGTTCAATCATGAGGCGTATCGCGCGCTGGGACGCTCAAACAGCCAGACGTGTCGATCACTTTGTCGCGATATCTGAGCACGTCGCAAAAAGAATTGATCACTATTACAAACGACCGAGCCAAATAATTTACCCTCCGGTTGACACAGACTTCTTTACGCCTTCGGAGTCAGCACCTGACAATTACTTCTTGGTCGTATCCGCCTTAGTGCCCTACAAACGCGTGGATTTAGCCATTGCTGCAGCCCAACAGGCAAAAGTACGATTAAAAATCATCGGACGTGGCCCTGAGTCAGCACGTCTCCGTGCTCAAAGTGGCCGAAATGTGACATTTGTCGAGCACTGTTCCGATGTTGAATTGCGTGAATTTTATCGAAAATCACGTGGGTTTCTCCAAGCAGGAGAAGAAGACTTTGGAATAGCACCCGTGGAGGCTCAGGCCTGCGGTCGCCCAGTGATCGCATTAGCCCGGGGTGGAGCGTGTGAAACAGTCGAGCATGGCGTCACTGGTTACCTCGTCGATGAGGACAGTCCACTCGCATTTGCTGATGCAATAAATAGCCTCAACACTAACTCTTTCGACCAAACTAACCTCCATCGTTCTGCTTCCAAGTTTTCGCGAACTCGGTTTATGTCTGAGATTCGCTCGAAAATCGAATCGATCACAGTAGAAACTTAGTGATGGAAGAAAAATTCTTTAATATTAGACAGATTGCGACTCGTTAGATCTGATCGTCACTTCTCAGAACGAAGAAGGCTCTGCAAATGAATTCGTTTTCGCGAAAGTAGGTCCAGAATGATTGCTACTCAATCAGCTCTAGTCTCTTGGTCAAACATTCAGTTGACACAGAATAGGTGACATCTGACCGTGTTCACGCAACATTCACGCGCTCTGGCAGGGGGCCAAATTGCCCTGGATTTCTGTCTTGGGGCAGCAGGATTCATACTTGCCTATCTTCTTCGCTTCGAAACGGGATTTATTCCAGCCCCAAAAGGTCAACCCCCGGTCGAACAATATCTCTTTTTAGCGCCATTTATTGGAGTTCTCGTTCCCTTAGCATACCAGCTCCAAGGTGCCTACAAGCTGAAGCACAACCGAACCAGAATCGACGATTTCTTTACCACCTTTATAGGCTCACTTCTCGCGATCGTAATCGGTCTTCTCGGGACACTTTACTTTCAGGTTTACTATGTGTTGCCGGAAGCTAGAGACTCCGGAGTCTATGAAGTTTCTCGAATGGTCTGGGCCCTTTTCCTTCTCTTCAATGTCTGTCTCACCTACGGGTCACGCGACGTTCTCCGTTTGTTGGCCGAACGTCGTCACCGTGCCGGTCTGGGCGTACACCGTGTACTTATCGCTGGCGCTGGAGATCTCGCGCGCCACGTCGCCGATCGGTTCCTTCATCACGGGAGATATGGACACACCGTTGTCGGCTTCATTGATGACATCAAGGAAAACCATCTGGGCTACCGTGGATTACCGCTACTCGGAAAGCTTGCCGAAGCGAAGGAGATCGTTCAAAGAGAGCATATTGACCAAATTTATGTTGCCTTACCGCTCGGCCAGCACCTAAGAATGTTGGAACTAATCGAAACCGCCAACCAGGAATGCATCGACATAAAGATTATCCCTGATTTTCTACAATTCGTAACTTTGCGAGCAAAACTAGAAGACCTTGATGGAATCCCAATCATCAATATTAATGATGTCCCACTCCGTGGCATCAATAGCGTTGTCAAACGAACCCTCGATATTGGACTAGCGACACTCGGACTTCTGTTTCTATCAATTCCATTCGCAGTGATTGCTGTCGCTATACGAGTTACATCCGCCGGCCCGGCATTCTATCGACAGGAACGGATGGGACTCGATGGGCACCCATTTATGGTTCTAAAGTTTAGATCTATGTTCGATGGCGCTGAACGAGACACGGGTCCCGTTTGGACAAGAGAAAACGATCCTCGGAGAACTACGATTGGTCGTTACCTTCGGCGGTTTAGTCTGGATGAATTCCCTCAACTCTGGAACGTGATTAAAGGCGACATGTCGCTTGTCGGACCACGACCTGAACGCCCTTTCTTCGTCGATAAATTCAAACAGCGCTTGCCGCATTACATGTTGCGACACAAAGTAAAATCTGGAATGACTGGATGGGCTCAGGTCAACGGATGGCGAGGCAACACCTCAATTGAGAAACGCATCGAATATGATCTGTATTACATCGAAAACTGGTCAGTGACTCTTGACATGAAAATCATCTGGCTGACTATTATTTGGCTCGGGTTCCATAAGCACGCCTACTGAGGTCCAACAACTATGCCGTGCGTCGTAATTACGGGAGCCGCTGGCTTTATCGGCTCTCACCTATCGGAAGCCTTTTTGGGCCGTGGCTACTCTGTGATCGGGATAGACAATCTACTGACAGGAGATGTCGCCAACATCACCCATCTGATGAATCAAGATTTCACTTTTTTAAAGCATGACGTCACAACAGCAATCCACATCGATGATGACGTGGACCTTGTTATGCACTGGGCTAGTCCGGCGAGTCCAATCGATTATCTCGATTATCCTATTCCCACTCTCAAAGTCGGTGCACTTGGAACGCACAATGCACTTGGACTTGCAAAAGCCAAACGGGCCCGGTTCGTACTAGCTTCAACATCTGAAGTTTATGGTGATCCTCTGGAACATCCTCAACGTGAAAGCTACTGGGGCAATGTCAACCCGATCGGCCCTCGAGGTGTCTATGACGAAGCGAAACGTTTTGCAGAAGCCATTACCACCGCATATCAGCGCTACCATGGGCTCGACACTAGGATCGTGAGAATCTTTAATACTTATGGACCTCGAATGCGTATCAAGGATGGCCGAGCAGTTCCGAATTTTATAGCCCAAGCACTCCGCGGCGAAGATTTAACGGTTTACGGCACAGGAGAACAAACTCGAAGCTTTTGTTATATAACCGACCTGATCGAAGGAGTAGTCAAACTAGCAGAATCAGACGTAAACGAACCAGTGAACATCGGAAATCCGTCGGAGTTAAGTATTCTAGAAATGGCTCAACGTATTATTCAGGTAACTGGATCTAGGTCGCAAATTGTCTACCAGCCTCTCCCTGTCGATGATCCAAAAGTTCGGCAACCAGACATCACGTTAGCGACAAGCAAATTGAGTTGGTCGCCTCAGGTGACATTGATACAAGGCCTACAACAGACAATCACTTATTTTCGGAATGTCCTCTCGCAATCATCCGAAGACACTACCGCCTAAACTGCTGAAGACTGTTCCAGGTTTCGCTCAATTTATGGAAAGGCGTTCACGGGAAAACTCGTCACGCTTGCATGCGCGACCAGCCCGTAAAAGTTGGCTTGAGCTTCAAAAGCATTGACATCTTACGGTAGTTCGAGCGTTGGTTCACAAGATATGTGACTCACTCGATATCACACCGTTGTTTCGAGCATTCATTTAGTATTCTTCGGTTTGATCCACGGTGACGACGAAACACGCGGCATAATCGCCGGTTAGCCTCAGACGCCGAAAGAAACATGTACAGGTCTGCAGAGCATTTCCATTTATCGCGACGAATCCAAAGTCTTCGCCATCCGAAAGATATAGTCCACACCGGAAAGTAGGGTCACTATCAGGGCTATCCATACCGACGCCATCACAATCCAAGATCGCATGCCTAAAAAATTAAAGAAAAGAGTGGATGCACAGGTCAAAATGTAGACTAGGGTCGCTACCTTCCCGAGTTTGGACGGGTAAAATACGCGACGCTCGATCGCTAAATTCACTACGGCCACTGTCAAAACGATAATGATGTCTCGACTAATAACCAGGACAGTGAACCAGACCGGAATAGGATTTGAGAGACCAGGTGTCGCGGTCAAAACCACAAACGTCGATACCAACAAGAGCTTGTCCGCCATTGGATCGAGCCATGCACCTAATTTAGTACGCTGGTCCGTCCGTCTCGCAACAAGTCCATCGAGTCCATCCGTAATACCCGCCACGACAAAAGCAACAAGAGCCCAACCATTGAATCCATAAATTACCAGAATTACTAGAGTAGGAACGAGTAATAATCGAATCAACGTAAGCTGATTCGCGATAGTTAGGACCTTCACTATAGCTCTACTCCATATCACTGACTATTGCGCTAAGTCGTTGGACTGCGTCGGCGGCTTCCGCTCCACTGATTTCCGTCGTTGGCCGGAAAGTCCCATCACTGTACGTCGCCAACACGCCCGTGTTTACGGCAAGCGCAGCACTTTGATAAAAAAGGTGCTGTGAGCTCATATCAGAGATACTTGCACGGACGTCTCTTGCTAACTCATTGAAGCTGCCAAGCAAGACCAATACGTTTGCAACTGTCTCCGACAGCTCTCCGCGATTCACTGACCGCTCAGGTTCGAAGCGATAAGCCGCGTCGACAGACATAACTCTTGTCCGAGTCAACAACAGGATCCATTGACTCGCCCAATGACCTCGCGAGTCAGTAATGATAGGTGTAAATTCACTAAAACTCGCCTCATCTAACAGACCTTCCAACTGAACACCGACTAATGCAGCCAACTCACCACGCGAAACAGTCGCTCGTCGAGGAATGGCGTGGTACAGAGCAGGCAGCCGTGCCAAACGCCGCCTTTCCTCAGCACGCTCCAAGCGTGATGCAGTTTCCGGACTAGGATCCACTGTGTCGGCGCGTCTAAAAACCTCTTCGGCGGCGGCAAATTCACCAAGCGCCTCTAGCAGATCTCCCTCAACCACAAGGAATTCACCATCATTGCGATCAAGGTTAATGGCACGCCGCACTTCTATCAACGCTTCATCCAATAGCCCCCGACGCTGCTTGAGTAATGCCATCTCGACATAAAGGAATCCACTGTCTGGAGAATCCTTAATCACGAGTTCATATAGCTTTTCCGCTTCTTGCAGATTATCCTTTTCAGCGGCTGCACGGGCTTCACCCAACCGGTTTCGCATTACTCGCAATCGCAACCCGCCGATAGACTCGGTGATGCGTCTCAGACTTGGATTAACTCTTATCGCTTCCTCGAAATTTTCAAGAGCCATATCAAGCCGATCAACTCCCAAAAACGCTTCACCTACACCTACCAAAGCCGGAACATAGGTTGAATACTCTTCGAGTACCGCTTGGAACTCATTAATCGCTGCCTCATGCAAACCCTGCGCCATCTTCGTCCAGCCAAGAGCAACAGAAGCAGGGTAAAAATTCGGATCACGAGCGGCGATAATTTCAAATCGTTCCGCAGCACCAGCAAGGTCGCCACTTTGCAGATATGCCCATGCCCTAGATTGAGCTTCGCTCGACGGTGAATCAGCATACTCTGTCGGTGCATATGGAAAAATGAAATTCGGGAAATCTGGAGAAGTAACGACTGGTATACGGGAAGTGCAAGCTGCCGCACTGACGACCAACAGACATGTGGTGTAAAACAAGAGTTTCACGGACATCGATACCTCTCATCCCCAACATAAAACATCACCGGTGCCACCAAACAATCTGCAGCCTCTGCTGCCATCGAGGCTCTCTCGAAACGTTTACTGTCCTTCGGCCCTTCAGTGTGTTGACAGGCGTCAACTATCGACCCACAATAGGTTCCCATTTCGTCGTCTTGCTGAATACGCGAAAACCGAAGACCACGCACACTGACAATACCAGCTGCGCTACTCAGCGAAACACGGCCGAATTCAAACAAAGACCGCATAAACCGCAACTCAGGACAAACGCAACTCACACGACTATTAGTGCCAACCTCGGCTACATCGTTCTTATCAAACACAAACATACAAATCGCCGCCAATGCCCTGCCTGAACCGGGCACATCACAACAGGACAATTCTTGACGACTACTTAAAAAATTGACATGCCACCGTGCTGTCCATTGTTTAAATCAACCGGATCAACACATCGCACGATGAGACCCATAAACATCGTGCACACTATAAAACCCTTAGGCTAAATGACGCCACTCTCGGTAGTGCCTATCGATTACGAATAGCACCAGCAGAGCTTCTCACCTGAACGATCTTAGCACGCGGTTCCACGAAACAACTCCCTCTCTAACGAGGCTTATCTCTTCGCCTCGTGCGTCAACTATCGTTGATGCCAACCCGCCAGTCGTTACACCTCCATCTAATATCAAACCCAATTCAGCACCAAATACAGACAGCACTTCCTCGGCCGTCGTGGCTGCGACGCAACTGCTCAGATTGGCGCTTGTCGCAGTGATCGTGTACTCGAAAGCTCGAGTCAGCGCGGACGCCACCGTATTGCTAGACACACGCACCGCTACGGTACCGTCTCGTCCGAGAAGTGCTGGAGCCAGACCCGGCACCGCATCTACAACTAGTGCTACCGGACCCGGCCAAAACTTGTCCGCCACCGTTTTGGCTAGTAACGTGAACTGTCCGCCAGCAGTTTCAGCTTGGTCGCTGTCCGAAGCAATCAGAGGTATCGCCATTCCCGATTGTCGTCCTTTTAGACGGAATACTCGCTCAACCGCTTGTTCATTTCGAGGGTCGACAGCCAGTCCGTAAAACGTCTCGGTCGGGAATGCCACAACCCCACCTTCTTTGAGGACACGAACGGCTGTTTGAATTGCGACTAGATTCAGTCGTCCTTTGCCTGACAAGGCTCTGAGAATGGACATGCGGCTCTTAGGACCTCCACGTCTTCATAAGGGAAGGGAGAAACACGATGATTTTGGCGCGCTGCCAATGGTAATCATCTTTATTATCGCGACTGACCGTCCAAGCTGCCTGAAGCAGGGAGGGTTGCTAGACATAGTTAGTGATTTTTAACCCTGCGAGTGAAACTGACACGACGTGGTCAACCATTCATCGTAGTGCTTAAAGCACTCGACAATCATCCAGTCTTCGACCAGACAGCTGCCTTCATGAACACACCATCTTCCGTGCCGAACGTCTTAAATCTGTGGTCAGGAATTCCTCTAAAAAAGCAGGAATCGATCACCGAATCAGCACACTTACACTAAACGTACTCACCTGCCAGTCTCTAAACACCAGAGCGACAAGTCCTCCACTGCCAAGATCAGCGATCCTGAATTTCTACACAACTTCACGAACCAATCTTTCTCTCCATCGAAGGATGGATCAGAATCTAAATTCAGTCGCCTCAGTTTGTGCACGCACATGAATAGTTTCGATGAATTGAACGCGGTGAGTCTCCGTCTGCATCATGACGGAACTTGTCCGACAACCTTCGCCGAAAAATCGAACGCCTTTCATCAGTGGACCCTCCGTTACTCCCGTAGCTGCAAAAATAATCCGTTGCCCAGGAGCAAGATCGGAAGAGCGATAAACTCGACGGAAATCCGTAATCCCCATTGCACCGACACGAGCCTCCTTCTCGGCTGTGTCAATAACCAAACGGCCAAAGATCTCCCCACCTAAGCAGCGCATTGCAGCCGCAGTCAAGACACCTTCTGGAGCACCGCCGATACCCATAACCGCATGCGTTGCGTTACCCGCAATCGCTGCGCTAATCGCTGCCGTCAAATCACCGTCAGTAATCAGTTTAATTCGAGCGCCAACAGCTCTGATGTCAGCTATAAGCTGTTGATGACGTTCACGTTCGAGAACAACTACTACTAGGTCAGAAATTTTTCTGTCAAGGCACTCCGCGATGCTACCCAAATTCTCCGAAACGGAAGCGTCCAGATTGACGGCCAACTTTGCTTTTGGCCCAACAACTAGTTTCTCCATATAGATATCTGGAGCGTGAAGTAGCCCGCCCTTTTCAGCTGCCGCTAGAACGGCTATGGCGCCAGGCCCACCTGTCGCGCACAGATTCGTTCCTTCAAGCGGATCGACCGCAATATCTACCGCTGGAAGTCCATGTGTTCCACTGAGAGCCTGTCCAACACGCTCACCAATAAACAGCATTGGCGCTTTGTCACGTTCCCCCTCACCGATGACAATTTGACCATCAATGGGTACGTGGTCAAGACTCGACCGCATCGCTTCTACAGCAACGTGGTCGGAATGGTGCCGATCACCTTGACCCATTGTCCGTGCGCACGCTATGGCTGCCTGCTCCACAACATCAAGAAACGCCTGAGAGACATCCGCGCCACCAAATTCTGTCAAACCTTCACCGCCTCTCGATACGCCGGCAATGTACATCTCGTGGGTTTATCAGACCGGTACCCCAGCACATAGTCAGCCTGCATCAATTTGTGAATCTCTCTTGTACCTTCATAAATTACCGCTCCTTTACAGTTGCGGTAATACCGTCCGACCGGGTATTCATCAGAATATCCGTTGGCTCCGTGGATCTGCACAGCATCACTTGCAGAACGCTCGGACGCGACCGTTGCGAACCATTTTGCAAGGCCAGTTTCACGTGTATTTCTCTGCCCTTTGTTCTTTAGCCATGCGGAACGCTGCCACAATAAGCGTGAGGCTTGGTAGTCAGATTCCATCTGCGCAATCATCTCTTTCACAAGCTGATGACGCCCAATTTCAACTCCGAATGTCTTTCGCTCCTTCGCATACGCCACACTGGCATCCCTGCATGCGCGAATCAACCCCGTTGCGCCAGCCGCAACACTCAGGCGACCTTGGTCGAGCGCAAACATCGCGATCTTGAATCCCTCACCCTCGAAACCGAGGAGATTTTCTTCAGGAATCTCAACATCATCCATCTTAAAGAATCCGGTATTCCCAGCTAATATCCCCCATTTTTCGGTCAACGTTCCACTCGAAAAGCCATGGCGATCACGTTCCACCATAAACGCACTAATACCAGACACATCGCGCTTTCTCTTCTTTTCCAAGTCGCTGTACGCAAACACCAGGAAATGATCAGCAACATCACCAAGGGAGATCCACATCTTTTCTCCATTCAAGACATAACGATCGCCACGCTTCACCGCGACCGTCTGCATGCCCCGAACATCGCTTCCTGCACTAGGTTCCGTTAGACCGTAACTCGCTATCTTAAGCCCCTTCGACTGAGGGACCAAAAACCTCTGCTTCTGTTCTTCGTTTCCCCACGTCAACAAACTGAGGCAACTAAGTCCCACATGTACCGACAAAATCACACGCAAAGAGGTATCCACATACTCTGCCTCTTCGCAAGCCAATCCGAAACTCACGTAGTCCATCCCGGCCCCACCGTACTCCTCTGGAATACAAATTCCAAGCAAACCTAGTGAGGCCATCTGCGTCAAGATATTGGGATCAAAGTGATGTTTGCGATCCAATTCCCTAATTCTCGGAGCTACTTCTCGTGCTCCCCATTCCCGGACTGAACGCTCCAGCATCCGTTGTTCGTCTGACAGTTCAAGATCCAACATGAGATAATCCTAGTTCTCCTATCCAGCCGATACTCAGCTTCGGCTCACTTTGACCTGCGCACCCCGCCGCAGGCTTAACCTATCGGCCGCGCTCATCGAGTTAGCAGCAAATTCAAGGCGACCTGTCCCTCCAAATAGTGCACACACTTCGTCTCTGCCTATTTCCGAATACGTTTCAACGAGCCGCTCGATACGCACACTCTCGACTTCGAACCTAATAGCGCTACGTTCCGCGATGCGATCGAAAGCCGCCTGATCAATATTCGTTACCAGGTTACCAAATCGGTCTACGAGAATTATTTCTCCCGCCACGAAACTATCACCAATGGACGGCGATGGGATCTCTACCCGTGTGTAATCGGTCACGGTTGGACCAAGCGCTGACAATTGCACACCTTTAGCTAGCCAAGCGGCTGCCGGTGCGAATCGATCACGACCTTCGAAGGTTCGACTAACGTTCGGCCGAGCAAACCGTGTTTCCGACAGCTCAACTATCCGTCTTGGTTTTTGGTCTAGAAAAACAGACGTCAACACTCCATTATCAGGAGCAACAAACTGATAATCACCTGTATCGGCAGCCAATCCCTTTCGCTGCGACCCCACACCAGGATCAACTACAACCAAGAACACCGTGTTACTCGGAAAACATCCATAACATGCCGCAAGTTCAAGACTGGCAGTCTTGACGTCGTGAGCTGGTAAATCGTGAGCAATATCTACGAGTGTGGCCTCAGGGCATATACCCAAAACAATCCCCTTCATGGCTCCGACATAGTGACCGCAACTGCCAAAATCGCTCAACATCGCAACAACAGGGCTCGCCATGATTAGTCACACCAACTAAGGTGTCGGTTCACGACCATCAACGAATGAGCATTAGGGTCTAATTTTCTCACACTAAACGATTCCTATCGCTTCCTTGCCGACTAACGTTTCATCCCTGTTGCCTCAGAATTAGACAAATCTTTGGAGGAAGACTTTTCCGTAGCTACGACTTTGCTAGGAGCGGCTACCTTCCTAGAACCGATTCCAACCGCTCCCTGCATATCGACACTGCCTCGAAAATGGGCTCCCTCAGCAATAGCAATTTTCGGTGCTGTAATATCTCCGTCGACGGCACCCTTCTCCCGGATGCTGACTCTTTCCGTCGCGACTACGTTACCAGTCACCTTTCCAAGTACAACGACAGATTTCGCATAAATTTGAGCCTTAATCTGTCCGTTCGGACCAATGGTCAGGACATGCTGACGAAGTTCGATTTTCCCATCAACCTTGCCTTCAATCGTCAGGTCCTCACTACCACTCAATTCCCCCTTAACCACAACCGACTTTCCAATATTTATCAGATCTCTCTCACTAGACTGTCTTGTTTCGCTTGTCTGTCGGCGCACTAACGGTGGACCATCTCCAGCAGACAGTCGTTCATCTCCAGGAATTTCCTCTTGTTTCAAACTGATGTCCTCATTACGTTTCCACATCTCAATAATCTCCAATTCGTCGACACACACGACCACTTCCGCTAGGATCGAGTGAGTATAGTTCGAGCTTTCACCTCTGTCTAGCCCTTTTATTGCTATCAGTTACGGGAAATGCTACGATCAAAAAAGTGCGCATCTACCTCGATCACAACGCAACAACTCCTGTCGCGCTAGCGGTATCAGATGCAGTAGCTGATACGCTTCGCTCCTGCTACGGCAATGCCTCAAGTATTCATTTTTTTGGGCAATCTGCGAAAGCCAAGCTTGATAGTGCCCGTAGCGACGTAGCCAAACTTATCGGTGGCAACCCATCGGAGATCATCTTCACCAGCGGCGGAACAGAAGCTGACAACCTCGCCATACGAGGAGTGGCGGAAGTAGCTCAACACTCCCGTCACCAATTAATTGCGTCCGCCATTGAACACGAAGCTGTCCTTAATACGTTTAAGACCCTAGAAAAGCACGGCTGGAATACAACACTGTTACCTGTAGACCAACATGGACTAATAGACCCTTCTGACCTCGAAAACGAGCTTTCAAACGACACAGCACTCGTGTCCGTGATGCACGCTAACAATGAAATCGGAACAATTCAGCCTATTCAGAAATTGGCTCAACTAACTCACAGGCAGGGTGCATTGTTTCACACTGATGCCGTCCAATCTGCCGGAAAAATACCTATCAATGTCCAAGCTTTAGGTGTCGACCTATTGTCAATTTCAGCGCATAAATTTAACGGCCCCAAGGGTTGCGGCGCGCTGTGGGTGAAGCGAGGAGCGCGCTTGAAATCGACAATCACGGGCGGGCGGCAGGAACGCAATCGTCGGGCCGGAACAGAAAACGTCCCAGCCATAGTGGGAATGGGCATAGCAGCTCAAAACACCTTGAATGCATTGGATTCGACTACGGAGCGAACTGGATCCCTCCGTGACAAACTCGAACTCGGCATTCTTGAAGGCGTTCCTGATACGGTCGTCAACGGAGCACCTCATTGTAGAATTTCGAACACCACAAACATTAGTTTCGCAGGTATCGAAGCTGAAGCTCTCCTCATTGCTCTTGACCTAGAAGGAATAGCAGTGTCCACAGGGTCTGCTTGTTCATCAGGCACGCTCGAACCTTCTCACGTGTTAAAGGCGATGGGTTTCGGGAGTCGTCGGATCCAGAATTCGATTCGGTTCAGCTTAGGAAGCGGAACAACAAACACGGAAATAGATCGCGTGCTCACTATAATACCAACTGTAGTCTCAAAATTGAGAAGGCTCTCCAGAACGTGATCACTGCAATCACGGTTTTTGTGGAGCAATGACAGCAGACAAAGAACCTTATAACGGTTAACCGATGCGTATTGTGGCAGCCATGTCTGGTGGAGTCGATTCTTCCGTCGCAGCCGCTTTGCTTGCAGCTGACGGCTACGACGTCGTTGGGCTATCTATGCAGCTTTACGATCAAAGCACCGGAGAGCAATCTTTTGGGTCGTGCTGCACCCTTGACGACCTCACCGAAGCACGTCAAGTGGCAAATCATATCGGCATTCCCCATTACATTGTCAATTTCGAGCGTCAGTTTCAAGAAACTGTCGTAGCACATTTCATCAGGGAATACTCTGTAGCTCGAACCCCTATTCCCTGTGTGCACTGCAATTCTGACCTGAAGTTCAGCAGCCTCCTCGACCGAGCACGAGGACTAGACGCGGCTCGTGTCGCAACTGGTCATTACGCCAGAGTCGAACGTTTAGAGTCGGATAATCCAGCCCAAGAACCACGATATGTTCTTCGACGCGCCAAAGACACCCAAAAAGACCAAACCTACTTCCTTTTTTCATTAACACAAAGTCAGCTCGAAAAAGCCATGTTTCCATTAGGCGGCCTAATGAAGTCAGATGTCCGCCGTTATGCCTCAGAGCAAGGACTCCAAGTGGCCGACAAACCAGACAGTCACGAAATATGCTTCGTGCCAGACGGTGATTACGCAACTTTCATTGAACGTCGAGAACCCAGTATTGCCAGAAGTGGAGCTGTTAAGGACCCTAGCGGAAGAATTCTCGGCCGACATAGTGGCATCCATAGATTTACCGTCGGACAAAGGAAGGGACTCGGTATTTCAAGCTCGGAACGTTTGTACGTCACCTCACTCGACGCAACCACGGCCACCGTGACCTTAGGCCCTCGGGCGGCCTTGGAGCGTACAACTTTGACCGCTTCAACCGTGAATTGGATTTCAGTTAAGCCAAAGCCAGAAACAACAGTAACAGCTAAGGTCCGTCATCACCACCCCGAAGCACGAGCCCGGGTTTGGCCCCTTGCCGATAAACGGCTCAAACTAGAATTCGACTCACCGCAGACCGCAATCGCACCAGGTCAAGCCGTAGTTCTGTACGACGGAGACCGAGTCCTTGGCGGAGGCTGGATCGATTAGCCAAGCAGTTGCCTTAGCAAAAACCGCTCTGCCATACCAAAGAAAACAGCCAAGACGACTGCCGGATTTACTGATTTCCCTAGCAACCTACATTTCCATCTGCCGGTAGCCGTTCCAAATAACGTTCCACATCGATCGCAGCCATGCAACCGGAACCCGCCGCCGTGACGGCTTGTCTATAGACATGGTCCTGTACGTCGCCACAAGCAAAAACTCCATCAACACTCGTCTCCGTTCCTCGCTTCGGAATTATGTACCCATTTCGATCGAGTTCTAGCTGGCCTTTCACAAGACCTGTATTAGGCGTATGCCCTATCGCGACAAACACTCCGTCCACTTGGATGTCTTTTCGTCGATCAGTTTTCACATTCCGAAGAGACACACTCGTAACGACTCCTTTGTTTACATCCTTTATTTCGTCGACCACCGTATCGAGCTCAAGAATAATTTTCGAGTTCGCGTGAGCCTTGTCTTGCATGATTTTTGACGCTCGAAATGAATCTCTTCTATGCACTAGCGTGACCTGCGACGAGAATTTTGTAAGAAACGTCGCTTCCTCCATCGCGGAGTCGCCACCTCCAACCACCACGATTGGTTTGTCTCGAAAAAAATAGCCATCACATGTCGCACATGTCGATACCCCATGACCCATTAGAGACCGTTCAGAGGCGAGGCCTAAAAGACGTGCTGAAGCTCCTGTCGCAAGAATCAATGCACGAGAAACGAATTCTGCATCAGCTGTCCTAACTTGAAAGGGTGGACCCTTCAGATCTATTGATACAACGTCACCTTGCACTGTTTCCGTTCCGAAACGCTCTGCTTGCGCTCTCATCTCAGCCATCAATTCTGGGCCCATGATTCCATCTCGAAAACCTGGATAATTTTCCACAGCGGTAGTCAGCATAAGCTGGCCACCCGTTTCGAGCCCCTCAATAAGTAGTAACTTCAAATTGGCCCTTGCCGCATAAAGTGCTGCTGTCAATCCAGCCGGCCCAGAGCCAATGATGATCACGTCTCGCATCGCTCCCTTTCCCTTCTCGTCAACCAACTGAGTAATCGATTTTTTACGAACAGCAGATATCATTCCCCGAGAACAATCCGGTCAGTTCCGAAACGTCCAGAACGTAAAGACTGCTACCTCTTCATCTACCTATTTCGATGGTTCTCCGGAGCCACTAAGGACTTCCCCTCATCCAACACCCAATCTACTAGGCGACGAACCTCCGAAAATCGCCGACTATTCGACCCAGCACCAAGAACAACAACTGCTACCGGGTCCGCGATATTCGGTAGAGTTACTACAGCGGCTAAACAGTATCCAGCTTCATCAATATATCCAGTCTTGCCACCTTGAACGATATAGCGACCACGCACCAATCGATTCGTATTGCGGATCCTCACTCGACGACGGCTTGTCCGGAATTCATAATCTGGTTTACGCATTACGCGCGAAATCTTTGAATCACTAGCCGCCATGACCACAAGTCGAGCAACATCAAAGGGGGAAGACACATTACCCTCATCAAGACCTGATGGATCAACGAACCGTGTTTCATCAAGACCGAGTTCTATTGCTTTTCTGTTCATTCGCTCAACGAAGTCATCTGTTCCAAAGCGCGATGTTCGTGCGATAGCTCTAGCGGCTGCATTGTCCGACGCAATCAGAGCGAGATGAAGGAGGTTTTCCAGGGAAATCCGTTCCCGACGCCGGAGGTGCGTGGTCGAGGACCGGTAAACATCCTGCGGTGATATCACGACATCAAGCGAGAAGTCACTTTGATTTTCCAGAAGTACGAGAGCTGTCATCACCTTCGTGATACTTGCAATCGGTCTCGCTGCGAAGCCGTTCCTCTCCCACAATACTTCACCCGTCGAAGGATTAAATAGAATTGCTGCTGCCGCACGGATTCTCGGCACCCGCAAATCGCCTATGTCAAGGATCAGTGGAATCGAGTTTACTGGCTCAGGAACAGGGACAGGAATAACTACCGGCTCAGATGCAGACGATCCAGCCGTATCGTCAATCGGCGTCAACGTGAACCCGCCGAAACTAATAATGAAACCTGCAGCGGAAGATAACGCGAGAATTAACACAAAAGATCCAGAGGAACCCTTACGCACCCACACCATCAAAGATGCCCTATAAGAGTCGCACTGGTAAACAACCGGCTTGGCCGTGCAAACCGATCGCAACGGTAAACATGAACTGAAATGACATTACAGAAACGCCTCAGCTCATTTTCCTTAACGACCATGTTCACGTCGTCGCAACCAAACTAGTGAACACTGGCTCCAATTAGGGTGCCGGTGGCTGTTGTTCGTTCGACCGCGCAAACGTATAGTGCGTGCGGGACTTCACTTCGACGTTGTCTCGTTTCACTTCGACATTCAACCGCCTGGTGCGCGCTGTGGGATCCGCATTGCTCGAGTAAAAACCCAAAACGTAGTAGTCACTCGTCTCAGCATCAATTTCACGAAAGGCATCATCAAAATCATTTCGATTTACGATCGCGGTTCCACCAGTTAGCTCGGCGAGAGCACGTAGACTGCTCCGCGTCGTCATGTTCCACTCCCGCCACGCCTGCATCGGCCCTTTGAAGTCAATATCTGGCCCTGCCAGTAAACCTCGAGGATCAACCGTGTAAAAACTTGCGTTCGCCCTATTCGCTACATCAGTCAATTCCACGATCTCCATCGCCAAATCTGCCTCACTAAACACTTCTCCCTGACGCTCCAATCGATAAATAGGGTCTATGTAGTCACTCCCCTGTTGGCCGTAAAGATTATTTACAGCTCCATCCAACATCCCAGCGTCGCCACCCATCGGTTGCCTATTCATGACGCGCTCATAAGCGAAGGGGTTAAAGTCATAGCCACTGCTTACGTAAATGACGACTTTTCTACGGTTCTCTATCTGCTCTAATCCACGGATCGTATCCCGTACGGTTTTAAACGCAGAATGCGCTCGCCACCGTAATTCCTCGGGTCCACGAGTTCCCTGAGACAGGTCCGTGATCATTTCCATTGCCGTGAAGCCGTCACCCATAATTTGCTCCATAGCCGTATGAAGCATAGCCCGGTCATACGTTAGGTCCACTCTTATAGATGAAGGTCCGGTCGAGATGACCCCAAAAAGGTCTCCTTCGTGAATCAATGACTCGGCGAACTTGTCAAACATTTGTCGAGTCTTCGGAGTCTTGTTTGCCTCAATATGCAAGTCATCAACAATGATCACAAAGATCCGACCAGCCGTATCATTCACCGGTCGAGACGGAGGCAAAATAATCCCCTCCTGAACCGGTGGTGGCACCAAAAGCTGGTTAAACACGCGCCCACCGTGAACGAGCACTAGCGAAGCCACTTCCTGAGGAATACCATCCTCAAGAACCACGAAGTCTTCCTTCGCCAAGTCTGGGAGAAATACTCCGTGTTCATCACGAGGAATTACATCGGTGGTCACAAGGGTCACACCTGAACGAAAAACTGTGGTGTCACTTGACGCGGCCAAATCCTCTGTCTGTCCGGGTGTACTGGCCTGTCCCTCGATTTGTGCACTGGCCCCAATTCCACAAATTAAAACCCCAACAGAAATCAGAGCAGCTCGGATAGTCGACGTTGCTTTAATGATTACCATCATGAACCTAAATTATACCAAGCCTCAGCCTTGATTAGTTTCAAAACTGACCCCCACAACTTATTGATTAGAAAGACTTTCTACTACGCAGCTCCTAGGCGTGTAGTTATCGCTGAGCCGCAACACCCTGCCTTTCTATCTTGCCTCAGCTGAGATCCGGCGATGGACACCTTCAGACTTCTCCTGCTAGCTGGGCAAACTTTTTGATCTGCCATTATCAAAATCCGTTGCACCACTTGATCGCACGTTAGAAAATTTGTCGCTACGAACATTCTTTTTGACTGGAACTGGAAGCCCCTCTGCGCCTCGAGGTCGGTTCGTCGAGGTCGGTTCACTTGTCTTCTGTCTCGAATTCTTAGACTTCCCCTGAACTCCACCTTTACGAAGCATTTGGTCCCAATCAAAGTCAAGTTCGGGATAGAAATTCTCGATCGCGCGAGTAGTGTCATCGTCCAAAGGTGTACGGCCAACTTTCACGTTCGGAGGTGTTCGAAACCAATAAATCAATCGCGGCTCTATTCTGTCGCCTACAACGAAACTATGGAGAACATAGATATTTTCGTATCCGTGCTCATCGCGAGACATTCGAAGAAACGGCATTCGAAGCTAAGACCCTCTCTTGAGGTTTGCACGACGAGGTGCAACACGTTTAGTAGCCAATTCCTTGGCGGCGGTCGTTTTCGATCGATTTCCGCTCTTACTGCTCGAAACAGACTTTCTGGTCGCCCTTGACTGCACAACTCCGCTCTTTTTGACCGTGTTCGCCGCAGACTGGGAACTTCTACCTTTCGTAGCCTTCTTAGGCTTGACGGAAGACTTCGTAACCACAACTTTTTTTACTGCACTCCTAGTTCTAGGACTTTTGACGACTTCGCGAGAAGATTTTTCGTTCGTTCGCTTTTTAACCGACCTAACACCAGTTTTAGGTTTGGCTGTCTTTGCGCCCGCCTTAGCCTTTCCTGACGGCCTTACCGATTTTTTTGTCTTCTTAGCGTGAGTAGCCTCCTGAGAAATTGGATTCTTCTTCGATTCAGCCCTCAGTCTTTGCTCTGTTGCCTTTCTTGCCTTTGACGACCGGATCCCCGATTTCGACTGGTGGACCAGCGAGAATCTCGTCTCTCGCCCAACCGAATAAAAAGTCCAGATTTCCGCAAAGACAATATTATTGTTTTCGCATAATTTTCGCGTAACATCGGCCCTGCCGGCTGGCACGTACAAGTAAAATGCACCTCGAACTCGAGCTAACTCGGCCCACTCTGACATCGCCTCAAGATGATTTACCGACTCGATCGTTTCAACCTCGACGATTCCGTGAAGACGACGTCCCCCAG